>TARA_R110000751_G_scaffold39719_7_pt1 | contig 45270 bp, 44 predicted proteins | sample TARA_R110000751 | Tara Oceans TARA_R110000751 (sample SAMEA4398001) | marine metagenome | biome: Polar Biome; feature: [MES] marine water layer (ENVO:01000295) within the mesopelagic zone...; material: water (ENVO:00002006), including particulate matter (ENVO:01000060) such as...... | reverse complement strand
ACTGCCTACTGCCTACTGCCTACTGCCTACTGCCTACTGCCTACTCATCTACGATCCCCATTTTCCTCAATAAGAAACTCGCGTTCATATTAGTGGCGACTCCATTTTTGAATTTGTAATCAAAAGTGAGTTCGTCATTAGTAATGTCGGCATCAAAGAAGTAGTTAGAAATGCTGTCGTATTCGTCAGCCACTTCAGTAAGACTCAGATCGTGTGTAGCGATGATTCCCGTCGCATGTTTTCTGGAGAGCTTCTCAATCAACTTACGAGAACCGTTAGCTTTATCCTGACTGTTGGTTCCCTTAAGAATTTCATCGAGAACTATAAAATACCGATCGGTTTCTATTTTATCCACCATGTATTTGAGACGCTTTAACTCGCTAAAAAAGTAGGATTCATCATCAGTTAACGAGTCGCTAGTTCTCATGCTTGTAATGAGTTTTATAGGACTGTAAGTGACTTCTTGTGCGCAAACCGGCAAACCTGCGTTAGACAGCACTATCTTCATGGAGACGGTTCTTAAGAACGTACTTTTCCCAGCCATGTTAGCCCCAGTAATGATAAAGAACTCGCCAGAAGAAATGTCGATGTCATTTCCTATAGACTTTTTAGGGTCCAATAATGGATGATGTGCTTGGGAAGCTTTTAACTGGAAACTTCCTTCTACAATAGTAGGATAGGTGTAATGAGGATGGTTGTAGGCAAAATTACCTAGCGAACTCATTGCATCAACTTCTGCTGCAGCTTGTAACCAGTGCTCCATATGCAAGGCGTTTTCTTGCAACCACTGTTCAATCGTATAGACTTGCTTTAAATCCCAAAGGCCTAAACCGTTTGCAACCACACCAAAAAGCATGTTGTTTCTTTGATCCAGCCTTCCTATCGCTCGGGCGAGTTGGTGAAAACGTTCTGAAGCTGGTGTACCATCAGTCGTGATTTGGGATTTTAAACCAACGAGCAACTCGCTTTCAAAACTCTCTTGTTCAATAGCTAAAATCAACTGACTGTACTGACTGAAAAACAATTCGAGACTGCTGATGTTGGCAGAAAAAGCAGAGATCCTTTTTATATATTTTCCAGTAATTCCTATGCCTACAAAAAAGACAGCAGATGGAATATAACCAGAAACCAAATCGTAGAAATACAAAGTAAAGGTGAGGATACTAAGAGCCAGCCATAACCAGCATAACCAGGAGAATACTTTGGGAACAAAAGCTTGGTAGTTTTTAACCCATCCCAGCATGGATTTAGGATCGCGATCTCGGTCCAGTAAAGCGGCTGTTGCCCAAAACTCTTGTCGGAAGTCAACTTTACCCGACAGCTCTTTTACTGCTTCTTGTTTTTTTTCAATGTCCTTGATGTCATTGCTGTTGAGTTTTTGCGCAAGTGAGATCACACCATCTTTAGTCACACTTCTATTTAAGTACTGGAATATAGAACCCGTACCAAAAAGATCAATATCACGATTGTACTCATGATCATCTGCCAAGAATTCTTTACCCGCTGGGAAACCTTGATAATCGCGATCTAGAATTTGTAATTCTTTACCGTTAATATCCCTTAAGCCGATTTGGAAATCACGTTTGCGCTTGAGGTTTTCATGTCTAGAAACTAGAAACAGAAAGGCTCCAAAAAATACAAAACCACTTAGAATGGCGTATTGCCAAAAATCAGAAAGGAAGTATATAGTAATTGCGCCAGCAATAAATACCAGAAACCTAATCGTACTAGAAAGCCGCAATTGATTTTGTAATCGATTGCTGGAAGCTGTAAATTGAGCAATACGCTCTTTATAAAAGGAGTGGAGTTTTGATTCCAAGGGTGTTATTTTATTTGTTATTGGATATAGCATTCTAAAAATGCCTGTGGAGCGAGTTGTATACAGATCACTCTATAATTAAATGTATGCAGGTTTATAAAATGTCATATTATGTATGTTGGGGTTATCTTTCTTTTAGAAGGTTTTTAAAATTTCTTTATCCTTACGGGTGAGCTTGGAGACTACAAGATCATAACTGTGATCGATCCAGTGTTGCAATTTTTCTCGGGGCATATCGCGATTGGTATAAATAGTATTCCAATGTTTTTTATTAGAATGAAAACCGCCGATTACGGTTCCATCGTATCGCTCTCGTAGTTCTATTGCTTTTTCTGGGTCGCATTTTAAATTAATTGTTTTTTCTCCACGCTCCCATTTTTCCAGCCCTGCAAGACAAAACATTTTATTCATTACCTTAAAAACTAGGGTCACCTCATCAAAAGGGAATTCTTCTGTCACTCCTTTTTTTGAAAGGCAATAATCCCTTAGCTCGTCTATTTCCATTAAGAATCTAGTTTTTTTGTTTGCAGCGCCTCCTCAAGAACTAACTCGTTGTATGCTGGGGTCCATTCTATAGCAGCCGCAAGTCCTTCCATCATTTTAATAGCGAGTACAGCTTCTTTTTTTGCCTGATCCATAAGACTGCTTTCAGTAACCTTATCAATAATGTGTTGCTTGGCATTACGTGTTACTTCGGCAAGGCCCTCACTGGTAAATTTGTTGGCCCATCCTTCCAGCTTATCGTAATAACTAAAGTCTGTGTCTATGCTTAGAATGAGTGGCCGCGAGAAATTTTTAAGACGTATGGTTTTCTTTTCTGGAGTGCTTTCCATCTCGATTTTAGTCAGGTCCAAACCTATACGAGCCTGTGCTTTGATCAAAATAACGGCCTTCTTTATACCTAAGAGAAAGTTAGCTATTTTGTCTTTTACATTTTGGTAATGGGAGACTTCAGAAAAATCTCTTTCCATTGTTATGAATTTGCATACCCGGCGTATTTTTTCCATAAGAACCACACTTTGTTTCCGAGTTTTCTCTTTTTTACCGCCTTTAAAAAGCAGCTTGAATATTAAAAATGATGCGATCGCTCCTAATACTTGTTTCAGAAAAAATAATACATCCATAAAACAAATTTACAATATCTCGTACAGAATAGGACGTGAAGGGGCAGCATCATTTTCTATAGGAGCTACTTGAAGGTCCATCATATAGACGCCGTCTTTTATGTGATCAGGAACATAAATCAATTCTGTAATGGTGGCGTTAAGTCGTTGCTCACCATTATAATTCCAAAACTCTTTATGAGCCAGTAGCGCACCATTGTCTTTCTCTTTATCCACACTAGGAAGATCGATTAGAATGTGTTGAATACCGCTTTCGCGAAAGCGTAACATCAATCCAGCATCTACATACGGGTGATTGCTGTTAGAATAGTTTTTACTTTTCTTACTTTCTGGATTGGGTAAAGTTCTTAGGACGACAGCTTTTATTCCAGACTTTAAAACTGTTGTCACTGATTCATTGATCACTAGATCGCCGTCTAATTCTTGTGGTGTCACACTTATCAATTGAGCTTTAAAAAAAGTGTTGTTGAGTGCATCATTTACACTGTGGAATTCCTCTGTAATATGACCTATGCACTCGGTATGTGTCCCATGACTATGCGGATTAAAATGAACATTGTTAAAATTAGTTGAACCACCCAATTTTACATTGCCCACATAACCATCTACTTCTACATATTTAATTTGCGGCTGGTCAATATACCAGGCGCCTACGCCCGCATTATTTTGTATTGCAAGACTGATGTCTAGCGGTTTTGAAAGGTCAATATAGATCTGTTCGTCTTCTAGCTGTATGGTCGTTTTCATAAGAAAGGTATTGGTTTGAGGTCTGTTTTCCTCAACACAACTGATCATGAAGGTAACAGCAGCTATAAGGATAAGGCAGTTCTTCATAGGTTTATTCTACGATTAATTCTTGACTAGCACTTCCAGAATTGCCAGTTAATTTGATAGCATAAATTCCTTTAGGCAAGTAATAATTTCCGTTTTCTGCTTTTTCAGGTCTGTTTTCTTTGTCAAATCTCTTTAAAGCATAGGCGCCAACTGTACCATTATACCTGTAAAAATTAATACCATTACTGCTCAGAGTTGCATCTTCATATATGGTTTTCCCTTTCTCATTAAGGACTTCTATTTTTACTTTTCCTGCCATTTCTGTGTAAAAAGTGAGCTCTATTTTAGGCTCTGGCCCTTCACTCCACATAAAGCCTTGAGATCCATATCTGGAAGAAGCTCTTATTTTATTCACTTTCGCGAAAGCGAAACCACTCTTACCCATCAATTCAAGAGCATCTAAGTTGGCTGTGTAAATAGATCTACCATGCGTACCTACCAATAAATCATTACTTACAGGTTGTATTTTTATATCATGAACGGCAACAGGTGGCATGCCGTTGTTTAATAAGTTCCAGGAAGCGCCTGTATCAGTGCTGATGTAACTGGCATTATCAGTTCCTAAGAATAGGGTGTTTTCTTTTTTAGGATGCTCGATAATCACATTCACTGGAGAAGTAGGAAGTGTTTTCCCTAAGGAGCGCCAGGTTTTTCCGTAATCGTCACTCGTGTAAACATAAGTACTAAAGTCATCAAATCTGTAACCGTTAAGGGTCACATAAACACGGTCCTTTTTATGTAGAGAAGCTACCACACGGCTTACCCATAAGTTTGCCGGCCAGTCTCCTTTGATCGCGTTCCAGCTCGCGCCGCTATCTTTTGTGATTTGAACTAATCCATCATCAGATCCGGTATATATCAAACCAAATTGAAATGGAGATTCACTGATGGAACTCAGTGTTCCATAGGCTACATTACCTTCTTTCCCACCTTGAGTAAGGTCTGGGGATATTGCTGTCCAGTCGTCACCTTGATTCATGGAACGGTGTAATTTATTACTACCTAGATAAAGAATATCTTGGTTATGGGAGCTTAATAGAATAGGAGTTTGCCAATTGAAGCGATAAGGAGATTCTCCTAGTTCATGTCGAGGCTGTATGTAAGTCTGTTTCTCTTTTTCACGATCAATTCTGTAATAATTACCAAATTGGTAGCCCGTATAAACGATATCACTATTTCTAGAATCAATTTGAATTTGCATTCCGTCGCCACCCATTATAGTTTCCCAAGGATACTGTCCTTGTTGATGCCAAGCTCTATTTTCTCTTGCATCGTGGGGACCTACCCAAACACCATTGTCTTGTAAGCCACCATAAACATTATATGGTTGTTCCATATCATAATTGATCGCATAAAACTGTCCTACACTAGGAGAGTTGTTTTTGATCCAGGTCTCACCATCATCGTAAGAAATGTTGAGTCCGCCATCATTACCGTTGATAATATGACCGCGTTTGTTTGGGTTGATCCATAAGGCATGATGGTCTGCATGTACATTTTCTTTAGAAATGCTTTTCCATGTTTTTCCAGCATCATCTGATCTAATGATAGGAACTCCCATAGCGTAAACATGACTGACATCGCTAGGATCCACTCTTACTTGAGCAAAGTAGTAGCCGTAGCTGTAGAATACGCCATCTATTTGTCCTTCGTGAGTTTTATTCCAGGTTTTCCCACCATCGTTAGAACGGTAGAGTTCAGCCCCTTTTACAGGTGTGTCAAAAAGTTGTGTATTAGCATTTTCCAGGTACTTTGCTACATCTAGAGGGGTGGCATCTCCTACGCGCACCATATTTTTTACGTTTTGTGCACGGTATTTTTCTTGAAAGCCGTTTTGTTTTAAGAAGGTGTTGAGTTTTTTATCGTCAAGCTTAAGGAAACTTTCTTTGGACATGGATTTAAAATCATCTTTAGAAAGGTCTTGATGGCCTTCTGTTTTAACATCAGAATCTTCTTTAGGTCTTCTAAATTGAGAATCGTGAATGGCATAAACCGTGTTAGCATCATATACGGCAAGACCTATACGCCCCACACCCGTTCCAACAGGAAAGCCACTTGCTTCTGTGGTTATTTTAGTCCAGGATTGCCCTGCATCAGTGCTTTTATAAATTGCACTGGCAGTCCCATCTCCATCAAAATTCCATGCTTTACGGTCTTTTTCCCAACTCGCAGTATACATAATATCAAAATTCTCTGGTGCAGCAGCAAGATCAATAAAACCTGCCATATCAGTAGCAAAAAGAGTTTTTTCCCAGTTGGATCCACCATCTTTTGTAGTATAAATTCCGCGATTTTCACTGGTAGAATATAAAGGTCCAGTAACAGCAACGACTACATGATCAGTATTTTTAGGGTCGATTAAAATGCGGCCTATATGATGAGAATCGGTTAACATAGGTTGGCTCCAGGTTTCACCCCAGTCTGTCGACTTTAATAAACCTATTCCAGCATAACTACTGCGACTAGAATTATTCTCTCCAGTTCCTGCCCAGATCGTTTTGGAATTCCAGTCTACTGCAATATCACCAAGATTAATCGTGCCAGCGTTATCCATTATAGGAGTAAAGCTGGTTCCATTATTATTAGAATGCCACAATCCGCCGCTGGCATAGGCAACGAGCATTTCGGTAGGGTCTGTTGGGTTTACATCTACGTCTACGACACGGCCAGACATTACTGTAGGTCCTATATTTTTGAATTCCAAGTTTTTGAATGGAGAAGAGGAGGCCATTTGCTCCATTTTTTCCAAGCTATTTTGAATTTCACTGGCAGCTGTTGCCGCAGGGTTTTGAGCAAAGGATATAATAAAGGAACTGATAAACAGAAAAGAAAGAATTTTCTTCATGATGCGTTTTTTTATTTTCGACTTTAAAGATAAGGACTTTGAGGCTGAACTTGAACCAGTAAATTGAATTTGAAATGACTTTTCACTTTTTCAAGGGGTAGAATAGTTGATTGATAGTGGATTATATAGATTTCAATTAATAATGTCAATACACAAACTTTGTGGGGAGGTCTCTTAAATATTTTGAAGAGTGACTTTTATTGCCAACTTTTATTTAAATTTATAGAACCAACCAACCTTAAATACATATGGAAACTGCAAGATATTTTATCATCGGTATTACCGTTTTGATCGTGCTATTATTAGTTATTACGTTTATCAAGAATCGCAAGAAAAAAAAGCGCTCTTAACAGAGTGTCATTCGCTAGGACTGTCTACTTTTACGTTAATGAGTTCTAGTTTCCTTTGCTATCTACTGGTCTATTCTTACCTTGCTGCTTGTGGTAATTCTGCTTTCTGTTTTCTTTAAAAAATAGAAGCTTATACTGAACTTGATTCAGTGCGAAAGCGGTCTCCTTCCATCTTTTTTAAACCTATTTACAGACCTTACAATGAAATACCATCCTATAAATCCGAATCTTTTTATCAAAAACAGAAAGAATTTCATGGCCAAAATGAAGCCATCTAGTCTTGCTGTTTTTAATTCCAATGATGTTTTTACAACAGGAGCAGACAGTACTTTGCCTTTTTCTCAAAACAGAGATATATTTTATCTAAGTGGTGCAGATCAAGAGAATACCATCCTATTGTTGTTTCCAGAATGTCCAGATCCAGCGCATAGAGAAGTGCTTTTTGTTACAGAGACAAATGCACATATTGCGGTTTGGGAAGGAGAGAAGCTCACTAAAGAAAAAGCGAGAGAAGTTACAGGTATCAAAACCGTTTACTGGTTGAGTGATTTTGACAAGAAGTTTTTTGAAATGATGACGCAATGCGACAGCATTTACTTCAATACTAATGAGCATTACCGTCAGGCGGTGGAGTTAGAAACTCGTGAAGATCGATTCATCAAAAAAACTAAAGCTCAATTCCCAGCACATAATTATGTAAAGGCTGCTCCAATTCTTCAACGATTACGTGCGGTAAAAGACCAAATTGAGGTTGATGTGATGCAAAAGGCTTGTGATATTACCAACGCAGCATTTCGCCGTGTTTTGAATTTTGTAGAGCCTGGTGTTATGGAATATGAGGTAGAAGCTGAGTTTTTACATGAGTTTATAAGAAGACGTAGTGACGGGTTTGCTTACACACCTATAATTGCTAGTGGTAATAATGCAAATGTGTTGCATTATATAGAAAACAACCAAGAATGTAAGAGTGGTGACTTGATGTTGATTGACGCTGGTGCACAGTATGCCAACTATTCCAGCGACATGACCCGAACAATTCCTGTTAATGGTCGTTTTACAGAAAGACAAAAACAGGTGTACAACGCTGTGCTAAAAGTAAAAAATGAAGCAACCAAAATGCTGGTGCCTGGAACCTTATGGAAAGAGTACCATGGACAAGTGGGTAAAATCATGACAGGAGAGTTGCTAGAATTAGGCCTTTTAGATAAAGCTGACGTTCAAAATGAAGATCCCAACTGGCCAGCTTATAAAAAATATTTCATGCACGGTACCTCACACCATATAGGTCTGGATACTCATGATTCTGGGATTCTATGGGAACCTATGCAAGCAGGAAATGTATTTACTGTAGAACCGGGGATTTATATACCCGAAGAAGGTTTTGGTATCCGACTAGAAGATGACTTAGTGATCAATAATAGTGGTGCTCCATTTAATTTGATGAGAGACATACCTATTGAAGCTGATGAGATTGAGGAAATTATGAACTCTTAGTTGAGTTGGTAGTAGGCAGGGTCATTTTATGTTTCACTTCGTAAAAATAAAATGTAAGTATTTAGTATGCAGGCCAATGAAAATTTTGTTATCACTATTTGAAATTCTTTCAATACAGGTGCAAAGGATTGTGTTGAATCCTGCCTACTTACATTTTAAGTTGCGCAGCAACCTTAAAATGACCCTGCCTACTGCCTACTAATTTTTAATTATGGAAAAAAGCACTTTAAAAGTATCCTTAATACAAACCTCTCTAGTCTGGGAAGACCCTAAAGTAAACTTAGATCGTTTCTCAGAAAAACTGGAAACTCTCTACGGCAAAACTGATTTGGTCGTACTTCCAGAAATGTTTACTACTGGTTTTTCTATGAAACCAGAAGGTCTTGCTAGCGATTCAGGTATTTTGGATTATTTAAAAGATCACGCTATTGAAGGCGGCTTTGCTCTTTATGGAAGTGTGATGTTTCAGGAGGCAGATCATTTTGTAAACCGAGGTATTTTTATGCGGCCTGATGGCTCTTCTACTATTTATGACAAGAGACATACGTTTACTCTTGCTGGAGAACACAAGGTGTATGATCGGGGAGAAAAACCTGTGATAGCGACCTATCTAGGTTGGAAATTTAACTTGCAGATATGTTATGATTTACGCTTCCCTGTTTTTGCTAGAAATACGCAAGACTATGATGTGGTTATTTATGTAGCTAACTGGCCTGTTCCTAGAGTCAGTGCTTGGGATGCGCTTTTAAAGGCAAGAGCGATTGAAAACATGAGTTATTCTATAGGAGTTAACCGAGTAGGGACTGATGGAACTGGAATGGATTATAACGGTCATTCACAAGTTTATAATGTGCTAGGTCATGAATTACTAAATCATCCATGGGAAACAGAAGGGATTCAAACCATAGAAGTCCACAAATCTGAAATAGAGAACAACCGATCTAAATTGCGTTTTCTAGAAGATCGCGATGGGTTTACTTTAAATTAAGTGTGTATTTTCTATCCCAGTTGGCTTGCAATTTGATCAATTCAGGATTGTAAACTACCTCTTCAGGTTGTATGCCTTTTAAAAAATTACCTGGGTCGTATTTTCCGTTAGCGTTGGTATCGTAAATGACTCTTATATAATATTCTCCGGGGGTGAGATAAAAGATATCATAAGTTCCATTTTCATTTGCCACCACCTCGGCTTCTACACTGAGGTCTTTTTTAGTGACTTGAATGATAACAGGAAAAGAACTGCCGCCTTTAAGAGTGATGCTAAAGTTTCCTAATTGTGTGGATTTTAATGTACTGAAGGTGTAACTCAAGGTGTCCGAGTTTTTCTCTCCATAGAAATCAGTTACGGCACCTGGAAAAAGGCGAAGGTTGTATTTCTGTTCTTCCTGTCTCTCAAAATCTATGAAACCTCTGTTTTTAAGGCGGTCCAGTCTGGCAGTAAAGGATAGTTGTAAGCTGTCTTTATCTATAAGCTTCATAAAGCTGGTATCCATTTTTTCAATAGGAGTAGAAGCGGTAAAACTAGCTGGATTTCTTAAAGAGAAATCGTTTTCCTTTCTCAGTGTTAAACTGTCTTTTTTAAGCTCCTTTAAACGAACATTGAATTCCTGCACCTCTTCGTTTAAAACGGTAGAAAGCATCAAGGAATCTTGTTTTAATGCAGGTCGATACCAATATTGCAAGCTGTCTGTTTTATCTAGTTGGGTGAGTCGGCTTTGTGCAATAACACTCTTGTCTACTGAGGTGATTTTCAGATAATCCACATTACCTGTATAACCTACATAGAGTCTAGATTGCGCTTCTTGAGTGATTTTCTTAATACTAGGATCAAGTTCTTGTTGGTACATTTTAAGTTCATAAACCTCATCACTAGGAACCTTAATTGTTTCAGATACAAAACCCATTTTATCTCTTAAAGGGTCAAAACGTAAATCGCTATTTTCTTCCTTTAATGCGACCATTTTATAAGTCCCTTCTTTAAGGTTTTCCATCGTGAACGTCGTCAGACTATCTAAAGTGTTGAGCACATATCGAGGCGATTCTTTATAAATAATGCTGTCGGTATATGCTTCATTGATTTCGTAAAGTAGCACGTTGACAAATTCTTCTGCTTCAAATTGCAGTGCGTCGGTTATCTCACCTTTTAAGGTTAAGGAATCAATCACTTTACCAGTACTGAAGACGTATTTATAAAATGGATAAGGGTTCTCTTCGTTATGATCTACAATACTTTGTCCAAAATTAAGCACATAGGTCGTGTTATCTTTTAGGGTATCGGTTATTTGAATCGTTATTTTCTTGGCAGGACTTCCTTGAGGCGTAATGATAGGTCGTGTCTTCAAAGGTGGCGAGATCACCAGTTGTTTTTGTAAATCTTTGAGTTTTACAAATTCGTCAAACTGAATCTCAATAATCTGATTCTTAAAATTTCTGGTATAGTTATCAGGATAAGCCCGTAAAATTACAGGCGGCGTTTCATCTACAGGGCCACCAGTAGGTTGACCTCGTTTAGCACATTGCACTAAAGTGATGGCTATAACAAGTACGATTAGAATAAGTAAGAGATGCTTTTTCACTAGTTTATTTAACGTGTGCAATTTAAGATGATTGCACACAAAAAAGAAATATCCTTTACATTATAAAACGCAAAGGATATTTGTTTTTCTATTATGATACTACTTAACTCACCGCTTTCAATTTCTGTATTGCTTTTTTGTTGAGTTTTGATTCTGCATAGTCTTTACTGACCTCTAATTTATTCTCATTGCTTCCAGGCATATCAAACATAGCATCTGTTAAAATGGCTTCACAGAGAGATCTCAATCCACGTGCACCAAGTTTGTATTCAACAGCTCTTTCTACTATAAAGGAAAGTGCATCGTCAGTTATGGTAAACTCAATATCGTCCATTTCAAAAAGCTTTTTGTATTGCTTGATGATGGCGTTTTTAGGCTCTGTAAGAATAGCTCTTAAAGTCCTGGCATCCAATGGGTCCATATGGGTCAATACAGGAAGACGGCCTATGATTTCTGGAATCATACCAAAATCTTTGATGTCTTTAGGGATGATGTATTGTAATAAATTATCTTTTTCTGCCACACCATCATTAGACATACTCGCGCTAAAACCTACGGCCTGCATGTTCATACGTTTTTGTATGACCTTCTCAATACCGTCGAAAGCTCCACCGGCAATAAACAAGATGTTTTCTGTGTTGACCTCAATAAACTTCTGATCCGGGTGTTTTCGTCCACCTTTAGGCGGTACGTTGACAACCGTTCCTTCTAGTAATTTTAATAAACCTTGTTGCACTCCTTCACCAGAAACATCTCTGGTAATAGATGGATTATCGCTTTTACGGGCAATTTTATCAATTTCATCTATAAAGACAATCCCAGTTTGTGCTTTTTCTAGGTTGTAATCGGCAGCTTGTAACAATCTAGTTAAGATACTCTCTACATCTTCTCCTACATAACCCGCCTCCGTCAACACGGTTGCGTCTACTATAGCGAGGGGTACATTAAGCATTCTGGCAATGGTTTTTGCGATAAGCGTTTTACCAGTTCCCGTTTGCCCGACCATCATGATATTGGACTTCTGTATCTCTACATCGTCATCAGTATTTTTTTGTAACAGCCTTTTATAGTGGTTATAAACGGCTACAGACATCACCTTTTTAGTAAAATCCTGACCTATAATGTACTCATCAAGAAAAGTTTTTATGGCCTTAGGTTTTTTAAGTTCCAACTCTGCATCAGAAACACCTGGTTGATCTACCGAAGTATCTTCTAAAACTATTCCATGAGCCTGCTCGATACAGCGGTCGCAAATATGCGCGTCCAGTCCTGCAATAAGCAGATTGGTGTCTGCTTTATTACGTCCACAAAAGCTACATTCTAGTTGTTCTTTACTCATATTTTTGTTTTTGACACGGTGACCAGTGTCTTTTAAATAGGGACCGTTTTTTAACTATTAAAACGGTTCTCACTGTCTGTAATAAGGTTATTGAGATCTTGCTTTTATCGCTTTCGCGAAAGCGGAATTACTACAATAATCCTATCTTACCTTAACTTATCAGTGATATATAGCTAGTGAAAAGGATGAATTAATCTCTTCTTAAAACCTCATCAATCATTCCGTACTCCTTAGCTTCATCTGATTTCATCCAGTAATCACGATCAGAGTCTTCATTGATTTTTTCATAAGTCTGTCCAGAGTGTTTTGCAATAATGGTGTACAATTCTTCTCTCAATTTCACTACTTCACGAGCAGTAATTTCAATATCACTTGCCTGACCTTGTGCCCCACTAGAAACTTGGTGAATCATCACACGACTGTGTGGCAATGCGCTACGTTTTCCTGCAGCACCAGCACATAATAGAACAGCACCCATACTTGCAGCCATACCGGTACAAATAGTAGCTACGTCTGGTTTTATAAACTGCATGGTGTCATAGATTCCAAGTCCTGCATAAACGCTACCGCCTGGCGAGTTGATATAGATTTGTATGTCTTTATTAGCATCAGCACTTTCTAAAAAAAGAAGTTGCGCTTGTATAATGTTTGCTACTTGATCGTTTACTCCTTGACCCATAAAAATAATACGGTCCATCATTAAACGTGAAAACACGTCCATAGCAACCACATTCATCTGGCGCTCTTCAATGATGTTAGGAGTCAAGTTAGTTGGGTACATCGTACCCATTATTTTATCGTAATACATAGGATTTACTCCCTGATCTTTTACGGCAAATTTCTCAAATTCTTTAGATATATCCATGTGGTAATATTACTGTGTATTGAATAAAAAAGGCGTTAACTAAGTGATAAAATAGTCAACGCCTAAATATATAAATTATTGACAGGACTTTATTAAGCGTCGTAGGCTTCTTTAATAAAGTCTTCGTAAGTCAATTCTTTCTTTTTTAGTTTTGCGTTTTCTTTGAAAAACTTCAACATTTTCTCATTTTGAAGTTGCTCACTCATACGTTTTACTTCGTCTTGATTACTCATGATGCGGGCAACTACTTGGCCTACCTCTTCATCAGTAGCATCCATATGACCGTATTGTGCCATTTGTGTGCGTATCATGGTACGAGAATACGCTTGCAAGTCTTCAAACTTAAGTTGTAACTCTTCATTGTTCTTCACAATCGTAGATTCAATCAACTGGTACCTCAATCCTTTTTCAGAACGGTTGTACTCTTCTGCAGCTTCTTCTTCTGTAAATTCGTTCTCACCATTGTTAGCGATCCATCTGGTCAAGAAGTCTGCTGGTAAGTCAAATTTTGTGTTGGCAATAAGAGCTTCTGTGATATCAGTTAGTAGCTTTTGGTCGGTTTGCTGGCCAAATTGCTTTGCGGCATCTTCACGTAGTTTTTCTCTTAATTCATCTTCACTTTTGATAACACCAGGGCCAAAAAGCTTGTCGTAGAACTCTTGATTCAACTCTGCTTTCTCACGCTCGTTTACTTCAGTGATTTCAAAAGTTACGTTAATATCAAGTCCTTTTGCTTTTTCTTCTTCTACTTTAAGTAAGGTCACTAAATCATCATCATCGGCAAAAAGACCTTTTGTTTTCAGCTCTAAAGTGTCTCCAACTTTAGCTCCTACAAACTTCTTAAGATTGCTTTTCCCTTTGATTTTCACAGTAGAGAAAGTAGCGTCTGCTTGGATACCTTCGTCTTCATTTTTGAAAACTCCAGTAACTTCATTTTTTTCGGCAACTTCTTTTTTTGCAATTAACTTACCATAATTCTCACGTACACGATCGATCTGGCTGTTGATTGTTTTATCGTCTGTTTTGATTTCGTATTGTGTAATGGCTTTTTTACCTTTTACATCGACGTCAAATTCTGGAGCAAAACCTAATTCAAACTCAAATGTGAAGTCATCTGCTTCCCAGTTGACATCTTCTTGATCTTTAGGTAATGGGTTGCCTAATAGGTTTAATTTTTCTTTAGTAATGTATTCATTAAGTTGTGATTGAATCATTTTATTGATCTCCTCAACTAATACTGGAATACGATATTTCTTATTGATAAGGCTTACAGGAACCTGTCCTTTTCTAAAGCCTGGAATATTTGCTGTCTTGCGGTGGTTTGCTAAGATCTTATCTACTTGTTCTTGATAATCTGCTTTAGTAATATCTAGTGTAAGTGTCGCGTTAAGCGCGTCAATGTCAGTACGTTTAATGTTCATTGAAAGACTTTTATATGCTGTTAAAATTGGGGTGCAAAATTAAGCTTTATTTACTAGTTATCAAAGTGTTTATTTGTTGGATTCCTTTATCCAGTCACTTTGATAAACGATGTTTAGGATAACTCTATAAGGCGCATGAAGGAATTGGTCTTTAAGTGGGGGTTGGTGTTCCAACATTTTCAAGCCTCTCATTTATATCAAACTCAAATTAAATAGCCTTCTTTTGTCTTAGATGGACCTATAGACTCTGTTTTTAAACACCGTCATTTCATCAAAAGACTAACTTGAAAACTAAACGGCACCAGTCGGTAGTTTACCTAGTTATTCTGTGATTTGGATTGTTTAAGTCTAGGTTTTATTTTCAGGACTTTGTTTTTACTGTTTCTCTTTATCTAACATTTTAAATAAAACAGACCTCGCAAGAGCGAGTAATAATGAAAATATAACCGCCCAGAACACGCTGCTTACTTCAAATCCAGACACGAACCAGTCAGCGAGATAGATAATGAACACATTGATCACTAATAAAAACAGGCCTAAGGTGACAATGGTTATAGGTAAGGTAAGTAGGACTAAAATGGGTTTTACTATAAAATTTAGAACAGATAAGGATAGTGCTACCAAGATGGCACTTACATAATTGGTCGTCTCTATACCTGGTAATATTTCAGAAAGGCCCATGACTAAAGCAGCCGTAAGGAGCAGTTTTATAACGAACTTCATAATTAGATATTTTTGTAAAAATAAAAAATCTGCTGGAGAACGAGTCTGCAGCAGATTTTTAAATAAAGTTTTGTTCTATTTATTGAACGGTATCACTTAATTGAATAGTTGAATAAGCTCCTATATCTACTTTAGGTAGGGTAGAACCGTATTGTGCATTAATAGCGTCAATTATAGTGTTTGCCGTAAATGCATAACCTCTAGCGGAAGGGTGCACTCCATCAAGGGAGAAGCCACCACCTGTAGCGTAAGTAGAAGTTAATAACCCGCCATTGAATGGAACTCCTGTAGTAGCAACTTGAGCAAGTGCCGCACGAGCGTCTACAAAAGCAAGGCCATTAGCAGCAGCAAGAGCTTCAATGGTTGCATTATAGGATTGTTGTGCGTTAGTAACTCTGGCTTGTTCTGTAGTAGTGAGTACTAATTCGTTTGCCACCGGCACACCAACACCTATAACAGAAGCTGGATTAGAAGGATCAGCTAGTGTTCCTAAAATTCCCGCAGCAGGAAAAACGATAAGATCGTTTGAGGTAGTTTGTCTCCAGTTAGGCAAAGGAACAGGAGATCCAGAAATATCAGTTAAGTCATTATCTACGATCACTACAAAATTTTGTCCAGCACTAAAGTTAATAGTTCTTTGAGCCGCTTCAGCAGTTGTTATAAGGCTATTTGCTGCAGCGAGTTGTAAACCACCGTTGTATTGTGCGTAATTAGAATTCACAAATGCCGCTGTAGGTCCATCTAAAGGAATAGGGTTTGGAGGAACGGTAGTAAAGTAAGGAATAGAAGTTACATCTGGAATATTTACTAATGCTCCTTTAGCACCATTTGCCATAAGGCCAGCAACTAGTTGCTGATAGACTCCGCCGAAAACTAAATTGTTAGTAATGCTGTTGTTTCCTTGCATCGCAGGATCTACAATATTCAATTCGTTATTATCAACTCCTGCACCTCCACTGGTTGCATAACCAAGGATGTCGTTATTACCTATCCATAAGGTAAAGAACGTACCATTTGCCGCAGCAGCGTCTCCTATTACCGTAGAAGTATCAGAGCTAGAGAAACGTGTGTAATAAGGATTTGCCGTGCCAGGAATTACACCGGCTAAAGATCCGTATCCTGGGGCAGCAAGGTGAAATACTCTTGCACCAGGTACACCAAAGTTGTTTAATGGCCCAGTTACTTTATTAATAATGTCTGTTGTAGGAGCCGCGCCTGTGTAACGAGCCGGTCCTGTAGGAGCACCCATACCGTCAGATGCCAGCACAAAACGATTTGGTAAAATCTGAACACCATTGGCAAGCAGACCACCAGTATTATCATTTACTAAGGGTTGATTAAATTCTCCACCACCAGCAAATTGCATTTGTCCAGCAATAATATTAGGATACGAGTCCAATTGACCATTTAGATAAAGAGCTCCATCAGCATATCCAGCTGTTAAGGAATTACCTACAGTTACGTATTTAGAAAAGTCTGCTTCTCCAGAAGTGTAAACACCACCGTCTTGGATATCGTTGTCAAAGTCTTCTTCACAACTTAGCATTGCAGCACTGGCAATAAAAAGAGCGATTAATTTTATATTTAAGTTTTTCATTATTTTATTGTTTTACATGCTATAAGTTACACCTAGACCAGCGATAAAAGCTGACGACTTGTAAGTTCCTTCAAAAGGAGCTGGTACAGGAGAGCCTGTATCAGAGAAGAAGTCATAAGATTCTGTGATCTCTTTAAATTTAAGATAGAGTATAGATCCATCGATAGATAACTTAGGACTTACTTGGTAAGAAAGACCAAACGTGTACCCGTTAGAATCGTTACGTGGTGTTTCTGGAGCAAAATAGCCAGATTGTACTGGAGATTCATCAAAGTAGTATCCAGCTCTTACAGTTAGTTTTTCAGTTGCTGTGTATTGAGCACCTAATCTCCAGGTAGAAGAATCCTTGTAATTTCTTGGGTTAATAGAAGTTGCACCGTTACCAAACTCCAAGTCTAGACTGTTGTATTCACTCCACATAGCTCGGTTATAATCAAAAGCAAGTAATAGTTTGTCCCACTTATAAGACACCCCTACGGTAAGTTCAGCAGGTAAAGGTAAAGTTGCTGTAAAACCTGTTTCTCCATTCGCAGGAGTTAAGGAGCTATTTGGGAAATCAGAAAATGTGGCTGTTCCTTCTGTACTTTCAATGTTAATTAGAGATCGGTAGTTAACACCTAGTGTAAATCTATCGTCTGGAGTAAACATAAGTCCTGCAGCCCAACCCCATGCTGTAACGCCAGCATCGTCAATCTCTATATTAGAACGATCTCCTTCTTCATCAGTAAGGGTTCTACTTGCATTTCTATTAAAGTTAACCCCACCTATGGCTAGGATAGGTCCACCACCTATACTTACACTATCAAATAGTTGATAAGATAAAGTAGGTTGTACAAAAATAGCGCTCAATTCAATCTCGTTGACTAAGTGAGAACCAGACCAGTCTGTCGGCCATGTTACATTACTACCATAAGGAGTATAAACTCCTAAACCTACAGCAAAATCTTCGGTTACTTTATATGTTGCGTAAAGATAAACGGGAGTTCCCGTAGGGCTATCTGTTTCAGAAAAAGTTCCGAATTCTTCACTTTGAAATTTCACATCAGAAAAAACGCCGAACCCACCGGCACTTATATTCAATTTATTTTCCAAATGGACAATTCCAGCAGGATTGAAGAATAGTACGTCTGCACTGTTCACAACGGCAACACCAGTATGTCCCATTGCTAATTGCTTGTTACTTTGTGTACTGACACGATACCCTCCTGCATAAGCAAAAGTAGAGATCAAACAAAGGACAACAAAAACTTTTATTTTGTTCATAATCAAAGGTTTGTAAGGTAAGTTAATTTTGTATGTGTCAAATTTAATATTAAATTGATATTACGCAAGCGTTTTCGTTTATTATTGTGCAAGCATAGTAAAAGTTATATTACGAAATTCTCAACAAAAGAGTAGAATTCTTGAGGTTTCTCGGCATGAAGCCAGTGTCCTGCTCCTTTTATTGTTTTTAATTCCGCTTTCGCGAAAGCGTGCTCTATAAGCATCATATCACTATCTAAAATATATCCAGACTTTCCACCTCGTATAAATAAAGTGGGCGTATTTATGGGATTAACAATAGGTTCTTGAATACCAACTTTATCTTGTGCTGCGCCTAGAACTTTTAGATTAAAACGCCACCCGTATCGATTTTTATCAACTCGATAGAGACTTTTCAGTAAAAACTGGCGCGTACCAAAATCAGGAATCACTTTCCCTAACATTTCATCGGCCTCATTGCGAGACTTGACGATGTCAAAATCTATACTTCTCAGGCCGTTGATGATATCGCTATGGTGGGGAGCATATTCTTTAGGAGCAATGTCTGCAATGATGAGTTTATTGAGATAAGACTCATAAAGGGAAGCAAATTTCATCGCTACTTTACCGCCCATACTATGACCTAGAAGTATGATGTTTTGAAGTTGATGCGCGTCACAGTACTCTTTGATGTCTTGAGCCATGATCTCGTAACTAAATGTATCGCTGTGCAAGCTGCGACCGTGATTGCGCTGGTCAATCAAATGAACTTGATACCCGTTTTCACTCCATTTAGCACCAAGTGTCTTCCAATTGTCTGCCATTCCTAAAAACCCATGTAGAATTAAAAAAGGCTGTCCTTCTCCTAAAATTATAGAATGTAGCATTATGCGAGTTTTGCTTTATACATGTTGACCACATTTTCAAGGCCTAGGTAAAGACTTTCTGATATCAAAGCATGACCTATAGAAACCTCCACTAAATCTGGAATTTGTTCCTTAAAAAATTTAATATTTTCTAGAGAGAGATCATGACCAGCGTTAATTCCCAGTCCCAATTCAGTAGCTTTAGTTGCTGCTATTAGGTAGGGAGCAATTGCTTTGTTTTTGTCCTGAGGGTACATTCTTGCAAAATCTTCGGTATAGAGTTCAATACGATCAACTCCAGTGCGTGCCGCTCCTTCTATCATCTCGATAACAGGATCCACAAAGATACTGGTGCGTATTCCTCGGTCTTTAAAATGCTTGACCATTTTTGTAAGAAAATCTAGGTGTTTAATGGTGTCCCATCCCGCGTTAGAAGTAAGTGCGTCTGGTCCATCAGGAACTAGAGTTACTTGCGCAGGTTGAACTTCATTTACTAACTTGATAAAACTATCAATAGGGTTACCTTCTATATTCAGTTCAGTTTGCACCACTTTTTTAAGATCTCTAGCGTCTTGATATCTAATATGACGTTCATCTGGTCTAGGGTGAATGGTTATTCCTTGCGCACCAAAACGTTCTAGATCAATAGCTACCTTTATTAAATTAGGCACATCAGCACCTCTAGAATTACGTAATGTTGCTATTTTATTGACATTTACACTTAAAATTGCCATAGTTGCTTTTATTTTCAAAAATACAACGGATTCTGTCAGACGCATAAGTGAAGAATTGATTAATTTGCAATAAACTTGATTTCAATGAATATCCATCAATATATCATTAATGATGTAGAGCCTTTAGACATAAAATCTCAGATGTGTAAAGCACAAGAAATATTTTCTCAACTTACCTATTCTCATCTTCCTATTTTAGAGAAAGGGGCTTATTTAGGATGTCTTTCTGAAAATGATGCTCATTGTTTTGAATCTGGTCAAACCCTTGAGGTGGTGAAGTATTCTTTCACCGTATTTCATGTAAAAGAAGATACACACTGGCTAGATATTTTGGCAGTATTTGCTCAAAATCAATCGAATATCATGCCGGTCTTAGGTAAGAATAACGAGTATTTAGGTTACTATGAACTTAAGGACATTATGGAGTTGTTTAACGACGCCCCTTTTATGAATGAGCCTGGTGCTGTTGTCGTTTTACAAAAAGGCTCTACTGATTATAGTTTTAGTGAGGTTGCGCAAATAGTCGAGTCTAATGATTCAAAGATCTATGGATGTTTTGTGAGTGCTTATAAGGATCATTTATCTGAGATTACTTTAAAATTGAGTGCGCAAAATCTAAATGCTGTTCTTCAAACCTTTAGAAGGTATAATTATGAGATAGTAAGCGCAGCAGAAGAAGACTCTTACTTAGATACTTTAAAAGAACGATCAGATTATTTGAACAAATATTTGAACATGTAAATGAAAAAAGTTGCTATATACGGTCGTTATCTACACGATGATACGATCAATACTTGTAAAGAGTTAATTACTCTGTTAGAGCTTAAAAACTCTGAAGTACTTGTCGAATCTAATTTTCACAATCTTTTAAAGCAAAATAATATAGCTTTAAAACAGCAGTCCTTTGATCAACTAGATAACTCCTATGATATATTGATAAGTATAGGAGGGGACGGTACTATTTTAAGAGCTGTTGCTTATATAGGCAATGTTGGTATTCCAGTAATAGGAATCAACACGGGCAGACTGGGTTTCCTAGCGACATTGCATAAAGATCAGCTTGTGGAGGCGGTAGAGGCTTTAAGTAACGGGTCCTATACCTTGAGTAAACGTACGTTGATCACTTTGGTGTCAGACCATGAAGAAAATCATGCAGGGCCACACAACTTTGCACTTAACGAGGTAACGGTTAGTCGCATGAATACGACCAGTATGATGCAAATTGAGACCAAACTCAATAACGAGTTATTAACCGTTTATTGGGCAGACGGATTAATTATTTCCACACCTACAGGTTCTACAGGATACAGTCTTAGTTGCGGTGGACCAGTTATATCGAGAGATACAGACGCTTTTGTAATTACACCTATTGCTCCACACAACCTTAATGCGAGGCCTTTAGTAATTCCAGATCACACAGAGATTGTTATAAAAGTGAGCGGTAGAGAAGAAGAGTTTCTTACCTCCTTAGACAACCGCATAGCTTCTTTTCCTAATGAAACCGTTCTCACACTTAAAAAAGCAGATTTCACCATTGATCTCATCGAGTTAAAAGGTCAGAGTTTTATCAAAACTCTACGAGAAAAACTGCTTTGGGGAGAAGATAAACGCAATTAAACAATAAAATCGACCATTCCTTGTTTTCTTATTCTACAATCGAGCACGCAAACATCATGCTGGGTAAAGAGAATTGTTATATTTGCACGTTTTAAAAATTCCATGCGGTTACTATTTACGTTTATTGTCTTTTTTAGTCTCGCTTTCGCGAAAGCGCAAACCTATGAGGCCGGTATTTTTGCAGGTACCTCAAATGTAATAGGGGATGTAGGAAGTACACAATACATTCAGTTTACAGATGTTGCCATTGGCGGCATTTTTAAGTGGAATCGCAGTCCTAGACATAGTTTTAGAGCTAGTGTGATTTCTGCAAATATGGTAGGTGATGATAATGATAGTGACGATCTCTCTAGAGATCTAAGAGGTTTAAAATACAATTACTCCATGATAGAAGCCAGTATAGGAGTAGAATACACCTTCTGGGAATGGGAGTTGTATTCTGGTAGACCACAGATCGTTCCTTATTTATATACAGGACTTACCGCATTTCATTATGACTTGTTTGCACTAAATAACACAAATCAGTTGGAAGCATACGGTGAAACTACAGATATTGCGATCCCTATAATTTTTGGAGTAAAGACAAATATTACCCCTAAATTGATACTCGCTGCAGAGATAGGCGCTAGATATACTTTTTCGGATAATTTAGATGGAAGCAACCCAGTGAGAAGTAAAGATTTTGATAGTTTAAGATTTGGTAATGTAAATAATAATGACTGGTACGTATTTAGTGGAGTGACTCTTACTTATGCTTTCGGTCGTAAACCTTGTTATTGTAACTTTTAAAAATGGCACAAGAACTACTTGATCATACCAGAATCCCTAAGCACATTGCAGTTATCATGGATGGTAACGGTAGATGGGCTAAAAAACAGGGTCTGATGAGAGTGCGCGGTCATGAAAAAGGTGCTAAAGCAGTACGTCAGACCGTAGAGACCTGTGCAGAGTTAGGTGTAGAGCATTTGACTTTATATGCTTTTAGCACAGAAAACTGGAAAAGACCCAAGTTAGAAATAGATACCTTGATGAGGTTGCTGGTTTCTAGCCTTAAAAAGGAACTTCCCACCTTACAAAAGAATAACATCTCTCTTAAGGCCGTGGGAGTATTAGAGCTTTTACCTAAAACAGCTCAAAGAGAACTAGCAGAAGTAATTGAAGCTACTAAGAATAACAACAGGATGAATTTAACTCTGGCCTTGAGTTATGGTTCGCGAGAAGAGTTGATTACAGTGATTAAAAATGTGGCCAGTCAAGTAAAGGATGGTACATTAAAAATAGAACAGATTGATACTGATGTCATCAATAAACATTTATATACGAGCTATATGCCAGATGTAGATTTGTTGATACGTACCAGTGGAGAACAAAGAATAAGTAATTTCCTTTTATGGCAAATCGCTTATGCAGAATTATATTTTACAGAAGTGCTTTGGCCAGATTTCAGAAAAGAACATCTGGTAGAAGCTATACATAATTATCAAGATAGAGAAAGAAGGTTTGGTAAAACAAGTGAACAATTATAGAATGATTAAAAAGTTAGCAAAATCGCTACTATTGGTAACCTGCTTATTTTTAAGTACGGTAACATACGCTCAGGAAAAGAGAGGTGACCTTGCCATAGGTGATGCCACCAAATATAAAATAGGTGAGATTACGGTGGCAGGAAGCCAGACGTATAACGAAAATACGGTTATCGCTTTTACAGGATTGCGTAAAGGAGAAGAAGTATATGTTCCTGGAGAACGTTTAAGTCAAGTGGTGAAAAAAATGTGGGACCTGAAATTATTCAGCGACATTAGAATTTTTGCAACAGATATTATTGGTGATCCAGATGACGACATTATCGATACGATCAATCTAGAAATTAATATTGTTGAGGTGCCTAACCTTAATGATGTTACCATAGAAGGATTGCGTAAAGGTCAGATCAAAGACCTCAAAAATGAGTTAAAACTTACTAAAGGTAGAAAAGCAACAGAAAACTTAGTGACCACCACGAGATCCTTTATAGAAGATAAGTACCGTAAAAAAGGATTCCTTTATGCAGACGCTAAGGTGAAAACCCGCACGGTAGAAGACACCGCTGGGAGTAATATCGTGAACATGAAAATCGATATTGATAGAGGTAATAAGGTGAAAATTTCTGATATCACATTTGATGGAAATGAGCAACTTAAGGATAAGGAGCTAAGAGGTGCTATGTCTAACACTAAGAAGAAGTTCTTTTTAAGGGTCTTTAAAAGATCTAAATATGTAGAAGAAGATTTTCAAGAAGATTTGCTCTCTGTTGTCGATAAATACAAAGAGAACGGTTATCGCGACGCCCGTGTTCTTTCTGATACATTAATAAAGAAGAACGAAAAAACCATAGCCCTTAATATAGGTGTAGAGGAAGGAAACAAGTATTACTTTGGTGATATCAAGTTTATCGGGAATACCGTATACACCGATGAACAATTAAAGCGATTGCTTAAAATTGAAAAAGGAGATGTCTATAATGGTGTTGCCTTTGATGAACGAATAAGCAATCCAGAAGATCCAGATTCTGAGGATTTGACTAACTTATATCAAAATAGTGGGTACCTTTTTTCGAGTGTAAACGCAGTAGAAACTCGTGTTCAAAATGATACTATAGATTTTGAGATTAGAATTGTAGAAGGTAAAGAAGCTTACTTCAATAACATTAGCGTAAGTGGTAATACAAGGACTAACGATCACGTTATTTATAGAGCAATCAGGACTTCTCCGGGAGAAAAATATTCCCGTCAGAAGATCATCAACTCCATTAGAGAAGTAGGTCAACTGGGTTTCTTTGATGCACAGAAGATCAATCCACAATTGACTAATGTGAACCAAGAAGAAGGAACGGTAGATGTAGACTATGAACTTGTTGAAGCAGGCGCTAGCCAAATAGAGTTACAAGGTGGTTATGGTGGTGGTGGATTTGTAGGTACCTTAGGGTTGAAATTCAATAACTTCTCCTTAAGGAATTTATTTAAGGGAAAAGCCTACCAGCCAGTTCCTATGGGAGATGGTCAGACACTTGCTGTAAGAGCCCAAGCCAGTATTATTTTTAGAACCTACAGTCTTAACTTTACCGAGCCATGGTTAGGTGGTAAAAAGCCAGTATCCTTTAATGTCTCCTTTTCACATAGTGAGCAATATCGTGTGAACCAACAAAATTTTAGAGAAGTAGATAGAGATCAACGTTTCTTAATTACTGGAGGGACAGTAGGTATTGCAAAAAGACTGGAATGGCCAGATCAATATTTTCAATTCTCTCAAGCGATATCTTTTCAACATTATAACTTGAAGAATTACCAAACCAATTTATTTAATTTCCCTAACGGGTTTTCTAATAACCTAGCTTATACATTGGGATTAAGTCGTAATAACGTAGGTGTGAATCCTATTTTCCCTACTTATGGCTCTTCCTTTTCACTTACGGCAAAGATGACACTTCCTTATTCTGTTTGGAATGGAGTAGATTATGCTAACCTAGAGGACAACCCAGAATTTCAAACCAACGGCATAGCAGATCGAGGTAAGATAGATCAAGAAAAATTTAAATTCTTAGAATATTATAAGATTAAATTTGAAGGGACTTGGTACACACAACTTTATGAAAAATTAATTTTACAGACCAAGACAGAGTTTGGTTTCTTAGGAGCCTATAACAATGAACGTGGCCTGGTCCCATTTGAAAGATTTTTTGTTGGTGGTGATGGACTAGGGGCATTTTCATTAGATGGTAGAGATATCATTAGAATGCGTGGATATGATAACAGTGCGCTTACCAACAGTGCAGACGGGGACACGGTTTACAATAAGTTTTCCATGGAGCTGCGTTACCCGATATCTTTAGAGCAAGCCGCTTCTATTTATGTACTTAGTTTTGCAGAGGCTGCAGGTTCTTATGACCGCTTTAGAAGTTATAATCCATTTGATGTACAAAGATCTGCCGGAGTAGGATTACGTATATTTATGCCTGCATTCGGTCTTTTAGGAGTAGATTTTGCTTATGGATTTGACAGCGTTCCTAATGCAGTAAGCAATGATCCTAGTGGTTGGAACGTTCACTTTATAATTGGTCAACAATTTTAAGTATGGCATGATTATTTCTCTAAACAATAAGCTTATGAAAAATAAGATTTTAATTATCGGTATAGCGGCCTTTTTTAGTTTCGCTTTCGCGAAAGCGCAAAGGGGAGTAAGAGTGGGCTACATAGATATGGAGTACATCCTAGAAAGTGTGCCAGAGTATCAAGAGGCATCAAAACAACTGGAGCAAAAAATGCAAAAGTGGAAAGGAGAGATTGATAAAATGTCAAATGAAATTTCTCAAATGAAAGCCACTCTTCAAAATGAGAAAGTACTACTCACCAAAGAGCTTATTGAAGAAAAAGAAGAAGATATAGCCCTAAAAGAACAAGAACTTGCTGAGTATCAGCAAAAAAGATTTGGAGCACAAGGTGACTTTTTGTTGCAAAAACAACAATTAATACAGCCAGTACAGGATCAAGTTTTTAATGAAATTCAAAAAATAGGAAGTCAAAGAAAATACGATTATATAGTAGATAGCTCAGAAGTGGCTATGTTATACAGCGCAGAGCGTCATGATATAAGTGATCAAATTTTAAGAGCAATAGGAAGAGCTGGTAAGAAAAGAGAGGCAGATCAGAAACAAGAGGATAAAGTTGAGCCCTACTTATCTGTAGAAGAAGCAGAGCAGAAGGAAGAAAAAGAGCAGGTTAGAGAAGACAAGAAAGAGGAAATGCAACAAGCCATTACTGATCGCAATGCAGAACGCAATGAACAAAAAAGGATACGGGACTCCACAAGGGCTGCAAAGGCTGCTGAATATAAAGAGCGTAGAGATAAAATGTTGGAAGAACGCCAGCGTAAGAGAGATAGTACTATTGAGGTTAGAGCTGCCGCAGTAGCAAAAAGAAAAGCAGAAGCAGAAGCTAAAAAAGCAGAAAACAATAAGAAAACCACACCTGATGGTGAATAATATAGGAACTCCTTATATTTGCAGTCGATTAAACACGACATTTAAAAAAATTGATAACAATTAATATACAAATGAAACAAGTAAAAACCCTAATAGTAGTAATCGCATTCATCTTTGCAGGTGTCCAACTAGGTCAGGCACAAGATGCACAACCTACAAAGTTATGTCACGTAGCTTCTCAAGAGTTAGTAGAGTCTATGCCCAGTGCTATCGCTGCTGACAAGTTGTTGAGAAACCTTGCAAAAACTTATGAAACTAAGTTGACCGCAATGGATAAAGAATTGAAGACTAGATATCAGACCGCCCAAGAAGCAGCTCCACAAAGAACTCAGGAAGAAAACGAAAGGATACTTGCAGAGCTGGCAGAAGGTCAGAAGAAGTTAGAAGAGTATTATCAAAACTCACAAAAAGCTATGGGTCAGAAAAGAACTGACCTATTAAAGCCTCTTTACAAGCAGGTAAGAGAAGCTATCTTTAAAGTAGCTCGTGCAAAAGGTTTTGATTATGTGTTAGATTCAACCACTGGAACAGGTATCATCATGGCTGACGGTTATGACCTTACTCAAGACGTAAAAGCAGCGTTAGGGGTTAAATAATAACATCTCATAAAATCATAAAAAAACCGTCTAAGTTGAGCTTAGACGGTTTTTTTTATACTCTAAATTCAGATTTATAACAATTGAAAACCATCCTTTCTGTTCCTAAATGTTTCCAGTAATTCTTTTGCCTGAGGTGTAGAAATCTCTAAATATTTAACGATTACATCTACTGCTGTCTTACTTTCATTCCCACGCTGTATAGAAATATTTTCAGCCTTTAGGTATTGTTTACTTTCTTGAGGTAAATAAAATATTTTTATCTTGCTATGTCGGTTTGCTTTGCCGCCCTCAAATTCTTGTAGGGCAGCAGCTGGACCTTCATGAATCCTTAAAGCAGTAAGCTCTCCTGACCCTAAGGATCTAAAGTCTTTCTCCAGTGTATATTGATCATAGAATTTATTGTAAGTGCCTGAAATTGGTAAAGGCACATACCTAAAAACTGCAAGAATTGGTATGGCAATTATAATTGCCGCCTCAATGAGCCAGATAAAAAATAGTGCATAATCAGTTACTTGGGTATTAAAAACTTCATAAGCGCCGTAATGATATAATTCTACGAGAACTTCTTTTTCTATAGAATCATAGAATATCCATCCCAAAGAGTTTATATAGGACTCCAGACTATGTGAACCTTCATTTATGAGATAGCCTATATAAGCAGACCACTGAAAGTATAGAGTGATAATTCCAATAAGAAGAGCGAGCCCTATTCTTATTTTATAGTTGCCAACCTTACTTAATTTGCACAACACAAGGACCGAATACCCTAAAACTATTCCAATCCCAAATACTAATAATACATTAATGTATATAATAGGCATGACTAAAGTTAGAGCATTATAAAGATATGCTAACAACAGCGATAAGGAGATTAAGAAGAGTACACTTATTAAAAGGCTAGGAGCATGATAGCTTCCTGATTCTTTGTAATAGCTTATTTTTTTATTCATCATACTATTTTAAATAAAAATCCCACTTCATAGTACTGAAATGGGACTTGACGATTTACAAATATAAATCTAAGTTATTGAACCACTTTTACATTTACAGCGTTCACTCCTTTTTTACCTTCTGTTTCTTCGTATTCTACTAGATCACCTTCCCTTATCTCATCGATAAGCCCAGTAACATGAACGAAGCATTCTTGATTTGTTCCTTCTTCAGTAATGAATCCAAATCCTTTAGACTCATTAAAAAATTTTACAGTTCCTTGTTTCATTATAATAAATTGTAATTGTTAGAAACATAAAAGTAAAAACTTTTATGTTTCTAAATGGTTAATAATCAGTATTATTTAAAAATAATTGGACAAATGTCATCGATTAGACCGCTTTGCCATCTAGGTAGATGCTTGTTCCTTTTACGCTTCTATCATACATGATTATACTGCCAGCAACCGCTACATTAAGGCTCTTAGGAGTATTGAACTTAATAATATGTTGCGATTTTACTAGCGCCTCATTAGTGAGTCCATGATCTTCTGCGCCTAGTAGATAGACGCAACTACGTGGGTGCTTAAACGCCTCTAGTGGCATTGCAGTATCAGTTAATTCGATACCTACTATCATAGCACCTTTAGGTAAATGGGTGTAAAAATCATCAAAGGTCTTGTAGTGAAAATAAGGAAGGGCACCTACTGCGTTATGGGTGTCGCAGGCTTGTTTTGCATAGCGCTTCCCAATCGTAAAGATAAAATTAGCTCCTAGGTTTTGAGCCGTACGCCATAAAACCCCTAGATTTTCTGGAGTCTTACCATTCATAATTCCAATACCGTAAAATCCTTGTTCTAGATTATCTATTTTCATAGGGCAAAGTTATTGATTTACCCACAGACTCCATAACCATTTTTTAAAGGCTGATGAGAGGTATGCCTGTTTTGACTTTCACTTTTATAAGGAAAACAAGAGATGATGCTGTACTCGATTTGATGCAAAAGTGGAATAATTTAGCAAAGGGATCTTTAAACCACAGCTTGAAGTTACAAGTGGCTCAATTATTGTTATTTTTACCTTAATGAGATTGTATACAAATAGCCTTAGAAATCGCATCTTTTTCTCCATGATGGTGCTTACCATTATTGCCAGTGTTCTCATTGCTGGAATGTCGATCTATCAATTCCAAGAACAAGCCAAAGATTATCATGAAAAAAGACTGTTTCGTAAAGAACAGGCTATTAAAGAAAATATATCCTACGTCATTGAAAAAACAGATTTTGAGGTCACCACAGATAACCTTAAAAATATTTTTAAAGAAGAAATTTACGGACTAAGTGCCATCCATGAGATGCCTATTTATATGCATGACCTCCAAGGAAAGCTCAGAAAAAGCTCAAAAGCTCAGTTTGTAAGCGATAGCAAACACAGTCAGATCTCTAGCCGTATTTTGAAAAAACTAAGAGATTCTGAAGATGGACGTTATGTAGAGAAATTTGAAATTGGTGGGCAAAGTTATCGTTCCAGTTATTCCTATCTAACAGATAATCAATTTAAAAACATAGCCATTCTCAATCTCCCTTATATTGAGAATGATGACTTTATGAGCTATGAACTTGAGGAGTTTTTAAAGAGACTCGGTTTAGTTTATGCCTTGATGTTCTTTATTTCTATCGTACTCGGTTATTTCCTAGCAAGGTATATTACCAGATCCATTAGAAGTATATCTGATAATCTGAAACAGTTAGATTTATCAAAACGCAATCGTAAATTAGAAATAGATCACAAAGGCACAGAAGAAATAAATACGCTTGTAGAGTCCTATAATAAAATGGTAGATGAGCTGGAAGAGAGTGCCGTAAAACTTGCCACCAGTGAAAGGGAACAAGCATGGAGAGAAATGGCCAAACAAGTGGCACACGAGATTAAAAATCCGTTGACACCCATGAGACTCACTGTGCAAAGTTTTCAAAGAAGATTTGACCCAACTGATGCCGAGTTTAAAGAAAAACTCAACGAATATTCGAACTCTTTAATAGAGCAAATAGATGTAATGAGCAATATAGCAAGTGCTTTCTCTACCTATGCCACCATGCCTGCGCAGAAAAATGAGGAAACTGATGTATGTATGGTGACCCAACTGGCATTAGATATTTTTAATGAGTCCAATATTTATTACATAGAAGATGCCGACTCTTTGAAAGCGGTATTTGATAGAACTCAGTTGATACGTGTGGTTACAAACTTAGTTAAAAATGCTATCCAGGCCAGTCATCCAGGCCGAGAAAATAAAATTGTAGTTTCTGTTAAACATGATGATAAAAAGATTTATCTAACCGTATCAGATAATGGAACAGGTGTGCTTGCAGAGCACGAAAGGAAAATATTTGAACCTAAGTTTACTACAAAAAATAGCGGTATGGGATTAGGCCTTGCCATGGTGAAACAAATCGTAGAAAATTTTAACGGCACCATTCATATGAAAACTATTTATGGAGAAGGCACCACATTTACGGTTACTTTACCTAGAAGCTAGTTGATTCTAATGCGGTAACCTTTTTAATAGGTATATGTATAAGCTTGTAGGTTTTTTACTGCTACTTTAAAGCTACCCTTGGCACTTTTTCAAATCGTATGGATTCTTCGTCTTTTTTTTCGTCATTGACGGCATGAGGTATCTGGATGACAAGTTCTTCTAAAGCTGGTTCACCTTGTAATTGCAGCTGCTTTTTAAACAGTTCTTTTACCGTTTTCATAATGTGGCAGACTTCTAGATTTTATTTAATGTAATCTCAAAGGTAGTTCCTTGGTCTTTTTTACTTTCCATAACACGTATTTTACCATTGTGATAATCTTTGATAATACGTTTGGCGAGAGAAAGCCCCAAACCCCAACCACGTCTTTTTGTAGTAAATCCAGGTTTAAAAATTTGATTCCATTGACTTTTTGGAATTCCTTTACCAGTGTCTTTTATTTGAATAAAGACATTGTATACATCTGCTTTTAGGTATATGGAGATCGTTCCTTTTCCTTTCATAGCGTCAATACCATTTTTAATGAGGTTTTCTATCACCCATTCAAATAGGGGTTCATTTAACTTGACTTGTATAGGTTGATCTGGAAGGTCTATTTCAAATTTGACTAATTTTGAGGATCGATTTGCAATGTAATCAGTTGCTTTTTGAGTTTGATCTACTATATCTACTTCAATGAGTTTTGGAATGGAGCCTATTTTAGAAAATCGATCAGTAATCATTTTAAGACGGTTGATGTCTTTTTCCATTTCAACTATATAGGATGGATCAATATCAGTGTCTTTTAAAATGGTAGTCCAGCCTACAAGAGAAGAAAGTGGTGTACCTATTTGATGCGCACTTTCTTTTGCCATACCAGCCCAAAGTTTGTTTTGCTCACCTGCCTTGTTGGACCTATAAAAAAACCAAATAACAAAGAAGAACAATAACATAATAACGACCAGAGCCATGGGGTAATATTTGGTCTTTGTTATAATGTCACTATTGCCGTAGTATATAGTGCTGAATGGCTTTCCTTCAAATTGAGTTACGATAGGATCGTTTTCTTGTTTGTAAATTTTAATTAGCTCTTTTATCCTTTCCGGGTCATCACTTATGTTTTCAGGGAGGTTACGCGTCTCGATTCCTCCTTTATAATCGATTAAAATCATTGGTACTGTCGTGGTATTACTGGCTACAGTAAAACCTAATTCGCCTAAATCTGCTCCTAAGCCTTGATTAGCAAGATCCTTTTGAGAGATTCCAAATTCCTGTATGTTTTTACGTTCATTTTCCTTCAATTGCTGGAAAAAATCATACGTGTTCCATAAAATCAAGGAAGTGATCATCACTGCCGCGACAATCATGATCCATCTATAGATATTTTTATTTGAATTAAATTTCATTCGGGAACTGGGTTTAATAGGATCTCATAACGCAGGTGTCATCAGTTTATTGAATTGTTAATCTCTCTTTACAATCAGGTAGTAATCGTCTTCCATAACCAAGTATCCCTGATCGTAAATAAAGTAATAAACGCCCCCTTTTTTAGTGGTGTAAATACTGGTAAAGAAGGTAAAGTCAAAGCCGCTAGCAAGTAGCTTATTTCTACTTACTTTAGTTTTATCTTTAGGATTGAGCATTTGTAAAACGCGATGGTTTTTACGCAGTCTATTATTAATATTGCGCATTAAGGCATTGGTATCTCTATTTAGTTTGTTATTTGCTACATTACGACAGTAATCACTGCAATAAACCTTATCGGCTCTGCCACGCACTTCTTCATCACATTCAGGACATTTTCTTTTGGTTGTCATAATTAAGTATGGAATAGAAAGTCTTAAAGATACTAAACATTTGTAAATGGATAAGTTGTTTAGTATTTAGAAAGACTTTCCATAAAATTTGGTTCGATACCTTTATAAGTTCCACGATAACATTTCAAAATTACCAAGTGTAATTTAGGTACAAGCTTTTAAATTTTCAGTAGTTCGTGTTCGCTTTCCATGCTCCATTAGATTTTAAAATCACTCTGCTTTGACACAAGGTTGTCACTATTGAAACAGAAGTCTATAGGACCCCTGCTTTATAGACTTCTGTCTTTTTTAAATCCAGAAAGAATCCTACTATTCAAAAAACCATTCATATAATAAACTTAAATGATACCATAGCTGTTTCATAAAGCACTAGAAGTCTTTACCTTTGTAAAAAATTTATATTATGTACCCAGCAGAATTAGTTCAACCGATGCGTGACGATTTAGGTAACGCAGGATTTGAACATTTATATACACAAAACGACGTAAAAGAAGCACTAAGCAAAGAAGGAACTACTTTAGTAGTGGTGAATTCAGTTTGTGGTTGCGCTGCTGCAAATGCACGTCCAGGAGCAAAAATGTCTTTAGATAATGCAAAAAAGCCAGATCATATTGTAACGGTTTTTGCAGGAGTAGATCGCGATGCAGTAGATGCAGCGAGAGCAGCGATGATTCCTTTTCCACCTAGCTCGCCTAGTATGGCTTTGTTCAAGAACGGTGAATTAGTTCACATGTTAGAGCGTCACCATATTGAAGGAAGACCGGCTGAACTGATTGCTGAAAACCTGAAAGAAGCATACAACGAGAGCTGTTAATCAGTTTTAGTTTTAAAATATAAAGTGTTTTTGTCTCAAGATAAAAGCACTTTTTTAGTTTTCAGCATCTTGTGTTGAAATTATCACAAGCAGTTTCTGATTTACGTGTGTAATATTTAGTAATTCCTAATTACTATGCACGCATATCGATTTTGCTCTATCTCGTTCTTTCATGTAAACTAAGGATTTACCTTTGCAGAATGCAAAAAATCATCTCTTACCCGTTAACGGTTATACACATCATCGTTTTCTTTTTGTTGCTGATTATTTTCCACCCTATACAGATGATCTGTTATAAGCTAGGGGGCTATAACGCTCATCGTAAAAGCGTTTATATACTTAATTGGTTTTTAATGCAGTCCCAATTGCCGTTGTTGAATACTTTTAGCATCAACTATAAAACTGATTTACCACCTGGACCATCTTATATTTTTGTGTGCAACCATCAGAGCATGTTTGATATACCGCCATTAATTTATTACCTTAGACACTATCACGCAAAATTCATTGCTAAAAAAGAACTCGCAAAAGGGATACCTAGTATTTCCTTAAATTTAAGGATAGGAGAAAACTGTTCTATAGATCGTAAGGATCGCAAACAAGCGATTACTGCATTGATTAAATTTGCGAAAAACGTATATGAAAAAAAACGAAGTGTGGTGATTTTTGCAGAAGGTACTCGCAGCAGGACGGGAGTTCCAAAATCTTTCCAGACGAACGGTTTAAAAACTATATTTAAATATGTACCAGACGCTGTTGTTGTACCGGTGACGATAAACAACAGTTGGAAAATAAACCGCTACGGTAAGTTTCCTTACGGTATAGGTAATAAAATAAAGCTTACGATTCATGAGCCTATTCCTATTCAAGGAAGGGATCACGAGGAGTTAATTTTAGAAACTCAAGAAGTAATTCACAACAGCATTACTTCCACTGCGTTTAAGAGTTAGATAATAATTTCGCTTTCGCGAAAGCAGAACAATTTCAAAACGACTACCTTTACAATAGAATTTTTCTTATGAATAAACCACTTAAAAATATACGCATTGAGGTGATGCAATCTTTGGAAAGTAAAGTAGAATCCTTCATGGATGAATACTTAATTCCAGTAGATAAAATTTGGCAGCCTTCTGATTTTTTACCTAATTCTCAAGAAGACACTTTTTTTGAAGAAGTACGGGAATTAAGAGAGCTCGCTAAAGAGCTCCCGTATGATTTTTGGGTAGCACTTGTAGGAGATACGATCACCGAGGAAGCATTACCTACTTATGAATCTTGGTTAATGGATGTAGAAGGTATTAATCAGGTAGAAGGAAAGGGAAATATCTGGTCCAAATGGGTGCGCCAGTGGACTGGTGAAGAAAACCGTCATGGTGATACACTCAACAAATATTTGTACTTATCTGGTCGTGTGAACATGCGTCAAGTAGAAATCACAACACATCACTTGATTACCGATGGCTTTGATATAGGTACAGATCGCGACCCCTATAAAAACTTTATTTATACCAGTTTTCAAGAACTTGCGACTTATGTTTCTCACAACCGTGTGGCAAAATTAGCACGTGGCTATGGGAATACAGCTCTTTCTAAAATGTGTCGCATTATATCAGGAGATGAGATGCGCCACCACAGGGCTTACAGCACTTTTGTAAGTGAGATTTTCAAAGTAGATGCTAGCAACATGATGGTAGCATTTAAGGAAATGATGGTGCACAAAATTGTAATGCCAGCGATGTTCCTTAGAGAATCTGGACAGTCTATAGGAGCTGCTTTTGAAGATTTTTCAAACAGTGCACAGCGTATAGGTGTTTATACCGCTCAAGACTATATCGACATTATGCAAAGGCTCATTGAACAATGGGACATTGCTAACATGACCAACCTGACAGAAGAAGCAGAAAAAGCACGTGATTATTTAATGAAGCTTCCAGCTCGTATGGAACGCGTTTCAACACGTATTAAGATACCTGAAGAGGCGGCTAAATTTAGTTGGGTGAATGAACCTGTTGTAGGATAAGTAAATCGCTATCTTATCATCTTAAATCAAAAAGGGGCAAAACATATTCTGCCCCTTTTTCATGTCTTTTATTTGAGATATGACTTGCCAATCGGGCTGTATATGTGTTGTTATGTGATACAGCGCCCAAGTTAGCAAAAACAAAATCTGCAAGGATTTTAGTAAGTAGGCTAGAACTAGCAATAAATTATATACGGCTTAAGTTAGTTGCTTTTGTTTTCTATATTTCAAGATTTAGGATCGTTTTTTTACCACCCTTTTTTGTTAAACTATTTCCGATTCCAGCACCTATAGCTATCCCAACACCAATCCATACACCTAGATTGCCGGTTACAATTCCAATTGCAGCTCCAATTCCACATCCTAATGCTATTCCAGCACCTAATTTGCTTTCTTTTTTCACACAGATCTTTTTAATTAATCATTCATTTTAAAAGTTAGAAATAGTTGTTCTAGTACTATTTTTTTACCCATCATCATAAATTTTAAATGAATGATTACAAGGCATTTATAGTTAACACCTCAATTTTATAAACAAATTTCTCTCCATAAAGTTACTCTATTTTACTTTGAAGTATTTCATTTTCTGACAAATGTGCTAACTATATGTATAAGCAACGTCCAGGTGTTATGGAGACACCTTTATATAGAGTAGAATCTGACTCTTCCTATTATTATAGAGAGCAGTCTTCATTATGTGTTTTTATAGTCAAGTCTTGTAGAAAGAAGTTAAAAAGGGGGCTCCTTAATGTTAAGCCTTCGTTTTTTCTTTTAATAAAGAAAGGCCTATACGCAAGGAGCCATAATCTATTTTACCGTCAAAATGTTCAAAAACGGTTTTAAGACTTTCTTCATTTTTTATTTTTTCAAAGTCAGCGGCGATGAGGTCGTAATCTTTGCCGTCAATGAGCTTTTCAAGATCAATATCGTTATGAGACTCATACCTTTTAGTGAGATGTGCCATGATGGTTGATGATTGGAAGCCTCTTATTTCGGCAATGTCTTTGATCGTTTTTCCATCCCAAAAAAGCTTGACACTTTCCATAACCGTATCCTTTTTAGGGCCCGACACTTTTTTCTTTTGACGCTTAGGCTTTGCGATTTCCTCTCTATAGATGAAATCATCTGTGCGGGAATCTTTGAATTCAGAGATTATTTTAAGAAACGGTACACCATAAGTATCGTGCTTATGACTTCCTACACCAGTAATATCTGCAAATTCATTATCGTCTAGTGGTATTCTAGCAGCCATATCCTTTAGTGTTGCATCACTGAAAACCATATACGGAGCTAGATTGCCGGCGTTTGCGAGTTGGAGCCTAGTTTTGCGCAATGTTTCGTAGAGATCGCGGTTGACCTCTGTAGGTAGTTCTTCTTGGGTGTGTTGCGCTCTTTTGGCAGCCAGTTCTTCTGGTTTAGGAATCACCGCCAGGGACACCTTGCGTCCATCAAAAAGCACTTCTTTACCCTGTGGTGTTATCTTTAAATGATTGAATTCATGGAAAGCAATTTCTACCAGTCCTTGATTGATCATTTGCACAATAAATTGTTGCCAGTCGTTCCAAGAGGTCTCTTTTCCTGCACCATAGGTTTTTATTTGCTGGAACCCACTTTCTATGACCGCTGCATTTTGCGCTCCACGCAACACATCTATGAGTAGATTAAGAGATGCTTTTTCCCCAGTTCTAATTACCGCACTCAATGCTTTTTGTGCTGATAAAGTGGCGTCAAAAAAGTCTGGTTTATTGAGGCAAACATCACAATTGCCGCAGTCTTCGTCAAGATATTCATTGAAGTAAGAAAGCAACATCTTTCTTCTACAAGTTAAGGCCTCAGCAAATTGCTTCATGCGTTCTAGCTTTGCTATCTGAACCTCTGCATTACCGCTGCCTTCTGCAAATTTACGCAGTTGGATCATGTCTGCATAACTATGAAATAATAATGCATGAGAATTAACGCCATCACGACCCGCACGACCTATCTCTTGATAATAGCCTTCTATATTTTTAGGCATGTTGTAGTGCAATACAAAGCGGACATTGGATTTATCGATTCCCATTCCAAAAGCAATGGTTGCACAGACTATTTTAAGATCGTCTTTGATAAATTTTTCTTGTACATTCTCTCGCTCTTCGTGACTCAATCCTGCATGGTAAGCCGCTGCGTCAAAACCGTAAGCAGCAATTTTACTAGCAAGGCTTTCACAGGTTTTTCTACTTAAACAATAAATAATTCCAGACTCCCCTTTATTCTTTTGAAGAAAGCGACGTATTTGCTGTAAACGATTGTTTCCTGGGCGTACTTCTAAGGTTAGATTAGGCCTATCAAAAGAGGCGACATATTCTTCTGCATTTTGAATACCCAATTGCTTTTTGATATCTGCTCTTGTAGCTCGATCTGCGGTTGCGGTTAGAGCGATGAGATTAGCCTCTGGAAAGCTGGTTTTAAAATAAGCAAGTTGCGTGTAGGCGGGTCTAAAATCATGCCCCCATGTAGAAATGCAGTGCGCCTCATCTACCGCGATCAAAGAAACAGGTATTTCTTGCAAGTGATTGTTGAGTAGCCCTATGCTTTCTGGAGCCACATATATAAGTTTTAAGCTTCCAGAACGCAATTCTTCCAGCATTTCTTGTTGCTGTGTGACATCTTGGGAGCTGTTAAAATAAGAAGCAGAGATACCATTAGCCCGCAATGCATCTACCTGATCTTTCATCAAGGCAATTAATGGCGAGACCACTAAGGTGATACCATCCAACAATAAGGAAGGTAACTGGAAACACATAGATTTCCCTCCACCGGTAGGCATGACTACCATAAGGTCTTTACCAGCAATAACATCGTCTATAACTTGTTCTTGCAGTGGTCGGAAACTGTCGTAACCAAAGTACTTTTTAAGGAGTTCTAATTTTTTCATGAGATTGGTTGGAATGGCGTGTAAGTTTCAAAGGTAGGGTTTCAGTGTATTTTTACGAAGTATTGTTCATAAATTAGACTTGTTTATTAGAGTTGTTAAGGATATTTTGATTCTAGTATGACTCTTTAGTTCTTAGTTAATTTGTATTTTTCCACTTTCGGCCCTATAGAAGAGGAGCATCAACTTTTATTCTTTTAAGAAAACAGAAACCTATATTCCCGACAACATCAATAGAATGGAATCGTTCTAGGAAAGCCCTAATAATGTAAGTTACAAGTCTTATGAAACAACTATTCTTATTTTTATTTATTACAACATCATTGTTTGCAAACGCACAAGATGTAGCGCTGAATCAATATAAATATATTATTGTAAATAATCAGTACGAGTTTCAAAATGAGGCTAATGAATACAGCTTTAATGAGCTGGTCGTATTTGAACTTAAAAAACACAACTTTACAGCATTCAGAAATTCTGAAGTTCTTCCAGCAGATATGAACCGTGGCGAGTGCAACGCACTTCAATTAAAAGTGGATAAATCAGGAACCCTTCGGATATTTATGGTATTGCAATTGGTGGATTGTACAGGGACTGTTGTTTTTACTAGTAAAAAAGGAGTAGGGACTACCAAATCTAACGATAGAGCCTATTTTGAAGCATTAAGAGATGCGATGACTTCTTTTGATGAGGTAGATTATAAGTACACGCCTAAAGTAGTAGTAGATGAGCAAGTAGCTAATGAAGAAAAAATAGGAATTCAACAACCAGCAGAAGTAACTACTATTGCTGGAAAAGTCCCTGAATTTGATGAGCAAGTAAAGGATCGCCAAGTTATAGATGCAGCGGCAGTTGCTATGCAATCTCAAGTAACACGACTAAAAAAGGACTATGCAACCACAGATAATTCTTTTTCATTAAGGAGCTCTACTGAAGGCTATACTATTTTCAGAGGTGATATGATCATAGGAACCTTAAAGAAGAGTAAGGGAGGTTGTTATCTTGCAGTAACGACTAACTTTATAGGTGTAGGTTATAAAACTGCAGGCGGTTTTTCTATTGAGCACACTACTGATGGAAAGGATCAGGTTATGGAGTTTGTAAAAGGATAAACTCATTCAGTTACACATGCTTTCCCACCTCAAAACCATGTTTCCCTAAATATTGATTGCCGCTCTCTATGGCATCATTTTCTAAAGTGGTACCCATTGAATCATTCCACCTGTTGAGGTAACCGAAGAGTGATATCACCCCTAGCATTTCTACTATCTCCCCTTCATTCCAATACTGGTGTAAACGTTCTTTTATAGTTTGATCTACGGCGTTGGGTACCTGGCTAGCGGCTAAAGAAAAATCTAAAGCAGCACGTTCTGCTTCGTTAAAAGCAGCGTGCGTGCGGTATTCCCAGATGTTATCCAGTTGTTCCTGTTCTGCTCCATAACGTTCGGCAGCTCTTATGGCGTGCGCTTGACAGTACCTGCATCCAGTAGCATTGCTAGAAACCCAAGCGATCATTCTTTTCAATGCGCTAGTGACACGACCCTCGTTTGCCATTACGGCTTTATTTAGGTTGATAAAAGCTTTTGATATGGCTGGGCGGTGCTGCATGGTCAATACAGAATTAGGACAAAACCCTAAAGTCTCGTTGAAGAAATCGGCTAGAGCTGCTGTTTCAGTATCATGACTAGCATCTAATGGGTTTACTAATGGCATTCTTGAAATTTTGTAAGGTTGGTTGTGTAATTTACGTAATAAAGATAATGGAAAGGTCGCTAAAGAGAAACGGGTAAGTCACATTTATATTCCATGACTCTTTTTTACATCTTATCTTTACCAAATGCGCTGGACTCTAAAACCCATACCAGATTCTCAAAAACAACAACAACTTGCTCAGGAATTAGGCATTGATCCTTTTCTTGCTGGTTTGTTAGTGCAGCGTGGTGTGGACGCTTTCGCGAAAGCGAGATCCTATTTTAGACCTGACCTAGAAGAACTCCATGACCCTTATCTTATGAAGGATATGGACCTAGCAGTAAAGCGGATTCAAAAAGCAGTAGGTAACAATGAGAATATCCTTGTTTACGGTGACTATGATGTAGATGGAACTACTAGTGTGGCATTGATGTCCACTTTTCTGGAAAGTTTCTACGACCGTGTTTCTACTTATATTCCCGACCGCTATGAGGAAGGTTATGGAGTCAGTTTTAAAGGAGTTGACTTTGCAGCTGACAATGATTTCTCGCTTATCATTGCCTTAGATTGTGGTATAAAAGCCATCGATAAAGTAGCTTATGCTAAAGAAAAAGGGATCGACTTTATTATTTGCGATCACCACAGGCCAGGGAAAGAACTGCCAGATGCTGTAGCAGTTCTCGACCCTAAACGCCCAGATTGCTCTTATCCTTATGACGAATTGTGCGGTTGTGGTGTTGGTTTTAAATTATGTCAGGCGTTAACCATTGCGAACGACTGGGAATTTGAAATTTTGATACCTTATTTAGATTTAGTGGCTACGGCAATAGGAGCAGATATTGTACCCATGACAGGGGAAAATAGAATACTTGCTTATCACGGCCTTAATGTTATTAATACGAGCCCGCGAGCAGGTTTTGAGGCGATTATCGCCAATTTAAACAAAACAAAACTTACGATTACGGACGTAGTTTTTACCATTGCTCCCCGCATCAACGCTGCTGGAAGAATGAAGCATGGACTTCATGCAGTAGAGCTGCTCAAAGAAACAGATTTAGAAAAAGCACAAGAATTTGCAGCATCGATTGAGAACTATAATTCAGATAGAAGAGAACTGGACCAATCCATAACGCAAGAAGCCATACAGCAAATTATAACTAATAAAGAAGAAGATACATTTACCAGCGTAGTCTACGACGAAAGCTGGCATAAGGGCGTGATAGGAATAGTGGCCTCTAGATTAATAGAAAATTATTACCGACCTACATTAGTATTCACTAAATCGGGTGATCAGCTTGCGGCAAGCGCGCGTAGTGTCAAAGGTTTTGATGTGTATAATGCACTGGAACAATGTGCTGATTATATCGAGCAATTTGGGGGACACATGTATGCCGCTGGGCTCACACTATTACCAGAGAATTACGAAAAGTTTAAAGCTCGCTTTGAAGAAGTAGTAGCTGCCACTATAGAAAAACAACACTTAACCCCAGAGATTCATATAGACTCTAAACTTCCACTAGAGCACATTACACCTAAGTTTTATCGTATTCTGCAACAAATGGCGCCATTTGGTCCAGGAAATATGACCCCAGTTTTTATGACTAAAAATGTGGTCGATACAGGTTATGGTAAATGTGTAGGTAAAGAGGAGGACCATCTTAAAATTAAAGTTGCCACAAAAAAAGGGGAAAGCATTGCATTTAATGCTATAGGTTTTAATATGGGAAGTAAATATGAGCATATTGCCGACGGTAAAAAGTTCGATATTGCTTATTCTATCGATGAAAATGAGTGGCAGGGAAGTACTTCTTTACAGCTGCGTTTAAGAGATCTTAACTCTTAAAGGACAGAAGGTAATTCTTCGACCTTTCCTAAAAAAGTAAGTAGTTTAGAGGCATCGTAAAGTTCCCCCCATCTAATATCACTAATATCTTTGAAGGAACGAACGGTTTTTCTAATTTGATTTTTAAAGATGTCCATATCACCTTGACTGAGTCGTGCTGCTTTACGCAAATAGTTTTTATTTTCAAGAAATACTGCGTCGTTTTTAAAAGAAGACTTTTTAACGATTAAGGTAATTTCGTCTAATGTATTAGAGGAGACTTTGTTCTCTGTTATCATTTCTTGAGCAACTGACAACAAAGAAGTTAGTATAAACATGATGCTAAAAAAAGCAGGTTTTATAGTTGAATTTCCCATGACTGTGATTTTAAGACAAAACTTTAAATGACCAGACAAAGATCGTTAAATGGATCTATGAGACGTTTAGATATACTTCTTTTTGAATGTTATATTATTCCTTATTTATTCTATAAGTAATATCTTCTAATGTTCCATACTGACGTAAACATATACCGTTGATAAATTCACTTATCCCTACAACTCTAACCCAAATAGGAGTTCCTTTTGCAGTTGTTAACTCCAATTCAAGATCGTAAGAAGTCCCCTTAGTAATTGCTTGGAAAAAAGCTTCTGTAATTTTCTCACGAGATTCCCCAGATTTATAAAATTTGAGTGCTTCGTCTGCTTTTGGAATAAAATCCATAGGTGTCTTGTGTATGGCTCTTGTCGCATCTGACCAATGCAACTCGCCTCTTATATGATCGTATTCCCATGTGCCTATATGTTCCCGTAAGCATTCCTTAAAAAGCAAGTCACCTTTATACTGATTTCTTCTCTTTAGTTGGACTGCTTCGGTTACATCTTCAGTTACCATGATCACCCCAGAGATATTATTGTGATAATTGCGCCAAGGCTTCATATTCCATTTTATCCACCGCTGCTTGCCGTCTGTTGTTATTAACAGCTCTTCATCATAGTACTCTTCGGAGCCTTTAAGTACGCGCTGTTGCACTTTTTTCCATTCATTACTTAGTGCAGGAAAAGGACCGTAATGGTACATCTCTTTTATATTAGTATAAGCTAAATTAAAGTCGTCGGACCACTTTGAAGAATGTGCTATGTATTTTAGATTATTATCTAATAATGCTATGGCTATAGGTGCTTGAGTTATGGACTTTATTTGATCAACAATTCGTTTAGAAAAATCACTAACCATACCTGTAAATTTAAAAAAACCAGCATTTATCAATTATACTGAAATGTATTACTATTAAGGCCTAACTGTTGCCTATTTAAGTAATCCTTAAGAACAATCTAATAAATTATTAATCTTTATTCTGTCAGCTTAAGAAAAAAAAGTTACTTCTATATAGCAGATAAAACGGTATTCTGTTGAAAAACAAAGCGTTTCTAATAGTTTTTGAAGTATCTTTTGTAGGGCCTCGTTTTTCAACAGGGCTATTTTTTTTAAAATAAGGTAACCTTAAAACTGAATAAGATGAAAATCCTTACCGTCAAATACGCCATAGCGGTATTGAGAAATCCAGTCTCCTAGATTGATATAGGTAGATGTTTCCCCTACTTTTATTTCCATAGGTAAGTGTCTATGGCCAAAAACAAAATAATCAAAATGCTCTTTTTCTAGTTTACGCTTCGCGTACTGAGCAAGCCATTCATTTTCCTCACCTAGAAATTGAGCATCCTCTTCACCTGAGATGAGTTTATTTTTTACGGATAGATGTCGTGCAATACGTACCCCAATATCAGGATGTATCCATTGGAAACACCATTGGAAAAAAGGGCTGGTAAACACTTTCTTCATACGTTTGTAACCTTTATCACCAGGACCTAATCCGTCGCCATGGCCTATAAAGAACTTCTTGGTATTAAATTCAAATGTTTGAGGTGTATGATAAACAGGAATTCCTAACTCTTCTTCAAAATAACCAAACATCCATAAGTCATGATTACCGACAAAAAAATATACTGGAATACCACTGTCAACGATTTCAGCAAGTTTGCCTAAAACGCGCACTTGATTTTTAGGAACTACCGTCTTATACTCAAACCAAAAATCAAACAAATCACCTAATAAAAAGATAGCAGCAGCATCTTCTTTAACTTGGTCCAACCAAGCTAAAAATTTTCTTTCGCGAGGCTTGCTCAATTCTTGAGTTGGAGCGCCTAGGTGGTTATCGCTAGAGAAGTATATTTTTTTTCCTTCGGGAATTTGCATGGAGGCAAAGATAGTATTCTAGTTCCTATTTAAGGAACTAGATGTTTCTAACTAATTAAAACGCTGTTTCCCATGTTTAGAGTCTGACAAAAGATTGTGAAATTTTTCTAGAATTACTCTTTATAGACGCCTGTAGTAGAGAAACTTCCTTAATGCTTTGTATGAGGCATAATTACAATTGCTTAACTTTTGGTTTGCCTAGACCAGTTAACCATAAGGTGGTTGGGATGTCTTTATTCTTATCTCCTTATAGGGCAGTAGTCATTTAACTTTTTAGCTATCTTAGGGGTTATGATCAATAAACGACTTCTAGTTAAAAATTTGCTGGCGCATAACGACGAGAATAGTTTTTATGATAAAAAATTACGTATTGATCTTAGTAATAAAGAAGGAAAAGCTAAGTTTCTCAAACACATTTGCGCACTTTCCAACACCAATCCTAAAAACAACAGTTATATAGTCGTAGGTATTGACGATGAGGTCAATGGTATAATAGGAGTCGATTTCTTTGACGATTCTAAATTGCAAAACCTGATCAATGCTTATCTGACTAATGCTCCGATTATTCAATACGAGAATATTGCTTTCCCTCATTTAGAAATTGGTAAAGTGGTGGGCTTAGTGACTATTAGAGCTCAAGACGGTCTTACTGCACTGCGCAAAAATATTTGGAAATACTATGGAGGTACTGTTTTCTTTAGAGATGGAAGCATTTCTATGCCTAAAGCTTATGATGTAGAGATTAAAGATGTAAACTCTCAAATTGTAGAACAACTAGAAAAAAAGGCGAGTAATAATATTGAGCACACTTTAGATAGTGTGGTTGAATTTCTAGCTCGTAAAAATCAAGGACTGGAAGTGCAGTACAAGGTTTTTAAAGAGCAATTTGTTATTTGCTGGTCAGGAAAAGTAAAGCATAAAAATACCGAGACCTATTATTCCAGAGTAGATATTGAAATGGTGAATGAACAAGTACGACTATTTTATAGCACGCTTGATGAGGTGCAAATTTCTTTTGATGAAGATAGTTTTAGCATTTTAGAATTTGTGGAATTAGGGATAGGAGATAACCAAAAGCACCACCCACTGGAGCGACAGACTTTGCGGTTTTTCCCTAATGGGACCTACCAATTAGAAAATAAAATCCTTTTTAACCCGCCCTATTATGACCGCAGGACGTTACACCACATATACAACACTAACTTATCTCTTCTGAACAAGATGACAAACGGGATCCACCTCAAAGAGCAAGAATTGATGGATTTAAGACAGTTGCCAGAAACCATGTTGATTTGCCAATTCAATAACGTAGGGGAGCCAGTAGAAAAGATGAAAGCTCATAAAGATTTGCTCAAGGCTTATCCTGACACATATAAAGCATACAAAGAAGCTTTGCGCGTATTGCGCAAGGTAAAATACAATTCATAATTA
>TARA_R110000751_G_scaffold102037_8_pt1 | contig 45423 bp, 28 predicted proteins | sample TARA_R110000751 | Tara Oceans TARA_R110000751 (sample SAMEA4398001) | marine metagenome | biome: Polar Biome; feature: [MES] marine water layer (ENVO:01000295) within the mesopelagic zone...; material: water (ENVO:00002006), including particulate matter (ENVO:01000060) such... | reverse complement strand
CTTTAGGAAATACGAATTGTCCTAAATGTGGTCCCTCTTGGACATTTATCACGAATAAATCTGCCTTGTCCAACTCTTCATATGGCGTTGTTTCCCCATCCGTATTTCTTTTCCATAAGGTTACGAATTGTCCAATTTTTTTTGGAGTGATTTTAGCCTTTCTTGATACAACGTATAAGGCATTCAATTGAAATGAAGAGGCTTCATATTCTTTACTTTCCTTTTCCCGTACATGGTTTGATACCTTTAGGCCACAGAGCGAATAGACTTCTTCCAGTATAGTAGTAAAATAGGTATTTGATGTCATATTCATTTTGATAATTCACCTCAAATTGCAACTAAATTAGTAAGCATTTTAAAATACTAAATATTTTTTACGGCTAATTTAAGTCTTTCGGCTTCCCAACCATGGTCCACATATTCCCAAGAAAAATCATTTCCACTTATTTTAATTTTTACAAAGCCTTCCTTGGTATTGTGCCTTCTTCCTTTCCAACCATTGCCTGCAATGGAGCCTCCCGTTAAAAAATGAAATCGATCGTTGATGAATCCATATTCCTTCCAATGTATATGTCCCTGTAGAACCAGCTTTAAATTATGCCCTTCAAGGATCTTAAATACATCCGAAGCATTGTTCACTGTTCTACTACCTTCGCTACCGTTTAATTGGGAATAGGTGCAGATCATGGGAATATGGGTGGTAATGATAATAGGAGTGCTTTTATCCAGCTTTGCAATATCTTCCTTTAACCACTCCAACTGTTTTTCACGAAAGATACCCTGATATCTTTTGTTTTCGGTTACGTCCAAGGAGTTGAGAGTTATAAAATGCCACCCTTTATGATCAAAAGAATAGTAAGTGTCCCCAAAATGTCTTTCCCACATACCGTATTTATAATCGGGATGATCTTCAGATTCGGGACTTTCTTCATAGATGGCAAATAAATCGTGATTGCCTATGCAGTTATAAACGGGCATATTAAAGCCCTTGCTCATATCTTTATAAAGAGTAAACAGGGATTCACTTTGGTCAAAATTCCCGCGCATGGTGTCATATACGAGATCCCCTCCGGTAATTACAAAATCGGGATTCAATTCATTTACTTTGTCTATGGCCATCTGAAACCCCTTGGGCGCATTCATTTCCGGTTTTATGTGTATATCCGTTAGAAATGCGAATTCGAAAGAATCTCCATTTTCTTCTATTGCTTCCTTTTCATTTGAATTTTGACAGGAAATCTGTGTAAATGGTATGGCTACAGCTGCCAAGCCCGATTGAAGCAAAAACTTTCTTCTACCGCCTAAGTCTTTCTTTTTGTCCTCCATGACCTACTTTTTATTTAATTCATCTTGGTTTATAATCCATATCTCGGAAACTTGGGATCCCCTTTCTCCCTGACCACAGCTCCATTCCAGTTCCAGTATACCGTCCTCTAAGGTTTTGTTAGGAACCTTAAACTCGTAGATAGGTTGGTCACCTGTAGTAATGAAGTCATGTATCATAATGTTCTCTGCCATTAATCTAATTTTTGAACGAAAGCGCCCTGTATAACCCACCCTAATTAAATAGGAGCCTTTGGGATCCAGATCAGGATACACCATTTTTAAAGGTTCGTCATATAAGGCCGTAACCTGGTTCATCCAAGATAGGGGAGTTGTATGGCCGTCAAAGCCTATAGCCGTTATCTCATGTACCCATTCTTCACCTCTTAGACCTACCCCAAAACTGACCCTCGGAGATTTTAAGCCACCTGGGTCTTCTTCAAAACTATAATTGGAAACTACCCTGTTCCAACTTCCTGGTGTCCCGAAATTGTCATAATATCCACCGGGACCCGGGTTATTCCGCTCCAACAAATTGGCTATTGCCTCCAATTTATCAGCTTCATTTCCATTTTTTTCGATTATGGAAAGTTGATCTATCAGCCACATACCGTCATTCAAGGGCACATCAATATTATCAATAAAATTTCCGCGCCCAGCAGCGGCAAAATGTTTTTCCACCGTTAATTGGGCACCTATACTTGCAAACAGACCATCCGCCAAGGCCTGGCATCTGTTATTCCATTCGGGCATAATAGGTTCCTGCTTGGCCCTATATAAGGTTTTCTTAGCTTTTATTATAGCATCAATTGCACCGATAACTTTGGCCGTTGATAATATTTCCCTAGCCTGCTGTTCCAATTCTGTCTCATAAATCAATCTTCTATATTGATAAGCGTCAAAATAAGCTCTTATGAGCCCCATTTGAAAACGAAAATTACCTAAAACTTTCTTCGTCGCTTTCTTTTCCAGATCCTGCCATTGCTGCAAGGTTCTAAATACCCCATCGTTGGTAAGCAAGGGACCCTGAAGGTTTTTTTCCAAGGCCATTAATCCATGGGAAACGGCCTCTATATATTTGGGACCAATAAAATATCGGGCATAATCCCGCAAGGTTTCCATAACGGGTGTTTCAGGGTCCCAATCCTGATCGCTCCATATCATTTTATTAACGTCATCATTGGTACCTTCGGAATAACTTATACTTCCCTGTGCATATTGGTCAAAGGCATTATGGATTATTTTCTGGTCGTTGGGCCTAGGATTAATACACTCCCTGCCCAAGGTTATGGCATAGGCCAGATCCCAATGCGGAATGGGGTATTGACTACTTAGACTATGGGTTATATCTGGGTACCTTCGTATTGGAATTCCCGGATTAAGGCGTTCCTTTATTTCTTTGATCGGCGTTTTTATCCAAGGTCCGAATACAATACCACCGAACCATGGGTATTCTTTGTTTATATGGGTATAAAAGCTTTCGAACCAGGCATTTGTGGGCCTAAAAACCTGAGGGGAAACCCATATTTTTGCGTTAGGATGGTATTCATGTAGCACTTCGGCTTCCTTTTCCAACCAATTGAACAATTCATCCGGCTCCAAATCGCCTGGATCACCACCTGGCACAAAAAGTGCATCCAATTTGGGCACGGCTTTAAACACCTTACGGCGTTCCTCAATTTCCAATTTTAAGGAGTCGGGACTAGTATAGTCCGACCCCAAATTGGGATACCACATCCAAACATCCATGCCATATTTATCACATATTTTGGATTGTTCCACAATCATTTCAATCGCTGGCAGCTTCATATGGATACTGGTGAAATCATCATCGGTACGGGGAGGCATTATTTCAATACTATTGGCTCCAAAAATTGCCAGATCCCGAATATAATCATCAAATTGCTCCACAGAAAATGCGTCATAGGAATTGGTCTTTGGCCGGTAACCCAATTGGTGACCACGTATGGGATATGTCGGACTGGAAGCAATATTCAGATCAGAAGGTAACAATATATGGCCCTGGGACAGTTCCAATTTTCTTAAAAGTTTTCCAACTCCATAAAGCACCCCCCTGGAATCGTTCCCCACTACGAGGACTACATTTTTTTCTGAAACTACGACCAATTTATAACCTTCCGCTTTTATTTCTGGCATAGTGGCCAATAGCTGCTTGTATTCCAATGGAAATTTATCAAGGCCCGTTTGGAGTCCAATAACCACAGCACTTTGGGTTTTATTCGAAAATTTGTTGCCTTTTGTTAGGGTAATACTGCTCCTTTTACTTATTTCCTCCTGTAAAACGGTGATGGCATTTAACACTAATGGATCCTTTTTTTCCAAGCTGATTATTTTGGCCTGTCCCAAATCGATCATTTGTCCAAAAAGGGAAGATAGATTAAACAGAATTAAGAATAAGATCGATTTAAAAATTCTGTTCATATAAATGAATTTAATTATCTAATAATCAGTTATTTAATATACATTTCCTTCTTGCTAAATTGCCAAATCGCTGCCGGTGGACAAATTGTGGCTATCGCCTACCGCCTTTTTAATATTACTTAGATCTTCTGACAGTTTCTGACTAAAAAGTCGCATATCCGAACTGTGCAAGACAATATTGGCTCCTTCCTTTACCCATTTAATTTGATACTCCGGATGGGCGGGAAAATGTATTCCTGCAGCAAGCCCTTTTGCCCTTGCCTTGTGTATTATTTCTTTAACAGTCTTTTCAAAATCATGGTGATCATATTGTTCCGGTAGTCCCATATTTATGGAAAGATCATGTGGGCCTATAACGATGCCGTCCAAGCCAGGAACACTAAGCAGCGCGTCCAATCTCTGTACCGCTATGGTACTCTCTATATTTATCAAACATAGGCTGTCCTGATTGAAGTTGTCCAAATAAGATTTCAGTACTGGCGATAATTCCTCTTTTCCGGTTAGTATATTCTCAAGTCGTTCTCCCTTCAAGGGCCTATATTTAGTGGCACCCACCATCTGCTGTACTTGACCAATATTTTCAATATAAGGCGCAAGAACCCCCACAGCCCCCGCATCTTTGGCCATACATGCCGCATAGGGGTCGGGACTTGGTATACGAACAATCGGAGACATCCCATGAGCACTATATACCTGACATAAAAAGGTAAGTTCCGTTCTATCCAAGGGTACATGTTCCGTATCCAGAAAAACAAAATCCAAGCCAGTGCCCTTTACTACCTTGGACCAAATGGGAGAGGTGGATAAAATACAGGTCCCGTAGATATTTTGGCCGCTGTTTAGTTTCTGTTTGAGCTTAAGTGCCATTGGTTAGTATTTAGTGTTCCTTATATAGGGATATAAGATTAATTGTTCACCACATTAATGGGACTACCCTTTAAAAAAGCTTCCAAATTTTCAAGGGCCGTATTCAACAACCTGTCCCTAGACTCTTTTGAAGCCCAGGCAATATGTGGCGTTATGATACAGTTATTGGCGTCTAATAATGGATTGTCCTTATCAATAGGTTCTTTGGATACTACATCCAGTGCAGCACCGGCTAATTTTCCATTGTCCAAAGCTTCCTTCAAATCTTGCTCTACGATCAATTGACCACGCGAGGTATTTATAATCATGGCGCCGTGCTTCATTTTGGAAATATTGGAAGCATTTACAATACCTTCGGTTTCTGGAGTAAGTGGACAATGTAAACTTATCACATCCGATTTGGCCAGTAGTTCCTCCAAATCAACCTGCTTACAAGTGCTGCTCTCCAGTTCAGGTTTCTTTCTACTCCCGGAAGTCAATATATTCATTCCAAATGCCTGGGCCAATTTGGCAGTAGCTTGCCCTATTCTCCCAAAACCGATAATGCCCATAGTTTTGCCATCCAATTCTATAAGTGGATAGTTCCAAAAACAAAAATCCATGCTTTTGGACCATTCCCCCTCCTTAACGGCACGATTGTGTTCCCCGACGTGATGGCACATTTCCAAAAGGAGTGCCATAGTCATTTGCGCCACGGCAGTGGTTCCATAACCGGGCACATTGGTTACCACTATGCCTAAGTCTTTTGCGGTATCCACATCCACTACATTATAGCCTGTGGCCAAGACACCGATATATTTTAACGAAGGTACTTTGTCCAAAACCTCTTTGGGCAGAGGTGTCTTATTTGTAAAAATTATCCCTGCATCCCCTATGGCATTTATAATTTTATCGTTGTCATATTCAGTTCGATCATAGATGGTAAGTTCACCAAATTTTTTAAGTTTCTCCCAGCTAAGATCTCCTGGGTTTAAGGTGTATCCGTCTAGAATAACAATTTTCATATTTTATACTCTTATTAATATTTGCATGCGAATATTACTTCACAAAAATGGTCCTATGCCTTATGTATTGGGCCTTCAATTACTACAGAATTTAATTTTTATTTTAGTAAAACAACCAACTTTTATATAAACTATACATTTAAGTAAATTACACCAAATAACTGGTAATTAATTATTTTATTAAATAATCTATATTTTGAAAGACAGAAGCGTTTTTACCACAACGCCCAACACTTGTCCCATAAAAAATACAATCAAAGGCCGAGGGTGATTCAAAAGCTGTCAGCGCCAACTCCTCTCTATGTTTAGCTTTTTTTAGCCTAATCAATCCCACCAACCTACCAAAGAACACTTAAGGTTTCCTACAAATATAAAATATATAGCAAGGGTTTACTAGCCTATATATTATCGAATTCAGATTAAATATTGACTTTCCTGCTGTATTATCCCTATTGCCCTTGAAAGCTATCCAGTTTTATAATTTCTGCTATTCCAATAGCAGAGGAAATTACAAGACTTCTTTTCTGCAAAATGATTCATTCTTTGTCCAAATGCATCAGTTTTTCAACTATTTATATCATTTACGCGGAAAAGGATAATTTTTTTAATCTCTTTTTAAGATATTAGAGGAATATTCATAGCCATATAATCAACCTAAACTTGAATTAAACCATGAAAAAGCTAGCCATTTACATGTTTTTGGCAGTATTGCCCCTCTATGCCAATGGTCAGGCCCTTAGTTATAAGACCATAGAAAATGTTTATTACTACGATTCACAAATAGTAGAACAGGCTACTTATATGAAAGATAAAAATCTTTTGGATATCTATTATCCGGAAGGGAATCAGAAAGTACCTGTGGTTATATGGTTTCATGGAGGAGGTTTAACGGCTGGTCAGAAAGAAATTCCAACTGCTTTAAAAGAAAAAGGATTTTGTGTAATTGGAGTAGGATATAGGCTTTCTCCAAATATAAAGGCCGAAACCTGTATTGCCGATGCTACTGCAGCCATAGCTTGGGTATTTAGGAATATTGAACGATATAATGGTGATCCCAACCAAATATTTGTCTCCGGACATTCAGCAGGAGGTTATTTGGCCCTAATGGCCGTTATGGACAAAAGCTGGCTCCAAAAGTACAATTTGGATTCCGATCTGGTCGCTGGACTAATTCCTTTTAGTGGCCATACCATTACCCATTTTACGATAAGAAAGGAACAAGGAATACCGGGGGAACAACCTATTGTTGATAAGTTAGCGCCCTTGTACCATGTAAGAAAGAATGCACCGCCTACCTTATTGATTACTGGGGACAGGGAAAAAGAGATGCTGGGAAGATATGAGGAGAATGCCTATTTCTATAGAATGATGAAAGTTACCGGACATCAGGACATAACCTTATACGAAATGGACGGCTACGGACATAATATGACCCATCCGGCATTTCCTTTATTGGTTGATTTTGTAAAGTCCAAATCTAATGTGGACTAGAAAGACTTCACATTTTGTAAATTGATTTAATTTTTCACGTGCCAATATTTTGTACATTATTCACTTTTATTATGAGTCAAAATAATAACCCGGAGCCAATCAACATATAATGAAAATTGTAATAGCCCCCGATTCTTTTAAGGAATGTTTATCAGCCCGGCAGGTGGCCAGCAATATAGCATTAGGCATACGTAAGATAGCGCCGAATGCGGAAATCTACGAAATTCCCATATCGGATGGAGGGGAAGGCGTACTCGAAGCTCTTATTAATGGCGTTGGTGGCCGTAGAATATCTGTTTCCGTTATGGATCCCCTTATGCGCCTAATCCAAGCTGAATACGGTATTTTAAAGGACGGGAAAACAGCCGTTATAGAGATGGCCAAGGCCTCCGGATTGGAATTGCTCAAGGAGCCCGAAAAGAACCCTCTGATAACTACAACCTTTGGTACAGGGCAATTGATCAAGGATGCATTGGATAAGGGTTGCAATAAGATTATTATTGGTATAGGCGGAAGCGCCACCAATGATGGGGGAGTCGGAATGGTAAGGGCATTGGGAGCTAAATTCTTGGATGACCAGGGAGAAGAGATTCCCGAGGGAGGTGGAAGCTTGGGCGGCTTGACGACCATAGATTTGTCCAATTTTGATGATAGAATTCAAAATTGCGAGCTAATCGTTGCATGTGACGTAGCCAATCCCCTTAGCGGTGCCAATGGAGCCTCCATGGTTTATGGCGGCCAAAAAGGAGGTAGTATGGAAGATTTGGAGTTCTTGGACAGTAATCTAGCCCATTATGCCACTAAAATTAAGGCCACCATTGGTATAGATGTCGCCCAGATTCCCGGTGCAGGAGCAGCTGGTGGTACAGGTGCTGGATTAATGGCTTTTTTGAAGGGCCAACTGGTAAATGGAATAAAATTAATTCTACAGACCATTAAAATAGAAGAATTTATAAAACAAGCCGATCTGGTCTTTACCGGCGAAGGTAAAATAGATGGTCAAACCCTACATGGTAAAACTATTTCCGGAATTGCGGCCATGGCAAAAAAACATGAAGTTCCGGTAATCGTGCTTACTGGAAAAATAGGGGAGGGAATTGATGAAATATACAACATAGGTGTCAGTGCGGTGTTTTCCATAGTTAATCAACCTATGGAATTAAAGGTGGCTATAGATCAGGCTCCCGTGTTAATTCAGGATTGCACCAAAAATATAATGGCCGCCATTATGAGTTGTAAGACGGATTTATAGAAGAGCAAAAAAGATCAAAAAAGATCAAAAAAAAAAATCAAATAAACTAAACAATAAAACAATTATGCCAAATCCATGGACGGGGAAAGGAAACCCTTACACAAAACAAGAAGTTAGAGATAGGTTACAAGCAGTAGTAAATCAAAAAAAAGCCATTATTGCGGCCGGTGCCGGTACCGGGATCAGTGCTAAATTCATAGAGAAAGGTGGTGCGGATCTGATCATCATCTACAATTCGGGCAGGTTTAGAATGTCCGGGCACGGTTCAACTGCGGGAATGATGGCCTATGGGGATGCCAATGCGGTAGCCATGGAAATAGGAGAGTTCGAGGTACTTCCTGTAGTGGAGGAAATTCCTGTAATATGTGGGGTTCACGGAAGCGACCCAAGAAGAAGAATGTGGCACTTTTTGGGAAAAGTAAAGGATATGGGCTTTTCAGGGGTCAATAATTTCCCGACACATTCCATCATCGATGGCCACTTTAGAAATGTACTCGAAGAAACCGGAATGAGTTTTCAAAAAGAAGTGGATATGGTAGAACTGGCCACCAAAATGGACCTGTTTTCTATCGTATATGTAGGCAAACCGGAGGAGGCCGTACAAATGGCAGATGTGGGTGCCGATGCCATAATTGCCCATGTAGGGACGACTGTTGGTGGTTCTATCGGGGTTACCAGCGCCACCGCCTCCATGGACGATGCCCTGGAGCGTACCCAAAAAATAGTCGATGCCGTTAAGAAAGCAAATCCCGACACTTTTTTATTGGCCCACGGCGGACCGATCAATACTCCTGCCGATGTAAAATACGTACTGGAACACTGCAATGGCCTGCACGGCTTTGTAGGGGCATCCTCATTGGAAAGAATGGGCATAGAACAGTCATTGACCAATCTGACCAAGGAATTCAAAGCATTGACCCTATAGTTTGTCTATGGAAAGGAATTGGAAATTCGTCAAGGAAAAAGACCAAATGTTCGAAAGGGCCTTCGGGCGGGACCATCACTGGCATTATCATCCCAAAATTATAAAACAGGCCGACTCCTATATGGTGAAGGTGGTAATGCCTGAGGGCGGGGGACATAATTTCCACGTGCATCCGGAAATGCATGAAATTCTTTACGTCCTTAAAGGCACGGCCGAACAATGGATAGAGGATGAAATGCAGCTTTTGGAGGCGGGCGACTCCGTTTACATAGGGGCCAATGTGGCACACGGTACTTTTAATGCCGGACAGGGGGAACTGGAGTTTTTGGCCATCCTGTCCCCTCCTGAAGGATGGGAAGCGGGTACTGTGGATGTTAGTGAAAATGCTCCTTATTCGGAATATCGTCCACGGATTTGATCAATTATTTTATACCTAGGAAAAAATAGCCATTAAAGTGGTAAGAGTAATTTATAATTTTAAAATCAAAAGAATGAAAAATTTAACCATTTACATTTCATTATTATTTTGTGGAATGGTAATTTTATCCAGCTGCTCCGGGGAAAAGGAGCCGCCCCCGCCATTGACCTATACGGGAGAGGACCCACGGGTCCAGGATCCGTTAAGTCCCGAGGATTCCCAAAAGCATATCCAGCTTCCGGAGGGGTTCAAAGCGGAGTTATATGCCGCCGAGCCTAATATTATTAACCCCATAGCCTTTACCTGGGACGAAAGGGGAAGGCTATGGGTGGTACAGTCCAAGGATTACCCACATGGACTTGCCAATGATGTTGGAGGGGATAGGATTACCATCTGTGAGGATACCAATGGGGACGGCAGGGCCGATAAATTTACCGATTATGCCACGGATCAAAATCTTACAACCGGAATTACCTTGGTAAAAGGTGGTGCCATTGTGTCGCAGGCTCCAAATATGGTTTTTCTGGAAGATACCGATGGGGACGACAAAATGGACAAGCGTACCGTTCTGTTCGAAGGTTTTGGAACCTGGGACACCCATGCGGGACCATCAAATTTACGCTATGGGGTCGATAACATGATATGGGGCTCCGTAGGTTATTCGGGCTTTGAAAATCAGTTCCGGGGCAAGCCTGTAGAATTCAAGATGGGCGTTTACAAATTTGCCAAGGACGGTTCCTATTTTGAACCGGTGGGGCAATTCAACAACAATACTTGGGGACTCGGTTTTAACGAGAATTTTGAAATATTTGGATCTACAGCCAACAATAACCACTGCTGTTATGTTGGGATACCTTTAAAACATTATGATTATTTGAACAAAATGCCCTCTTGGGCTGTCAATGCGGACTTTATCCAGGGGCACTATGAAATTACCCCTGTAGATACCATTCCGCTGCAACAGGTAGATGTCCGTGGAGGTTATACTGCAGCTGCCGGGGCCAATTTCTATACTGCCAGAAATTATCCGGAAGAATATAGAAATCAAATGTATGTTTGCGAACCTACCGGACACTTGGTACATATTGCAAAAATAGTCAAGGATGGGGCAGGGTATAAGGAGGTCGACGGTGGCAATATTTTTGCCAGTACCGATGCCTGGACCGCACCGGTTTTTGCCGAGACCGGACCGGATGGGAATTTGTGGGTGGCGGATTGGTACAATCCCGTAATTCAGCACAACCCGGACAAAAGAGGGATGGACAACCAGATCTGGAACGCGGATAAGGGTGAGGGCAACGCCCATTTAAATAAACTGCGCGATTATGGCCATGGCAGGATATACGTAATTACCCATGAGGACGGTGATGATCCGGATATCACCTCCCTGGACCCCAAGGATGATGAATCACTTTTGGAAGCACTTGAAAGCGATAATATGTTCTGGAGAACTACGGCCCAGCGTTTAATAGTGGAGAACAAGAAGGTCTCCTTGATCCCGGACCTGATCAATATGGCCGGCAACAATGATGCTGATAAAAGCGGCCTAAATACCGGAGCACTGCATGCCCTGTGGACCTTAAAAGGCCTGGGCGCTCTCAATGGTTCCAATACAGAAGCCAACGAGGTGGTCCAGAAAGCATTGACCAGTAGCTCATATGGGGTAAATCGGGCCGCACTGGCTTTGTTGCCCGCAACAAAAGAAAGTAGTGAAATCTTGGCGCAATCCGGCCTATTAAGCAGTACAGACCCACAGATCAAGCTTGCTGCGGTACTGCGTGCAGGGGAATTACCTGAATCCAACGCATTATATACTGAAATAGAAAAATTGTCCAAGGACGAAGCCAGCACTTCTGACAAATGGATCAATGCCGCCATAAAAATTTATTTCAGGGAATTGAACTTTCAAGAGGTAGACCCTTCAAGCGTAGTTATGTTGGTTCCCTCGGCAGAAGAAAAAAAATCCACTTGGAACTACACTACCGATCAACCTGCCGATAACTGGACGAAATTGGAATTCGATGATTCCGATTGGAAAAAGGGTACAGCCAAGTTTGGAGGTGATAATATGAAACAGGTAAACACCCCATGGAGCAGTTCGGATATCTGGATGCGTCAAGAAGTACTTGTTTCTGATGAAATTACGGAACCTGTTATCAAAATAGCCCATGATGACGACTATGAAATATATGTAAATGGCCAACTTTTGATATCGGAAACCGGATCCAGTGAAGTTTATAAATATATAAAACTGGACGCAGAGAAAGGCCGATTATTCAGGAAAGGAAAGAATCTAATTGCCGTTCACTGTGTTAATACCGGGGGGAATCAACACATTGATATGGGTATAGGCAAGGTCGGAAAAATAAAGGCCGATGTAACCTTTGTCCTCAATACCGTAAATCAGGAAATGGCATATGATAAAAAGACACTTCACGCCACGGCAGGACAGACAGTGGAAATAGTATTGAACAATAAGGATCAGATGTCCCATAATTTGGTGGTCATCCAACCTGGTAGTCTGGATACCTTTGGAGCTATGGTAGATGGGTTCCTAAAAAATCCTGAAGCAGAAAAGATGGGATATGTTCCAAAATCGAGATATGTGCTTGGGGCAACGGATATGTTGACACCAGGGGTTACCGGATCTGTAATTTTTAAACTTCCGGACACGCCGGGAATTTATCCTTATATCTGTACTTTTCCCGGCCATTGGCGAATGATGCAGGGGGTAATTGTAGTAACGGCCCCTGGATCCTACATCTCCGAGGATAAGGAAGCTCTGAAAATCTCGGCCATGGGCGGTGGTGGTTCCCATGACTTCCTTAAATTTTTTGGTGTTGCAGATGGTGAAATTCTAAGTGAAGGCGGGAAGAACACGTTCATATACACGGAAAATTCTATGGAATTGGGAACCTTGGTTCCAACTACCGATGTGCTATTGTTAAGCAACAACAAACCTTTGGATAAAAATACCAGGAATGCCATTATGAACCGTGTAAACGCAGGGGACATGAATTTGCTTATCTACCATCCCAGTACCTGGTACAATTGGGAAGACTGGCCGGAATATAACAAAACCCTGGTTGGGGGAGGATCCAGGTCCCATGAAGATTTGCAGGAGTTTGAAGTAAGGGTGGTTAAGCCAGATCATCCCCTAATGAAAGGCGTGCCCTCCAAATTCAGGATCGTGGACGAATTGTACCGATGGGAAAAGGACCCCGAAGCAGAGATAGAGGTTTTGGCAGTAAGTAGAGGCTTAAAGTCCGGGGAAGAATATCCAACGGTCTGGATAGTAAAACATCCCAAGGCCAAGATTGTCGGGAATACTTTAGGCCACGATGAAAGGGCACATGGGCACAAGGCCTACCAAACCATTTTAAAAAACAGTGTAAATTGGGTGGAAAAATAGTATAGGACCATTTGGGCATTCAGACAACATTAGTGACTAAAGTAGGGGCATGGAGGATGGCAGAATATTTTAGCTAAAATCCTTTATACTGAGGAATGAAATCAATATTCAATTTTAAATACAATCTTGAATAAGAACCCTTATTTTTACGGAAATACAATTTAATTCCACCTAAATGAATATAACCACTGAAAATATACTTCTAGTCGGTTCTATACTACTTTTTATAAGTATAGTCGTCGGTAAGACTTCCTATAAATTTGGAGTCCCTACCTTATTATTGTTTTTGGGGATTGGAATGTTGGCCGGTTCTGATGGCATTGGGGGAATCCGATTCGATGACCCTAAAATTGCACAATTCATTGGCATCGTATCCCTTAACTTTATATTATTCTCAGGAGGACTGGATACCAATTGGGGCTCTGTAAGGCCTATTTTGAAGGAAGGGCTTGTATTGTCGACATTGGGAGTATTATTCACTGCCCTTACCTTAGGTACATTTGTATGGTTTATTACCGACTTCACCATATATGAAAGTATGCTGCTGGGTTCCATTGTCTCCTCTACGGATGCTGCTGCCGTTTTTTCCATTTTGCGATCCAAAAGCATGGCCTTAAAAACCAATCTAAGACCTACCCTGGAATTGGAAAGCGGTAGTAACGACCCGATGGCGTACGTATTGACACTTGCATTCTTGACTTTGGTGATTCATCAAGATCAAAGTGTTTTTTCTATGATACCATTGTTTTTACAGCAGATGGTCTTGGGTGGAGCAGCAGGTTTCGGTTTTGGGAAACTGAGTAAATACATAATCAATGGCCTTAAGCTCGACTTTGAAGGTCTCTACCCGGTTTTAGTAATAGCCCTGATGTTCGTTACATTTTCTGCAACCAACTTTGTTGGCGGAAATGGTTTTCTTGCCATTTATATCTGCGCCGTTTATCTGGGCAATCAGGATTTGATACATAAGAAAACCATTCTAAAAATGTTCGATGGTCTGGCCTGGTTAATGCAAATAGTGCTGTTCCTTACCCTGGGCCTTTTGGTATTCCCGTCTCAAATTATTCCGTACATCGGAATAGGTCTACTTATTTCGTTATTTCTCATTTTGATTGCACGTCCTATCAGTGTTTTTCTCAGTCTGATTTTTTTCAAAATGAGAATGAAAAGGCGTTTTTACATATCATGGGTGGGTTTGCGTGGAGCGGTGCCCATCGTATTTGCCACCTATCCACTCTTGGCCGGAATAGACAAAGCCCACATGATATTCAATATAGTTTTCTTCATATCGGTGACTTCTATTTTAATTCAAGGAACTACACTCTCTATCGTAGCTAAATGGTTGGACGTTGCAATACCTGAAAAAGCAAAGAAGCTAACACCTACAGATCTATTGTTTTCTGAAGATCCAAAGACGATTATGAGGGAAATAGCCGTAGGTTCGGACTGTTATGCAGCCAACAAAAAGATTGTTGAATTGGGCTTTCCAAAAAATGCGATAATTGCCATGATCAAAAGAGGGGATAAATTTATCACCCCTAGTGGATCTACTAAAATTGAGAGTGAGGATACACTAATTGTTTTAGCGGATCAACAAAAAATAATAGAAGAAGTATATAAAACACTGAGGATAGAATAGCCTAAAAACATTTTCTTTCATGCCTCCCTGATGATCCGTTTTGTTACAAAATACAGCATAACAAGATAAGCTGTATAAAGCTATTCGATTTCAAAATATTTTTAGTTTTCACCCTGTTCTATATGGCTAGTACTATTCCTTTTTGTCCATCAAAGGATTGGGGTAATTATCGGATTGATCTTCTATAGTTTCATCCAAACAGACAAAATCCTTTTCCAAAAGTAGAAATAGTTCCTTGCCATTTTCCATGACAATGGAGTGTTGAAATCCTACACGATCGCTATTTGCCCAGACCAATTTATCCTTTTCAGGAAGGTACATTATAATGGTATCGTTTATAAAATCGGCTTCCAAATGGGAAATATTATTCTTGCTCCGCAATACATATTTAAAGATGTGGTCCTTAAACTCTGTCTGCTCCTCATACAGTCCCTCTTTACAAAAGGTTTCCACCTCTGTCTTGGTTAGTCTAAAGCGTATTGAGTTTCCTTTTATCCTTATTTTCATTTTAAATCTAACTTTAGTAATAAACGTCCTGTCAAAGAAACCATTGCCCTTAGTTTACTGTGAAGTCATTTCTAAACACAGTAAATTCAGGCTTTGTACAAGAATTACTCCTCCGCAACAATTAGTTCCCTGCTATCCGTTTTATAGTTAATGGTTACCCTGGTACCCTTGCCGGGAATGGAATTAATAAAAAGACGCCCGTTGATATAGTTCATTCTCTCCTTCATAAAGAAAAGTCCCATGCCACCTTCGCTTGTATTTTTAGGTACCTTTCCCAATATGGAATCGTCAAAGCCCTTGCCATCATCATCGATGACTACACTTAAAATATTGTCATTAAAGTTAATGGTAACCAAAATATAATTGGCCTCGGCGTACTTTATGGCATTATTTACCGCTTCCTGTACTACGCGATAAATATTTGTTTCTGCCAAGGAATTAAAACGAATGTTCTCTTCGGTCTTATTTTCGAAGAGTATATTTTTACCGGTAAGCTTGGAGAGTTCATGGGTCATTTTGTGCAATGCGGGAAAAATCCCATGATCACTAAGTTCCGGAGGGGTCAGGTTAAAAGTGGCAGTGCGTACTCCTTTGATCAAATCGCTCGCAAGGCTTTTAATGTATTCTATTTTCTCGGCCGTTTTTTCCTTATTGCTTAAATTGATCGATTCTATATTAAACTTCAAAGCAGTCAACATTTGTCCAATGCCATCATGGATATCTTTGGCAATTCTTTTGCGCTCCTCCTCCTGACCTTCAACAATCTGGCTAGCCTGTAACTGCTTTTGCCTCATGGTCTCTTCGTAATTGGCCTGCGTTAACTGGGCTACTTTTAGTTCGTTCTGCTTGCGTTCCGTTATATCTGAACATAATATTAGAATGGACTGTTGGGCACTGGATTGGTGCATTGGGATAATGGACATATCCAGCCAGAGCGACTCCCCTTTAGTAGTTTTGATCTTTATTTCTTCGGTCCTGATATTTTTCCTATTACTTTTTAATACTTCCGCCAGGTATTGCTGTTGCCCTTCATCTGTTGTCAATATTTCATATAACGGCCTATTTAACTCCTGAGCGTTACGCCCTAAAAGTTCATTGAACTTCTTACTGATAAAAACAACATTTCCATCTTGTTTGGCACTTGCAAAAAGGGCGGCATTATCTATAACAAAATTAAGCTCCTGTAGTTCCTGTAAAGATTTTTCCTTTTCTTGGAAAAGTTTTTTAATCTCCTTGGCATTTTCATCCGATTTTTTGTGCGCGACAATTAAATTCTTGATAGTATTTCTAATTTGAAGGGAAAGCGGTTTAAATATGAAAAATATCTCCAAAATCAATATAAGGAGCGATATGGCCAATAATAGATATTCCTTAAACTTTAAATTCTGTAAATGTGTTTTACTAAGGACGTCATATTTATTGACGATGGCATCCATCATCTTTAAAAAAGTACGCTCATTTTCCAAAAGGATATCAACATACAATTGGTCGGGAATTGATTTTCCCGATTCCCTAAAATCGGCCAAGATATTTTCTACGGCACTTACCATGGCATCGTAATGAGGATTTATTTTATGAAAAAGCTCTTGGACTTCCTCATTCTCATCCTTTGAAATACCCATGGCCACATCACTGTGTTGAAGCGCTTGATGGGATTCTTTCCAAACCGTTAAGGTTTCCCTTAATTCTGCAAATATTTGATTTCTCTGTTCAGGATCGGACAATTCCTTTAATAGAAGTACTTCCTTGGTCAATTTTTGACTATAGGCCCTTTGCCTGCCAGCAACGTTGATCACTTTTGAATCGTCCAGTTGGGAATTTAAATGATGCTGAATCAAGATCTGGGCAACAACTATACTTAAGGCAATAGCGGCCAAGGCCAATAAATACCACTTCCGGATCCTTAGAAAGGTGGTAGTATCTAGGGGTGCATGGTAATTATCCTCGTTCATTTCCCAAAAGTGTTGTTCAAATTTAGACTTTATCCCTTAAGTGCTTTACCTACCAACTCTAGCGATTCCTTTGACAAGGGTAGCTTCAAGGCCGCGTCATGACCTTTTTCAGACATTTTTCGCCATGTTTTTTGAAGAATATCGATTAGTTTTTCCTCCGGATATTTATGTGAAAATGGCTCAAAATAGAATTCAAGAAATACCAGACAAATTACATTTTCCAAAGTCTGTGTCTCTGCATTTTTTTTAAGTTGCTTCTTTTCCAATAAAAAAGCTACCTTATCTATCATTTCTTGATCATAGCCCACTTCCCTGAGAATGGCACTAGCTTTCTCTGCATGAAATTTTTTCAGGTCCTGCCTCCATTTTAAATAGCCCGTCCTGTTCATTTCATAGGATTCCCTTGGAATCTCCCATCTGCGAATATGCTGACACCTAGCCGTAAGCTGTAAAGATTCCGGAGCCTCGGGATCAAATGTTTTTAACTTCTCTGTCATTCTCATGGCATATAGCAACTCCTTGGGATACTCCTTGCCCTGCCAAACTTCTACATTAGGATCATTGGCATTTGCTTCGTCAAACAGGCGAAAGGCACTTTTCAATTTTTCTGTGGCCATAATTCACTTTGGTTTTTTCCAAAGCTATTCAGAAAAACCAATATAAACAAAGTCGTTCTCTATTTTAACCGGATATGTTGCTATGCTGTTCAAATCCCCATTTAGATGCTTGCCCGTTTTTAAGGAAAAGGAATTTTTATGCAGGGGACAGGCTACTTTGGGTTCGCCTTGATCTTCTCCTATCATTCCCCGAGAAAGGACCATTTCCATTTTATGGGGGCATAAATTCTGGCAGGCATACCATGTTCCTTCCCTTGTAAAATTAAAAACTGCAATTTGCATTCCCTTATATTTTACACAGGCACCACCGTTTTCTGGAAATTTTTCCACAGGGGCCGCCTTAAACCAAAGACTCACTTTTTCTGGTTCCACTGCTTCGTAAGTGTTTAAAATTGAAATCATCTGTCTATATTTTTAAAGGTCGTAATGCTAGTTGACCCCTTATTGAACATATTTTAATTAGTTATAAAAATTTGGATCCAACCTTAGAACTAGACCCAGGCCTTAGGCATTTTCTGTTCCCTTAAGGAAACAAATTCAATGTTGTCGTCAGTGTCTTCGGCGTTCACAAAATGGGTATATCTTGCCCTTATTTCTGGATTTTCTACAGCCTCTTTCCATTCGCATTTGTAGGTGTCCACCAAATACTGCATTTCGCTGTCCAACTGATCGGCAATACCAAGGCTATCATTTATAACCACGTCTTTAACATAGTCTATACCACCTTCCAGTTTATCCAACCAAGCAGCGGTACGGGTTAGGGGAGGGGCGGTTTGTATATAATACATTAAAAATCGATCGACATATTTGGTAGCCGTAATCTTGTCCACCTTTTCGGCAAGTAATTGTGCATGCTGTGGATTGGCTCCTCCATTTCCACAAATATATACGTTCCATCCACCTTCAACAGCGATAAAACCGAAATCCTTATTTCTGGCCTCAGCACATTCCCTTATACATCCGGAAACACCTCCCTTAATTTTATGTGGGGAACGTATGCCCTTATAGCGATTCTCTATATCAATGGCAAAAGTCACACTTTCATCCATCCCATATCTACACCACGTAGAACCTACACAACTTTTCACGGTGCGCAGCGATTTTCCGTAGGCCTGGCCCGTTTCAAAGCCTTCCGCAATCAGTTCCTCCCATATAAATGGAAGTTCGTGCAATTGGGCCCCAAACATATCTATACGTTGCCCGCCCGTAATTTTGGTATACAGATCGTATTTTTGTGCTATTCTTCCGATGGCCAAAAGCTGTTTTGGGGTAATTTCTCCAGCTGCCACCCTTGGAACTACCGAATAGGTCCCGTTCCTTTGAATATTGGCCAAATATCGATCATTCGTGTCCTGTATGGTAGCCTGCCTATTGGCAGTTTCGTTATAAATACTGGCGAATATTGAGGCTACCGCTGGCTTACAAACTTCACATCCATGTCCTTTTCCAACCTCGTCCAAAAGCGAATCGTAATCCTCAATTTTTCTAAGTTTTGCAATATCATATAGTTCCTGTCTGGAATACTCAAAATGCTCGCAAATGGACTCCTTAACTACTTTTCCAAGGGATTTGAGAGTTTCCTTCACCAAATCGTCTACCATTGGTTTGCACCCGCCGCAACCAGTAGTTGCCTTGGTAGCTTTGGAAATTGCTTTTACGCTTTCGTTGCCATCATCTTTTACGGAGCAACATATTTGTCCTTTGGTAACCGCTTCACAGGAGCACACCACTGCCGTATCCGGTAGGTCCATGGCACTGCCAAATGAAACATCCTCACCACCGCGACTTCCTAAAATTAGATTTTCAGGATTTTTGGGCAAGGGCATTTCATTGAGATACATCTGCAAGAGCATGTTATAATCTTTGGCATCACCAACCAAGATTCCGCCCAGAAGCCTTTTGCCGTCATGGCTTACGTTAATTCTTTTATATAGACTCTCCGTTTTGTTTTCAAAAATGATGGAATGACCTTTTTCTGCCGGCATAAAGGGAGTTCCAAAACTGGCTACGTCCACACCTATCAGTTTAAGTTTGGTAGACATATCTATCTCTGCTGCCATGACCGTCTCCTCCATACCTAGAATTTGATCTACTGCAACACCTGCCATCTCGTATCCCGGAGCAACCAGACCATAGATCATTTGGTTATAAAGGGCTATTTCACCAATAGCAAAAATACTGGGGTCTGAAGTTCTCATTTTATTATCCACCACTATACCACCTCTGGTACCCATTTTAAGGCCGCAACTTTTTCCCAATTCGTCCCTAGGTCTTATTCCTGCGGAAATTACCAACATATCTACATTAAGGACATCATCTTCCCCAAATTCCATCCCTATGACATGGCCATTGCCCAAAATCTGATTGGTAGCTTTGCTCAAATGAATATTGATTCCCATAGATTCCAACTTCACCTGTAATACCTTACTACTCCTGGTATCCAACTGTCTGGGCATTAATTTAGGGGCAAACTCTACCACATGGGGCTCCATACCCATATCCATAACAGCCTTGGCCGCTTCAAGACCTAATAGTCCACCCCCCAAAATAGCCGCCTTTGGTCTTTCTACCGTTTTCTTTATTTTTTCAGCATAGGCCAAGGTATCTTCCAAATCCTCTATAGTCCTATATACGAACACACCATCCTTATCAACTCCATTTATTTGTGGTACAAACGGACTAGAGCCGGTTGCCAACACCAAATAATCATAATTAAAGGTCTTTTCGCTGAGGGTGGTAATTGTTTTTGAATTTCTATGAATATCCGTTACCCTCTCATTGGTATAAAGTTCAATGTTATTTTTCTGGTACCATTCTCTAGGAGCCATGGATAAACGCTCCGCATCACCATTTTCAAAATACTCACTTAAATGTACCCTATCATAGGCAACTCTTGGTTCTTCTCCGAAAACAATTAGTTTAAAGGAGTCTTGGTCAACTTTGGAAACAAATTTCTCACAGAATTTGTATCCAACCATTCCATTTCCAACTACAATTACGGTCTTCATACGTATACTATTAAATGTTACGTAGCAATATTACGTATAATTACGTAATATTTATATGTTTTTATGAAAATAAATACGTAGGTTTGTTGCGAAATTCTTAATTGCACATCTAAAAAAGTAGAAATCATGAGTATATCCAAAGACCCAAAAGTTAGTTTAGTAGGTGCTGGTCCGGGAAGTAGCGACCTTATTACCATTAGAGGATACAGAACATTGGAAGATGCCGATGTAATCTTATATGATGCTCTTATAAGTACGGATTTACTTCAGGAACTAAATCCGGATATTCCCAAAATCTATGTAGGGAAAAGATGTGGAGAGCATTCCCTAACCCAAGAGGAGATTAATAAATTAATAGTGGAAAAAGCCTTTATCCACGGACATGTTGTGCGATTAAAGGGAGGTGATCCTTTTGTTTTCGGTAGAGCCAGTGAAGAATTGGAATACGTGGAATCATTCGGTATACCTGTAACAGTGGTGCCAGGGGTAACCAGTGCCATAGCCGTTCCTGCCAGCCAGGGAATTCCGGTAACCAGACGGGGAATAAGCAGCAGCTTTTGGGTTATGACAGCCACAAAACGCGATGGCTCCTTTTCCGAAGATCTGGAGCTTGCTGCCAAGTCATCTGCTACCATGATCATATTAATGGGAGTACGTAGATTTTTGGAAATAGCTGATAAAATTGCTGAGAATAGAAATGGACTAACCCCTTTTGCCGTTATTCAAAATGGAACTGTTGAGAACGAAACCCGTGTAACTGGACTTCTAAAAGATGCAGGCTCCCTTGTTGACCAAATAGATATTACACAACCTGGAATAATAGTAGTTGGGGAAGTAGTAGCCGAACATCCGTCCTTTTTTGAAGAGGAAATCCAACGTGCACTCTACTATTAGGTATCAAACTAAAACCTCGCATTTACAATATGGCAACAGGACTAACTAATTAATTACAATTTCACAATCGCAAGCTTAATATTTTCCCACCTTCATAAAAACACTACTTATTTACAGTATTACGTAAAAATAATAAGTAATAATACGTAGAAATACGTATTTTTGAATTGTTAAACGAAATAACTAATCCTATAAACAATTCAGTTATGAAAGAATTTGTCTCTGCTAAAGCTACGAAATTAGAACTTTTAAACTTGAGGAGTATCCCAATACGTACGTTTTGGATTACCTCCATAGCCTTTTTCATTTGTTTTTTTGCATGGTTCGGTATCGTTCCTTTTATGCCCGATGTTGTCAAAGACTTGGGATTGACCCCAACGCAAAAGTGGAATTCCATTATTTTGGCTGTTTCAGGAACCGTATTTGCCCGTTTGTTAATTGGAAAATTATGTGATAAATATGGCCCTAGATTATGCTATACCTATTTATTGATTCTGGGTTCCATCCCTGTTATACTTCTAGGTTTTGTACAAACCCCGCTACAATTTCTAATTTGTAGGTTATTTATTGGTTTTATTGGCGCTTCTTTCGTAATAACCCAATTCCATACTTCCATAATGTTCGCTCCCAATATAGTAGGTACGGCAAATGCTACGTCCGCAGGCTGGGGAAATCTAGGTGGAGGGGCCAACCGATTGGGAATGCCCTTGATCGCAGCAGGAGTTGTTAGTTTTGGAATTGCAGATGAAGTTGCCTGGAGATACTCTATGGTAATTGCCGGGGTTATTTGCTTCTCAATGGGACTTATATATTACTTCTTTACCAGGGATACGCCTGAAGGCAATTTTAAAGAATTGAAGCTGGCAGGTAAAATGCCTAATTTAAAGAAAGATGAAGTATCCTTCTTGAGCACATTAAAGGATTACAGGGTCTGGATCTTGTTTCTAGTTTACGCCGCTTGTTTTGGAATTGAATTAACAGTATATGGTACCATGGACGATTATCTTCAGAATAGATTTGGCCTGGATCGTTCTACTGCAGGAAATTTGGTATTATCATTTGCCCTTATGAATATTTTTGCCCGGACGTTAGGCGGCTATTTTGGAGACCTGTTCGGTAAGTTCCGTGGCTTGCGCGGCAGGGTTGTTTTTCTTGCACTTATCCTGGCTACGGAGGGCCTAATGCTTTCCATCTTTTCAGTGACCACTAGTCTGGTATTTGGCATGATATTTTTGATAGCTTTTAGTCTTACCGTTCAAATGGCAGAAGGCGCCACTTTCTCAGTTGTACCGTTTATTAACAAGAAGGCAATAGGATCTATTTCCGGAATTGTTGGGGCAGGAGGAAACGTAGGGGCCTTTCTGGCCGCCATGTTATTAAAATCCAAATCGGCCGTGGCCGAAAGTGCTGCCATAGCTGCCAACAGCGAGTTGGGCGAGCAGGCCGTAAAGGCTGCCCAGACTACCGCTGCCGCTTCTGCAGTATCCAGCGGATTTTTTGTAATAGGAGGATTTATAGTATTAGCAGCCCTTCTATCCCTGGCTATTAAGTTTGCTACGGCCGATGAAATGGCTGTTATTGAAGAAACTGAGGCAGAGCTTATATTATCAGGAGTCGATAAATAAATTGGGAATTATCTGCCGTGCCCCTTGTGGCACTTTTACCCAAAAAACCACTGAAATTTAAAACAGAATACGGAATGGATAATTGCGATTATTTCATTCCGTAATTCTGATCAAAATACGACACAGGAAACAATAATTCTTTACAGGAACCTGGACGATTAATGGCAATTTTATTCTTATGTTTACTGGTTCTACTCCTTAACAACTAAATACCTATCTACAGATGAAACGTATATATCTTTTATTTACCCTAATAGCCCTTTATGGATCAATTGCCAAAGCACAGTTCACTTTGGATGGGGAATTTAGACCTCGAACCGAATTACGTCACGGTTTTGGCAGTATAATTGCCGAAGATGCAGACGCCGGTTTTGGGGTTTCAACCCGTATCCGGTTAAATGCAGGCTATACTATTGATGCCTATACATTTTATCTAAGCCTTCAAGACGTTATGGTATGGGGCGAAAACAGACAGCTGCTACCAGATGATGAGAATAATTCCTTCGCTGTTTTCGAGGCTTGGGCAGATATAAATTTGGGAAGTAATTTTTCCGCCAAATTGGGAAGACAGACCTTGGACTATGATGACCAGCGAATAATGGGTAGTGTTGGCTGGACACAACAGGCACGTAACCATGATGCCGCTATTTTAAAATACGCCAAAGAGAGTTTTCAGTTGGATCTAGGATTGGCCTACAGCCAGGATTATGATAATCCAAGTGGTTTTCAATCGGTTGGGAATGCCTATAACACTACTGGGTTCTTCTCCTATAAAACCATGCAATACCTTTATTTAAAGGAGAATTGGAAAAACTTAAGCGGGAGCCTATTACTGCTGAACAATGGCTTCCAGAATTTTGAAGTTGATGGTACAACACCCGACGGTATAAGCAATTTACAGACCCTAGGCACACATTTAGATTATAAAAAGGGAAGTTTCGGGGCTGCTTTGAACGCTTTTCTTCAAACTGGGGAAAGACAAGGTGCAGTTGATGTAGGAGGAGCTTATTTGTTGGGACTTGATTTCAACTATAACGCTTCTGCCAAAGTAAGTCTTGGCGCCGGTATGGAAATCATTAGTGGTAATGATGCCGGTACCACCGATAAAACAGAGGCCTTTTTCCCCCTGTATGGTACCAATCATAAATTCAATGGATTTATGGATTATTTCTACGTAGGAAATCATGCCAATTCTGTTGGTTTGTTCGATGTTCATATAAGTGCCAATTTCAAGCTTGGGGAGAAATCTAGCTTAATGGTCAAGGCACTTAACTTTAGTGGAGAACAAGAATTGCCCAGTGGGGAAAAATCATTGGGGACAGAATTGGATCTTGTTTTTTCGCAGGCATTCAACGGTTATTCCCTACAACTGGGTTATTCCCAAATGTTTGCCAATGATGGTATGTATGAATTAAAGGGTATCACTGAGGATGCTGCCGCCAGTAGCCAAAACTGGGCATGGGCCATGTTGGTCATCAAACCCAAATTTTTGAATACTTCCAAATAGACCAATAATCATCAAAGCCCCGAAATTATCGGGGTTTTTGATTTAATACCCACAGCAGTACATCTTCATTAAAGGCCTCGTGACCATAATGGGGTACCACAATAAACCATAGATAAAATGCCCTTGTGATTGAGGTTATAATCAAAATTGCAACATCTATTTTCCCCGTATGAATACTTAGTTTTAATTTTATCCTATATTTGTTGGGAAAGAATAGACTATTGTGGATAAAACAACGCGTATTGTATTGGCCGATGACCATTCCTTGGTAAGGGATGGTATTAGGGCATTATTGGAAGAAGATGCCAATTATGAGGTAATCGGTGAGGTCTCCAATGGCAAGGAGGCCGTTCAAATGGTATTGGATAAAAAACCCGATCTCTTGATTATTGATATCCGAATGCCCGAAATGAATGGTATAGAAGCCGTAGAGGAACTCAAAAAACATTCTTCAACCACCAAATCCATTATACTTTCCATGCACGATTCCGAGGAGTACATCCTGAAATCGGTAAATGCCGGAGCAAGTGGCTATCTCCTGAAGGATACCGGAAAAACCGAATTTCTTAAGGCCATTTCCACAGTTGAACAAGGCGGTAAATATTTCAGTGGTGATATTTCCAATGTTTTGGTAAACAATCTGTTGAGTCAGGGACAGACAAAACAGGAAAGTAAGCTTCCGCCAAAAAACGGAAATAACTCCTTTGGGATCACAAGTAAGGAATTACAAATACTGGAACTTGTCCTTTCAGGGCTTACCAATAAACAAATTTCCGAAAAACTTCAAAAAAGCAAACGCACCATTGAAACACATCGCTTTAATCTAATGAGAAAAATGGGCGTAAATAACCTAATGGACCTGGCCAGAAAGGCACAGGAATATAAGCTGATCTAAATCTGTCAAAACTGATTTTTTATTGATTTACAGTGGTTTATCATGTAATTGATACACGGTGTATTCTGTAATATCCAATGAAAAAGCAATATTATTGTCTTTTCGTCAATATTCTGCCCAACTATTATCAATAAATTACTACGTATTTATACTTAATTTGGTAATTTTAGATCATATTTAATTGGTTTCTTTTAATACAAGGATTTTATGCAGAAAAAGAACGAACATAAAACTATTTGCTCCTACTGTGGGGTTGGGTGCGGCATTGTGGTGGAACAGGACTCCAAGGGCAATATTAGTGTTGAAGGAGATCAAGATTATCCCGTTAACAAAGGTATGTTATGTTCCAAAGGGAAGAATCTTAATTACGTGGCCCAGGATGTTAGTGACCGGATCTTATATCCAGAAATGAGATGGAGCAGAAATCACCCTTTACAAAGAGTTTCGTGGGATACTGCCTTTGACAGGGCCGCTGCCGTATTTAAGAGCATTATTGAAAAACATGGTCCTGATAGTGTAGGCTTCTATGTTTCTGGCCAATGTCTTACTGAAGAATATTATTTGGTTAACAAATTGACCAAGGGTTTTATAGGTACCAATAATATTGATACCAATTCCAGACTCTGCATGAGTTCTGCCGTAGTGGGTTATAAAAAAATGTTGGGAGAGGATTCCGTACCTATTTCTTATGAAGACATAGAGCTATCGGATTGTTTCCTTATTGCAGGGGCCAATCCTGCCTGGTGCCATCCTATCCTTTTTAGAAGAATAGAAAATCACAAGGAGAACAATCCGGACGTAAAAATTATAGTGGTAGACCCTAGGAAAACACAGACCTGTGCTGCGGCGGATCTTCATTTGCAAATTTTACCGGGAACGGATGTAATTCTTTTCAATGCCATAGCCCGCTGGTTGATTGAAAAGAAAAAAATAGACAGAAACTTCATTAAAAAGCATACCGTAAATTTCGATGCGGTTAAGGATAGCGCCTTTCAACTTTCAATGAAAAAGGCTGCTGAACTTTGTGGAATTCCTGTAGAGGACATCAAGAAGGCGGCCATGTATATAGGCAACGCCAAGGCTTTTATAAGTATGTGGACTATGGGGCTAAACCAAAGTGTCATTGGTGTTTCCAAAAACGTGGCATTAATGAATCTGTCACTGCTTACCGGACAAATCGGAAAACCTGGGGCCGGACCATTTTCACTTACCGGGCAACCCAACGCCATGGGAGGTAGGGAAGTAGGGGGTATGGCCAGCTTACTCGCAGCCCATAGGGAATTGGGCAATCCCAAACACCGCAAGGAAGTGTCGGATTTTTGGGGTGGAAAAGAAATAAAATCCGAGCCTGGCTATACCGCCACAGAGATGTTCGACGCTTTGGAAAATGGAAAAATGAAGGCGGTATGGATTATCTGTACCAATCCAATTGTGAGCTTGCCCAATGTACATAAAGCCGAAAAGGCATTAAAAAATGCCAATTTCGTTGTAGTACAGGATATTTCCCATAATTCGGAGACGACCAAATTTGCTGACCTGCTCTTACCTGCCGCAGGCTGGTTGGAAAAGGAAGGGACTATGACCAATTCCGAGAGACGGATAAGTTATCTTCCCAAAGTAATTGATGCGCCAGGAGAGGCTTTAGCGGACGCAGAAATTTTATGGAAGTTTGCACAAAAAATGGGATATCATGGATTTGACTATAAAAATGCCAGCGAAGTATATGACGAACACTGCCTTTTAACAAAAGGTACCGAAATAGATATATCGGGTTTATCCTATGATCGATTAAAGAACGAAGGCAGCTTTCAATGGCCGGTACCCCACGACAAACATATGGGTACCCCCAGACTCTTTACGGATTATCAATTCTTTACCAACGATAGGAAGTCGCACTTCAATGCTCCCTATTCACTTTACAATAAGTCGGAATTAACAACCCCCGAATACCCCTTAATTCTCAATACAGGGAGGGTAAGGGACCAATGGCATACCCGCACAAAAACCGGAAAGGTAAAGCGTCTGCTTACCCATATTCCGGATCCATATTTGGAAATGAACAAAGTGGATGCCTATTTGCGAAAATTAAAGGATAGGGATATAGCCGTGATAAAAAGCAGGAGAGGAACGGTCCGGGTTAAAGTGAAGGTGAATTTTGATATACGCGAGAAAGTAGTCTTCCTTCCAATGCATTGGGGCAAAGTCCTGAATAATGATTTTGGAAGGGCAAATAACTTGACCAATGACCTAGTTGATCCGGTATCCAAGGAACCGGATTTTAAGTATTGTGCCGTAGAGGTTGCCAAGTATGTAAAGTCGAAACAGAAAATTCTGATTATCGGGGCCGGAGCAGCAGCTTATAGATTTATCCAGACCTATAGGGAAAAAAATGAAACCGATGAGCTTCATGTCTTCTCCAAGGAAAAAGACCCTTTTTACAATAGGGTATTACTCCCAGAATATGTGAGTGAGGAACTCTCATGGGAAGCTCTGGAAAAACTAAAAAAAGGCGAGCTCGAAAAATTGGATATTACCCTACATTCAGGTTTAGGGGTAACCCAAATAGATAGGAAAAATAAAACCGTCATGGACGATGATGGTTTTGAGCACGCCTATGATATACTTGTAATGGCTACAGGAAGTAGGGCCTTTGTACCAAGTGAAGTGCAAATAAACATGCCAGGTCGTTTTACGATGAGAGAGCGTGGGGATGCCGATAAATTACGAAAATATTTAGAGGATACCGGCCTTCCCTCAGAAGAGCAACATGTGGTAATTGTGGGAGGTGGACTTCTGGGATTGGAGTTGGCGGCTGCGCTTAAGAACAGAAATGTTAATATAAGTATCATTCAACGTGCCCCTAGATTAATGGAAAGACAGTTGGATAGAATTGCAAGTCGACTGTTGGCCGAGGATGTAAGCGACCGCGGGATTAAAGTTTATTTTGATAATGAAGTAAGTACCGTATTCGAGGAAAGGGATGACAAAAACTCCCTTTCAATTACCTTAAAAACAGGAAGGACCATAAAATGTAATGCCATTGTTTACGCTATTGGTACCCGTCCCAATATTGAGTTGGCAAAGCATTCCGATCTTAAAACAGGCAGGGGAGTGGTAGTCAATGAATATTTACAGACCAGTGATCCAAATATTTTTGCCCTTGGTGAAATTGCAGAATTTAGAAATGCCCTTTTTGGGATAACATCGGCTGCCGAGCAACAGGCCGATACAGCGGCAAAATATATTTTGGGCGACTTTAGCAGTATTTACAATGGATCTATCCTCATGAATATTTTAAAGTTCGAAAATCTGGACCTCTGTAGTCTGGGTATGGTGAATGCCCCTCTGGATGACAATAGCTATGAGGAAATTATCCTAATGGATGTCAGCAAGAAATACTACAAAAAATGTATAGTAAAGGATGATACCCTAAAAGGTGCTATCCTAATGGGAGATAAAAACGAGTTTGCCGAATTTAAAAGATTAATTGAGGAAGAAATTGAACTATCGGAAAAACGGAACGAGCTACTTAGAGGGCAAACAAATTCTGTCCCTTTAAAAGGAAAATTGGTATGCTCCTGCAGTCAGGTCGGAGAGGGCAATCTAATTGAAACAATCAATACTGGATGTGAAGACTTCTCAAAACTGTGCTCAGAAACTGGAGCAGGGCTTGGCTGCGGAAGTTGTAAACCTGAAATACAGGATATTTTACGCAAACAATTACAAACAGTTACCTCATAAAATATATCGCTATGAATGATGATTTACACCGAATATTGATCAAGGGAGGAGTAACTTCTCCTGGGGAATTAAAGGATATCATTGCCATGTTGGAAGCAGGGGGGCTGAAAGAAGTATTTTTTGGATCGCGGCAAGATTTGCTGTTCCCTTTGCAAAATGCCAAGGAGGAACAATTGGAACAAATATCAAAATTCAACACCGATATTGTTAGCGATAGAAGTTACCAAAATATAGTAACGTCCTATGTGTCAGCAGATATTTTTGATATGACCAACTGGCTCAAGGGATCCACTTATTTATACATTTTGGAGGGTTTTGATTATCTGCCCAAATTAAAAATAAACATCACCGACCCTAAGCAACGTTTGGTTCCAATTTTTAATGGCAACCTTAACTTTATTGCTTCGGATAGTGAGGATTATTGGTACCTGAACATTAAACTTCCGCACTGGACAAAATCTGTTTACTACCCTGTCTTAATTTATAGTTGGGACATCCATACCGTAGCCAAGGCTATTGAGGAAATATACCAGGATGTAGCGGATATAGACGAACTATTTTTTATTCTCAATAAAAAATTGGATACCAATAATAGAACCATTGAACGGGAGCTGGTGGTTCCTTACATTAAATTTCCTTATTATGAAGGAATGAACAGAATGGGCCTGGATCAATATTGGCTGGGACTTTATTGGCGAAACAATAGATACGATCTCGATTTTCTAAAAAAATTATGTGGCTTTTGTCTGGACAATAGCATTGGGAAAATATGCATTACGCCGTGGAAGTCATTTATTATAAAGGGAATAAAAAGCTCCAGCAGGCCCGAACTGGAACGTTTCCTAGGACAAAAAGGGATCAATATTCGCCACTCCCAATTGGAAATGAACTGGCACCTACCGGTGGATGATATGGAAGCACTGGAATTGAAAAAATTCTTAGTGCTAAGTTTTGATCAGAACGATATCAGCACCTACGGACTAACCTTTGGAATAAGCAATGAAACGGGGAAGCGCACTCATTTTTCTTCTGTTATTATTGAAAAAAACACCCCACCGACCATAGTAAAGGATTTTTCGGTAAGACCTACCTACAACGTATTGCATTTTAAAAATTTTGATCCCAATACCCAAGAATATCAAGTATATGCCCAGGACGTGGATAAGATAGAGTTACCAGGTCTGTTAATGGAACTGAGCAAACATTATTTTGATCAATTGGGAAGGGCCGTGGCCAAAAAGGAAGCTCCGAAGAATACGAATGTGGACATATTAAAGGAAGTGTATCAATGTAGTTCCTGTTTCACCGTTTATGATGAGACCTATGGTGATGCCAAATCGCAGGTCGCCGTTGGAACTCCATTTGCAGACCTTAGTGGGGATTACTGCTGTCCTGTTTGTGCCGCTCCAAAATCCGATTTTAAGAAAATGAAACTGCAAATATTGTAATGGCTGCAAAGCCATCATATGTGAATAGGCACTATTAAAAAGTTGGTTAGTAGATTAAGGAAATATTATGATGTCTAACCCCACTACAGTGGTTACTACCTAGTGCCGGGTAGTCACACTTGGATTTACAGCCTATTATTTATTGTATAATACCAACCATTTTACAAATTCTTGCCGATTTTTGAAGTGTGGTTCCAAGTATTTTAAGTCGTCCTTAAAACCCCTTTTTTTATTAATAATTAGATATGTGTTGGTACTATAGGAGAGCGAATCCAGACGTGTGACCATTACATCATCATTTATATCCCAAAGGTCATCTTTCCATTCTTCATCCTTTTGAAACTGTACTTCCCGATTTGTGGTGTTGTTCCTTAATTTTAAAGTGATCGGATTGTTCCCAGAATACATCGGTATAGAAGATAGAAGATAATCATAAACAGCAATAGTCTTGTTTTCTTTTGGGGTGACATTATTGATGAAACCGATCATTTCTTTGGTAGAGTTGAAAGTTGAACCGTTGTGGGCCATTAAAGAAGTTGATAATAAAATTAAGGCCGCACCAAAACTTGCTCCCAATAAAGCCGGTTTTTCCGGCACATTGTTATCTACGTAAAAAAATAAGGACACAAAGAGGATCACCAAAACAATACCAATTACTAATGTTGCGTTGGAAATATGGATAAATTGGGGCTTCCATAGCCAAAATCCAAGTATCCCCAAAAACAAACAACTCATCAAAACTGTATAGGTCAGGCTCAAGGTATTGAGAATAGATACACTAACCTTATACAATTGTACAGCAATTAATATGGCCAACATCCAAAACATGGGAAGAATATACAGCAGCATTTTAGTTCTGAAGACCGAAAAAATCAAGAAAAGAAAAACACTTGAAATCAACAATAACCGTTCTTCCCTTCCAAAATTCAGGAATATACTGGCCTTTCTTTTAAAATTTCGGAAAATAATCCACCACCACGGAAGTGTAAGACCTATAATTAAAGGAATATAAAACCAAAAAGGCTTGGAGCGATTAAAGGAATGCGATGTTATCCGTGAAATAAGTTGATCCCTTACAAAATAATCCCATAAGCCAGTATTGTTTATAACTACCAAAATATACCAGCTTGAAGCAAGAAAAAGACATAACCCAAATCCCAGGATATGATGTATGCTGATTTTTGAATTTCGCTTGAATATTGCCTTATAAACTATAATATAGGTCAGAATAAACAAAAGTGCTACAGGTCCTTTGGTTAGCAAGGCCAATGCCACCAATAGATAAAATATATAAACACCAACTATTTTGCCCTTGGTAGTATAGTACTGCCAGTAGTAAAGGGACCCAAGAATAGAAGTAGTGAGGTAGGCATCTGTTGTTAAGTTACGACTAGAAATCAGTACTAAGGGCATAGCAAAATATACAAGACCGGAAGCAAAAGCTATTTTTCTTTCATTAAAAAGCAACCGAGCCATACCATAGACCAATGCCATTTGAAGCACAATGGCTATTTGAAGAAAGAACCTGGCACCAAACTCATTGATCCCAAAAATACGGTAGCCCAAAGTGGTGATATAATAAGTTATGGGTGGCTTATGAAAGTGAAAAATACCGAGAAGCTTTGGATTGAGATAGTCCTTGGAACTTAGCATTTCCTTACTGATTTCGGCGTATCTAGCTTCACTGGTCTCAGTAAATCCATAAGAACCAACACCTGCCAGCAATATAGCCAATGCAACAACCAAGAAAAACAGATAATGTTTATTGGTGACCACTTTGGATAACATTATTTCCATTTTGAATAGTAAAAATACGAATCTTCAATAAGGAATTCTTTATACTATCATATTAATTGATTAAATCTATGTAATGAACTTGAAAAGAGTAATGTATATAGGTGCTCAGGAAAGTTTAAAGTTATTCTGGAAGTTACAATTAACCAAATTCAGGAATATATCCTATCTATTTTATCACCCGATTATTATTTAATATACATCACAAAAAAATAACTGCATGGGCATAGGTCTTTTATACCCTCAACAGCGGCATTTAGAACCCATTTTTAAGTCCCTTTTTCCGGGCTGAATATCTACACCATTCATTGTCCAAACCTGCCGTACACCACAATAAAATGTAGTTTCACAACAAAACCATAATTATAGGTATTAATGGGTATAAATAACCGCAATATATCCAAGTAATCTCTCGTTATAGGGTCTTTCCTACAAAGTGGATCAATTCACTTGTATTATAATATTAAGGGGCAAAATCATGATAAAATCGACCAAAGAACTACTGCTGCTAATCTTGTTGTTTAGTTTTAATGCTTGGTATAGTACCGCTCAGGTTACTGCAAGTGTGCAGAATACAAATTTCAATTCCTGTGGCAGCAACCTACCACAGACCGAACTAAATCTTGGAAATCTGGTACTGTCCGAAACCCTAGCTACTGATTTCGGCACGGGTACCTTCACCTTCTACATTGAAGCTCCTTCCAATTTTGAAATAAGGGCAACTGCCTTTACCGAGACAGGTACCGATATTACCAGCGCATCCGTAGCCCAAGACTCTGGTAATGCCTCCAGATTGGAAGTTACCATGACCACTAATGCCCAAGGTTCTTTGGATGTATTTACCATAGAAAATGTAAGAATCCAACTTATCCCTGGTTCAACCACAACAAACGGTACTCTAAGATATGTATTGGCAGGTAATACCAATATGGTGAACGGACTTGCCGACAATCAGACCCTAGCCAATGTTTCTTTCACCGCTCTTACTGGAGGCACAGGGGTTAATCAACAGGTTTGTGCCATCAACGATGTACAGAACATAAGTATTACAGGTTCCAATATCACCCAAACCAGAACCTTTGAATGGGAAAAAGATGTTAACGGAACCTGGACGGCCATTGCAAATTCCAACACCGAAATTTTGGTGGTAGATAAGCCATCCTTCCCAAATGGAGTAAGCAGGTACCGCCGTGCAACTACATTTACATTAAATGGGGAAACATGTACGCAAATCAGCACGGTAGCAACTATTACCGTAAATGAATTATATGCCGGTAGCATAACAGAAGGAACAGGCCAAAACGTTTGTGCCACCCAAATTCCGGAGCAATTAAGCACCGCTGGGGATGTGGCAGTCACCCCTGCTGGAACTACAACCTACCAATGGTATAAAAACGATTCAGGCCCATGGGATATAATTCCAGGAGCAACGGATAATTTTTATCAACCTAGCGCTTTAGCCAAAACCACTTCTTTCAAAAGAAGGGTTACCAATGTTTTGAACGGATTTAGCTGTTTTAAGGAAACCCCGGCAGTTTCCATAATTGTAAATTCCGCCGTATTGGGAGGTACAGCCACCAATCAAAATATATGTTCATTAAGCGAATTACAATTGTTGACGATAAACAATGGCGAAAACAATGGAACCTATCAATGGCAGAAATACGATGGCAGTAACTGGGTAAACATAAGTGGCGCCACGCAGAGCAATTACAATGCCAGTGCCAACCTAAATCCTGGAGTAGAGCAATTTAGAAGAGTTACCACCGTTTCCGGTGCAAGTTGCCAAGGTATTAGTACAGTGGCCACCATTACTTATACCAATTTTGCGGTAGGAAGTATTACGGGCACTGAAACTGTTTGTTACAATGAAGCTCCTGGTGCAATAACATCGGATACCAATGCTTCGGGTACAGGTACAATTTCATACCAATGGGAGCGATTTGATGGAAGTTCATGGGCCGCAATTTCTGGAGCCAATAATGCAGACTACCAGCCAAGTGCGCTAACCCAGACCACGACCTTTAGAAGGCAGGACAACATACTTCTAAACGGTTACACATGTTCGGACTATACCAATGAAATAGAAATTACTGTTCTTGGTCAAATTAACGGAGGAACGGCAAGTGCCGACCAGACTATTTGTGCAGGGGAAACACCCAATGCAATAACTATTAACAATGCCACAGCAGCAGGTCCCAACATTAGCTACCAATGGCAATCGGCAACCACAGGGAGTTTTACAAATATTAGCGGGGAAACCAATGCAGTATTTAATTTTGCCGGGGCACCATCTGTTACCACAAGATATAGAAGACAAACCATAGTTTCCAATAATGCCAAAGTATGTTTCCAAAATTCTACTGTAAGCACTGTTTTTGTAAACAGCCTAAATGTAGGTACAATTGGCAATGATCAGAATGTTTGTGCAGGACAAGCACCCAGCACAATTATTAATATAGCAAATACGACCGCCGCCGGCAATCTAACCTATGCATGGGAATCCTCGACCGACAATGGGGTAAGCTGGAGCCCGATATCTTCCGCCACAGGGTCTACTTATACCCCTGGCGTACTGGCAACGTCTACCAAATATAGACGATTGAACACCACCACCTTAAACGGTAAGGTGTGTACTGGATACACCAATGAAGTTACTATCACTGTAGCCGGAGCCATTTCTGGAGGGGAAGGGTCTGCAGACCAAGCCATTTGTGAAGGTGATACCCCATCAACCATTACAGTTTCCAACGGTACGCCTGCAGGTACAGGGATTAATTTTCAATGGTATTCGTCCACAGATAATGTCAATTACACCGTGATGAGCGGGGAAACCGGTGAAAGCCTAAGTTTTTCCACAGGATTGACAACATCGACCTATTTTAGGAGAAACGTTACCAACACCAATAACGGTAATACTTGTGAGGCCTCAAGTCTTCCAACCTTGGTTACCCTAATCACCTTAAACGAAGGGTCTATTTCACAAACCCAAACCGTCTGTGGTTCTAGCCTTGTGGCACCGATTACCAGTTCCGCCGATGCAAGTTCCAACGGTGCTATAAGCTATACATGGCAGAGTTCTCCAGATGGGAGCACTTGGGCCGATATTGCCAATACAAATCAAGCTACCTATACCCCAGTAAATAATGGGGATCTACAAACCTACTATAGAAGAAAGGCTATTTCAACATTGCAAAGCGTCACTTGCGAAGCCATAACCACTCCGGTTATAATCTACGTAAATAAATTTGACAATGCACCCAGCCATAGAGTCACTTTTTCTTCCGGGGCAACTGGAAGCACGGAAGTATGTAATGGTGGAGATCCACAGGCTTTTAGCACTAATTTTCAATTGATTGCCTCAGGAACTGTAAGCTACCAATGGCAGATTTCCAATGATAATGTTTCATATTCAGACATTGCAGGAGCTACCGCAGCTACCTATGACCCGCCTTCGGTAACACAGGATAATTACTATAGAAGAATTACCACTTCTACCTTAAATGGTCTATCCTGTACGGTAACCAGTAACGTTCTGGAAATCATAAACGGTGGAAATGCCACGGGAGGTACTATAGGTACAACCCATGCGAACGGTAGTAATGGAACCAATGAAGAGGTAGTTTGTAGCGGGGATGATCCTAGCTTAATTCAAGAGTTGACCCCTTCTACAGGACAGACCTTAACCTACCAATGGTATGCCAATGGCGTAGAGATTGTTGGTGCTACCGGCACTAGTTACGACCCGACCAATATCATAAATACAACAACCTATATTAGAACTACCACAAGCACGGATATTTCCGGGGTGGAATGTGTAGTGGACAGCAACCCCGTAACGGTTTTGGTGCCACAAGCGGACAATATTGGAAACAATATTACCATCTGTTATAATACCATGGCCCCGACCCTTGGCAACCCCAGCGCCATAGAAGGATTGCCTTATTTGGCTTTTAGATGGTACGAATCCAATGATGGATCTACCTTCACTGAAATTATAGGAGCAACTAGTGAAACCTATACCCCCGGAACGGCCTTTACCGATGATAAATATTATAGGAGGGATTACCTAGCTACTGTCGACGGTATTCCCTGCGAGCCATCCTATACTCCGAGTAATGTAATTAGAATTTTTGTCAATGATGTGGACGCTGGTACTATTTCAGGCGATCAAAAAATATGCTACGGGGAAGATCCGGCTATCCTAGGAAATACTGTAGACGGAACTGCAGAGGGAGTATTAAAATATCAATGGTACTCTTCAGTGGATAACAGTAACTGGGGCATGATCAATGGAGCCGTAAACAGCACTTATGACCCACAGGCAGGTAATTATCCTACGACCTATTTTAAGAGGACAACATCTTCCACCCTTAACAGTGTAGTTTGTACGGAAGATAGTAATACTATTGTTGTACAGGTTACTGAGCAATTATTGCCCGGAACCCTAGTAAACGATCAAACCATTTGTGAAGGGGTTGTACCGGGATCCTTGACCGTAACCGGTGGCAGCACCTTTGTGGACCAAACCTATGACTGGTATTCCTCGCCAAATGGTACAACCTGGACAGATATCGCTGTGCATTCTGCTTCCTATACACCTCCGGTCCCAACAACTACTATGTATTATAAGCGGACTATTACCAGAACCAGTTTGGTAGATCAGACTTGTATTGTAGAATCCAACGCAGTAAAAGTGACTTTAAACTCGGTTTATGCAGGAAAAATAACGGACAATCAATCGGTATGCGAGGGAAGTCAGCCTTTGGCCATTGTGGAACAGGAATCGGCCACTGGTGCAGGTGTGTTGACATACCAGTGGTGGTCTTCCCCTGACAATCAAACTTATACTGCCGTAGCCAGTGCCACGCAGCCAAATTATACCCCGCCAAGTACCCTTACTACTTCTACCTACTTTAAAAGAGTGGTTACCAGTACATTGAACGGTGTGGCCTGTGCGGATGAAACTTCGCCGAAAATTGTAACTGTAATCCCTTATGCCATTATAGACAATGATGCCATCATCGACAACGACATCACCAATGTAAGCTGTAATGGAGGCAATGATGGAAGAATTGTAATACCTAACGGAAGAATCACTGGAGGTAATACGGCCCAGAAGCAAATCAATACAATTTCGCTTTTCGGCACCCCAACTTTAGGCAATACATATAGTATCATTATCGACAGTAAGGTCTATGATCACCAAGTTACCCTGAACGGCATTAATCAGCCGCAGGACAATAATGAGGTGGCAGCTGCCCTTGCCCAAAAAATAAATGCTGCAACAGGTCCTAATTTAAGTCCGGTAGTAGCAACCACCAATTTCAATGAAATTATATTGACTGCTAAGATAGCCGGAATCGGATTTACGGCATATGTAAGTACCGGAAGTGATCCAAATGCCAGTGCCACCAATGTAGTAACACAACCTAATTCCGTGGCCAATACTTATGTTTGGTCCAAAATTGGGGATAACAGCTTTACGGCTTCTACTTTGAGCATAAGCAATCTTACGGCTGGAGCCTACCAATTAACAGTGTACAATGAATTCTGCGGAACCACATCGTCGCCGTTTATAGTATCGGAACCCGAGGTATTGACCTTGAATATTGGGGATACCTGTAATACGGCCATTACAGCCTATAGCACTGGAGGCATTGCGCCTTTCACCTTTACGCTTACAAGGCCCAACGGTACAACATTGGTACAGACATCCAATAATCCGAATATTACCTACACCAATTTAACTGGTGGAGCTACTTACAACATAAGTGTTCAGGATGCCTCTTGTGGAATACAGGAATCGCAATCAGTAACCTTGCCCATGGGGCTACAATTTGATCAGGCATCCGTAGTAGTGGATAATGCCACATGTTATGGTCAAAATGATGGTAGCATTAGTTTAAACATTGGAGCTACAACAGTAACAGGGGGATATCCGCCCTATAACTTTAGCTGGACAGGCCCCAATAATGCCAACTTTACCACCGAAAATATTTCCAACTTGGCACCTGGGGTATATGTACTATCCGTAACGGACCAACTTGGTTGTTCTACAACCTATACTGCGAATGTGGCTTCAAAAGCCCAATTGGAAATCAGTAGCGTTCAGGTAATCAACCAGCAGTTACAATGTGCCGGTGATGCCAATGCTGAAATTAGCATACAGATAAGTTCTGATCCTAGCAGCCAATTACAAATAAACTGGTACAAAAACGGAACAAGTTATTCTACCAACAACACCAGTCTTACCAATCTGGGTGGAGGTAGCTACGAAGTGGTAATTATTGATACCAATAGTGATGCCAATACACCATGTACCGTTAGACAGACGTTTGTTATTACGGCCCCGACCGTATTTAGTGCCACAGAGGTAACTAGTGGCAGCACCACTTGTGTGGATGCCAGTACCGGAAGGGATTTTACTTTTAGGGTTCAGGGAGGTACATCACCTTTTCAGTATACTTTGGACGGTGGAACTCCTGTTATATTCACCAATACCCAAACCACAATAAGCTCGCTTTCCAATAACAGTCATGTTATAGAGGTAACCGATGCCAACCAATGTGTTGTACAAACGTTTACCATGGATAGTTATGAGGCCATGGATTATACGGGAGCCAAATCCTATACTCTTGCGCCATGTGAAACAGATTACGCCTTTAGTTTGAATACCAATTTGATTTCTGGTGGAAAGCCGTTTATGGATGGAAATAACAACCCGTATTACTTTTATGACTGGAGAGGTCCCAATAATTTTGTGGCCCAGGACATTACCAGTTTTGATGCGGTGCCCGGTTCTTATTGGTTGACGATTACCGACAGTAATGACTGTTCATCAGAAGAAATCGAGTTTACTTTTAATACAACTTATACACCAATTGTTGTTAACAGGACAATAACTCCGGTAAGCTGTGGTGCTACCAATGACGGTGCCATTTCCATTACAGTAAGCGGTGGTCTAAGACCGTATAGTATTACATGGGAAAAAGAAACGGCTGGTACAGCGAATAATCCTGACCCGGTGTTTACTCCTTTTGGTCAGAATATAACACAATTGAATGGATTGGAAGAAGGCAGGTTAAGACTTACCATTACAAGTAACATAAATGGCTGTACCAATGCCGATTCAGCCTATTATTACCAGGAGATCATTACCATTAATAAAGCGGAATCGCTTCAGCTCATAGACGGACCTTTTCTGGATCAGTCACTTTGTTTGGGCAATCCCGGAAGTATTTCGGTATCGGTTTTCAATAGTCAACCTGGAGATTTAAGTTTTTATTATGAAGGCGCCCTAGTGCCATCCGTAAAAACAGGTACCAATACTTACTCTGTTCAAATTGGAAATCCGTTGGATAACGCTACCCTTAATGTAGTAAATGATCAAGGATGTGGAATTACAATGCCTATTAGTTCAGGGGTAACGGATCCGACATTTGCATATACCTCGGACGAATATGAAATTACAGGCCTATTGATGGCCAAGGAAGATATTCGGTTCAGTATAACCAGTGAGACAGGTTATGGCAATGCTTCATGGGATTTTGGAGATGGAAGTCCTATAATTAACATTGATCCGGATGTGGACGGTATTATGACCGTGCATAAATATAGTTATCCTGGCATTTTTACTACCACCCTAACTTTATATAATGAGGAAGGTTGTAGTAAAACTGTTCAACAGGACGTGCAGGTGGGTAACGGTTATGACGTAATGTTCCCTAATGTATTCTCTGCCAATGCGGATGGAATAAACGATTACTTCCAAGGCGAATTTACCGGGATGGCCTCGTTTACCTTTCAAATTTATGATATGTGGGGCTCATTGGTGTATAGCGTGGCCTATGACTTTGATTCAATGCCCGTAAATTGGGGTTGGAACGGCAATTACAGTTCGGGAAAACCTTACAAAAACACTTCCTTCAGATATCTGTTTGTAGGGACAACGAAAGACAACAACCAAATAACCAAAACTGGCGAAGCCTCAATATTAAGATAGAGATGAAGAAACTTAATCTAATAACCCTACTAATTGTTCTTATTACGTTGGGGGCCAACGCTCAGGAAAAATTTGTGAACAACCTAAGCAAGGTGCCGGCTTCCTTAAATCCCAGTTTTCATGCTTTTAAAGATAAGACCAGGATAGGAGTCTTGGCCGAATTTGCCAGTCAAAGTCAAGGAAACCAATCCCAGCATAAATATGCCTTTGGCTCAACGGCTTTTGAAGAATACAATTTTCAACTGGGCGTAGATCTGTTCAATAATAACCTGAACAATTCAGGATTTAATTATACTTCTGCGGCATTGAGCTATATGTACAAATTGGTTTTAAAGAACGATTGGATCCTATATCCCGGAATTACTGCGGCGTATAGCAATTACAGGTACGATTTTAACAATCTTACCTTTCAGGATCAAATAAACATATTTACCGGGCAAATTAGTGCCAATACCATAGATCCCATTACAGCCTCTGAAAATGTTGGCTATTTGGATATGGGTGCATCCGTTTTGATCCATAACGATATCAATACACTTTTTGGACTGTCACTTAAGCATTTGAACCAACCAAGAATATCATCCAAACAAAGCGAAAATAATGTGAATTTAAACATGCTGATATCCGGGCAGTTTGGATATGAAATGGATATTAATAAATACGGACAGGCCAAATTACCGGAGCATTCCTATTTATACTTATTCAATGCAGTGACTATACAAGGCCCAAATACTAGACTGGATTTTTATCAGGATGTTACCCTGGGCAACTTTAGTATTGGTATAAATGAACATCTCAGCTATTTGGAGAATGCCTCATTTTCCGAAATAGGTTTTGCCACAAGTCTTACCTTGGAAACATTTGAATTTGGGCTTAACTATAGATTGCCCTTTGGTGGGGAGGCCAAGCAATATATTCCCAATTCCCTGGAATTGTTTTTAGTCTTTGATATTTCAAGGTTTAAAGAACGCAGAAGATCTGACTACAGCAGGTTTTATTAATACTAACATAATAATTTTGCAAAACCCTCAACATTAGTTGGGGGTTCGTTTTTTTGTAAAAAAGATAGAAGTAAATCTATAGGTACTTCTATAGATTCTGGAGGTTGATTTAAAAACTTGAAAATCAAAAAGTCGTCAAATTGAGTGGTTCTTCGTAGAGAAACGAAGAAAAATTGTTTCGAAATTAGGCTTTTGGTCCAATAAAATATAAGACGGGTAGAAGTGGTAATTAATCCAACCACCTCCTATAAACACCCAGCACTACCTCAATGTTTATAACATTGATAATGGGTCTCCCTTTAAAATTGTAGGAATTCCAATATTTATACTAAATTAGACCCTACTTGCCCACAGTGACTTGCTGGCTTTATTGGCAGCTTGGTACAGATTACATTAAAGCCCCAAAAAGATTGTAAAATTTATTAACCAGTTTCCTATTATAGCAAATCTATGCCTACACCAGTCGTAGTTAAAAAAGGAGTATAAAAACCAGCTATTGTGTGCCAATACTTCCTTAGGTTTTCGTTATGCGGTTTCCCGCAAGGTAACCACACCAAAACCCCAGTTCTTTACACTTTAATTTATTTTGATTCGGTATGCGTGAGAAGCAAATCATTGAAATATAGAGCGCAAAAAAATGGAAGCTACGGCATATCAATCGGCATGAGTCGAATAAAAGAAAAACACTTAAGGAAACAAACAAGATGTCGAACTTTAAAACCAAACTTTACGAATGAAAAAACTTAATTTATTCTGCAGATTTTTAATTGGATTTCTATTATTATCAAGTTGCTCAAGTAGTGATGATATTGAAAGTGAAAATGATACTTTAATAATTGGAACATGGAATGGCAAAACAACAAGTGATGGAGAAATTCCGGAAAATGATATTATATCATTTTACAGTAATAATACAGTTACCTTTATTTGTAAAAGTATTTGCGTCGAATACAACGGGATAGAAAATAGTGTTAATGGTACTTGGGAGCTTAGTGAAAACATACTAAGTTTATTTTGGGGTGAAAATGATGTCGAACACATAACAGTCTCTGAAATCACAAAATATACATTAACACTTAAAACAATCACCCCGGACGGAGATGAATATATAGAATATTACGAAAAAGAAAAATAGATTTTTGACTTCGAAAAACTTGAACTATAACCTATAATTGAACTCATCAATAATGGATTTAATTAAATAATACATTTTACATCAATGTATAACCACAATTTCGGCCGATTCGACTACGTCCAAATCCACTCTCAATTTTTAAGATCTGTTCTAAACCGGAAATTAGGAGTATTAACCTATCGTACTGTTATACGAAACCAATGGCAGTAATTTAAAAACCCTGGAAAAAAATTGAGAATATTAATAGATACTAACATTCTAATTGAACTTGAAGACAATCGAGTTATATCGGAAAGTTTCGCTAAATTCTACAGAATTGCAATCGCGAATGAATGTGAAATTCTCTATCATCCGAAAGCTATACCAATTGATATAAGTAGAGACAAAAACACCGAGAGAAAAAAGATAATAATCTCTAAACTTAACAAATATCAATCTTTACAAGATTACGCGAAACCGACTACGGAATTTACTACTAATTTCAATAATAGTAAGATAAATGATGAAATTGACAACAAACAACTTTTCCAATTAAAGAAGGGGTTTGTGGATTTTTTTGTAACAAACGACAACGGAATTCATAAAAACGCAACAAAAATAAATTTAAGTAATAAGGTCTTAACAATTGACCAAGCTTTAACACTACTTGAAGAACAGTTTACTTTCAAAATCCCATCTCACCCAATTCTTCGTGAACATAGCATTAGGGAAATTGAAACAAAATTTGAAAGTACTTTTTTTGATAGTTTAAGAGAAGATTACGGAGAAATTGAATTTAATGATTGGTTACAAAGATGTGTAACAAAGAACCGAAAGTGCTATTCATTAATAGTTGAGGATAATTTACAAGCTATATTAATTTATAATATAGAAAAAGTAGAAGACCACAAATTGCCAAAAATATTTGAGAATGCCCTAAAAATTTGCACCTTAAAAGTTGATGATACTGCTTTTGGAATAAAACTAGGAGAACTCTTTTTAAATAAAATGTTTGAACTATGTATAAACCGAAAAATTAAATATTTATACCTAACAGTTTATGAAAAACAAGTGCATTTAATAACGTTGCTTAAAACCTTTGGGTTTTATCGCAATGAATTTAAAAACAGTCAAGGCTTAATAGAAAACCGAATGATAAAATGTTTAGATAAAAACATGATTAATATATCAGAAAACAATATCTCTGCACATCCCTTTTATTTAAATAACTCCAAAGTAAAAAAATATGTAATTCCTATTCGTCCAGATTTTTATGGTTCTTTATTTAAAGATGGTAAGTTAAGACCTCCAACTTTATTTGATAAAGCGCCGGGTAGTATTAATGAAATTCAAGGAAATACCATTGTAAAAGCATATATTTCGAACTCAAAAAATCAAAAACCAAAAAAAGGAGATTTACTATTTTTCTATTCATCAAAAGTTAATAAAGTAATTGAACCTTTTGGTGTTTTAGAAAGTATTGAAATTGTTAAAGATTTTGATAAACTTTGGAGCATCGTGAGAAAAAAAACAGTCTTTACAGAAAAGGAATTGAGAGATTGGTTAAAAGAAAAAAAAGAATTACACGTTATTACTTTTAGACTGATAGCATATTTGAAAAAAAATATTAGCTTATCAAAAATTAAAAAAATTGATAGTTTCAAGAATAAACTTCAAACAATCACAGAACTAAAAGAAACTGATTATATCAAATTAAGCAATGAAGGATACTTTGACGAGCGTTATATTATCAATTAAACCAATTTATGCACAGGCAATTATGTCAGGAAGTAAAAAGGTAGAGTTTAGAAAGAAAATTTTTAAAAGACAAGTTGACAAAATTTTTGTCTACTCTTCTTCCCCTGAAAAGAAAATTATAGGATTTTTTACAATCAAAGAAATAATAGAAAATAGTCCCGAAAAACTTTGGGAGGAATTTAATGAAGTCGGCGGAATCGAAAAGAATGACTTTTTCAATTATTATCAAGATTCTGAAACAGGATTTTCCATTAAAATTTCTGAAGTTGAAAAATTTGAAAACGGCATTGAACCATCAGACTTTTTCGAAAACTTTTGTGCACCTCAATCATTCATTTATTTAGAGGAAAAAACAGCGCTGAACATGGAAGAAAAAACTAGCTACAATAACCGTGTCCAATAAAATACAATAGCCCTTCCTTGTGACTAACTTGACCTTAAAGCTAATATCTCATTCTCTTAATCCATATTGCCTGTTTTACTCCCCTTTTCAGCCTTGTGCTCGACTATTACTATTGTAAAACCTCATATAAAGCGCATGGCTACAGCACCATAACAAAGGATTACTCCAAAAACTGCTCCGTAGCGCTATAAATCTCCCGACTCTGTTTGTGTATATCGCTACCAATGAATATCTTAGGTGGGCAGTAATTTAAGTGCACAACGCTGTAAGGTTGCAGCTAAAATTAAAGGATCCTCCCAGTCCTGTTTTTTTTATTGGTACTACAACAGCGTCATCAGATCTGAACCACAAATGAATACCATGAGTAATATCTTCTTCAAC
>TARA_R110000751_G_scaffold307561_2_pt1 | contig 45429 bp, 40 predicted proteins | sample TARA_R110000751 | Tara Oceans TARA_R110000751 (sample SAMEA4398001) | marine metagenome | biome: Polar Biome; feature: [MES] marine water layer (ENVO:01000295) within the mesopelagic zone...; material: water (ENVO:00002006), including particulate matter (ENVO:01000060) such... | reverse complement strand
AACTGCAAGGGATTCCGCATCAAGTGCGGAAAATAATTTCCAAAGCTACAATTATAAAATACTGCCCACTGCCCACTGCCTAATGGAATGGAACCTGCCTACTGAAAACTGGATATTGGAAATAGGGCAAAAAAAAAGGGTCGCGCTAGCGACCCTTTTTAATATTATGTTAGGGAAAGATTAGTTAATTCTAAAAGTAACTCTTCTTACTAATTGTCTAGCATCAGCGCTGTTTTTGTCAACAGAGGCATCTTCACCATCACCATTTTGAGTTAAACGAGTTGCGTCAATTCCAGCAGCGGTAAGTACATCACTAACCATCTTAGCACGACGCTCAGATAATGTTTTGTTGTATTTAGGACTTCCTATTTCATCTGCAAAACCTGTAAGAGTTGCACTTGCACTTGGATTGTCTTTCATGTACTGAACGATAGTGTTGATAGCTCCTAAAGAATACGTAGTAGGTTTAGTACTATTAAATCTAAAGTAAACATTTACATAACCTTCGTTGATCAATTGCTTGATTAAGTTTTTGTTAGCAGCATTAGCACCGTTGATAGCAGTTTGGAGATCAGACTGGCTTGCATAACGAGAATTTAAAGAGCTTTCCATATCATCTGGAATACCGTTTTTATTCATGTCTATAGCACGACCTTTACTGTCAACACGAACACCACTTTCTGTAGTATTGTCTCTGTCTAAGTAATTAGGTACACCATCTTGATCATCATCTGCATTTTCAGCAGCCATTTTTTCCATTTGAGCAGCGATATCATCTACTTTAGCTTCCATTGGGTCTTTAGCAAAATCAGCTGGGTTAGTTCCTTCTCCAAGGTAGAAAGTAAGACCCACAGATGCGTTGACCATTAATCCTTCAAATCCTCTAACGTCAGAACCTAATGAAGCTCCATCCCATCCGTAATCATTACGAGTAGTACCTATAACAGTTAAGTCTGTAAAGATAGCAATGCTGTTACTCACTCTGTATTGAGGAGTAATACCTGCTGTAAAGTTCAAGTGGTGATCTGTGTTATCAGATAGGGAGCGGTTGTTAGAAGTAAGAAATCCTACACCTATACCTCCATGTCCAAGAATACCAATTCTAGAAGAAGCGCTTTTAAGGTTGACAAAGTCACCTAAGTTTACGATTCCTTCTAAACCAACTCTGTAGTAATCAGATTCGAAATCTACAGAAGAATCAGAATCACTTTGTAGGTTGTTGTAACCGAATTCCAAACCAACTCCAAAACTTCTAGTGAACATATAACGGACACCTAAGTCTGCTTGCCATAAATCTGGTGTGCTTACATAACCGTCAACGAAAGGTCTAGTAGGTTTTTGAACACCAGCACCTACGTCTATTGCCCATCTTTTGAATGTTGCGTTTTCACTTGTTTCTGAAGATGTAGTATCTTCTGTTTGCGCTACTGATAGTAAACCACAGATCAGTATTGTAAGGGTAAATAATTTTTTCATAATATTTTTAACTTGCTTTCAAATGCAAATATATAAATATATTCTTAAGTTTAATAGCTATTAAACCGCTTAATTTTTTTAAATAGTTGTTCTTTTTCTTAGAAGATTGATTTTACGGCTTCATCGTTTTTATAAATTTCTATGTTTTGAAGATCAATATGTTAGTAATGAAATTGCTTTTTTGCGAATTTGATTTAAGTAAATATTTTAAAGATTGCCCTTGTAGTTTTTTTTCTTTTTAACTTTGTAGAGAACTTTTTTATCTCGCTTTCGCGAAAGCGAGCTTAAAATCCAACCTTAATGAACAGAAAAAAGATATTAATCACTGGCGGTGCTGGTTTTATAGGATCACATGTGGTTCGATTATTTGTCACGGCATATCCTAATTACGAAATATACAATTTAGATGCGCTTACCTATGCAGGTAATTTGGAGAATCTTAAAGATGTGGAACAGGCCTCTAATTACAATTTTCTGAAAGCCGATATCACAGATGCAACCGGTTTAGACAAGTTATTTAAACTTTATAATTTTGATAGTGTTATTCACTTAGCGGCAGAGTCCCATGTAGATCGATCCATCAAAGATCCATTACTTTTTGCAAAGACTAATATTTTAGGAACTTTAAATTTATTAGAGTCCTATAAAAAGCACAGTGATTTTCAAAAGGGTCTTTTTTACCATATCAGTACAGACGAAGTCTATGGAACTCTTGGAGCAACAGGGCTTTTTACAGAAAACACTTCTTACGATCCTAATTCACCCTATTCTGCTTCCAAAGCAAGTTCAGATCATTTTGTAAGAGCTTATGGAGAAACTTATGGATTACCTTTTGTGATCTCTAACTGCTCCAACAATTATGGATCCTTTCAGTTTCCTGAGAAATTAATTCCCCTCTTTATTAATAACATTATCAATTTTCAACCATTACCTGTATATGGAGACGGAAATTATACCAGAGACTGGTTGTTTGTTCAAGATCACGCTAAAGCTATAGATACTGTTTTTCATAAAGGTAAAAATGGAGAGACCTATAATATAGGCGGGCATAATGAATGGAAGAATATAGACCTGATTAAGTTGCTTTGCGCCAAAATGGATGTTCATTTAGGCAGATCTGCAGGAGAAAGTGAAAAATTGATCACCTTTGTTAAAGATAGACCGGGTCATGATGTGAGGTATGCCATTGATGCCTCAAAAATAGAGCGAGAGTTGGGATGGAAGCCTTCTCTTACTTTTGACGAAGGCTTAGAAAAAACAATAGCATGGTATTTAGAAAATGAAGCCTGGTTAAATAACCTGACTTCAGGGAAGTATCAGGAGTATTATGATTTACAGTATTCTCTAATTAACACAAATTAAACCGAATTTCACAAATGGATTTCGAGAATATTTTATACAAAGAAGAAAGTTTCAGAATTATTGGAGCATGTATGAAAGGCCATACTGCTTTAGGTGCGGGTTTTCTAGAATCTGTTTATCATGAAGCTCTAGAGAAAGAGTTTAAAAATCAGGAAATAGAATTTGACAGTAAGAGAAAACTTCAAGTTTATTATAATAATGTTCCTTTAAAAAAATATTTTATAGCTGACTTTATCTGTTTTATTAAAATAATTATTGAAATCAAAGCAGCCTTATTTTTACATAAAGACACGGAAGCTCAAACTATAAACTATCTTAAATCCACTAATTATAAATTAGGTTTATTGGTTAACTTTGGACAGTCAAGTTTAACTTGGAAAAGATTTATAAATACCAAATAATCCGTGCAAATCTGCTTTAATTCGCGAAAATCTTTAAAAAAATGAAAGGAATAATTTTAGCTGGGGGCTCAGGAACCAGATTGCATCCGTTAACCTTAGCGGTAAGCAAACAACTCTTGCCTATTTATGATAAACCTATGGTTTATTATCCGTTGTCGGTATTAATGGAAGCGGGTATTACTGAGGTGCTATTGATATCTACCCCAAATGACCTTCCTAATTTTGAACGTTTACTCGGTGATGGAGGTAAATTTGGTATTTCTATCACTTATAAAGAACAGCCGAGCCCAGACGGTCTCGCACAAGCATTTATTCTCGGTGAAGAATTTATAGGGGATGATGCAGTAGCTTTGGTATTAGGAGATAATATTTTTTATGGCGCTGGATTTTCTGAGTTATTGGAACGCGCCGTACATAAAGTTACTTCAAAAAATGTGGCTGTTGTATTTGGCAACTATGTAAAAGACCCAGAGCGTTATGGTGTTGCGACTTTTGATACTGCAGGTAAGCTCAGTGGAATTGAAGAGAAGCCTACAAAACCGGCGTCTAACTATGCTGTGGTAGGTCTTTATTTTTATCCTAATTCTGTTATAGAGGTGGCAAAAGGATTAAAGCCGTCTAATAGAGGTGAGTTGGAGATCACTGCGGTTAATCAATATTATTTAGAGAATAAAAGTTTAGAAATGCAAATACTCAGTCGCGGCTTTGCATGGTTGGATACCGGGACGCATGAGGCACTTACCGAGGCAACTGAATTTGTAAAAGCGGTAGAAAAAAGGACAGGTCTTAAAATAGCTTGTTTAGAAGAGATTGCCCTGACTCAAAAAAGGATTACTAGGGAAGATCTTTATAGCAGAGTCGAACACTTAAAGGGAGATTACTACGATTACATTAAAGAAGTGGTTCTTAGAAACGAGAAAATTAATTAATTTTTTTATAGTTGTTGTTGTGCTATGACCGCTACAATAAGAAGATTCTTATTACATTTGCCCTTTATTAAAATAACAAAATAGCTAAGAATATTTATCAGTGTAATTCTGTTTTTACTATTAGGTAATAAAATCTTCATGAAAGAAAAAATATTGATTACAGGTGCTGCCGGATTTATTGGGAGTAACTTATCTGAGTACTTTGTAAACAAGGGTTATCATGTTATAGGTCTTGATAATCTGGCTACCGGGCATTTACATAATCTGAATCATTTAATAAGTACACCTAATTTTGAATTTATAAATGGTGATATAAGAGATATAGGTACTTGTCACCAAGCTGTGTCTGGTGTAACGTATGTTTTGCATCAAGCAGCTTTAGGTAGTGTCCCTCGATCTATCACAGACCCCATTACCTCTAATGAGGTCAATGTTGGTGGTTTTTTAAATATGCTCGTCGCCTGCAAAGAAGCTGGCGTAAAGAAGATGGTATATGCCGCAAGTTCTTCGACATATGGAGATTCTAAAAGTATGCCTAAAGTAGAAGACGTTATAGGGAAGCCTTTATCCCCTTATGCTATAACAAAATATGTCAATGAGCTCTATGCTGATGTGTTTTATAAAACCTACGGTTTAAATACTGTAGGCTTAAGATATTTTAATGTGTTTGGAAGAAGGCAAGATCCTAATGGAGCTTATGCAGCGGTAATTCCTTTATTTACAAAGCAATTAATGAATAAGCAATCACCTGTTATTAACGGTGACGGAACCTATTCCAGAGATTTTACTTATATAGATAATGTGATACAAGCAAACGAAAAGGCAATGCTTTCTGAGAACTCAGAGGCAGTTAATACCGTTTTTAATGTTGCTTATGGTGATCGTACGGATCTTAATATGTTGATCGATTTATTAAAGCAGTCTTTATCGAAGCATGATAAAGCAATCTTAGATGTAGAAACTATTTATGGCCCTTTAAGAGCGGGAGATGTACCTCATTCTTTAGCATCCATTGATAAGGCAAAGAGATTATTAGGTTATCAACCTCAATTTAATTTAAAGGCAGGGCTAGATGAAGCAGTAGAGTGGTACTGGTCTAATCTATAATTATTAATACCGCTTTCGCGAAAGCAAAACAATCAACCATGTTCTCATGAGAAAAAAAATTACAATAATAGGTTTAGGATATGTAGGTTTACCTCTAGCTAGACTTTTTGCAACTAAATACAATGTAATAGGTTTTGATATCAATAAACCGAGAGTTGCAGAATTGAATACTGGTGTCGATAGTACGCTAGAAGTAGAAAATGAGGTGCTTTTAGAGGTGCTTAAAAAAGAAAAAAGCAATGAGAAAGGCTTGTATTGCACTACAGAAATTGATGATATAGCTGACTCTAGTGTTTATATAGTAACGGTGCCTACGCCAGTAGATAAGAATAATCGCCCTATACTAATACCGCTTTACAAAGCAAGTGAAACGGTAGGTAAAGTTTTAAAAAAGGGAGATATAGTGGTTTATGAATCTACCGTATATCCAGGTGCGACAGAGGAAGAATGTGTGCCTGTTTTAGAAAAAGTAAGTGGTCTTAAATTCAATATAGACTTTTTTGTGGGGTACTCACCTGAGCGCATCAATCCAGGAGATAAGGAACATACAGTAGATAAAATACTTAAAGTAACCTCTGGTAGTAATCCAGAAATAGGAATTGAAGTAGACGATCTTTATAAAGATATTATAACCGCAGGAACGCATCTAGCACCAACAATTAAGGTAGCAGAGGCAGCAAAAGTGATAGAGAATTCTCAGAGAGATATTAATATTGCCTTTGTTAATGAATTAGCAAAAATATTTAATAGACTAGAAATTAATACAAGTGATGTGCTTGCAGCTGCAAGTACCAAATGGAATTTCCTTCCTTTTTCACCAGGTCTAGTAGGTGGGCATTGTATAGGGGTAGATCCATATTATCTAGCACAAAAGGCACAAGAAGTAGGCTATCACCCAGAGATTATTCTTGCAGGTAGACGCATGAATGATAGTATGGGGAGTTATGTTGCTGGCGAGGTAGTTAAATTAATGCTTTCCAAAGATATTAAGGTTAAAAATTCAAAAGCATTAGTATTAGGGATTACGTTTAAAGAAAACTGTCCGGACGTGAGAAATACTAAAGTTATCGATGTTATTAATAATTTAAAAGAGTACGGTTTAGACGTAACTGTTTTCGATCCTCTAGCAAACCCAGATGAGGTAGAGCATGAATATGGTGTGCGCAATTTAAAGGTATTAGGAAGTGAGAAATATGACTCTATAATTCTTGCAGTAGCCCACCATCAGTTTTTAGATTTAGATTTTTCAGAATTATTAGAGTCTAATGGAGTTATTTATGACGTGAAAGGTGTTTTAGGAAATAAAGCAGATAAAAGATTATAGATAGGTATGGCTAAGTCAATAAAAAATATTTGTTGTATTGGTGCAGGTTATGTAGGAGGTCCTACCATGACCATGATAGCTGCTAAATGCCCTCATATCATAGTGAATGTGGTGGACATCAATGAAAAACGCATCGCCGCATGGAATGATCCTGATGTAGAAAACATACCTATTTATGAGCCCGGATTATCGGATTTGGTGGGGCAAACCAGGGGTGAAAACCTGTTCTTTTCTACCGATGTAGACGCAGCAATAAAAGCAGCTGATATGATTTTTATATCTGTAAACACACCTACCAAAACCTATGGTGTAGGAAAAGGTATGGCGGCAGATCTAAAATATATCGAGCTTTGTGCCAGGCAAATAGCCGCGGTAGCCACTACAGATAAAATAATAGTTGAAAAATCTACTTTACCGGTGCGAACTGCAGAGGCTTTAAGAAGTATTCTAGACCATACTGGAAATGGAGTGCAGTTTGACATACTTTCCAATCCAGAATTCTTGGCAGAGGGTACAGCCGTAAGCGATTTATTACATCCAGATAGAGTACTCATAGGTGGCGAGCAAACAGAAAACGGGAAAAAAGCTCAAAAAGCCTTGGTTGATGTATATTCCAACTGGGTTCCTAAAGAACGTATATTGATGACAAACGTATGGTCTTCAGAGCTTTCTAAGCTGACAGCAAATGCATTCCTTGCACAACGAGTAAGCAGTATTAATGCACTATCTGAATTATGCGAAGTTACTGAGGCAGATGTGAATGAAGTTGCGAGAGCTATAGGAACAGACAGTAGAATAGGCTCTAAATTTTTAAAAGCCTCTGTTGGTTTTGGAGGTTCTTGTTTTCAAAAAGACATATTGAACCTTGTCTACATTTCCCAGACCTATGGCCTACAGGAAGTGGCAGATTATTGGGAGCAAGTCATCATTATGAACGATCACCAGAAAAGGAGGTTTGCTAAGAAAATTGTAAAGACCTTATTCAATACCGTTTCTGGTAAAAAAATAGCCATAATGGGTTGGTCATTTAAGAAGGATACCAACGATACCAGAGAGTCCGCAGCTATTTATGTGGCCGACTACCTATTAAACGAACAAGCAGAAATTACGGTCTACGATCCAAAAGTAACCGCAGAACAAATCTATAGTGACCTTAATTATTTGGGTACCAGATCAGATGAGGAGAACCGGAGACTTCTTAAAGTAGTCACCGATCCTAAAATAGCGGTAGAAAAGGCACATGCTACAGCTATATTGACAGAGTGGGATGAATTCACAGAGTTCAACTGGAAAAACATGTACGACAGCATGCTCAAACCGGCTTTTCTTTTTGACGGTCGCATGCTATTAGATCATGAGGAGTTAAAAAGCATTGGTTTTGAAGTATATACCATAGGTAAAGGTTGATGCCGCTTTCGTGAAACTTGTCCCGAATTCACTTCGGGAATCGGTAAACATATTTAAAAGGAACCCCAGTAATAGTCCTGAGAAGTGACTACATTTGCATTTGCAAAAAAAAACTGACCCCGCAGTATGAGTGAATTAAAAAAAATTCTTATTGTTTTTGGAACCAGACCAGAAGCTATTAAAATGGCACCATTGGTTCAGGAATTTCAAAAACATCCTCAATATTTTGATACCAAAGTTTGCGTAACTGCCCAACACAGGGAAATGTTAGATCAAGTGCTTGATTTTTTCAATATCACGCCAGATTTCGATTTGGACCTTATGAAACCAGGTCAAAATTTATATTCTTTAACAGCAGACATCATTACAGGAATGAAACCTGTTTTAGAAGAATTTAATCCAGATTATGTTTTTGTACATGGTGATACCTCAACCACCATGGCCACTAGTATTGCAGCCTTTTACAATCAATCCAAAGTATGTCATGTAGAAGCAGGATTGCGTACCGATGACAAATGGTCTCCATTTCCTGAGGAAGTGAATAGACAAGTGACTGGAAGAATAGCAGACTTTCATTTTGCTCCTACCACTACTTCTAGAGATAACTTATTAAGGGAGAACGTACCAGAAAATCAAATTATAGTTACCGGTAATACGGTTATTGATGCCTTATTAGCTAGTGTAAAAAAGGTAGAAGAAAAACCTTCTGTATTTGTGAACTCTATGAGTGAGACTTTAGGGGATCACGAGATGATTCTAGTAACAGGCCATAGAAGAGAGAATCACGGTCAAGGTTTTGAAGATATATGTCAAGCTTTGAAAGAGATTGCTGAAGCGAAGCCTGATTTTAAAATTGTGTATCCTGTTCATTTGAACCCTAAGGTGCAAGAACCGGTAAATAGAATACTTAAGGATGTTGATAATATCATACTTATCGACCCTTTAGCTTATCAAGATTTTATTTGGATGATGAATCGCAGTAGGATCATTATCACTGATAGTGGTGGAGTGCAAGAAGAGGCCCCTAGTTTAGGTAAGCCAGTCTTAGTCATGCGAGATACTACAGAACGACCAGAAGCAGTAGAAGCAGGGACTGTCATACTGGTTGGAACAGATAAGGATAGGATCGTTTCAGAAGCTTTAGAGCTGATCAATAATAAGATACGATTTGATCAAATGAGTCAACTGCACAATCCTTATGGAGATGGTAGTGCCTGCAAGCGCATCGTTAATACTATAAAAAATAGATAAATGAGTCACCAACCAGAAGTTGTCATGATAGGATTAGGTTACATAGGCCTACCTACCGCAGCATTGATAGCGTCCAATAAAGTCCATGTCCATGGTGTAGATATCAACCAAAAAGTAGTGGATACCATCAATGCTGGAAAAATTCATATCGTAGAGCCATCCCTGGACAATACGGTTGCTGAGGCAGTTAAAGAAGGTTACTTGAAAGCAGCCACCAAAGCGGTAGTATCTAATAATTACCTTATTGTGGTGCCTACTCCTTTTAAAGATAAAAATGAGCCAGATATTTCTTTTGTGGAAGCAGCTACCAAAGGAATTATTCCTTTACTAAAAAAAGGAGATTTATATATTATTGAGTCGACATCTCCTATTGGTACAACAGAAAAAATGATGGATTTGATCTATACAGAACGTCCAGAACTGAAAGATCAAATACATATCGCATATTGTCCTGAAAGAGTGCTTCCAGGTAATGTGATGCATGAATTAGTTCATAACGATCGAGTTATAGGAGGAGTGAATGAAGCAAGTACCCAAAAGGCGCTTTCTTTTTATTCTAAATATGTGAAAGGAGATTTACACGCTACCAATGCTAGAACTGCTGAAATGTGCAAGCTGGTAGAAAACTCTTCTAGAGATGTACAGATCGCTTTTGCCAATGAGTTATCGCTTATATGTGCCAAAGCAGATATCAATGTTTGGGAACTCATTAAACTGGCCAACAAGCACCCACGAGTAAATATTTTACAACCAGGATGTGGCGTTGGTGGTCACTGTATCGCAGTAGATCCTTATTTTATTGTTGCCGATTTTCCTATGGAATCTCAGATCATTGGTAAAGCAAGAGAAATTAATAATTACAAGTCCTTTTGGTGTGCAGAGCAGGTAAAGAATGCTAAACTCCAGTTTAGATTGGATCATGGTCGACTTCCCTCTATTGCTATCATGGGCCTAGCCTTTAAGCCTAATATTGACGATTTAAGAGAGTCTCCCGCAAAATATATTGCTCAAAAAGTACTTCAAGATGCTCAAGATGAAGCCTATTATATTGTAGAGCCTAATATTAAAGAGCACAAGGTATTTAAATTGACAGAGTATAGAACCGCTTTCGCGAAAGCAGATATCGTCGTTTATTTGGTTGCACATAAAGAGTTTTATAGCTTGCCGGAAGATTCTGAGAAGATTGTTTTGGATTTTGCCGGGGTTAAAAGTAATAGCTAAACGAATGTTGCTAAAAAATAAAAATACATGTTAGGTATAATTGTACAAGCAAGGTAAGCATATCTGCTAAAAAAAAATAATTAGCAAATTTGCTGGCAACCAGTTTAAAAGCATAAAATTGAGCCCCTAAACAATTGTTATTTAACTTTTGTGGGCTATTAAATAAGTAAGTATGAAAGTTATAGCCGAAAGTGCGTTTAATCATAATGGAGATAAAGATTACTTAGTCCAAATGGCTGTTGAAAGCCAAAAATCTGGAGCAGATTATTTCACATTTCAGGTCATGGATGTTGATGATTTTTGTGTCAAAGAATATGAGAAATATGAGTTGTATAAAAAGTTTTCATTAAGTTTTGATGATTTCGATTATTTTTTTGAGAAAACTAAAAATTTACAAATAGAGTATATACCATGCGTATTAGATGTTAATTCCTTTAAATACATTTATAATAAGGGGTATAAGTTTTTAAAACTACATGCAACAGATATTTCTAATGAAGCATTATTAACACAGATTGTCAGTTTTAGTGATGTAAGTGTGATTCTAGAAACACAATGTGCCACACATTTTGATATAAATTATGCTGTAAAAAAATTAGGTGATCAAGTTGTTTGTTTAATGCATGGTTTTAGTAATTACCCAACAGAAGTTGAAGATTTACAACTTAACTCATTAGACTATCTTTTTGATAAATTTAAATTACCAGTAGGTTTTGCAGATCATTCTCTTGACACCCAAAATATACCATTGATGTCATTAGCAAAGGGGTGTAGATTTCTAGAGAAGCACATCACTTTGAGTAGAAATGATAGAAACTTAGATTATCAAGTTTCTTTATATCCTCATGAGTTTTCCATTATGGTTTCTACTATAAAACATTATCAACAGGCGTTAGGTATTTATAAAAAACACCCAACAGTTTCGGAGAATAATTTTAGAAAAATAATGTATAAAAAAGAGCAAAATGATGGTACATTTAAAAGGTCAGATGGAGGTAACGAATCAATTTTAAATCAAATTTTAAATTTTGACAAAGAAAATGTTGGTGTAGCATTAATAGCTAGATTAAAATCTAAAAGATTAGAGAAAAAAGTGCTGAAGCCACTACATGGTACAACATTAATAGAGTTTTTGTACAAAAGGATTTCTATTAATAAATTTAAGGATACTGTGTATTTAGCAACATCTGATTATCATTCAGATGATGAATTAGCTGATTATGCGGAAAGTCGTAAATTGAATCTTTTTAGAGGGCATGCTGAATCAGTTATTGATAGAATGTTGGAGTTGGCTTATCAACAGAAGTTCGGAGCTATTTTTAGAGTTACCGGAGATAATCCTTTAACGGACCCATATTTAATGGAAGAAATGGTGCAATTATATCTTGATAATGATTTAGATTATGTAAGAGTAGAAAATGTGCCTTTTGGAGTCTCAGCTGAATTGTTTTCTACTGAGTATTTATGGAAACTATATATGGAATTAAAAAATCCGATGCATTCGGAATACTTAACTTGGTATGTGCTAAACGATAACAAAGCCAAAAAAGGTGTTATTGAGGCAATAACAGATAAAGAGGAAGCAAGCCTCTATAATTTCTCTGTAGATTACCAAGAGGATTATGATGATGTTGTTAGTGTGATTTCAAAATTGAATAATCCATTTAATTCTGGTACTAAAGAAATTTTGGAGCATGTAGGAGGTTTAGTAAAAGTAGATTTAAATAAGGAAATTAAGTTGCCTGAATCTAAAAGTGTTTTGTTCCATACATATTTAAATATGCTTAAAAATCAAGATATAACGATTAAAAAAGAAATTAAATTATGAGTACATACGTAATTGGTGAAATTGGTCAAAACCATAATGGATCTGTAGATGTAGCAAAGCTTTTAGTAGATGTTGTATCAAGACCTGTTCATGACAAGCTTTTTAATAATACACTTCCAGTTATGGATGCTGTTAAGTTAACTAAACGGGATCTAACCCAGGAGCTTTCTCAATCGCAAATGGATAGACCTTATGACACCCCCAATTCTTTTGGAAAGACCTATGGTGAACACAGGGAGTTTTTAGAGTTAAATGACGAAGAGCATTTCGAGGTTTATAAATACGCAAAAGAAAAAGGATTAGATTTTGTTGAAACCTTATGTGCTATCGGATGCTTAAGTATGTTTAAATATTTTACTCCAGATAAACTTAAAGTGGCTTCGAGGGATTTAACAAATCTACCACTACTTGCTGCATTAGCAGAAACAAAAGTGCCAATGATTGTTTCGACAGGTATGGCTGGTAAAAAAGAACTAGATGAAGCAGTAGAAGTAATTACAAGATATCATAGTGACTTATCAATCTTGCATTGTGTTTCTGAATATCCTACGAGGTACGAGAATGTAAATCTTAGGACGATATCTTATTTAAAGAAAAACTATTCTCAATTTAAAATTGGTTATTCAGATCATACTATAGGAATTGCAACCCCTATTGCTGCCATTGGAATGGGAGCTGAAATTATTGAGAAACATATTACTTTAGATAGAGGTATGAAGGGAACTGACCAAGCAGGATCTTTAGCTATTGATGGAATCTATAGAATGATGCGTGACATTAGAAATTTAGATATGTCCCTAGGTAAAGAGGAAATCTATATTGAACCATCTGTTGTGGCAGCAAGAGAAAAGTTAGAAAGGTCAATTGCTACAAAAACTGATTTGAAAACAGGTGACACTATCAGAGAAGAAGATTTACACCTTTTAAGTCCAGGTAATGGATTTAAATGGGTGGATAAAGACCTTTTAATAGGTAAAAAAGTAAAAACAGACATTGCTAAAAATGAAATAATTTATAAAGACCATGTCAAATAATAATAAAAACTTTTTACCAAAGCTAGTAATAACAGATATTGATGGTGTATGGACTGATGGAGGTATGTATTATGATCAAACTGGTAATGAGTGGAAGAAATTTAACACCTCAGATAGTGCTGGGGTGTTATTTTTAAATCTTTTAAATATCCCATTGGCAATTATTACAGGTGAAGAAACAGAAATTGTAAAAAGAAGAGCCGAAAAACTTAAAATAAAACATCTTTATATGGGTGTTAAGGACAAAGTTGCGGTAGCAAAGAAACTCTGTGAAGAATTAAGTATTGATTTGAGCGATGTGGCCTATATAGGTGATGATATTAACGATATTAAACTTTTAGAAGAAGTAGGGTTTTCTTGTGCGCCATCTAACGCGCCAAATTATATAAAAAATAAAGTAGATATTATTACTAGCACCAATGGTGGTGACGGTGCGTTTAGAGAGTTTGTTGAAACCATTTTGATTAAAAATGATCTATTAGAAGGAGTATTAGGAGCCTACCTGAATAATAACCATTGGCTAAATCAATGAGATTTAAAAGAGTATTAATATTAACAGATTCATTGGGACTCCCACGTGATTTTCCTCAGATATGTGAGTATGAAGAAACTTGGTGTGTTAAACTTAAAGAAGATTTTATTGTACACCAAGTTTCTATTGGAGGAGCTACTTCAGGAGACATTTTAAGACAATGTCCTTATCATTTACAATTTCGTCCTGATATTGTAATTGTTCAAGTTGGAATTGTTGATTGTGCGCCACGTTTTGTAACTAAGTTTGAATTAGATTTAATTAAAAAATTACCGACTAAATTAAGTAAGGCAGTATTAAAGGTTTTAAATAAAAAAAGTGTGAGAAGTATTAGAAAAATTACATATACAAAAAGGGTTGCTTTTTTAAATAATATTCTTAAAATACAAAATTATTTTAATGGAGTTCCTGTTGCTTTTATTGCAATTTTACCACCTTCAAGTGATTATGAAACAATTTTACCTGGGATAAAAAACAGGGTAAAACAATTTAATCAAATTTTAAAAGAAGAAATAAATTTATTGATTGAGACTGATGATTTTGACGATATGGATGTAATGACTGATCATATACATTTAAATGTAATCGGGCATAATAAAATCTATGTTAAAGTGAATAAGTTTCTTGCAACTTGCAAGGATGTATAAAAAATTAGCATCACATACATTAATCTATGGACTATCACCTTATCTGCCAAGAATATTAGGGCTCTTTATACTTCCCATTATAACTAAAGATTTAACGCAATTAGACTATGGGATATATGGAATTGTTTTAGCTTATGTGGCAGCAATTGAAGTGTTAAAGGATTTAGGTTTGAATTTAATTCTTTACAATTCATTCACCAAAATGCCTCATCAGTATAAATGGATGTGGCGATCAATCTATGGATTTTTAACCATATGGAATTGGGGGTACGCGGTATTAGCTACAGGCTTAATTTATTGGATTGTGCCACCGGAGGCTATTGAAAATGTTTGGTTAATTGTCGCGTTAAATTTGTTGCCTATCGTATTATTCGGACCAACACAATTGATCGGTAAGGTGTATTTTCAGATGAAAGAGAAACCAGTTGAAATTGCGGTGCGAACCGTTATATTTGGGGTGTTAACTATTTTGTTAAATTTATACACCATTTCTTATTTAAAAATGGGTTATATGGGTTGGTTTTGGTCTAGCTGTATTGTTGGAATATTGACCAATTTATCCTTTTGGTACCCCATTAATATAAAGTATAAGTTAAAACCTATATTCAACTTTAAGTGGCGATTGATGAAACAAAACTTAAAAGTATCACTACCTACAGTACCGCATTATTATTCTAGTTATATTATACAAACTAGTGATAAAGCAATATTAAGTGGAATGAATGTAAGTACCAATGACATTGGAGGCTACAATTTTGCAGGTATGTTTGGTGGGTTATTTAGTCAATTAGGCAATGCATTGGGGCAAGCTGCACGTCCATTATTTAATACGTATTACAAATCAAAAAATTACCTTAAAGTAAGGGAGATTATATTTGTAATGCAACTATTGTTTTTTGCTCTTACCTTCTTAGCTTCCCTTTGGTTGAAAGAAATTTTCTCAATACTTGTGAAAAATGAAGATTTGGCGTTAACCTATCCCATAGCCATAATTCTAATTATGGCAGTAAATTATCGACCTATGTATTTTGGTTCAGCCGGCGTTATTCTCTATGGAGAGAAAACAAAAAAGTTACTCTACGTAACTTTTATTGCATCAATTATTTGTGTGGTTCTAAACTTTTCGTTGATCCCTTATTGGGGTGTTTGGGCTGCGGTTTTTAGCACTTATGTTTCAATGATGTATATGGGATATTCTGGCTATTTTTTAAAAGAGTTTAAAGAGGTTGATGTGCCATTTTATCCTATGTTATGGTTATTAGCTACCCTTGTATTGACAGTATTTGCTTATTATGCAGTAGAATTTAATTTAACAATTAAAATATCCATTACATTTGTTCTAACTATCTCAGGCTTATTTCTAGCCAAAAAATTTTTCAATGAGAAATGAAATAAGAATGGTTAGAAGCACAGTAAACTCTCTATACTTGTATAGAAGTGGATATTTAAAAACTCTAAACACACAAAGATTCCACAGTATTGTTGGGAAGTCCTTTTTGTTTAGATTACGCATAGTATTCACCAATACTTTAAAAGAGTTTAAACTCCTAATACATAAAAATCCGGCATTCAAAATTGAAGATAAAATAGTGTGTATTATCAATTCTAAAAACAATTATGAGTCTTTAAAATTTTTAAATTCAGAGGAAGTCGTTTATATAAAACCTACAGTTCTTGGAGATAATATTGAAGATGTCACTTCCTATAGGTTTAAGGGAAAATTTTTCTACAGTCTAATATTCATTTTATATCTTCCATATTTAATTTTGAAAAAGGAAAATAGAAGAGATCTTATATTACTACATAAAGCTTTCGGTTTAGAACATTTATTCCATAAAACTATTATAAAACATAAGCCTAGAAAAGTAATATTTACAAATGACCATATACCAGAAGCCAGAAGCTTTATTTTGGCCTGTCAAAAGGCAGGAGTTAAAACAGTATACATTCAACATGGTTCTGTAAGCAAATACTTTCCTCCGTTGGAGTTTAATTTGGCACTGTTAGAAAGTCAATACTCTAAGAATATCTATGCATTTAGTCAAAATATCACGACAAAGGTTGAGTTGATAGGTATTCCAAAATTAGATAAGGAAATAAATAAAATTAGACAAAGGTCAACTATCAAAACTGTTGGTCTTGCAATCAATCAGAATGATGATTTACAAAAAGTAGAAAGCTTGATAGAAGCATTAACTCAAAAAAAGTATCAAGTTATACTTAGAAAGCATCCAGCAGATTTAAGAAAATTTGCCTCTCAATTTGAGGTACAAAGCGGCAATCACATGAGCGTATTTGATTTTATCCATAGTTCTGATTTTATAGTGGCGTCAGATTCATCAATACATGTTGAAGCTAATAGCTTAAAATGTAGATCAATATATTATAAGTTGCACAATAACCATAATAAATATGATTATTATGGTTTTGTGAAGAATGGATTTATCAAAGAAGTTAAAAACCAAGTGGCACTATTGGAGGTTTTAAATGAGTTTAACTACTCCATTTTTGATTTTAATTCATCCAAATTAGCCTATTATAATGAAGCATTAATAGGTGGAAAGTATGGGATGTCTTCTGAACTAGCTAAAAAATATATTTATGAAGGTATTAATAGTTAGTTTTCGTTTTGCTCCCTTTAATTCCATCGGCTCTAATAGAGTGAATGCATTAGTAGACTTTTTTAAACAAAATAATATAGAATATAGAGTAATCACATCGTATGTAGGTATCCATTATGATAAAAACTTTTTACCTGATAAAAACATTTCTTATGTATCGTGGTTTGATTTTAGAAAATTAAAAAAAACTAAAAAAAATGTATTCAGCGAGATAAACAATATAAATCAGGATGGTAAACAACCTCCCAAAATTTCATTACAATTTAAATCCAAATTAAAGAAAATACTAATATCACTTCTTTATCCAGATCCATATATTGCTTGGGCATGGAAAGCGAAATCTGTTGGTAACCACATTGTAAAAGAGTTTAAACCAGATGTTATTTATTCTTCGTCTTATCCATATAGTTCTCATATTGTAGCTTCATATTTAAGTAAAAGAAATAGAATTAAATGGTTTGCAGAGCTGAGAGACCCATGGGTTGCTAATCATGTTAAAAAAAATAACAGCTATCTGGTTGATTTAATTGAAAAGAAATACTCTAAGCATATCTTAAAAAACGCAACACGTTTAGTGACCGTTTCAAATGTTTGGAAAGAAAGCCTTGAAAAATATTATAACGTTCATGGATTAGTAGTTAGAAATGGTTATGTGAAAAATCAAAAAACAAAACAGAGTCAGCTCTTGAATGCTGAAATACGAAAGGAAGGAATAAAATATATTTTATATACAGGATCCATTTTCCCTGAAAACCAAAATATAGACACTTTTATGATAAAGTTCAATGAACTAGCAGAAAAGAATTCTCATTTTAAGTTTTGTTATGTAGGGGGGCAAGTAGATTACCTTAAATCACTCATTGAGAAATTTAACTTAAATAGGGATCACTTTGTACTTATGGGGAAAGTGTCTTATTTGGAGTCTATTTCTATCCAAAAACAAGCAGATTTTTTACTTTTATTAAATTGGATGAATGATGAAAATAAAAACTCAAAAGGGGTCATTCCTGGTAAATTTTATGAATATCTAGGAGCAAACAAACCTATAATATTATGGAACGAAGGTCAAGATAATGAATTAAAAAGCCTTTGTATGAATATTAATAAAAAATCACATGAGGGCAAAGTTATTATTATTGATGATAAAAATACTTTGTATCCTAATATAGTTGATTTTAATTTTTCATCTGATATGGTAGTTGTACTTGAATATTCAAGAGAATGTCAGTTTAATAAACTATTAAAAGAGCTTATGAAAAATGAATAAAACAAAATTATATAGCGTAGTTTTTAAACTGTTAATTGGAATTATTTTACTTAATTTAAATGGTTTAATTTTTCTGTTTGTCGGTTCTACAGGTATAATATCGCCCTTAATATTGATTTTTAGTGCTTATGTAATTTTAAATTCTAAAAGCAGAGCCATATCAAATTTATCTACTGGATATTTCATTTACATTTTATTGTATTTGGTAATCGGATCTATTTCCTTATTAATTTCATTTCAGGTAGGTGTCGAAACCCTAACAACCATGACAGATATTATTAAGTCTATAGTTCTTATTTATGCAGTTTATTTGGGTTACCTGCAAGAATTACAAAAGAGTAATTCTATTATTGTATATACTTGTTGGTTGATTATATTTTCGGTTGTTTTAAGTTATGGTTTAGATTACCTTAATATCGCTTCAATTCAAGCTAATTATAGAACAGATTATAGAATGTCAGGTTTCTTTGCAAATCCTAATGAACTTGCTGCACAGTCATTATTTTCTATTATTTCTATTCAGTATTTATTTAAAAAATATACTAGTAAATATTACCGTCTTATATTAATGGTTGCGCTTTTAATTAGTGGTTACGCAATGTTTATGGCGTTTTCTAGAAGTATATTTTTAGTATTGTTTATAATTTTGTTCTTACAAGTGTTTTTGTATAAGGGTTTGTCTTTTAAGTCATTAATTCTCCTTGGTGGTTTTGCATTACTATTAGTAGTTGCTCTTCCTTTACTATATGAAAATACAAACTTAAGTTTACAAAAAAGAATTGACACAAGTTTAGATATTTTTGATGAAGGTCTATCGGATGGAAATACTGGAGGGAGATTTGATTTAATAAGCGAGGCTTTCGTGTATATTAATGAAAATCCTTTTTTAGGAGTAGGTATAGGTAATATGCAAAGAATGGAAGGGGTTGGAGGTGTCCATAATGCATACCTAGCTGTTTGGGGAAATGCGGGTTTTTTCGTTTTGCTCTATTTCATTAGTTTTCTTATTAGGCTCATTAAAGAGCTGCATATTTACACTAAAAAAACAGGTAATACTCTTTTTTTGTTTTTAATACTCACAATTTGTATTAATGGTTTATCAAAAGCAGGTGTGTTTGAATTCAAAATCAACAATTTGATTATGGCCCTTACTTTTGCTGTTTTGGCTAATAGATGCAATAATATTGAAGTTAATAACAATGTTTAAGGTTTTGTTCGTTAGTGATAGTTTGGGCTCAGGCGGCGCACAAAGGCAAATGGTTACCTTAGCAATTGGTCTCAAGGAAAGGGGCTGCGATGTTTCATTTTTAGTTTATCATGATATTGATTTTTTTAAAAATGATTTAATTGCCAACAACATACCCATCCATCATTTAAGGGAAAAAAATAAAGTAAATAGATTATTTAAAATACGAAAGTTTATTAGGTCGGGCAATTTTGATGTTGTTCAGTCATTTTTAGAACCTGTCAACTTTGCTTGTACTCTGGCTTCATTGCCATTCAAACAATGGAAATTAATAGTAGGAGAAAGAAGTTCTGATCCTAAAATTTTAAAAAGTAATAAAAGAAAATTATTTAGATGGTTTCATCTATTTGCAGACAATGTTGTTTCTAATTCGTATGAGAACATAAATATTGTGAAGAAAATAAATCCTTTTCTATCAGCAAAAAAGACTAAGGTAATTTATAATATTATCGATTTTCAAAGATGGCAGGTAAGTGACACTTACCTGCCTATGAAAAATGGTAAGATTAATATCGTTGTAGCAGCAAGTCATCAATATTTAAAAAATGCAAAAGGTTTGATAGAGACATTAAACCACTTAACCTCAGAAGAATTAAACCGACTAAATATTAAATGGTATGGAGACGAAAGTCCTGACTCCTCATTTAAAGATGCTTTTGAACTAGTTGAAAAATATAAACTTCATTCAGTTATTAAATTTCATGATGCTACTAATAAAATCCATGAAATAATGGCCGAATCTGACGTTGTCGCACTCTTTAGCTTATATGAAGGTTTGCCTAATACTGTTTGTGAAGGTATGGCGGTGGGGAAAGTAGTTATTTCTTCAAATGTTTCAGATGTTCCTATTTTATTAGGAAAAACGAAGGAACTGTTATTTAACCCTAAAGATATTAATGAAATTGCAAAAGTGTTGCGTACATTGATTAAAATGAATAAGTCGGAAATGTTGAGTATTGGCAGTTATAATAGAAAAAGAGCAAAAGATTTATTTAATAAAGAAAACAACATTAATAAATACTTAAATATTTATGATTAATCTTTTTATTTTTTTTAATAAAGCTCGTAAAAAGTTGTTAATGATTTTTTTAAGAAAAGCTTTTAAAAAGCATGGCAACAATTTTGTTTTTGACCCTTATGGTAATTATAGCTTCAATACCATAGAGGTTGGTGATGATGTTTTTTTTGGTCTCAATTCTACAATTTTAGCGAGTAAGTCCGGAGTTTACTTTGGTAATAAAATTATGTTAGGCCCCAATGTTTCAATAATAGGAGGCGACCACAACACTTCTATTGTTGGCAAATATATGATTGATGTAAAGGACAAACTACCAGAAAATGATCTTCCAATTGTTATCGAGGATGATGTGTGGGTTGGATGTGGAGTTACAATATTAAAAGGTGTAAGAATTGGAACGGGTTCTATAATTGCTGCGGGTGCTTTAATTATAAAAGATGTGCCAAAATATAGCGTGGTCGGTGGTATACCTGGACGTATTCTTAAAGATAGATTTAATGCGGAAGAGTTAATTGCTCATGAAAAGATGATAAACAAAAAAAAATGAAATTTTTAAGTGTAAAATTAATAATATTCAGTTGTTCAATTTAAAATGAAAAAATTAAAGAAATTAGTTTTGTCGGATTTAAAAAGGTACGGTTATGAGAATAACTTTTTTAATGCGTATTTTAAAATTCCCGGTTTTAGGTTCAGTTTATACTTGAGAATCACTCAATCTTTAAAGTCTAATAAAATACTTTATAACCTTTGTAAAATTATGTTAAGACAAATGTCTTATAAGTATGGAATAGATATTTATCCAACAACTAGAATCGGAAAGGGATTCTATATAGGTCATTTTGGAGGAATTGTTGTAAATGGAAATACATCAATTGGTAATAATGTAAATATTTCTCAAGGTGTTACAATAGGAAGAATTAGTAATGGAAAGAACCAAGGTGTTCCAGTTATAGGAGATTTAGTGTGGTTAGGTGCAAGCTCTGTAATAGTTGGAGGTATTACAATCGGAAGTGGCTCTGTTATAGGCCCCGGTTCATATGTTAATTTTGATGTTCCAGAAAATTGTTTAGTTATGGGGAATCCTGGAAAAATAATTAAAACAGGTTATATAAACGGAATGAATAATAATATTTGTGTATGATTCTTCATATATCCAAATTACCACCGCCTATAGGAGGAGTAACTATACATGTTAAAAGACTCGTTCAAAAGTTAAAGAATCGAGAAGAGTATGATGTAGAAGTTTTAGATTATTCTCGTGTTAAAAACCCCTTAAAGGTTATGGGGAAGGTTTTAAGGGCTAAGTTAATACACATACATTTAAGCAATAAGAAGATAAGGTTTTGGGTGGTGCTTTTTTTACGATTATTGTTTAAAAAAGTTGTTGTTACATTTCATGGTAAATATGATTTCGAAAATTATTATGACCGTACAGTTTTAAAAGTTTCTTATTATTCTATAGTTTTAAATAAGGTCACCTATAAAAATGCTTTAAAATATAACAGTCAGGTAAAACTTATTGGAGCTTTTATACCACCTATAGAAGAGGAAATAATTGACTTAGATGTTGAAACAGAGAAAATAATTAATAATACACTAAACCGAGATTATGATCTCGTTTTTTGTACCAATGCTAGTAGTTATGTTTTGGATAGTAATGGTAATGAAATATATATGGGTACGGAATTAGTTAAGTTTTTTGCTGCTAACCAAAATATAGCCTTAATATTTTCGGATCCATCTGGCACATATGCAAAACATTTTTATAAAGAAAAGATTAAAATACCTGAAAATATATGCCTAATTAATAAACAGCACGATTTTGTAAACATAATAAAGAAATCTGATGCAATGTTACGTGCAACAACAATGGATGGTGACTCTCTTTCCATTAAAGAAGCTCTTTATTATAATAAATTGGTTTATGCTACCGATGTTGTGGATAGGCCTAATGGGGTGATTGGTTTTAAAGATTTTAATTGTCTCAAAAAATTATTACTGAATGTTACTAGCCACAATTATGAAAACATAAAAAATTATAACATTAAGGATTCCTCATTCGAAATATTTAAACTGTATAAGCAAATTTTAAAATCAGATTAATTATGGAAAGATACCTTAAGTCTATCTATTTTTTAAGCCCATATTGGATACAGAATCTATTAATTTCTTTAAAAGGATTTATGTTAAAAAAAAGGAGGTTTGATAAACATTTTCTTTATTACTTAAATTTTTACAATGATTTTTCAAATAAAACATCAGATGTGCAAAATGAAATGGAGTTAGAGAGGTTGAGGGAGTTTGTGGTAACCTCTAGCAGATCAAGCTACTGGAAGAGCAAGTTTAGCGCTTACGGAATTGACATACATGCTAGTGATATAAAAAAGGAAATAAAAAAACTACCAATATTATACAAACCTGAAGTCCAAAAAAATGTAAACTCAATAGTTTTTAATAAAGAGAAACTAACAAAAGTTAAAACAAGTGGTACTACAGGCAGCGGTTTAGTTTTTTATGAATCAAAATCATCAGAAAGTGAAAGGTGGGCTCTGTGGTGGAATTATAGACAAAAAAATGGTATTAAATTGAATCAATGGTATGGCTGGTTCGGGGGGATGAAAATTATAGCAACTCAAGTAAAGCAAGCACCCTATTGGAGAATTAATTATCCGGAAAAAAGAGTGATGTTTAGTGCTTACCATTTGAATGAGAACACAATAGATAGTTATTTGGCAAAAATTATTGCAAAAAAATTATCATGGCTACACGGCTATCCTTCCCAAATAGCACTTTTAGCAAGTTTAGCGTTAACCACAAAAAACGATTTGTCATTTGTTAAGAATGTTACTTTTGGAGCTGAGAATTTGCTTGATAATCAACTGGATATTATAAAAAAAGTTTTTACAAATGCAAAGTTGACACAACATTATGGTATGGCAGAAAGTGTAGCAAATATTAGTCAATACCATAGTGAAAGTCTAACTCTAGATCGATATTTTTCATATACTGAGTTTGTACCTACTTCGGAGGAAAATAAATACTGGGTTGTGGGTACAAATTTGTCAAACCCTAACTTTCCATTAATTAGATACAATACAGGTGACATTGTAGAAATAACTAATGGTGAAATTGTTTCTATTGATGGAAGGAAAGAAGATTATATATTATTGCCAGATGGAACTAAATTAGGAAGGTTGGATCACATTTTTAAAGGGTTAGTTAATATTTCTGAATCTCAAATATATCAACCTACGAAACAGTTAATTGTATTTAGAGTTGTTAAAGGTGAACTCTATGATAAAACAAATGAGGAGGCTAAATTATTTTCGGAAATTGGTAGTCGTTTTAATGAAGTAATAGATTGGGAGGTTCAATATGTCAATAAAATAAATAAAACAAAATCAGGTAAGTTACGTTTTGTAATTTCCGATATAAAATAATAGATGAAGCAAATTATACAATCCTTTAAAACAGGAGCAACTATATTAGAAGAGTTACCAGCACCACAAGTAAAACGTGGTCATGTATTAATTCAAACTACCAAATCCCTAGTTTCATTAGGTACAGAGCGCATGCTCGTTGAATTTGGTAAATCAAATTTGATTTCAAAAGCAAGACAGCAACCAGATAAAGTAAAGATGGTGCTGGATAAAATAAAGACCGATGGGTTAATGCCTACACTGGAAACCGTTTTTAATAAACTAGGAGAGCCATTACCATTAGGTTATTGTAATGTAGGTATAGTCATAGAAGTAGGTGAGGGTGTTTCAGAATTTAAAGTCGGTGATCGAGTAGCATCCAATGGCGGTCATGCAGAGTTTGTTTGTGTGCCTAAAAACCTAGTAGCTGCTATACCAGATAATGTGACCGACGAGCAAGCTGCTTTTACAGTGATAGGAAGTATTGGTTTACAAGGCATACGTTTGTGTGCACCTACTATAGGAGAAACCATAGTAGTTACAGGTTTAGGACTTATAGGATTGATGACGGCTCAACTACTTAAGGCAAACGGTTGTAATGTGATAGGAATTGATTTTGATCAGTCTAAACTAGACCTCGCCAAAAAATGGGGTATCACCACAATCAACCCTGCCCAGGGAGAAGACCCAGTAAAAACAGTGATGCAACTTACTGACAATGTCGGTGCAGACGGCGTCATCATTACTGCCTCAACGAAATCTAATGATGTCATTTCCCAAGCGGCACAAATGTCTCGTAAAAGAGGTAGGATTATTCTTGTAGGGGTTATTGGGCTAGACATAAGCCGTGCAGAATTCTATCAAAAAGAATTAACCTTTCAAGTTTCTTGTTCATATGGGCCAGGGCGTTATGATGAAAACTATGAAAATAGGGGGCAAGATTACCCTTTAGCTTTCGTAAGATGGACTGAGAAACGCAACTTTGAAACTATATTAAATTCCATTTCAAAGAACTTTATTGAAGTAGATCCCATGATAACTGAGGTCATAGACCTAGCAGATTATCAGAAGATTTATGGAGAAATAGGAACATCAAAAGCTATAGCATCCATTCTTAATTACAAGAATGCAACTTATACGAACACCGTTGCAATAACGAGTAACAGTGCACATCAAGGAACTAATGGTATAGCGATAGTAGGAGCAGGTAATTTTACAAAAATGACTATGCTTCCAGCTATGAAAGGCCTAGATGCAAACCTGCAATATGTCATAAGCTCTGGTGGTTTGTCCGGTACTACACTGGCTAAAAAATTTGGTATAGCAAATTCTACCACAGACTTTAAGGCCGTACTTAAAGATGATAATGTAAATACGGTTATGATTACTACAAGGCATAATTTGCATGCGCCTATGGTCATCCAAGCCTTAGAAGCTGGTAAAAACGTATTTGTTGAAAAACCACTAGCACTGAATAATGAAGAGCTCAAGGCTGTCATTGAAGCTTACCAAAATGCAAATAACTCCCTAACCGTAGGTTTTAATCGCAGGTTTTCACCACATGCGGTAAAAATGAAAAATGCTATTGGACACGGAGATACACCTATAAATGTCATAGCCACTATGAATGCAGGTGCTATTCCGGCAGATGTCTGGGTACATGACCTTAAAGTGGGTGGGGGACGTATCATAGGTGAGGCTTGTCACTTTATAGATTTAATCGCTTATTATACAGGTAGCAAAGTAACGGCAGTTTGTATGAATGCAATGGGTGTGAATCCGGAAGAATCAACAGACAATGCAACTTTATTGCTCAAATTTGAAAACGGTTCTAATGGTGTTATCAATTACTTTGCAAATGGTAGTAAGGCTTATTCTAAAGAACGTATAGAAATTTATAGCCAAGAACGTACACTAGTTCTAGATAACTGGCGTAAACTAAAAGCTTATGGTTTTAAAGGATTCAATGGTATGAAGACTAAAATGGACAAAGGACACAAAGCCCAGTTTCAAAAGATGGTGGACCATGTGAATAATGGAGGCGACGCTCTTATCGAGATGGATTCTTTGGTAAACACAACTCGAGCTTCATTTGCAGCCATAGAAAGTTTAAAGACAGGAAGTTGGGTAAATGTCGAATAAAGCTATTCTTATTGTTGACTTTGTCTCAAACATGGGATGGCGCTACATTAATTTCCGTGTAGGGCATTTAATTCAGGTGAAATCAGGATGGTTTCAAAAAAAATTTCCAGCTTCTCCTCCACATAAGAGTTTTATAACTTTGAATGATTGGAAGCAATCCCAAATTCCTTTTCTAATTAATTCCAAAGAGGCTATTGAATTAGATAAAAATCTTTCTGAAAGTTTAGAGTATCGCTTTCGCGAAAGCTTAAAAAATAACATCACCTTTTTTAATAGCCAGCAATTTCAGTTGGACAAAGAAACGCAATGGTCTGTTAACCCGAGTAGTGGTCATCAGTATGACATAACAAAGCATTGGTCGAAAATACCAGATTTATCTAAGGAAGCAGGAGATATCAAGTTTGTTTGGGAGAAAGCTAGATTCTCCTACCTATATGATATCTTGAGATTTGACCACCACAGTGGATCAGATCAATCCAGCTTTGTACTTAGTGAAATAGAAGACTTCATTGATAGCAATCCTATAAATTTAGGACCACAATATAAGTGCAGTCAAGAAATAAGTCTACGTGTGTTGAACTGGACCTATGCGATTCATTTTTACAAGCATAGTGAGGCATTAACACCAGTTTTATTTGATAAAATTATTAACTCTATATACTGGCAACTTCATCATGTAAGGGAAAACATTCATTTTTCACGTATTGCCGTACGCAATAATCATGCGATAACAGAGTCATTGATGTTGTATGTATCAGGTTTGCTTTTTCCTTTTATACCAGAGAGCCAAAAATGGAGTAAAGACGGCTTAAAATGGTTCGAACAGGAAATAGACTACCAGATATATGAGGATGGTACCTTTTTACAGTACTCCATGAATTATCATCGTGTGGTTGTTCAACTACTGACATGGGCGATACGTTTGAACGATTTAAATGGGTTACGCTTTCGCGAAAGCGTTTACACAAAAGCACAGAAATCACTAGACTTTCTTGATGCCTGCCTTGATAAAAATTCTGGCACCCTACCTAATTATGGCAGCAATGATGGGGCTTTGTTTTTCAAATTTACCGATTTGGATTATCGCGATTATACGAGTCAGTTGGATGATTTAAGAATGGCGCTGCATAACGAGGCGGTGCTACCATCAGAAAGTTTTGCTTGGTATGGAATGAGTGATCCTGCAATTATAGATCGTCCACAACCCGAACTAGCCTCTTTTGATACAGGAGGATATTATATTATAAATGAAAATAAGGTAAAGACTTTTATACGTTGTGGAGCTTATAAAGACCGACCAGCACAAGCAGATAATCTACATCTAGACATATGGGTAAATGGGATTAATTATCTCTGGGATAATGGTAGTTATAAATACAATACGGAAGATACGTATATCAAACATTTCACTGGTACAGCAGGTCATAATACAGTCACCATAAATGAGAACGACCAGATGTTAAAAGGGGGGCGTTTTATATGGTTTCAATGGATTAAAAAAGCACAAGCATCACTAACAAAGAACTCCAACTATATCTTTGACGGTAGTATTGATGCTTATAGACAGCTGGGAACGATCAATCATAACAGAAGAGTTGAAAAAACGCCAGGTATATTAAAATGGAATATCACAGATAAGGTTAGCAGCAATCAAAATCAGGAGATAAAACAATATTGGCATATAAACCCCCTTGTTCAAGAATCTATTACCTTTGTTGCGATAGATGCAGAAGGTAAAGAGTTGCTGCCTACTGTTGAAGAAAAATGGCACTCCAGTTATTATGGTATTAAAGAAAAGTCAATTGCTCTTTCTTTTTCAACATTGACAACATCGATTACTACTCAATTAATAATTAAAGTATAAATGCGCATATTACTTATACATCAGTACTTTTTAGAAAAAAATGATGGTGGTGGGTCTCGATTTAACGAGATGACGCGCACATGGGCAAGTCAAGGTCATACGGTTACCGTACTAGCAGGAATGGTTCATTATGCAACAGGGGAAAAAGCACCTCAATATAAAGGCAAGTTTACGCTCCATGATTATCGGTTTTATGATGGGGTTGATGTATTGCGGTGTCATGTTTCGGAGACTTATAACAGTAGCTTTCTAGGCAGGCTATGGGCTTATTTTAGTTTTGTTTTTAGTAGTGTTTATGCTGGTTTATTTAAAACAAAAGGGAAGTTTGATGTGATACTGGTAACATCACCACCATTATTTGTAGGAATAACAGCCTATGTTTTATCAATTTTCAAAAGAATTCCTTTTGTGTTTGAAGTTCGTGATTTATGGCCAGAAAGTGCTATAGATACAGGAGTCCTTCAAAGTAAAGTTATTATCAAATTTGCATATTGGTTTGAAGCATTCATGTATAAGAAAGCAAAATTGATTAATGTGCTTACCCCAGCCTTTAGAACGAAACTCATTGAAAAAGGAGTTTCAGAGCAAAAAATTATTTTTATTCCAAATGCAGCTGATTTCTCATTGGCAGAAGTGGTTCAAAAAGATTTTAACGCTCAAGAATTTAAAGAAAGTCTTGGGCTTACTGGTAAATTTGTAATTACCTATGTGGGAGCTCATGGAGTGGCTAATCACTTGATACAACTTCTAGATGCAGCAGAACTTCTTAGAGAAACAAATGTGGTTTTCCAATTGATAGGTTCTGGGATGCAAAAACAAATGCTGATAGCTGAAAAAGAAAAACGTCAATTAGATAATGTTATATTTAGAGAGCCAGTTGCAAAGGCAGAAGTATTTAAATACATATTAGCGTCAGATATGGGAGCTTCTGTATTAAAGAAGGTGGATACATTCAAGACCATTTATTCTAATAAGACCTTTGATTATATGTCTTGTAAAAAAGCTACCTTACTAGCCATTGACGGAGTAAGTAGGGAACTCATCAATGAGGCTAATTGTGGAGTTTATGTGGAGCCCGAGAACCCTAGCGCGATTGCCGCTGGAATACGCAGTGTTTTAAATGACCCAAATAAACTTATAGAAATGGGAGAAAATGGTTATAACCACGCCTTGCAAAATTTTGACAGGAAAGTCTTAGCATCTCGTTATCTAGATCATATGAAAACAGTTATCAAATAATGTATAGATATTTTTTAAAGCCTCTATTAGATAGTTGTATCGCTTTGGTAGCGTTTATTTTTTTGCTTCCAGTTTTTATGGTGGTCTTTGTTTTTTTATTGATTACAAATTCAGGTTCTTCATTTTTCTATCAATTACGTCCAGGAAAGCACGGAACCATTTTTAAAATAATCAAGTTCAAAACCATGAACGATAAGAAAGATATACATGGAAACTTGTTATCAGATGATCAACGGCTCACTAAAATTGGTCAAATTATAAGAAAAACCTCCTTAGATGAAATCCCTCAATTACTTAATGTCATTAAAGGCGATATGAGTATTGTAGGTCCCAGACCTTTATTGCCTCAATACCTTAAGCTTTATTCCAAACAGCAAGCAAGACGTCATGAGGTAAAACCTGGTATTACGGGATGGGCACAAGTCAATGGGCGTAATGCCATCAGTTGGGAAGAGAAGTTTCAACTGGACGTATGGTATGTAGAACACCAATCATTTTTATTAGATTTGAAAATCATTTTTAAAACTTTTAAAAAAGTGTTTGTTTCAGAAGGTATTAGTCAAGAAGGTCAAGCTACTACAACATTTTTTAAAGGCTCCTCTAATGAATGATATATATATATATGGTGCAAGTGGGCATGGAAAGGTAGTACTGGATATAGCACTTCATTTAAATTTAGCAATAGCAGGTTTTGTTGACCGTAATCCATTGTTAAGTACTTTTGAAGGCTATGAAGTAATTAAATCTGTACCCTCAAAAGCCAACTATATAATCGCCATAGGCGATAATTCCATAAGACAAAAGATAGCTCAAACAAGTTCTGGCGATCTTTTACCAGCTTTAATACATAAGCATGCCATCATAGGGGGGAACGTTCTTTTAGGACAAGGAACAATGGTTGCTGCAGGAGCGATAATCAACCCTAGTGTGATAGTGAAGTCAAATTGTATTATTAATACGGCTGCGGTTATAGAACACGATTGTGTTATAGAAGACTTTGTTCATATATCTCCAAACGTTACCTTATGTGGTTCTGTAATTGTCGGGAAAGGAACACATGTAGGAGCAGGTGCTGTCATTATTCCAGGTGTTAAAATAGGAGATTGGTGCACTATAGGAGCAGGTACCGTTGTAATAAAAGATATTCCAAACGGCGCAACCGTTGTTGGTAATCCAGGGCGTATTATAAAATCTATTTGATGCCTATCAAATTAAATAGCATTCTGGCACTTCTTTTATTAATCATCCTATTCCCGTTTTTGTGCTTTGCTACCTTACTTGCAGGAATATCAACAAAATATTTTGGACTATACACTCAACAGCGCATAGGTCAATACGCTAAGCCATTTACCATCTACAAACTCAGAACCATGCAAGATGGTAAAGTGACCAGAATGGGTAGATTTCTTAGAAAGACTAAAATAGACGAGCTGCCGCAATTAATCAACATCCTTTTAGGCGACATGTCTTTTGTAGGGCCACGTCCAGATGTTCCTGGATACTATGATCAACTTATCGGAGATGATAGAAAAGTACTAGAGCTAAAACCAGGCTTAACCAGTCTTGCGGCTATTAAATACCGTAACGAAGAAGAACTCCTTAAAAACCAAAACCATCCTTTACTTTATAATGATCAAATCATTTTTCCAGATAAAGTAAAAATGAATTTAGAATATTTAGATAAGCGCAGCTTTTTTTATGATATGAAAATCATACTTCTTACGGTGAAATCTCTTTTCAGGTAAATAGGTATCAACTACCTTTACCAAATAAATTACAATGATGTCTTTAGATAAAATATGGCTTTCTTCACCTCATATGGGAGGAACGGAGCGGAATTTCGTAACCGAAGCTTTTGATACCAATTGGGTCGCCCCATTAGGGCCAAATGTTACAGGATTTGAGAAGGACCTAGAAGCCTATCAAGCAGAAAACACTCATGTTGCGGCACTATCTAGTGGAACGGCAGCGATACATTTAGCATTGATCCAAGCAGGAGTAGGACCTGGTGATGAGGTGATTTGTCAAAGCTTTACCTTTTGTGGTACGACTAATCCAGTACAATATTTAGGAGCAACCCCTATCATGATAGACAGTGAAGAGCAGACTTGGAACATGTGTCCAGTCGCCTTAAAAGAAGCCGTAGAAGACCGAATCGCAAAAGGTAAAAAACCCAAAGCTATTCTTGCCGTACATTTATATGGGATGCCTTATAAAGTGGAGGAGATCCACGCTTTCGCGAAAGCGAAACAAATACCAGTTATAGAGGATAGTGCCGAGTCTCTAGGCAGCACCTACAAAGGACAGAAGTGTGGGACTTTTGGTGATTATGGAATCTTGAGTTTTAATGGGAATAAGATCATCACGACTAGTGGTGGTGGCGCGATGGTTTGTCCTACTAAAGTGGTAAAGGATAAAACTATATTTTTAGCCACACAGGCACGTGACGAAGCGCCTCATTATCAACATAGCGAACTAGGCTATAATTATCGTTTAAGTAACATATCTGCTGGCATAGGTCGCGGGCAAATGGAAGTACTGGACAAGCATATAGATTTACGTCGAGCAATGAATAGCTTTTATCAAGAGTTGTTTAAAGATATAGCTGGAGTTCGGGTACATGTAGAGCAAAATGCAGCTATTTTTTCCAATCACTGGCTCAGCGCCATATTGGTAGATCCTTCAAAAACGGGAGGCATCACAAGAGAAGATATCAGACTCGCATTAGAAAAAGAAAACATAGAATCCAGACCTTTATGGAAACCTATGCATTTACAACCCCTATGCAAAGACTTTCCTTACTATGGAGGTAAGATTTGTGAGACCCTATTTGAAAACGGATTGTGCCTGCCGTCTGGGTCTAATCTCACCGATCAGGATCGAGGACGTATCGAAAAAGCGATCAAACAACTATTTAAAATTTGACATAATGATTATAATGAGTTACTACCAGTTGATTTGATATACAGTCCTGCACCAAGAAGCAGCAGAAACCGAGGTAGGCCTTCGCATTATTGTTGAAGTCAGAAGTAGCGCACCAACTGGAAACATTGCGGTTGGTAACGACGAATGTGGACTATATTCTTCGTTTATCGATTAAATCGGCTGAAAATCGAAAATAAAATAAATATATTTGATTAATGTTGGTAAGTAGGTTATGTTAGCTGATCTGACAGTCAGGAGGATCTGAATAAAAATTTAAATTAAAAATAAGTTATGCAACTTAAAAAAACGATGTTTGTATTAATTGCCCTTTTGGCATTTGTTAGTTATGCAAATGCACAACCAGGTTTCGATCCAGATGTAGAAGATGTAGCACCCATTCCAGGTTTACTCTTAGCTGCCATAATAGGTCTTGTCATAGGCGCAAGAAAAATATACCATAAGAAATAAAATTATTTTATTTTAAGGGCAATGTACATACATTGCTTTTTTTTTTATGCTACTTTTACATCGGGGAAATGAAAACAGAATACTTCAGAAATAGAGTCGCACAAATATTTTGGAATGGAGATAATTCTCTTCAATTCAAGAACTTAAGGTATCTGCCACGTTGGGTGGTGGTGGCCATAGATTTGTTATTGGTGATGATCTCCTTTTATTTTTCATTTCTGGTAATTGACAATATCACTTCGACTTTTTATAATGTGCTATCGATTTATCAGCAAGCCGTATTTATAATTCTTGTTTATGTAGCTTCTTTTTTTACGTTCAGCACCTATTCTGGTTTGATCAGGCACAGTACCTTTGTAGATATTTTTAAAATTGTTGTGGCCTGCGCATCAGCCATGTTAGTTTTGATAGCAGTCAATTACAGTTACTATTTTGTTTATGGCCAAAAGGTGTTTTTAATGCCATTTCTGATCGTCAATATGACGATATCTTTTATCACACTTTTGTCCTTTCGATTGTTTGTAAAAAAGGTTTATTCTTTTGTTTCCAAAGGTAAGCAGAAAAGCTATAACGTTCTTATTGTAGGAGTTAACGATGATAGCATCGCACTTGCTGAGGCATTGACCACATCAAAAAATCAAAACTTCAATCTGGTTGGTTTTATATCTTTTAAAAAAGACCATCAGCGCATCAAGATTCTTGGAAAACCTATCATTAAATACGGGAGCACCTTTTATGATAGAATTGCTCCCATGAAAGTGACTGGAATGATCATTGCTGGTTCTCAATTATCGATCAAGCAAAAAAATGAGTTGGTAGATAAAGCACTGGCTAATAATTTAAAAATCTTTAATGTTCCTGATATCACTCAATGGACCGATAAGGAAGATGTTTCTTCAAAAATTAAGGAGATTCAAATTGAAGATTTGCTAGAGAGGGATGCTATTCATTTAGAAGATTCTGAGATCTCTAATTACCTGCAAAACCGTGTGGTTTTGATTACTGGTGGTGCAGGATCTATAGGAAGCGAAATTGTGCGACAGGTATCTGGCTACCATCCCAAAAGCATTCTTATTCTTGATCAAGCAGAATCCCCTTTATACGATTTGGAGTTGGAGTTAAAAGAGAAATTCCCAACCATATCTTACGAGATTATTTTAGCTGATGTGCGACGGAAAGATCGATTGGAACAAATATTTAGGAACAACGACATCTCGGTTGTTTTTCATGCCGCTGCCTATAAACATGTTCCGATGATAGAAAAGAATCCAAGGGAAGCTGTTGGTGTTAACATCTTAGGTACAGTGCATCTTGCAGATCTTTCGGTAGCTCATGGTATAGAACGCTTTGTCATGGTAAGTACTGATAAAGCGGTAAATCCAACTAATGTTATGGGGGCTAGTAAAAGAGCAGCCGAAATGTATGTGCAATCTTTACAACAAAGGACAGGTGTGGACACCAAGTTTATTACCACTCGTTTTGGAAATGTATTAGGATCTAACGGATCTGTGATTCCGTATTTTAAAAAACAAATTGACAGCGGTGGTCCTGTAACGGTAACACATCAAGACATCATTCGTTATTTTATGACTATTCCAGAGGCTTGTCAACTAGTTCTTCAGGCAGGGACTATGGGTAAAGGAGGGGAAATCTTTGTTTTTGATATGGGGAAGCCAGTAAAGATTATGGATCTGGCAGAACGCATGATTAAACTTTCTGGCTTTCAACCTTATGAAGATATTGATATTAAAATCATAGGTTTACGGCCAGGAGAAAAGTTATACGAAGAGTTGTTGAGTGATACCTCTACCAGCATGCCCACGCACCATAAAAAAATAATGATAGCAAAAGACCAAGCTATTTCTTATGAAGATATTTTAAACCATATCATTGAAATCGCTGCGGCAGCACAGTACGAGAATGATGTTTTTGTAGTCGGTAAAATAAAACAACTCGTCACTGAATATATTAGTAAAAACAGCGTATTTGAGCTATTAGATCAAAAAGTTAATCTGTAGAAAACCCTACCTTTGCCCACATGAAAAATAAATTATTTAAAGCGGGACTATTTGTCCTTTGTATCACCATGATGTCTTCTTGTGTGCCGAAGAAAAAGATCTTATACCTGCAAGATATTGATACGTCATTAACTACAAATGAGCTCAATTATAAGTCTTTAATAAAAAAAGATGACATTCTTAGAATAATGGTTACTAGCGAAAACATGGAGCTCGTTCAACCCTTCAACCAATTTATTAGTGCTACAAACCAAAGTAGTTTAAATGGAGCAGGGCAACAAGGACAGTTATTTGGTTATTTAGTAGACAATAACGGTGAAATTGTATTTCCTGTTATTGGAAGTATTGAAGCTGCTGGAAAAAACCGAGAAGAAATGACGGAGTTTTTACAGTCTCTATTGCGTGAAAAATTTGTAAAGGATGCGGTGGTGGATGTCAGGATCGTGAATTTTAAAGTTACGGTCTTAGGAGAAGTAAATAGACCGGGAACCTTTAATCTAGATTACAACCGTATTACCTTATTGCAAGTTATTGGGCAAGCAGGAGATTTAACCATTTATGGCAATAGAAAAAACATTACTGTTTTAAGAGATGTGGATGGAGTGCAAACTTCTCATAGAGTAGATTTAACGAATTCAGATTTTATAGATTCTGAGTTTTATTATTTGCAGCAAAATGATGTGGTAGTTGTGGAGCCTAATTATGCACAAGTACAAGCAGCTGGATTTAACAGGAATGCCTCTCTATTTGTCTCCATTGCGTCCGTATTAATATCTCTAATTGTTATTATCTCAAGAAACTAAAGAACTATATGAATAATACAAACTTTGAAGCTGATCAAAACGTTTCTTTAAAAGATGAGATCTATCAATACCTAAGACATTGGCCTTGGTTCCTCCTAAGCATAATTATATTTTTATCCATAGGTTATACATATTTGAGATATACGACGAGACAGTACCAAGCATCTTCAAAAATTTTAATTAAAGATACCGAACGTGGAGGTGGACTTTCAGAGCTTTCGGCTTTAGGAGATTTAGATGTATTAGGAGGTTCATTTAACTCTGTAGAGAATGAAATGCAAATACTTCAATCCAACAGATTAATCAGTCAAGTGGTAGAAAATTTGGATTTGAATATCGTCTACTCTAGAATTGGTAACATTAAATCTACCAACATTTATAAAAACAGCCCGATAAAAGCCACTTTACTCAATAAAATGGCCCTTTATACGGCACATGCATCTACTTCATTCGTTGTAAAGAATATAGATAGTGAAAGTTTTGGAATCAAGTATTTAGATGGGGATTATACAAATTATTCTTATGGTTCGGAGTTTGAAATAAACGGTGTAAAACTTCTGATATTACCTAAATCTACACTAGAGTCAACTATTAAAGAAGAGGTGGCAGAAGCGCATACCGAATGGGATGAAATCTCCATTACTATACAGCCTGCACCTAAAACTGCGAAGTCGATTGTATCCAGGCTCCGAATTTCAAAAATTGACACTAGAGGAAGTGTGCTGGAATTAAGTATAATTGATCCAGTTAAAGAAAAAGCAGAAGATATTCTGAATAATCTAGTTGTCGTTTTTAATAAAGATGCTATTAAAGATAAAAATGAAGTTTCTAGAAATACGGCTCGATTTATTGATGAGCGCTTGGCAGCTATCAGAAAAGATCTGGACAGTCTAGAAAGAGGAATACAAAGATTTAAAATATCAGAGAGTGTAACTGATATTATAGCAGAGGCTACTCTTAATTTAGAATCTTCGTCCATTATAGGAAGAGAGGTTGTCGTAGCGGGAACTCAGCTTAGGATAGCCAAACTGATGAAAAGTGAAATAGACGTAGACTCTTTCAATTTTATTCCTCAAAACATGGGACTGAAAGATGATGATCTGGAACAAACAACCTTTACCTACAATACACTCTTACAAGAGTACCTCAATTTTAAAGAAAATGCTACCTCAGAAAATCCTGTCCTTAAAAGACTTGTAGATCAACTCAATAGTTTAAAGCAATCTATAATTCTTTCTTTAAACAATATCATCAATTCAATGAGCATTCAACAAGAAAGCCTCATTAAAGAACTGAACAAGGTCTCTGGTAAAATATCTGATATTCCAGAAAATGAAAGAATCAATCGTGATATAGAAAGAGACAGAGTAGTGGTAGAGGCTGTGTACTTATTACTGAATCAAAAAAGAGAAACCACCGCTATCTCTCTTGCGGTCACTGCTCCTAAAGCAAAAATAGTGGACTTTGCTTTAGCATCTGCAACTCCTATTTCTCCAAAATCAAAAATAATTTATCTAGCTATGTTGGTATTGGGCACGCTGATTCCAGTGGCAGTGGTTTATGGTCGATCTATCTTTTACAATAAAATAGAATCTAGAACGGATGTAGAACGTGGTTTACCTAACATAACCATTCTTGGAGAAGTCCCTAAACTCGACAAAGACAGTAGCGATTATATCCAAATGAACGATCGTTCTATTTTAGCAGAATCCTTTAGAATACTAAGGACCAACCTTCAATACAAGCTCAATGCGGTTCAACATGACAATACTAAAGTTGTTTTGGTCACTTCTACTGTAAAGGGGGAAGGGAAGACCTTAATAGCCTTTAACCTGGCCAATACCTTTTCCTATAGTGGAAAAAAGGTGCTCTTGATAGGAGCAGATATCAGGAACCCACAACTGCATCGATACTCTGATACGCTATCAAAAAGGACTCCTGGGGTGACAGAGTTTCTTACAGATGACAGCTTAAAATTAAAAGACCTGACCATTACCTCTTCAGTAAATAAAAATTTAGACATCATTTTGTCTGGGGCCATTCCACCTAATCCAGCAGAGTTATGGATGCAGGATAGAACCAAAACCTTATTTGATGAGGCTAAAGAAAACTATGACGTGGTGATTGTTGACAGCGCACCAACTATTTTAGTAACAGACACCCTGCTCATCAATAAATATGCAGATGTAACTACTTATGTGACTCGAGCGAACTATACAGACACCTCTTTATTACAATTTGTTGCTGATACTATTAAAGAAGGCAAACTGAGTAATGTAGCCATTGTCGTTAACAATGTCAAACTCACTAACTTTGGGTACGGTAACAAATACGGTTATGCTTATGGTGAAGAAAAAAAGACTTTTTGGAGTGCGTTTAAGAGTAAATTTCAAAAGAAACGCAGCTTTAAATAAAAGGCTTTTATGTTAAAGATCAAATACTAGCTTGTGGTTTTCCACAAGCTTTTTTATGGAGGGAATTTGCTTTTTCTTTATCTTGATTTCCTTGATTTTTTCTAAGTGTGACACTTTATGAGCATCAGTTCCAATATATTCATACATTCCTTTATCCAAAAGGGAAGTCGCCTTTGTAAAAGCTTCTTCGCCATAATGACCTGATAGGGAGAGCAAGTTGAGTTGTAGTTCAAAACCGCGCTCTTTTAAATCCTCAAGGTCTTCTATTGATTTGATATAACGATAGCGTTCTGGATGGGCTAATATAGGAATCAAAGCTTTTTGACACATTTTAAATACCAACTCTTCCAATTGATCAGGACGTTGAAAATAAGACAGCTCTGTAAGTAGGTAATTCTTATGGAGACACAAATAGTTGCTTTTTTCTATAATTTGATCAAACTGATCATCCATCATATATTCTGAAGCGGTATTCAAGATAAAGCTTTTTGCGTCTGTTGTCTCTACAGCTAACTTTGTCTCTTGGAAATTAGCAGTGATTTTAGCAACATCATTATTGTAATAATCTTCCATGGTATGTGGCGTAGCAATAGCGTTCTTTATACCTATAGCTTTCATGGCTTTAATCATCTCTAAAGTAGTCTCTAGATCAGGTGAGCCGTCATCCATTCCAGGTAAAAGGTGGTTGTGAATATCAGTAATGCCATCTAGTAGATCTACCAGATACACAGTTTTATTAAAAAAAATCATGAATTAAAGTTTTAGAAGTTGTTGTACTTCTTGCATTTCATATTCTACTGGAAATAATTCTTCCATGATAATAATGTATTCAGAATTTCTTTTTAAAGAATTTTGTAAATGAAACTTTCCTTTTAAGAGATCTCCTTTTTTGAAGTAAAGACCTGCGAGTCTATATTCCAGCTCCACTTCTTCGGGATAGAATTCTAAGCCGCTTTCTATATTAGAAACAGCCGTATTTATTTCACCTAGGTGAAGAAGTAAGTCACCTCTATTGATCCAGGTAGAAAGCTCATAATTACCTAGCTCTATAGCTCTGCGATAGCCGTATTCGGCTTCCTCTACAAAATTAAGCCTTCTATTGATAGAAGCATACTTGGTCCAATACAGCGCATTATCTGCATCTGTTTCTGTTGCTTTTTCTATATAACTGAGTGCTTTTTGAAAATCCAGCCTTTTGGTGTAAAAGCTTACTATAGATAACCATCCTTTATCAAGCAATGGATCTTCCTTAACGCATTGTTTGAAGTACTTGATGGCCTTCTCGTCAACGCCTAATTTTTCAAAACATTTCCCCAACCTTAAATAGGCAAATGAAGTAGGGTCGTCTAGTGTAAGTGTAATTTGATAATTTTCAATGGCTTCGTTATACCTGCCTAACTTTTCAAGGACTTTACCTTTTTCTAAGTATGCTCCCACAAAAAAATCGTCAGAAATAATAGCAAATTCAAATGCTGAAAGAGACTTTTCATACATTTTTAAGTCAAAATATTGTTTACCTACTTGATGCCATGCCACCTCACTATAAGGATTCTTATCTAGAAATAGATTTAAGAAGTCTATAGCTTGTTGGTGTTCTTGTAAAAAATCAAAACAATATATGATATTGTAAAGAGCCGAGTAGTCGGTATCGTCCAGCTCTAAACACTTCATAAAATTCACCTTGGCGTTAGAGTAGTCTTCAATAAAAAGAAACTCCATACCAATTAAATTATAAACATCGGCTTGGTCCAGTGTGAGATCTAAAGCTGTTTTAAGCAGCTCTATAGCCTTATCATGGCGTTCGGTCTTTGAAAAGATATTAGCCTTTTGAATATAGATTTCAGAATTTTGTGGCTCGATTTCAAAAAGCTCATTAAGCACTTGCTCTGCTTGAGAAAACTGATCGTCAAATATATATACCTCTGCTTTAAAAAGTTTTAAATTAACAGCAGTTGGATGCTGAGAAATACCTAGACTTATGGCTTTACGAGCCAATGCCATTTTACCTTCTTCGAGGTAATGTTCAATTATTTGATCAAACTCATCACTGTCAAAGAATCCAACTTCGTTAGACTTCAACATGAGTTCAAATTTTTTGATGCTTAAATCTCCATCACTGTTTAAATCAAAATGCATACACAGAATATTAAGAATTCTTGTTTTACTAAGTTCAATTTTTTTGCCAAAGTCTCCGCAAAAACAAGATATCTCTTGTCAACAACTTATAAACAGGTTGTTTTATGGCTGTCGGTCATAAAATTCTTCGGTTACTTCTAGTAGTATTCTACACGCAAAATCAATTTCAGAATTGGTAATCGTATAGGGCGGAGTTATTCTTATAGCTCGTTTTTCATAGAGTAATAAAAAGAAGATAACACCTCTGTTGCGGCACTCATCTACTATTTGTGTCGTGAAACTATCGTCTGGAAGTAAGGCTATTAGCATCAATCCTTTACCTCTTACCTCTAGGATATTTTTGTGTTGTAAGCTTTCGCGAAAGCGAGATTCCTTATCACACATCTCTTCCATATAGTTACCCCGTTCTATTTCTGTAAGTGTGGCAAGTGCCGCTGCGGCGATGACAGGATGACCTCCAAAAGTCGTTATATGGCCCAACATAGGCGATTGCTTGAAGTAAGACATATGTGCCCTGCTTGTCGTTAAAGCCCCAATAGGAAGACCGCCAGCGAGGCCTTTACCTGTGATCACCATGTCTGGAACGATCTGGTGTTGCATAAAATAAAACATACTTCCGGTGCGACCTATCCCAGGTTGGATCTCGTCTATAAGGAGTAAAGCGCCCATTTCTTTGCAACGTTTACTTAACTCCTGCATCCAAATCTTGCTCGGAATCTTAAATCCTGCGCCACCTTGAATACTTTCTATAATGACGGCAGCAGTAGTTGTCGTAATCAATTTCAGGTCTTGCATACAGTTGAAGTTGATATGCGTAATGTCTGGTAGTAAGGGCCTATAAGGAGCTTTACGCTCTTCATAATCCATAAGACTCAGGGAGCCCATCGTGTTACCGTGATAGGCTTTTTTCATTGCGATAATCTGAGAACGCCCCGTCACACTGCGAGCTAGCTTTATGGAAGCTTCAACAGCTTCAGTACCGCTGTTAACCAGATAGGTAGTTTCTAATGGGTCGGGTAGCAGCGATGCGATTTTCTTGCACAACTGTACCGCTGGTTCTTGAGAAAACTCCCCATAAACCATGACGTGCATATAAGTGTCGACCTGTTTTTTTATTGCTTCTGTGATGACTGGATGGCAGTGACCTAGTGGCAGCGCACTAACACCTGCAACCATATCTAAGTATTTATGACCTTGTTTGTCATAAATATAATTTCCTTTTGCACGATCTATTTCTATTCCAGGAGCAAAAGGAGTTGTCTGTGCCTGATAATGGTAAAAATCATCCTTCATTTCCTGCTTTCTTTTTTCTAATATAATCAGGGGTGTCTGTAGCTCTTGTTTTTAAATCCTTTTCTTTTAATCTGGAATTTTTATTGATCTCAAACTTTTTGTCTTGTTTGAAAAAATCTTCTTCTATTTGGGGTAAAGGGATTCCTTGAATAGGAGTGAGTACTGGAGCTGGTTTTCCTTTAAACAGGTCTTCCTTTGTTGCTATCATTTCATCCCCGCGCCAGATAAAACCTCTTAAGGTACGAGCATTCTCAGGCAGCTCGTCTGGAGGGTAGGTGATGTCTTCTACATTGTCCAGGTTGGTTATAATAGACATCTCTTTATTGTCAAAGAGTATTTCCATTCTTCCACTAGTTCCTTTATTAATTCCTATAAGTTGCTGTTCTTCATTACGAGAATAAACAAGATTTTCTACATTTTTATTGACGTTAACCACCTCAAGTTCGCTGGAATCATTAAACTTTCCAAGCAGTTCTTTCCCTTTGATCTGGTTGAAACCACCACTACTATCTTGATCGATAATAAAAGCGTTGTAGAACACGCGCAAACTATCGAGTTTCTCCGTTTTAGTATTGCTTTGAATATGTATGCTGTCCCCTGTCAGCTGGCTTTTGCCACTCCATAAAACAGGTTGTGTAATCATCTTAGTAAGTCCGGTACTTTGTCTGGTAATAATAGAATCACACCTGCCACTTAAATCACTTTTAAAAAGCCTGACATCATAAAAGCCTCTTACAATTCTATCGTCTTCTGGGCCGGTGACCATCAATTTATCAGCATGTATATAAACACTGTCTTGATTTTGAATAGAAATAGCAACAGCTCTCTTGGTGATGAAAACGGAGTCTTTTGCCCGATAAACCTCCGCATAATGGCCTTTTATGACAGACTTATTTATGGTGTCGGTCACCACAATATTGTTAGTTGCACTGGCAAACGACCTTGCTCTATTAAAGTACAAGCTGTCTCCAGTTACTGTACGGTTATTGTAATCTATTCTAGAGTTTTTTATAAAATAACCTTCATCTGCTCGGGTATCATAAAAACCTCGTTCGCAATAAACGGTACTTGTTTTTCCTTTTATAGTGGAGGGTCCATACATATAGGTATGTCCTGTTTCGGTATAAAAATTAAGGTGATCACTGTCTATGGTATATTCTGGATTGGTCACTTTTACATTTTCGAGAAATTGATATCTTTTCTCGGCAATAAAATAGCGTCCTATCCTGCTTTTTAGTGTACTAGCAGTATCTGTTACAGTACCACCGCTTCGGTAATACGCCTGTTGTTTGGCACGATCAAAAAATAAGCTGTCTGTTTTTAACGTAGTTCCAGGGTTTTTCATATCCACATTGCCACTGGCAAAAGCAAACTGCGTCTTACCATTATATTCTGCTTTTTCAGAACTCATTCTTATAGAATCGCCTTGATTCATACGAACATTTCCGAAAGTTCTTATAAAATTATCTTGCCTATAAAAAACAGCACGATCACACCACATTTGAATTCCTTTGTGTTGCACATAGACTTGATTCTTACCGGTTCCAGCATAAACAACGCCTCCAGGAAAAAGCTCTTCATTTATTTGACTAAAACCCCCACCAGCACTAGTCACCTTAATCAAGGAATCGTTTGTTTGCGTCTGACCTATACATAGGCACACATTACATAAAACAAGAAGCCAAATTAAATTTTTCAAATAGGTGGTTTTTCTGTGTTCAAAATTACAAAACTGACGACAACAAATCAGATAGGAGGCGACAGGGAAATATAAGCATTATATAGACTTTGATTTTAATCTAAGCAGATCAAAGCATACTTTAAAAATCAAATTAGATAAAGATCAATAGTTGTAAAATCTGTATACTTTTATTTGGAACTCATGAACCAAGTATCTGGCTTGGTTGTTAGTTTTTCATTAAAAACACTGGATTTTGAAATGGTTCTGGTTCCGATAGCACTTTCTGTTAACTCATTGATTTCGTAACCTATCAAATTCCAGCCTTTATTTATCTTAAGATTATAGTCATCAGTTCTTTGGTAGATTTCCTCGGTACCGTCTTCAAATAAATTCTCAGTGGCCAAAGAACCTTTTATAGAAAAAGGTTCTTTGGCGTAGATGTAATAATAAAGATATCCGGTTTCTGGTAAAGCATCCTTAGTGCCGATTACATATTTTAGAAAATTCTGACTGGAAGCAGGGTAGATATAGCCACTTCGATTGGAGCCGGTGACTTCAAATCTATAATATTTACCAGCGAAAGCTAGTTTTACCTCTTTTCCCGTAAATGATAAACCATCAGCGTTGGGAAAGCTTTCTAATGCTGTTGAATACTTGAGTTCATATGCTGCAATTGGGGAAGAGTTATAAGCTTCGAAAGCTTTTTCTGTTGTTTGATCAAAATCTAAAGGCAGTTCGATTTTAAAACTTCCATCTTCGTTTAATACTCCTCCAAATGAGGGCTCAACAAAGTATCCCATAATATTAATACCTCCGGTTATTCCATTTGGGTTTTTGACTTTATTTTCTAAAATAAGGGCAGTAGTTGAACTGGTTTCTTCAGGCAGCTCTTTTTTGTCATTTGACGTTTTGCATCCCACTAGGGTTAAAAAGAGAAAAAATAATAGAGACTTGTACATTATCTGGTTTTATTAGATTTGAACATGGAATCTAAAATCAAATTGATTCCTTGAAAAATTAAAACAACCGCTAGGATGGCAAAGGCTATTCCAGGCATTAAAAATATAATAGGATGCTCTGATCCAGCTCCTTTATAAATAAGAATAGGGCCAGCAAAAAGGAATAAAACACTTATAGCGAGTCTTTTAATTCCTTTTACGAGAACTTCTCTGTCAGTTGATGTTTGTTCCATAGTTAACAAATTCCTTGTTGAGCAATTGCATTTCTTACACTACCGTGATCGAGCAGTAATTGACGTGCTATCTCATATTCCACCCCAGTCGCTTCCATAATCATACGTGTTCCACGATCTACGAGTTTGTTATTACTTAACTGCATATCGACCATTTTATTACCCTTTACATGACCTAATTGTATCATGACACTAGTGCTTATCATATTGAGAATCATTTTCTGAGCTGTTCCAGCTTTCATTCTACTACTGCCGGTTACAAACTCTGGACCTACAGTAACAACAATTGGAAAAGAGGCTACTTTATCCAACGGGCTCCCTTCATTGCAAGTAATGCATGCCGTAGTGATGCCCATTGTATTGCAATGCTCTAATCCACCTATAACATAAGGAGTAGTGCCGCTAGCAGCGATGCCTATGACCACATCATTTCGATCGATATGAAAGTTTTGCAAGTCTTTAAAAGCTTGTTGAGAATCGTCTTCAGCATTTTCTACAGCTTTTCTTATTGCTAGATCACCACCAGCTATAAGGCCTATGATTTTATCATCCCTTACACCAAAAGTAGGAGGGCATTCACTGGCATCTAGTATTCCTAGTCGACCACTGGTTCCTGCACCTATATAAAAAAGTCTACCGCCACTAGACATTTTCTTAACGATAATAAGTACTAAAGCTTCTATTTTAGGAATCACTTTCTCCACTGCGGTCGCCACAGTTTGATCTTCCTTATTGATGCTTTCTAACAATTCTCTGGTACTCATCTTTTCCAGATCATTGTAATAAGAATCTTGTTCTGTAATTTTTTTGAATGCCATAAGAATCGTTTCACTGTAGTTACCACAACGGATGTGGTACCAACTTTTTATTTTTTATAAAAACAAGAAAGAGGAATGAATAATAACCTAATAGGAAACAGTGTCGACAATCTCTAGTCCGTAACCTATAATTCCTATGCGCTTGCTTTGCTCAGAATTAGTCATCAACTTGAGTTTGTAGATCTCCAGATCATGAAGGATTTGGGCTCCTATACCGTAATCTTTGTTGTCTAAATTACGTCTAGGTGCTTTTACACCTCCATTTTCTTGAAGGTCTTTAAGTTCTTCCAACCTGCCCAGCATATTTTCTGGTTCAAATTGCTGATTGATAAAAACGATAGCGCCT
>TARA_R110000751_G_scaffold146094_9_pt1 | contig 45477 bp, 53 predicted proteins | sample TARA_R110000751 | Tara Oceans TARA_R110000751 (sample SAMEA4398001) | marine metagenome | biome: Polar Biome; feature: [MES] marine water layer (ENVO:01000295) within the mesopelagic zone...; material: water (ENVO:00002006), including particulate matter (ENVO:01000060) such... | reverse complement strand
GGATGACCGGATTTTCGGGCCCTGTTGAGCCATTTCTTGGCCTGACGGGGATTGCGTCTGCCACCCTCGCCCACCAGTGTCATGCGGCCCAGTTGAAACTGGGCTTCCGGAATACCGAAAACAGAAGCCGCCTGAAAATACAATTGCCGGGCCTGCGCAAGATCCGGCTGAACCGGCGAATTGGGAATGCCACGCCTGTAGTAGGAGGCCAGGGAAACCAGGGCATTTGCAAAATAGCCGGTTTCATTGGAACCGGGCTCTATGCCATCACGGGCAATCTTGTCATAGATCTTGAAGGCTTCAAAATCATCTTCAACAACACCATCGCCAGCGGCATACATATTGGCCAGAGCCCAGCGTGCACCACGATGGCCTTGCTGTGCAGCATGTCGATATGCTTCGACCGCGTCATCTTTCTTGCCGCTTTTATAGGAGAAAAATCCGAACTTGAACAAGACAAGCGGACCGGATTTCTCGGTTACGCCGGCATCCAGGTCAAAAGCATAAGCTGACCCGGACGCCCCAAGCGTAATATATAAAAGACAGGCGAAGACGCGCCCAAACATCATATCAGATATCCGCATAACACTCTTTTTCTTTCGCTCCACCCGGATGCGTCACCGCACCCAACCGGGCCGTACCAACCGTCTGAGCGTACTTCCAAAGAACCCCGGAGGTATAATCCGTCTCGCGCGGCTGCCAGGCCTTGCGACGTTCTGCAAGTTCGTCATCGGTCAAATGCACCTCAATGGTGCCCTTGATTGCATCAATTTCAATAATGTCGCCATCCTGAATGAGACCGATCGGACCGCCAACAGCAGCCTCCGGACCCACATGGCCCACACAGAATCCGCGTGTCGCGCCGGAAAAGCGTCCATCCGTTATCAAAGCGACCTTGTCGCCAACGCCCTGTCCGTACAACGCTGCCGTTGTCGAGAGCATCTCGCGCATGCCAGGACCACCCTTTGGTCCCTCATAGCGAATGACAATGACCTCACCTTCCTTGTAGCTGCGTGCCGAAACCGCTTCGAAACATTCTTCTTCGGAATCAAAACAGCGCGCCGGGCCGGTAAATGTCTGCTTGACCATTCCTGCGACTTTCACAATCGCCCCTTCCGGAGCAAGATTGCCGCGCAGCCCGACAACACCGCCCGTCGGTGTAATGGGATTGTTTGCGGCCCGCACAACATCCTGCTCATCGTTCCATTTCACAAATTCCATATTCTCGGCGATGGTACGACCGGTAACCGTCATGCAATCACCGTGAAGATAGCCATGTTCCAGCAGGGTCTTCATCAGGAGTGGAATGCCACCGGCTTCAAACATGTCCTTGGCAACATAGCGGCCACCCGGCTTGAGATCGGCGATATAGGGTGTCTTGCGAAAGATCTCGGCCACATCGAACAGATCGAATTCAATGCCGCATTCATGAGCGATAGCCGGCAGATGCAGCGCTGCATTGGTTGACCCACCAGTGGCCGAAACAACCGTTGCTGCATTTTCCAGCGCTTTGCGCGTAACAATATCGCGCGGTCGGATATTGCGTGCGATCAGTTCCATGATCTTTTCGCCCGAGGCGAAACTGAAACGGTCGCGAAACTCGTAAGGGGCCGGGGCACCGCAGGAATAGGGCAAAGCCAGACCAATGGCCTCGGCAACGGTTGCCATTGTATTGGCCGTGAACTGGGCGCCGCAGGAACCGGCGGACGGGCATGCAACCTGTTCAATTTCCGCAAGGTCTTCATCGGACATATCACCAACCGAATGTTGGCCAACAGCCTCGAATACGTCCTGCACGGTGATCTGGCGACCGCGGAAAGTGCCGGGCAGGATCGAGCCACCATAAATGAAGATCGATGGCACATTGAGGCGCACCATGGACATCATCATGCCGGGAAGAGATTTGTCACATCCAGCCAGCCCGATGAGCGCATCATAACAATGGCCACGCATGGTCAGTTCGACCGAATCAGCAATCACATCTCGAGAAACCAGTGAGGATTTCATCCCCTGGTGCCCCATGGCGATCCCGTCGGTCACTGTAATTGTACAGAATTCGCGTGGGGTGCCTTTGGCCGCGGCCACGCCCTTTTTAACCACCTGCGCCTGACGCATCAGGGAGATATTGCACGGCGCCGCCTCATTCCAGCAACTGGCAACACCGACCAAGGGCTGATTGATTTCTTCGGAGGTAAGCCCCATCGCATAAAGGTATGAACGGTGCGGCGCACGTGCAGGACCTACAGTGGTGTAGCGGCTGGGCAGCTTTGATTTATCGATGGTTTTAACGTCCATTTGAATCCTCGGAAGGTAAAGAGTAAATCGTCCAGACCCGTTCACAGACAAACGGATGCGCCCGGTTTGTGGCGGGAAATTGGCAACAGGGTTGAACAGCGGTCTTAGCAAATCTTTACTGAAAAAGTGTTGCAAAATCGTCACAACTCGCGATCAGAGTCCGTTTCAAGACATAAAAAAAGGAACAGAATGAAATCTGCTCCCTTCAATTATTCAACTTCGCCATATGGTTGCGCGTTAGCCGGCATCCTCAACGCGTTTCAAAGCGGTGGTGAACTTCTCCATCTGACCTTCCAGTTCCGTCAATTTCTCGCGTTCCGCTGCGACAATCTCCGGGCGTGCATTGGCGACGAACTTTTCGTTCTGCAACTTCTTGCCAATCTTCTCGTAATCAGCCGAAATCTTTGCCAAGGCCTTTTCCAGCCGCGCTGTTTCTGCCGCCAGATCAATGAGGGCTCCAAGCGGCAAACTATAGGTAACATCACCAACCACGATCTGGGCACATCCTCTGGGCGCTTCGCTTTCGAGAACAATATCCTCCACCCGCGCCAAACGTTTGATGGCCGGATCGTGCCGCAACAGTCTCGCACAGGTTTCATCATCTGCGCCAACCGCAATCAGCGGCGACGTCGCCGAAGGCGGCACATTCATTTCCGACCGCACCGAACGAAGCCCGGATACGAGGTCGATCAGCCAGTTGATTTCATCAGCCGCAGCTTCGTCCAGGTGTCCCGGGGTTGGCCATTCAGAATGACACAGCAGCGTATCCTGACCGGATCTTTGCCCCCACAGTTCCTCGGTCATGAATGGCATGAAGGGATGAAGGAGCTTGTAGATCTCCTCCAGAACATAGGCAGCACACCCCTGTGCCTCGCGCTTTGCAACCTCGTCTTCACCGCTGAACACCGGTTTCAACAATTCGAGATACCAGTCGCAGAACTGATTCCACACAAAGCGGTAGGCCGCTGATGCGGCTTCATTGAAGCGGTAGGTTTCAATTCCAACCGTTACATCGTGCACCGCGCGCGACAATTCGGTCAAAATCCAGCGGTTGATTGTCAAATTGACCTTGAGCGGATCAAAATCACTTTGTATGGCAACACCATTCATCTCGGCAAAACGGGTAGCGTTCCAAAGTTTGGTGCCAAAATTGCGATACCCGGCAATACGCTGGGTATCCAGTTTTACGTCACGCCCCTGGGCTGCCATGATCGCCAGCGAAAAGCGCAGTGCATCGGCGCCATATTCATCCATCAGTTCCACAGGATCGATGACATTGCCCTTGGACTTGGACATTTTGGCGCCCGTTTTGTCGCGCACCAGCGCGTGCACATAAACGGTGTGAAAGGGCTCGATCGGCACGCCCTCATCATCTTTCATGAAATGCAGACCCATCATCATCATCCTGGCAACCCAGAAGAATATGATGTCAAAACCGGTGACCAGAACGTCGGTCTGATAGTATTTTTCCAGTTCTGCCGTCTGGTCAGGCCAGCCCAGAGTCGAAAACGGCCAGAGGGCTGACGAAAACCATGTATCAAGCACGTCTTCATCACGCACCAAGACAGTCGGCTCGCCGTAATGGGCTTGCGCCGCAGCCTCGGCTTCAGCCTCGGAATACTCGACAAATATATGGCCGTCGGGTCCATACCAGGCAGGAATCTGGTGTCCCCACCACAGCTGGCGGGAAATACACCAGGGCTGGATATTCTCCATCCACTCGAAATAGGTTTTTTCCCAGGTCTTGGGAACAAAATTGGTGCGTCCCTCGCGAACCGAGGCAATGGCCGGCTCAGCCAGAACGGCGGCGTTGACATACCATTGATCCGTCAGGAACGGTTCGATGGGAACACCGCCACGGTCACCATGCGGCACCATATGCTTGTGGTCTTCGATCCTCTCCAGCAGGCCAAGCGCTTCCAGGCGTTCGACAATGGCTTTGCGCACGGCAAAACGCTCACCGCCTTCATAGTCTTCCAAAGTCCGCGTCAGTTCATCAGAACTGTCGAGCCCTTCCAGAAAGTCTTCATTGTCCTTGAGCGTGATATGCGCATCACGCGTCATGATATTGATGGCGCGCAGACCTGTACGCTTTCCGACTTCAAAATCATTGAAATCATGCGCCGGCGTCATCTTCACTGCGCCCGTCCCCTCGTCAGGGTTCGGATAGTCATCCGCGACAATCGGAATGCGTCGGCCGACCAGTGGCAGCACGACATGTTTGCCGACAATCGCCGCATAGCGCGCATCGTCGGGATGAACGGCAATTCCGGAATCGCCCAACATGGTTTCAGGACGGGTTGTGGCGACCACCAGATAATCTCTGGTCTCCCAGGAACTTGGGTTACCATCATCGTCAAAAGCGATCGGGTGTTCGTAGGTAACCCCCTCCTCCAATGGATAGCGCAAATGCCACAAATGCCCATTGGTATCGACCTGCTCGACTTCAAGATCCGAAATGGCGGTCAGCAGCTTGGGGTCCCAATTGACCAGTCTTTTGTCTTTGTAGATCAGCCCCTGCCTGAAGAGCGTGACAAACACTTGCAGAACAGCTTTTGACAGGCCCTCGTCCATTGTGAACCGCTCGCGCGACCAGTCACAGGAGGCGCCAAGACGGCGAAGCTGATTGAAAATCGTGCCACCCGATTCGGCCTTCCACTCCCAGATCTTTTCAATGAATTTTTCCCGACCCATGTCGCGACGGTGCTGTTGGACTTTCATCAGCTGGCGTTCGACAACCATTTGTGTCGCAATGCCTGCGTGGTCCATGCCCGGTTGCCACAGGACATCCTTGCCGCGCATCCGCTCAAAGCGAACCAGTATATCCTGCAGCGTATTGTTCAGAGCATGGCCCATATGCAGCGAGCCCGTTACATTGGGTGGCGGAATGACAATGCTGAAGGTCTCTGCGCCTTCTTTGGCGCCCGCACCGGCCTTGAAAGCACCGGCATCTTCCCAGCGCTTGGCGATTTCAGGTTCGCTTTCGGCAGCATTATAGTTTTTTTCGAGCATGTGTTCAGCCATCAATAAGGGAGTGTTGAAGTTGGTGTACCCGCACCGACAACACCATTCAAGCCAAATCCCCGATTGGCCCGCCAACGCTCGATATGGAGTGACCGACAGAAAATGTCATTTCGAGAAAATCATGGTGACGGCAGCATTGCCGCGCATCCAAAAAGCCAAATGACCTGCAGATCAAACTCCGCACAGGTCAAATGCGCAATGGGCCATTGCGTATCAGGACAATGGTGATGTGTCGCAAGATCAAAAAAATCAGCGTCCGCGCGCAACCCGTTCGATCTCTTCACGGACAAGACGTTCGACCAGGGTAGGCAGATTGTCATCCAGCCACTCCTGCAACATCGGCTGAAGCATTTCTTCGGCAATTTCGTCAAAGGAACGCGTCGGTCCATGCGAAACGGCATGATTGAGGTTGCCGAAGGACGCAGCCACCTTGGCGCCCGCTTCAGCTGAGATCAGGGCACGCCCCTCATCCGAGATGAGCGCGTCTTCACGACGGGGCGTCGCCTGGGCAGATGTATTGGTGGGCATCTGTTCTTTTCTCACTGTTGCGACGGGATCTGTTTTCCTGATTTCCGGCGCAGGTGAAGCGGCAGCAACAGTGGAAGCGCTGGCGGAAAATTTGTTGCCACCTGCCAACGCCTCAGACTGCCTGCTTTTATAGGTTGAAGTAGATGCTGCATCAGCCGTTGCCAAAGGCGGCACATTTGGCGTGACAACGGGCCGGGCTGCGGCGCTATTGGCCATATCAGTGGTTCTATCACCAAGTGGATGAGTCGTTCCTGTCAGACCGGTCTTTTTGTCTTCGGCAGCAAAATAGCTTCTGCTGGCTGCCGGCGCAGATGGCGCTGTGGCGGCGGACGAGTGAGCCGCTGCGGCCGGAACTGATGATGCCGCATTCGATGTTGGCGATGTCGTGGATGTCGTTGTTGGCGCACTGGTCTTTGGCACGGTGGTGCCGGAAAGGGTCGCGCGCGGGGCCTCACCCAATGATGGGGCGCGAAACGCCGGTGCAGCATTGATAACGCTGAGCGGCGTCTCGGTATCGCGCGCACCAAATATCGATGGCGCTACAGCGGGTCGGTCAGTGGCAGCCACCTCAGGTGCAGCCTCCGCCGTATCCTCATTGCTTTCAATGATCTTGCGAATGGAAGCAAGTATTTCTTCCATACTTGGCTCACGCGCCACATTTGCCTGTGCCATATCGTTCCTCGAGATTTGCCGCTTTTCACCCGGGCGCCGCCGCAAGGCGCAACCCGAATCACATACACAAGTCTATGCTATTGAAATGCAGAAAAGAATCCCAAGCGGCAAAATGCCATTCACGGTACACAGTTTTATGATCAACCTTGTAAAACCCGGGCACTTGGCGAGAACGCGAAATGCCTAACCGCCGAGCCTGAGGATTGGCTGAAAGCCAGGAAAAGAAACAATCTCAGCCGTTGCAAACCCAGGCAAATGCCTGACAAGGTCAAAGCGCCTCAATTCAACTCAGGATGGCCGGATATTCCTACCGACCATCAACCGTGCGCAGGCCAAACCACTTGTCTTTGACGGCCTCGTAATGCTGCTCCGGCTTGTAACCGGCAACACGCAGCCCAAGACGCTGCACGGTCAAGCGTCCCATTGACCTCAAGAGGGAATAGCTGGCAACCACGGCATCACGTTGTGACTGGGCCAGATCCTCCTGAGCAGACAGGACATTCGACTGCGTTTCCAGAACGGCAAGGGTTGTGCTTTGACCCACTTTGCGCTCTTCAACAACGCCCTTCAGCGCCAGTTGCGCCGCATTGACCTGGGCCCGGTTGGCCGAAATAGAAGCATTCGAGGCCTCCAGCTGCGCCCAGTCGGTCAAAATACTCTGCTCAACTTCCCGACGCGCCGAATCCACCAGGATCCGAGCCTGTCCAAGCGTTTCCTTTGACTGGCGGACGCGTGCAGATGCAGCGCCACCCTGATAAATCGGCACATTCAGATTGGCCGAAACACTGCCTGTCGAGCCGCCGCCATCAGATTGGGTGACCGAACCGTTCAAGGAAACATTGGGGAGCAAAGTACCCTCTATGGATTTGACATTAAATCCAGCCGCATCCACCGTATATTGCGCACTCAAAATGCTGGGATGCTCGCGCAGGCCGATCTGCACAGCAGCAGCAGAGGAGGACGGCAGAATTTTCCGAGCCGCAGTCGGAGCCTTCAGATTCTTGGGCGCTTTACCGACAATTTGCACATAGACAGCAATACTCGACTTGTACTGCGCCTGCGCTGCAAGCAATGCTGCACGGGCAAATTCAAGCTGTGCCTGGGCAAGCGCTATGTCTGTGCGCGTTCCTTCACCCACATCAAACCGGGCCTGCGATGCATTTCTTTGCTCCTGCAGGAATTGCAGGTTCTGTTTGCGGACCTGGACAATTTTCAGATCACGAACAAGATTGGCATATATCTGCGCGGCGGATAGAAGGATCGCCATTTCCGTATTGACGAGGTCCTGCCGGCCACCAAATACGGTCGATTCGGCCGCACGCACATTGTTTTTGGTTTGGAAGCCATCGAACAAAGACTGCGTAAATGTAACGCCAACTGAGGCGGAATTCGACTGAATATCAAAATTTGTACCGCCCAGATGCGTTGAGGTCCTGGTAGCACTTGCTGTTGCAGAAATCTGCGGACGATAGCCGGATTTGGCGATCGCGACGCCCTCATCCGTTGCCCGCAATCCTGCTCTGGCGGCATTCAGATCCGGATTGTTGGTGTAGGCTTCAGCCATCGCTCCAAGAATTGTCTCGGCACTGGCAGACAGGGGAGCGAATGCTGCGACGCTCAGTGCTACGGAAAACAACAGACTACGACTCAAACTTGACAAAACCCAATTCCCTTGAAAAACAGCGGCACAACATTCGCTGATGGCAAACCTATCCGGATTAGACCCGATTTTCATGACGACCGGCGCAACCGACAACGCCTTTGCTGATACGCCCGCAATCATAAGTATTGTTAAACATAAAACACGACAATCCTTAACAGGTCGTACCTAAAATTCAAATACCTGCGATTTCGAAAAACCAGGCAGCGGCTTGACGGATGTGTTGAAACCACGCCTTGCCGCTGTGTGTCCATTTTCCCGCACATAGAGTTTGGCTTTTGAAGCATTGCCCTGGCCTTCCACAACGACAAGACGTCCACCGTCCCTGAGTTGCTCCAGAAGCGTTTCGGGCAGCTCATCAACCGAACCACCAATGAAAATGACATCATAGGGCGCTTCCGGCTTGTAGCCCTCGTTGAGCGGCCCGGTGACAACGGCGACATTGTCATAACCAAGGCGCGAAAGCGTATCAGCAGCAGTCGTCGCAAGCGCTTCGTCTGTTTCCAGCGCCACTACGGAGCCGGCCAATTCGGATAGCAATGCCGACACATAGCCACAGCCGCAGCCAACTTCGAGGACGACATCATCAGGTTTGACATCTGCCAGTTGGAGAAGTTTGGCCAGAGGCGATGGTTCCATGAGGTAACGATCCACCTCCCCTTCCCGATTGCCGGAAATCCGCAGATCATCGTCAATATAGGCAAGTGGCCTGAGTTTTGCCGGGACAAACTTTTCCCGCTCAACCGACAAAAAGGCGTCCAGCACCGCATGGGAAGTCACATCCGTCGTGCGGATCTGATTGTCCACCATTTTGAGACGCGCCAGCTTGAAATCGATGGTCATGCAAACTCTCCGTTATATCTGCCATGCGTCTTAATCGCGACAACACCAGTATTCAAGCAATCAAAGCGCGGTAGAATGCCTTTCTCCCATTATACCCCGAAAATTTTCATTTGGACCGTATTTTGCAGTTGGCAGCGCAAATGTGGAGATAAAAATATTGCGCAAGAATCAATCAACACCGGGCAAAGCACGCGACCATGGATGAACGCCTTTCATGCGATCTGCCCACTGACCATTGGTAACCCCATGGCCTGGCAACACAATCCCAAAATCTGTCATCAAAAGACTCTTTCCAGCTATGCCTTGAAAAGGCCGCCGGAACCTGAGTTGGCCGTCGCGTATTTTTTATCTGCAATACTTGATCATCGAAGGCAGAAAGGAGTATGCTCAAAGCGTAATCTGTGTGCAGCACCGTAAAATTGTATTGGCTTGTGGGAGCCAATCCAGTTTGGGACGTAACGCGTTTGGGGTGAGACCCGTCTATTCGTGGCGGGAACTGAAAAGCGCATGCCACCAATTGCGAGCGCAAGTGCACAGTATGAATGCCAGTGACAAACAGCCATGAACACGTTTCTGATGGCTTGATGAAGCGGGAGAATAATGGAAACAGAGCACTGCAAAGTGCGCTGTTTCAGGGGTATATAATGCATCAACGGCACCCGATATGGGCGATGTCAAATTTTGACCATTGAACATTTTCGGCAAAGTTTCAGATGCGGCTTGAGGGAAGCAAATGAACCTGCATATGAGCATGATAGACACGATAGCTGCCAACGCCAGCACGTTTACGTTGCCGACGAGTGACGAGCGCTATGTGATCTTGCCGGAAAGTGAATTCACGGCATTGCAAAGAGTGCTTCAGGACGCACTTAATCTTGCGGACGAAAATGACGATAAGAAACGAGAGGTGTTTCCTGACGAGGTGCTCGCAGCGATACGTAGCGGACGCCGCCCCATTGGAGTCTTCCGAGAATATCGCCGGATGAGCCTGACGGAGTTGGCTAACCGGACCGAGATTTCCGAGCACCATCTGCTTGGCATCGAAAATGGAGCAAAATCAGCATCGCTCAGAGCCATTTGTGCCATAGCAAAGGCACTCGAAGTGCGGGTTGACGATCTCATTATTGAATGAACGAATGCAGATCATAAACTGCGCTGACGTGGTCCGCTGATTGTTGGCATTTGCCGAAGCCCCGGACGTCCCCTCCCTGGACATCACCCGGTCAACGCAAGATATATCCGCGATTGTCTGTTTGAATCCCGACACTCACAATCCAACCGCCCATTTGACGTGATCTGCGCAGCAGATCACGTCAAATTGCTCAATAGCCCCTCCCCGGGACCCGATGCACCGAACGTGTAACCATTACAATGAACAGTGACATCGTTGCGGGCTTGGCAATCTCTCAAAAATATGCATTTTGAAGAACCCGGGCTTGAATTGGGAAAATTTCTATGCCCAATGCTTATGAAATGGTCGCATAATAGACGCATGGAACAATTGAACGGCAGATTGTTGGCGGCAAGGAAAGCTGCAGGATATTCCACTGCAGCACTTGCTGCAGAAGCCATGGGCGTTCCCTATTCGACCTACGCGGCACATGAGAATGGATCGCGCGGCGTTCGCCGGGAACTGCTGGCGAGATACGCCAGTCGTTTCAAGATCACCACTGATTGGCTTCTGACTGGGAAAGGTGATGGACCGATGCAATCCGACAGCGGATATCCGAACACAACTCTGGTTTCCGACCGGGGACCGCAAAGCGAACTTGATCTGGAGCTTTTTGATCAGGCAACCCATACTGCGGACATGATCATTGAAAATTTCGGCAAGAAAATTTCACTGGAGAAACGGCACCGCTTGATACAGCAACAGTATCGAAGCCTGCAAAACCTGCGTTCCAAGAATCTGGTTATGGACAAAGACTAGAGTTTTCAGCTAAACCGAACCCATTGATATTCGCAAAGGGAACCGCCACAATGCTTTCCTCAGGAAATTCTCGCATGAACGAAATTGGGTTTCATTCTGTCGACGAGATCATTTCCGAGCCGGACAAGTATCGAAATGATCACGACTATCTCAACGCCATGTGTGAACATTTCGGTTGCCATTTGTCCCGCGATATCATCGCAGTAACAGTATCCAGCCATACCAATCTGGAACTATTTACAGCTGACGAATGGGACCAGTTCGTGGCTCTATTCGGCAGAATTATTGCGCAATTTCTGGCGGCGGAAGAAACGATATATGGACGTCCACACTGAGCTTCTCCATGATTCTGTACTTGAGGATGAAGGTACATCCAATATTCAGCGCCACCTGTTTCAGCAATGGGAACGCACCGGCGGTCTGATCAATGAGAATCTGCATCAATACCTTCTGCGTCTTACCGATGATCTGGTGCTGTTCGGGATGCCAATCCATTCCGACATACCAGCCATAACCCATGTCGGCCGCAAGTCACTGGCCGGCAAGGTCATGGGCTCTGGATGGCGAAGCGAACTGAAGAACCTCGGCAATGATGACGCGGTGGCGGCAGCCTACCGAAGAGCCTGCCAGGGCGAACCAACCCTGGAACAGGTCAAATTCACCACCACGCGTCACGGCAAACTGTTTGTACTCGAATACAAACGGCTGGTTCTCATGATACGGACTCCAAAAGGCTTTCCCTTTTTGGCAACGTTTTCAACACAGGAACGGCTAGGTTGCGAACCTCATCCCTTAGCCAGCCTACAAAATCGCGTTGAGGGCTTGCGCCCATCCAATAGTCACGTTTTGCTTGGCTCGGATGCTGAACCCATTGCAAGGCATTCTTTATCTGCATAGACAATTCTATGGCCGCCATCAGACCGCGGCGTACGTCCTTGTTCTCCATGAAGATGTAAAGCATGTCTGTGTCAGGCCAGAAGGTCCAAGCAGCCGGCTTGGCGTAGGCAGCCAGCAATTGGCCGATCCCCTTTTGCTGATATTTCGGCATCACCCGAAACTCGCCGCAATAGGCCATATTGCCACTCGTCAAATCCATGAATGGCTTTTGCTCATTTGCAAAGACGACAGGATTTTCCGAATCCCGGGCATAATATCTGACCCAGGAGCGCTTCATATAGCTCGCAAGTGATTCGCTGCCCAGTGGCTGGCGCTTGAAGGCAAGCATTGCCACACATTGTTCGCCATCATAAACGCCAATCCAGAATGCCTCATCGCGGTAAAATGCGTTGAACATCGGGCAAAAATGCGGTGTCACCGCAAAGCCCATATTGGTTGCTTCATCGGCCAGCAGCACAAAGTCGGAAGAATGGCGCACCTCCAAACCCTGACGTTCAATCAGGGAACGGTAGTGGCCTGCAACCCGGTTCATCTGGTCCAAAAATTCGAGCATGAAATTTGCCTCTCATCGATTTATGAGAAGCCAGTTTTCACAGCAATTCGGCTAAAGACAAGACGCGCGTGCGGTCTATCTGTCCGCATGTTTTACACATTATGAATAGATTTTGCACAATATTATGCAAATTGCTCATATTAAGAAAGCAGACAATCGACCAGTTGCATGCATTATATCGCTTTTTCCGGTAGAGCCAATCTGCGGCGCACTGCGCAAGATCAAAAGAATTTTGGAGGCCTCGCCCGGAGTATCCCAATATAGCGGAATCAACTACTTGTCAAAAGGTGGCTCACTGATTCCGCTGACGCAATATCAATGGGTTACACGCAGGCGTGAGCCACCTTTTCAACCCCCATTCAGATATCTTGCAAATCCCAACCCTTGCGGGAACATATTATTCGCCGTTAACCTGCGCGCAGACGGCGATCGATTGCCGCCATGTTCATGCAATGGGGGAAATCATGTCCAGGATCCTGTCAGTCACTCTTGCCGCCGGCATTGCCGTCAGCCTTGCCGGATGCACTACAACAAAGGCTCTTAACCGCGCCCTGCAATATCCGCAAAAGCCCACCAGTGTCGTCATGCAGGATGATACCTATCGGGTGTTTGAAATTGCTTCTGAAAAAACGCTAATGACCACCACGAGCTTCGGCAAGGCGATCAGCGGCGGCGCGGCCCGTGGCGCCACCCTCGGTCTGGCGCAGACCTTCACCCCGGAGCAATTGCACCAGGCGGCCGCACAGCAATATCTGGTCGAGACCGGGCGGGAAGAATGCACTATCACCAGCGGCTATCTGCTGTTGCAGCCGCAATATGAATTCACCTACCAGTGCCTGGAACAAAAAAAGCCACCCGTTGCCGGGTAGCTTTTCTGTTTCTGTACGTTGTAACGGCTCAATTTCTACATCGCGCGCTCCTGGTTGCTGGTCGGTTTAAAGCCCCTTGAGGCCGCGCCTGATGATACCGGAAACGGCCTCGAATCACAATTCACTTGTGCAGCGATGACAGCCGCTCGATCAGGTCGCGATGCCGCTCCTGGCCGTCCTTCCTCAGCTCATCGAGCCGCCGGTCGATATGCGCCAGATGCTCTTTCATATGGCCTTCCCTGACATAATTGTTGCGCACCCATTCGAGCTTGTCATGCAGCAGGGCATCGCCTGCCCTGGCATAGGCGTACAGCTTGTAAACCGCCGTGATCCCCACGCCGATGATGCCGCCCAGAATGACAAACAATGTGCCGCTCAGCCAGATGAACTCCTCACTCATCCGCACCACCTCATGAAACAGGTCCATCTATTTACCATTGATAAAATGCCAGCTACGGTTCTGCAGCTGCTCCCTTGTTGTCGCAAGGTGGTGGTCAGGGGCGTGTGTTGTTTCAGGCTTCACACGTCCCGACGGTTATCTCGTTATTTCCAGCAGCCCTGTTGCCGCCCGAAATCTTCGGTGCTCAAAAGCCAGCGCGAAAGCCTGGCCTCATCAACCACCAGGCGCACAGGATCATTCGCCCTGGGCGGTTTTTTCCACCCCGCGCAGGTGGTCGCAGTCTGATTGCACCCCGCCAAGGCGCAGGCACAGATCAGCAGCGTCAAGACTGTCATTAGCATTGTCGATATCCTCTCTTTCCTGCCAGGCCTCAAGGGCCTGCTTCGCCTGTTCGGCGATCACGGCATTGCCGCCCGCCAGATAGAGCCACAGCGCGCCGGCCAGGAGCGTGGCCGCCAGCGCGGCGGCAATGCCCAGTTTCAACGTCGAAAACATGTCAGACGCCGCCCCGGTTGAACACATCGAGCAGGCCGCGCTGATCCTTGCGTTTCTTCATGCGCTCGCGGATGATCCAGAACGCGAACCCGCCGGCAACCACGATAACGGCAGTCGCCACCACCGGATCCAGCGCACCCAGCGCCGTGATCGCCGTGGTGATAAACCCGCCGACGGCCGACCACATGGTGGTGGATTTCGGCATCGGCTTGTCGATACTGTCGACCGTGACCGGCACCGGGATGTGGTTGATTTCCGGAATGCTGAGTTCGGCATCCCGGACGCGACCGAGCAGCCGCTCGATCGTTTCAGGCTTGACCAGTGCCTTGTTAAGTTTATCGCCCGCATAGTAGGTCTCGCCGCGCCGGATCTTGCGGTGCGCGCCGGCGCAATCAGCTAACACGGGAAAGCTCGCCCATTCCATCGCCAGGAATCTGGCGAATTCAATTGTGCCGATCTCTCCGGCGATGAACTGGGGATACTTGCGGCGAATCAATAGGTGATAACCCAGCCGATCCTGCAGGTCCGGCCCGAGGATCTCATTGCCGGTCAGCCCGAGCTCCTTGACCAGGCCCGCCAGCGTGGCCCGCATGAACTGATAGCCGCCTGTGGCGCTGCTTCCATAGCTCTTTGTCCAGCGCCGCTGCGCAGTCTGGATCTGCTTGATCGTCATCTGCGTGACAGGCGTTTTCAGCTTGTCCTGGTTGTGGCCATAGATAACATCGTAACTCTCAATGCCCCCGCTGCCGACTTCCGTCTGACGGATAAAGTCGAGCAGCACAGCCGCACCGGCTGGCACTGTCTTGTCCATGATGGATCTCCATTCGTTGAATTTTTTGATTTGATATTTACGATCGATCCCTGCCACCGCGCACTCTGGGGCTATGCATCCGGGTCCTCGCCCTCTGCGTCGTCGGGGCTTTTTGTGTCGCCCTGTGTAGCCTGTAGCGCACGGCGCAACGCCGTGTTTTCGGCTTGCAGATTAACCGCCACATTCAAAGCATCGTTTCTCTGCTTTTCCAGTGCAGCCAAACAATCATCGGCCAGAGGTTTTCCGCTCTTATCCATAGGCGATGGTATCCCAATTATATCCAACCGCTTGCAGCGTTGCCCACGCGCCAGCCGTGGCGGGCAAGATGGCCGCAGCAGGTGAACTGCCATCAACCGGGATGACATTGGTGGTATTGCTGACAACTGTATAGGCTGCCAGATTCCTGATATGCAGAATTTTCCCCGGATAGTTCTGCGCTGCTGGCAGGGTAAGGGTGACGGACGCCGTCCCAGTAACTTTGATGGTATGGTCAGCAATAGTGACTGTGTCACTGGTAGTTACTGCGCGAGACGGAAGCGCGACGCCAACATTTGCATAAAGTAGGCCATTGACGTGAAGCTGCTGTAACGCCGTGCTGGCCGCGAAGACGCCAAAGACGAGAGCCTTGACGATTGCGTCCGCTGCATCCGTGCGCGCCGCGTTATCGATAAATAATCGGTTGCTTTCAGTTGTTAGCCATTGCCCGGCAGATGGGCCGATCAGCACATTGCTGCCGCCCGATGTCAAACGGGTGCCAGCGCTTGCGCCAATAATCGCATTGAAGCTACCACCAGCGACCGCCGAGCCTGAGAGATACCCAAGAATTGTGTTGAAATTGCCTGTTGAAAGCCCCGCCCCGGTTGTCCGGCCTACGCCGATATTTCCAGTTCCGCTACCCCTTCTAACCGCTTGATAACCGATGGCGACATTATCATCGCCGCTAGTGCGTAATTGCATCGCCTGCGGCCCGATTGCGACATTTTGCGAGGCGGTTTCAGCATCGGCGTTTGCGTTCGGGCCGATAGCGATATTCTCAGAGCCTGTCGTGTTGGCAAACAGCGCAGAATAACCAATAGCAATATTTGAGCCACCCGTCGTTGTGTCGTTTGAGGCGTGGACCCCCACCGCAACATTGTTTGCACCTGTCGTATTCATCTTGAGCGCATCATGACCAATCGCCGTGTTCCTGATACCCGATATGTTTTCCTGAAGAGCATTCGAACCAATCGCCGTGGAAGCGTACCCGCCGGCCGGCAGGGCCGCTCTGCCGAAGACCGTTGCAAGGTCGCTGGTTCCAGCAAAGACATTACCGTTGTTCTTAAAAAGGTTTCCCGTTGTATCAACGTAATAAGCGTCATCGCCCAGCGACCCGTCAGCAGTATTGTCTTCATAGGAAGTAGTGGTGTTATCGCTGATCGTTGCAACCAGCTTGACAAGCACGGCGTCTCCACCGGTGCCGACCGTGCGATAGATTTTCCGGCCCGTCACCAAACGGCTTGTCGATGTTGGTATGGTCAAGTCAATGCGCTGGTTGGAAACCACAATGGCAGCGGACCCACTGCCGGGCGATGTCTCCCCCTCGGCGGTCGTGAAGGTTACGCGGTAATAATAGGTTCCATCTAGATTACCTGCTGAACCAGCCGCACCGGTCGGCGCATCGGGCCGCGTTACAGATCCGAATTCAACTGATGACCAATAGAGGCGATAGAGCTTCACCCCGCCGGTTGTTACTGTGTCATTGTCAGATGCGTCAGAAGCGGCAACCTCATAGGAATATCCTTCTTTTCTGGTGCGTACATAGTCCCCCTCGGCAACCGTGCCCGGTTGAGAAGCCGTATAGGTCAGCGACGTGTCTGCAAGCAGCGCAGTGACATTGTCCAGCCATGGCCCATCATAGAGCGCGGCTTCAGCCGCAGCCGCTTCACAGGCCAGCTGGATCACCTCGACAGCCGATTCCACGTCACCATACGACAACATCCGCAGCGATGTGCCGTCATCGACGCACATCACTGCCATGCCGGCGGCCAGGTAGCCCGACGGAATGGCAGCATTGGTGTTGGTGACCAGCGGCACCGCTGTCGCGCCGTTGATCGCGACGGTCACCGCGCCGGTATTGGCCGCCGTGATGTTGAGCACATAGAGCGCGCTATAGGCGGCTGATGGAATGCCGACGGACGTGGTCACCACGATGGCATTGGCCGTGCCTGCGTCGGCGTTGTTGAGCTGGATCACGCTGTAGGGCAGCGGGCCAACCTTGGTCCAGGAGCCTGTCGTGGTGGCGCCTTGCTTCTGGTAGACGCCATCGTTCGCCGCTGTCGCATCGCCGATCACCCAGGCCATGACGTCGGCAGCGGGCACCAGGTCGGCGTCCAGCGTTGCCTTGGCCGTCTTGATGATGGCGCCCGCGTTGGCGCCGGTCAGGCGCAGCAGCAGCGCGTTGAACGTGTCGCGCATATCGGCCTTGACCGGTTGATGCGCGCCGGAAGAGGGCACGCCGTCCGTGATGAAATCGCGTAAGAGTGTGTTGATGTCCTGCGATGACATGCCGTCTCCATTCTGCTTTTGGCTCTATTGGGAATTGCGCGCGGTCAGCTGACCGTCACAGCGCCGGTGGCGACGCTGGTGGATTCGACGCCGGAAGCATTGGCCGCCGTGATCCAGTAATAATAATCATCCGCCGCCAGCGAATCGTCTGTATAGGCCGTCGCCGTGCTGGCCGGTCCGTAGATGGTGGCGATCAGCGTTGCGCTGCCTTCCACATCCGCCGTGTGGCGACGGATCAGCGTGCGGCTGAAATTTCCGTTGTTGGGTGTGGTCCAGGTCAGATCCACCTCGCCGCTGCCGCCCACAGCGCCAACCGAGCTTACCGCATCGGGCGCGGTCTCGTCGGCGGTCGGCGTCACGGAAATTGTCGTTGACCATTCGCTGGCCCGCAGCGTCAGCGTCACATGGCGCACCCGGAAATCATATTCCACCCCGTCCGACAGCGCCGGCGTCTGGGTGATTTCCGCGCCTTCGCTGACGGAAAGGGCCGCCCAGTCGCTGCTGGATCCCAGCTTGTATTCCGCCTGGGTGGCCAGCGCCAGCGAGGGCGGCGCGTCGAATTCCAGCACGGCAAAAGGCACCTGCTGGCCGCCCACGGTCAGCCGGTCAATATCCACGGTGAAATTCGTCGGCACGGGAACAGTGGAATTGCTGGTGGTTTCCGTTGACCCGGGCGGCGTGCCATCTTCCAGCGTTTCGTCCCAGGAAAAAGCTGCCTCCGGGATGGCGATCACGCTGATCGTCACCCCCTGCAAAATGCCGCCTTCGCCGATGTTGAAATCCAGATCCTGAATTTCAAAAACATCATCAATGCCGAAATCCGCCACCTGCAGGCGCACGAAGCGCTCGCCCACACAGGCAAGGCCCTTCATGTTCAGGGTGAATTTGCCGGTCCATGCCGGGTTGAGACGATACCAGCGCAGTTTCATCAGCCGCCGTGTCTGCGTGTGGCTGGGCGACATCGAGTAGGCTGTGTCATGCACCACCTCGCCGCGCGCTGTCACATCCGCCGCATCGACCCAGGGGTCGGCATCGCCCGTCACATAGTCCGGATCCGGCTCCAGATAGGTCGCCTTGATCGTATTGGCCCGCTGCACACCGTCGATGCCGGTGGAAATATCGGCCATGTCGATGATGTCGTCTTCGTCCAGAATGACCGTTGGCTCGGCCCATTGGCCGATATCCAGCGTCACGCCGCCATCCGGCGTCGGCGCCAGCCGCCCGTCGCAGCACACCAGCATGCGGGCCAGCACATCGCCGGGCCGCTCCTGCAGCGAATAACCGCCCCACAGACGATAGCGATCTTCCGTGCCGCCGGCGTCCAGATCGATGGCATCGTCGCAGCGGTTGAAAGCCGTCTGCCAGCCTGCCACCGCCTGGGTGGTCTGAAACAGCGCCGCCGGCAGGCGCATGCCGTCCGCATGCTGCAGATAATCCATGATCACCGAGGCGGCATTGTCATCCCAGGCGACTGCATCGGTGACTGGATTGGTCACCTTCGCGCCGCGAATCACCGCCCGGTATTGCGTGTTGATGCCGTTTGGAAAAATCCGCAGATAGTCCGATTGGCCCACCGGCAGATGCCGCGCATAGAGCTGGGCAATGCCGTCGCCGCGATGCGCGGTCGTATATTCCGTAAATGTCGAGACCAGCCCGGCAAAGGCGGTTTCCGTGGCCAGGCCCAGGGTCGTGGCGATCTGCACTTTGGAATTATAGGGCGATGTGGTGACATAGCCGCTGCCGTCCAGCGTCACCTCATTGTCGTCAACCCATAGTGATTCGATCGCGTCAATTTCCGTATGGGCCAGCGCCAGAACCTTGTGGAAATTACCCTCGTGCGTTTCGCCGAAGAGCCACGAGCCCGACACTTTCATCCTCCCGTAGTAGCGCACGCGCGGCGCCAGGGTCTGCCGCAGGCTTTGCTGCACATCCTCCGGCCTGGGCTCGGCCGGTTTCGGCAGCAAGGCCTGCGTCAGTAGGTTGACGCCAATGGCGATGCCGACATAGGCGCCGATCACCACGCCATAGAAGATCACCGTGGAAAGCACGGCGCTGGCGGTCACCGAGGCGGCAATCGTCGCAATGGCGAAAATGGCGCCTGGCATCAGCGGCGGCCCCGCCTGGCGACATGTTCCGTCAGCAGCGTGATGCACCAGGCCAATATCATGGCGGCGATAAACACAAAGGCGGCGATGGCCCCCAGCGCTTCCGCCACGGCAACCCATGTGCCCGCTGTCTGCATCACGTCATTCATTGTCCGGATTCTCCAGATCAAGGTTCCAGATCCGCACTGCCTGGCGGCAGCCGATCAGCCCGTTTTCGTTGCGGGAAAACCACAGCGACCCGGTGAAGATCGCCATGCAGAATCGTTTGTTTGAAACCACCAGGCCGATCGCCCCGGGCCGGGCGTTTTGCGTGTGCGGCAGGCCGCTTTTCCGCAGCACCCGCAACACCGCGCCAGCCATGTCGCCGCGCTCGGCCATCCAGGCGCGCGCTTCCGCCTCGCTGGCGTGACGGCGACCGAAGTGGTCGAGCGGGGAAAACCCCAGCCGCTGCTGCACCCAGCGATCGGCTGTCGCGCAGCAATCCGTCTCGCCCCAGATGAAAGGCTTTTGCATTTCCACCGCGATGAAGCGGCGAACAGCATCAGTAATCGGGATAGACAAAATTCTTGTTCACCAGGCCGGGCACGAACTGGCACATCAGGTCACCGCTGGAGCGGCCTTGCTGGTCGCGGTCCGTATAGCGGCCTGCCGGCGGCAATGATCGGTTGTAGAAGATGTTTTCCGCCGCGATCGACACCCGCTGGATGGAGCCCTTGACCCCGTCGATCGCCGAGCGCGAAACCTTCGGCTTTTGCATGTAGCCAAAGGCCAGGCCCAGCGGCGCGCCCACCGGCTGCCAGTCGTCGCCGAAGAGCTGCAGATAGACGGTCACCAATTGCCCCTCGGCCTTGTCGGTTTCCGAAAGGGCCAGCGCCAGCACCTGGTTGTCCGCTGCAGCCACCCCGTCCAGCGCAAAATTCATCCGCTGCGATGAGGCTTCCGCCGAAAAGCGGATGCCATCCACCTGCCCGGTGCCATACATCGGCAGCCAGGTGGCGGAATCGCTGGTCACCAGCTCCGTGTCGCCATTCCACACCCGCACTGTTTCCCCGACGAAATCGAATTTGACCAGCAGGTCGCAGCGCACGGTCGAGGCTTCCAGCAGCGCGATCTGCTCGCTGGTGAAAAAGGCCGCCATCACAGATCCTCAATGAATGTCACATCGGGAAATCCAAAGGATCCGGCCTGCAGGCCCAGATCCATGCCCTGGTCATCGGCCAGCCGCATGCGGCATTTCGGGCGGTCGAATTCCAGCCGCTCATCGGCGGCCACCGCCTCGCGCAGCGGCGGCCAGAATGTCAGCGTCGAGGTGCCGTCCTCGTTGTCGGTCACGCTCTTGATCCGGTAGAGCCGATGCTCTTTTGTCGTATGGTCGATGGAAAAATGCTGGCCCGCCTGCAGGCTCGGCGCATAGGTCACGGTGGCCGTCAATGTCGTCGCCCGCAGCGCCGCACTGGCCGAGGCCGTCACATCCATGTAGGAGGTCAGATAGCCGCCGCCGTCGGAAAAATAGGACCCATCCGCATGCGGCACCGAGGCGGGCCGCAGATAATCCGGATCTACCAGGTCGGCGTCGGACACCGGCTGATAGGCCCGCTCATAATCAAAAAACGGCACATGAATCGCATTCAGCCGGCCTTCCAGCAGCCCGGCAATCGCCCGCCAGCACAGCACCGTCGTGCGGTTGTGCGCCGGGATGCGCTGCATGGTCATGGTCCAAAGCCCGGCCCCGGAAGCCACCACCTGCCCGCGCCCACTCAAGGACGCCCCGCCCGACCCGGTGCGCGGCGCGCCATTGATGGCGATGCTGCCCGGCTTCAAAACGCCCGACGGCCATTCAATCGTGGTCATAGCTCACGCCTCTGCACATCGCCGATCATGCCCGCCATATTCCGATTGACCGCCTGCACAGAAGCCCCCACCAAGGCCGGCGCCGCATTGCGGATCTCACGCTGCGACACGCCAGTGATGATCGGCGCAATATTGCCATTCGACCCCTCGGCCCAGCCGAGCGTGACGTGCACGCCGGTTGATCCGCCCCGCGAGGATGCATTGTCATTCGACACCACCTCGCCGCCACGTCCGCCCATATGCAAAAGCTCCGGGCCGTTCTCGCCCACCACATAGGTGCCGTTCGGATCTGTGCGTCCGCCGCCGGCACGACCAAACAGCGCACCGACAATGGAGGTCAGAAAACCACCGCCGCCACCGGTTGCCGCGCCGAACAGACCGGCCAGCGGGCCACTGCCCAGCACGGCCGCCTCGGCAGCCGAGCGCGCCACCTGGACGGCCAGTTTGCGCATGGCGTCTTCCGCCGTCGCCGCACCGCTGGCCCATTCGTCAAAAGCCGAAAAGGCCATGCTGCCCATGGCGTCAACCGATTGCCGGAAGGCGTCGGTCTGCGCCTTCATTTCTTCCAGCCGGCTGCTTTCCGACTCGATCTCCACCACCAGCGCGCGGATGGCGTCGGCCTGCGCCCCGGTGCTTTCCACCCCGGCGCGGCGGATCTCATTAAGAACCCTTTGCTCCGTCTCCGAAAGGCCGAGCAATTCCAGCTCATGGCCAAGCGCCGCGGCCACTTTCGTATAGGCATCCGCCTGGGCCTGCGCCGCCTTGGCGGCAGCCGTGCGCTTCTTGACATCGTCGCTGTTCGGAATGATCGTCCGCTTGCCGCCCGCCAGCATTTTTGTGGCCGTTCCACCCGCAGCAACATCCGCATGCGGGTTGCGGGTGGCCTCGCCGCCAAACCTGTCAGGATTATCGACAAGCCCCTGACCCGGAACGAATATCTTGGCATTGGTGTCAACGCCCATCAGTTCGTTCATCTTGGCAAAGATGCTGGAATTGCCCAGTTTGCCAAAAGCATCGGAAATGTCGCTTGTGGCAGCGGCCACCATATCCAGCGCCGCGACGCTTTCGTCGGCGAATTCCAATATGGCGACCTTGGCGCGCAGCTCGATCGTGCGCGACAATTTGTCGAAACGATCATCCAGTTCCTCGGCCCGGCGCAGCAAGCTGTTTTCCAGCACGCCGCCCGCCTCATCGGCGCGGCTCATGAGTTCTTCCATGCCGGCGGCGCCATCGCGCAGCGCCAGGATCATGTCACTGCCCGAGCGCCCAAAACCTTCGGTCGCCAGCGTCATCTGCTCTTGCGAGGATCCGGCATTTTTCACCAGGTTCGCATAGTCACGCAACAGATCGACCGAGGAGCGCATGTTGCCGTTGACATCGCGCAACGGAATATTGTTGGCTTCAAGAATATCGGCCAGCTTGCCACCATAGAAGGCCGCTTCGGAAACCCGCTTCGACCATTGTTCCAGGTTGCGCTCCAGATCCGAAACCGCAACACCGGCCTGGCCGAAACCGAACTGCATGCGCTGCAGCTCGTCTGTTGTCACACCCACCTTGTCGGCCACCTTGGCCATCTCGGAGGCTTCGGAGATCACGCTGCGCATGCCGCGCGCAGCACCGGCGAAGCCGACAGCCGCCAGCGACAGGCCGAGCGCCTTGGCCTGGCTGGCCATGACGCCCATGGCCTGGCCGCCCATCGTGGTCTCACGATGGAACGTGCGCGCCCGCCGGGTGGCGGAATCAAACGCCCGTTGCGTCCGGTCCCGGCCACGGATATCGAATTGCATGTCGCGCAGCGCTACCGTCAAGACCGCTGTTCCTTCTTGATTTCGAAATAGGCTATCCAGCCCAACAGTTCGGCGTAGGGGATTGCGCCGATTTCACCCAGCGTCTTGCCGAGACGCTCGCCCAGGGCAAACATCGCCATGAGCTGCGTGTCGGCCTTTATGCGTTTCCCATTTCGTCCACGGCATCGCTGTTGGAACTATCCGCGCCAAAGCCCAGAATTTCCCGCGCGATCCGCCCGACAACGGTCGGGTCGACGCCATGCGACAGCTTGTTTTCATCCATTTTGGAAAAGGCGGGCTTGCCGCTGCTGTCCAGCGCCTTGGCGATCAGGACCCGAATGAAGATGGTCACGCCGTCCGCCGGCTGACCATCGGGCATCGGCGCATAGATCTTGCGCCGCTCATCGCAGCTCATCGGCTTCCAGGTCAGTTTCACATTGCCCCATTCCGGGACCTTGATCTCGCCGTTTTCCAACCCGGAAAAATGCGCAGTCGCCTGTGCAAGAATATCGGCCATGGCTTACACCGTAGCCGTGGTAAGCACGCCATTGCCCTGCAGCGAAATGGAGAATGTATTGACGCCTTCGACCGAAGATTCCCACTGGATATCCAGAACGGATGCGGTGCCGGTCTTGTAGGTTTTGCCGCTTTCATCGGTGTCCGTATAAAACTCCGGAACCACGGATGCGCCGATCGTCAGGGCGGATTGCCCGTTGGCGTCGGACGGATCGTAAAGCCCTTCCACCTGGGCCGTCCAGATGGGAATGGCGGTCAGATGCGTCTGCGCGGCATCACCCATGACGGTCGTGTCCGACGCCGCGACGTTCTCCGACACCGACCATTTCTTGACCTCGGCAACAACATTGCCGGAGAGCTTCACCTTGCCGTTCTTTCCGTGAGATACACCCATTGTCTTGGTTCCTTAAAGTGCTGTTTCGGGTTCGCCGTCCCGCGTGTAAACGAGAACGGTATATTGCAGCGCGCAGGTCAGAACCGCCCGGTGGCCGGAGCCATCAGCCGCGCTCGTTCGGCTGCGCAGAAAGACAGTTTGCGCCAGACCGCCCAGGTCGTTGGTCGCCGCGATGGCCGCTTCGGCCAGTGACTGAAAGCGCCAGGCGCGATCGTCGAGCCCGTCCTCATCGCCGGTAAACCGCGCTGTCACATTCACCGTGATTGTGCGCTCATAGAGCACCGGCGCCTGCGACATCGGGTTGATATCCTCCAGCGGGCTGGAAACGATGGCGTCCGCCGTCACCGTTTCCGACTGGGGGAAAAACCGCCGATGCGAAACGCGGTCATCGCACTCGGTGCCGGCGGCCCCGAGCGCCTGGACAAAGGCGTCGCAAACCTGCTTGCCGACATGGGTCATGGCGCTTAGAGCGCCACGCCGGATGCCTGGATATTGACATCCAGAACAGTCGTCGAAATGGCGATCCCGATGATGCAGGTATAATCGCCGGATTCCAGGTCGCCGACCGGGCAGATGCCGCCTGGCTCATCGGAAAGATAATAGGCCACTCCGGCGGTCAGGGTCGCGCCAATCGTCAGCGGACCTTTGCGGTGGATCGTCAGCGGCTGGCCGTCAGCAGCGCTGTTGAGCGCAATGCCGCGCGGCACGCGGGCAAGCGCAGCCGCACTGTCGGAATCGGCCAGCTTGTATTCACTGTCAGCCGTATCGAGATAAACCGGCTTGCCCTGCGTGATGGTGTCGCCGGCGACGCCGTTTTCGGTCAGGGAACCAGCGCCGGAAAGGACATTGGCGGCGGTAATTGATAGGTCAGTCATAGGGGTCTCCTACAGGGTTTCGTATAACCTCAGTTCGGTGATGCCGGTGCCGTCCGGTTTCGGCTCCACGATCTTGAACAACCGGTTGGCGCCGGAAAGGTCCGTCAGGGCGACGACGCCGCCGCGCAGTTCCACATTCGGCAGATCCGCTGACCGGACAGTCAGCGTCGGCTCGCGGCTCGACAAGCCACTGGCCTCATCGGTCTCGCCGATGAGTGAATAGTTTTCGTCGAATATGCCGCTGACCGGCACAGCCGCCATGCCCGACGGCGTGATCATGGCCTGCAGGCCATGTTCGTCGGCATCAAGAAAAACCGCGCGATCAGCGGCGCTTTCGACAGCCATCAGGAATCCCCGGATTCCGCCTCAGCATTGCCCGCTTCTTCATCTTCGGATTGTTCACCGGGATCGGCTTCATCCCCGGCATCGGCCGGTTTTTCCGCAGGCTTTCTGCTGCGCTTGTTTGGCTTCGATTCATTCGAAACCCTTGCCGATGTGACAGGCGTCTTTTTTGTGCGTCGCGGCTTAAGCCCGCCAACAGGCGTCAGGACGATTTGCAACGGGCGCGGCAGATCCGCCCAGTCCACATCCAGCCCGATGGTCTCACCAGCCTTGAACTGCACGATGGTTTTCGGGCGATAGACGCCTTTGACCTCGCCACCCTGTTCATTCAACACAGGCGCAAGATTGCGCATGCGCGCACTGGCCTGGTCAGCGGTCAGCGTCAACACCATGTCGATGCCGATAAGGGCGATGCCGCCCGAAACAATGTATTTCATGGGAATATTCCTGGTGATGGTTGGCCTCATCGGGCCGGATGAATCGCACCGGCCCGATCAGGGGGATATCAGGGAAAGGATCAGGCGTTATCCAGGCTGGTCAGCACGCCGTATTGCCAATAACCAAACCCGACATTGCCGGTCCAATCGATGCCGAACAGCTGTTCCTTTTTCAACTGTTCATATTCCGTACCCTCGCCAAGAGAGACGACAGCGGGAATATCCTCCTGCTGCAGGATGAAGGGCTTGGCGGCCTCATCGGTGCGGAAGGTGGCGAACTTCGTGGTCCAGGTCAGCCGCGGATTGATCACGATATTGATCGTGAATTCGCTTTTCAGCGCCGCCAGTTCGGCCGTTGCGCCACCCGTTCCCAGAAGAATATTCTTGGCCTTCAGCGCCGCGCTCATCAGTGCGGGATGAGCAGGCACCATGACCGTGAATTCCGTGGCGTTCTGATTCATCGGCTCGCCACGGTCGTCCTTGAAGGTGTACATCTGCACAATGGCGGTGGTAATCGCATTCGCCATTTCGTCCGCCGTCGGCGCAGTATTGCTGACGACAGAATAGCTGATGTCATTCGACAGCGCGCCGCTTTCGCCTTCTTCATGGTCCGTGTCGAAATAATATTGACCATCATAACAGGCGGTCGCCTCGCCGTTCTCAATCAGCTCGGAAAGCAGCTTTGCCGGGTGATCATTGGCCCTGTCGGACAATTGATTGACCCGCACATTGATCATGCCGAACTTGTCGCGCCGCATGTCTTTGGACTTGATTGTGATCGAGCCTTCGTAATCTTCGTTGGAAATGACGAAGGAGTTCTCACGCAATTCAGCAGGCTGCCGCCCGGCGATGAATTTGCGCAAGGCAGGCGATGCGCCCAACCAGCCATATTCCTCACTGGCCTGGTCGGACGTGACCTGCATGCAAAGGTCCATGACCCATGCGGATGGGCCTGTTTCAAGACGGGCGAGGATCATCCCCACCACGCCCCTGGTTGTGATCTTTTCGTACTGCTTAGGAAGCATGATGTTTCCCTTTCAAAAGCAAGATGTGAGATTGAATCCGGTCACCCGGCACAGATATTCATGAAGGGCCGCAGATTGCCGGCCCCTCATTGCGGCAATCAGCCTTCGCGAGCCCAGATGCCTTTCAACTGCGTGATCGCATAGCCGTCCGCGTCAACGAAACCGAGCACCGCAAAGTCACCACGACGCGCGGTCGCCTTTGTGTTGATGACATCCTTGTTATTGGCGGCGCTGATATCGGGTCCTTCCACCGAATCATCGGCATCCGGAGAGATCGTCACGGCGACCGTGCCATAGGCGCCGCCATTGACGATCTTGCAGAATGTCGGCGTGGCGACGGCAGCCAGCGTGATGGTGCGGGCGTCCGTATCCACCCAGAACAGCTTTCCACTGTCCTGCGGATCCAGCGTCTTGTCGGCTGATACCACTTCGCGCACAGAATATTCCGCGTATGGATCGCGGAAATTCAGCGCATCGAATTCGACGATGCCAACGCCGGATGAGATGAACCTGTCGACAAAACCGACAAAGGATCCGCCAACCGGCGACAGGGAGAACGCATTATCATCGGTCGCAAAGACCGGCAGGCCGAGGTCCGTGATCACCAGGCCGGTGATCAACAGTTCAATTCGCCCGCGTTTGACAAGATTGACGTTGATGGCGGACGCCGCGCCGGACGCATTGTCCGCCTTGGCTTCCGCGAATCCACAGAAGTCATCGCCCGCGACAAGCGGACGCATGAGGCCAGTCGCTGCAACCATGCCGACGGCAGCGCCCTGATAAATGATATCCGACCCGATGGTCGGAAGTTCGTTTTTGTTGCCCAAAAGGTAGTCCCGAAGGGCATTAGCGGCCAATGTGGTCATTAGCTTTACCTATTTTTCAAGTGGAAATGCGGCGGGCGTGATTGCCGCGATGATGCCCTTTGATCAGGCCGCCTGGCGGCCTTCGCGTTTCTTGTAGGCGACGTAGGATTCCGCCGTCGGGAATTCCGCCTTCAGCTTGTCGCTGGCCGTATATTCCGCCGCCCAGCCTTCCGGGTCATTCGCCGCTGCGGGCTCGGCTTCGCTGACGCTGGAAACAACGCCTTCGGCGGCCCTGTCCATTTTCGCCAGGACCGCTTCCGCCGATGGCCCGGCGCTGGTCGCGGCCAGTTCTCCGGCATCGATCGCCGCAAGGATCTTCGAGGATGCAGCAGCGGCGTCGGTGCCGTCGGCAATCATCCCGGCGATCAATGTTTCGCGGCCGGGCCTGGAAAGGGCCATGATGGCGGAAACGCGATCGCGCTCGGCCTGCGTCGCCGCTTTCATCGCCGCTTCCGAAGCGCTGTTTTCAAGTGTCGCCACAAGGTCACCATGGTCTGCCCGAAGGCTTTCCAGGGTAACCACCTGGGCCGGCGCAGCACTGGGCGCCGTTCCTGTATTCTTTTCTGCCATGATCGTCTCCTGTTTGGCGTTTGGAATGGCGGTGTGCGCGCTGGTGTCGCCCGCGTTGGATGATCCCGCACGGTCCGCCAGGTCCGCGAGGGTTTCTTCAAAACTGGAAATCCGGTCGATCAGACCGCGCCGCAAGGCTTCGTCGGCAGTGAACACCAGCCCCTGCCCGTAATCCGCCAGCAATGTGTCGCGGTCAACGCCGCGCGCCGCCGCCAGACCGCTGAGAAACATCTCGGCCCCATTGTCGGCGATGGCCTGCAGCTCTGCCCGGCCTTCATCGCTTTCGGCGTCCAGATGCTTGTTCGGCGATTGCTCGGCGATCACCTCGACCACACGCCCACCGAGCTTGGTGAAGATGCCTTCCAGATCCATGTAGCGGATCAGGCAGCCGACCGAACCGACCAGCGAGGTCTGCGATGCCACCGTCTCGGTTGCGCTGGCCGCCAGCCAATAGGCTGCCGATGCGCCGATCCCGCCAATATGGGCAACGATGGGTTTGTGCCTGGCGAAGGATGCGATTTCCGCTGCAGCCGCCTCGACATTGGCGACAGCGCCGCCGGGCGAATCCACGTCCAGGATAACCCCCTCGACCGTTTCATCCGCTGCCGCCAGGCGCAGATCCCGAATGACCTCATCATAGGACCAATATCCGGAATTCATCCGCGACACGAGCGGCCCCATGATCGGCACAACCGCGATCGACCCGACCCGGGTCATGAAGCTGCCGCCGCCATAGCGAACGCCCCGGCGCGATGATTCCGGCATCTTGCCATTGCCGCGCAGCGCGTCGACGGCAAACAGGCTTTCGCGAATGCCTGCCTTGTCGATCGCCCAGAGCTGGCGGCTGGCGCTGTTGCCGGAGATCGGCCGCGTGAATTGCGAAATCAGCTGCGCTACGTCAAGCATCGTCTAAGTCCTCTTTCAGGTCCTGCCCGGAGAGCGGTTCGTCTTCAACCGTTTCGCCTTCCAGTGTCTGCCCCATGCCTGCCATCCGCTCGCTTTCGCGCGCTGCCTGGTCGGCCTTGACATCAAATTCACCGCCCGTGCGCTCGGTCATCACCTGCTGGCGTGTCTTGAACAGATTGCGCACGTCGCTTTCGTCGGCCTTGGCGTCCTTCAGCGGATCGAGCGAAATGCGCACCGGTCCGGTCCATTCGGCCCGCAGCCAGGCATCCCGCGTCACCGGGTCATCAAAGAAACCCTGCGCATCCAGCCGGTCGGTCAGAATGGCCTCTTCGATCACCCAGCCGCGCACCTCCTGGCAGAAGTCTTCTGCAAAGCGTTCGCGGCGTTTGCGAAACGTGTGATAGGCCATTTCCAGTGCGGCGCGGCTGGCCGAATAGGAGGAGGTGAAATGCTTCACCAGCAGCTCAAAGGGCATTTCCAGCGCGACGCCGACCAGCCGCAGGAACGCCTGGGCAAAGCCGTCAAACCCCGGATTGGGCCGCATCGGATTGGCGATCTCGACCTTTTCGTCGCTGTTCAGCGAGACGATCGCGCCGGATCCCATTTCAAGCTTTTCCTCGTCAGATCCCGCCGAGCCCGATTCAGACGCGCCCAATGGTCCCGCATCCTGCTCGGATGAGCTGGTGACGAAGACCGTGAACATGGCCGAGACCACAGCCGCCCGCACTTCCGCATCCTGATAATCGCCGAAGCTTTTCAACGATTCGATGACCGGGGCGAAATAGGGAATGCCGCGCGATTGGTCAGGCCGCTGAAACGAAGCCAGATGGATGACGATGCGCCGCCCGTCGTTGAACCGCAGCGGCACCCGCCGCCATTGTGTCGGGCCGCGATACTGGCCACCCGGATGGCGGTTTGCCACATGCACGGCCACCGGCACGCCATCCTTGTCGAATTCCACCCCGCCGGAAATCTTGTCATCGTCGGCCCGGTTGTGCGGATTGCTGATCCGGTCGGCCTCGATCACCTGCAATTTGGTGCCATAGACCTGGCCCGCCCGCTTGCGATAGCGCCGCAGGATGAACACGTCACCCGATTCAAGCTCCGAACCGAAGATCATTTCCTGCAGGGGGCCGAACTTCTGCCGGTCCGAAAAGTCGATCGACCGGCAGGCGATGCCGAATTCCCGGTCGGCGGCCTTGTTCCAGGCGCGCGCCGCCGCTTCGCTGATTCCCAGCAGATCGTAATCGCAGGCCGCCTTGACCTTCAGGCCATTGCCGATCACATGGGTCTTGTTGGTGGCGATCGCACCGGTGGCAATCGGCACATTGCGCACCAGGTCGCGCGAGCGGGCGCGCAGCGCCGGCAGGTCGGGCAGCGTATCCGCATCGGCGGAACCACCATCCGGGTTGAAATTATAGGTCGCCTTGCGGCCCCGCTTGCCGCCGACATAGCCGCCGCTGAGCGCGTTCAGCACCGTTCTGGCGCGGATGCGCTCGATCATCGCCTGCGGGTTGAAGACACCGACAAATCGATCAACCAGCGTGGCGGGGGCAACCTGCACGCGGCGGCTCATCGGGCGACACCATAGCGCACGCGGCGAACGCCCCGCGAGGCGGAATCAAGCTTGGTCACCCAGTTCTGCCAAAAGTCAATCTGGTCCCGGATTTCCCCGGCGTCCGCCCGTGTCAGCGAGCGGCCATTGATGGAATAGGATTGATTCGAGGCGACCGATGTCGAAGCTTCCAGCCAGGCAGAAAGCTGCGCCTCGGCCTGTGCGAGTGTGATACCTGCCACGATCAGATTCCTTTCGAGAGAACACGACGGCGACGCCGCGCCGGCGGCACGACATGGGGCGGCGCCGGGGGTTCATCCTTTGCCGCGACCTGCACCGCGTAATTGTTGCGGGCCACCACATCCGCCCATTGCGGCGGGCGCGCCCAGTCGATCTTTTCAGCGCCCAGGATGATCGCCAGGCCAAGGCCATAGACGGCCAGATCCAGCGCTTCATTGCGGGTGCCGGACTTGATCAGTGACCAGCCCTTTTCCGTGCGCTGTTCGGCGCAGAATTCTTCGAAGACAGACGGCGGCAGCGCATCGGGCAGCCGGTAGGTGCCCGGCCCATCTTCCTTGCGCGTCAGCGCCAGGGCGATTTCATCCTTCAGCATGTCGGTGCGGATCCGCACCAGCTTGTAGGGCGGACGCCCCTTGATTTTCTTGCCGGTGCGTTTTTCCGGCTCGATGTAGAAGGCCCGGTCGCCCTGCAGGCCGGGCTGGTTGTTGGCCAGAAAGACACGATGGCCCTGGCCGTTTTTCTTCGCCTTGGTCAAGAACTTGTAGGCGTTCGAGGTCACACCCTTCGCGCCGCGCAGGTCAACGATCATGCCGCGCGGCAGCAGGTGAAACCCGCTTTCGGCCACCGGATAGCTTTTCTCCAGCAGGTCGAAGAGCACGTCCCAGTCTTCCGGATAGCGGCCCGGATCAATCGACCGTTTGCCGCTGGCATTGGGCGAGGAATCGGGCGGCGTGACCAGTTCGAAGCGGTCAATCAGTTGCCGGGTCAGGCCATCGCCAAAGGCATCGACCTGCACCACAAAGCGGTTGCCCTGCACATCCACAGACACCAGCAGGAACCGCGTGCTGGATGGCGCGATTTCCAGAGGCGCCCGCACCGCCAGGGCCTTCAGTCCATCCACCGACAGGTTTTCGCCAACCGTGCGCACCGCTGGCTGATAGGCCCTGCCCTGGTCAAGCGTGACTGTCGCCTTCAGCGTCGTTTCATCGTTGTTTCTGAGAAAATCACCCTTGGCCGATTCATATTTCATCACCAGCTGGTGCCAGCTTTGCATGGCGGCGACCGGGCCTTCGCAGCGGTAGGACACAATGTCGGTGTCGCGGATCTGCGGGTCATTGACGGGCACCGCCGATTTGCCGTCCGCGCTCTCATGCAGCCATTGGCCGCTTTGGTTCATGGCGGTCTTGCGGTCCGGCGCAATGCAGCAGCCGTTCGGGCAGACCATTTCGACCGTTGCGGCGCGGGCGGCGGGTGAGCCTTTGGCCTCATAGACCAGCCGCTCGAAGGACGGGATAAAGGCATCGCCGCATGAGGGGCAGGTCCAGTAGTAGCAGGCCCTCGTGCCATTGTTGAATTCAGCAAGAATTCCGGTGCATGGCGGCGCTTCGTGGATATCCTTCAACTCCCAGTCATCCACAATGATGGGACGCCCCGGCGAACTTTCCGCGATGGTCATGCCCAGGGATCCGGCCTGTTGCGTGCGCTTCATGGCAAGCGAAAAGGCATTGCCCTCGCCCTCGATGTCCTCGGTCTTGTAACGATCGTAATCGCACAGGATCACTGTGCGGTATTCGTTCTGCGAGAAAGAGCCCATCACCGGCCAGCCGATGAAAAGGTTCATGCCGCCGGCAAAGGCCTTTTCATAGAGGTTGTCGCCGCCGCGTCCCGAATGCTGGCGCGATGACAGGCACTCGTTTTCCCGGATCATCGGGCGCAGCTTGCGCAAGGAAAACTGTTTGGCGCTGTCCTGTGTCTGGCACACCACCAGCATCTCCTGCGGCTGGCAGGCGATGGCGTGGCCGATCGTATTGAGCACCAGGCTTTCCGATTTGACCGTGCGGGCAGGACCAACAAACACCAGTCCGCGATATTTGCGCGACAGCACCATGCTGGCCGGTTCCGTCATGTAGGGCGCGAAGTCGTTTTTCCATCCGCCGGAATATCCGGTGAAGCTGACGCGCCGGTCGCGCTCGGCCCATCTGGGCACGTCGATGCGATCGGCAGGCCGAAGGGTCGGCAGGGCCTCGGCGATCACCGCATCCGCCGTCGCGAAGGGCGGCGGCGACATCGGCGGCATATAGCGGTTGATATCATGCTCAAGCATCAAACATGTCCTGCTTGAGGTAGTCCGCACCACGCTCCGGGCGCTGGTCCCAGAAGCTGCTGATGCGCCGTTCCATTTCGTCGAGCAATCCGTCGCAGACATCGACAAAGACCGCGACCGCTTTCGGCGAAATCGCCTCGACGCGCTCGACGCGGTCAGGCGCGGCGTCCATCGTGTCGCGGATGATCGTGAACAGGGTTTCCAAAAGGTCGCGCACATCGTCGCGCCGCATCAGGCTGTTGCGCGCCGCCTGGAATCGCTCCTGCTCGATCTGGGCGGCGATGATTTCGCGCTTTTCCTTCGGCCCCAGGGCATTGAGCGAATCGCCGGACGCGCCGCCGATCAGCTCCAGGCGAAGCGCCTGAATGGCCTTGCGGTTTTCCGCGCTGCGCCGTTCTTCAAGCGCAATCGACGCCTGCCGCCAGGCCCAGCAATGCGAAAGCTGCAACTCATAGGCCTTGCCGTTGCCGCCTTCCTGGCGAACCGGCATGCCGTTGCCCATCCACTGGCTGATCGTGTTCATCGACACGCCCATGGCTTCAGCCAGGTCCTCACGGTTAAGCACAACATCAGCCACCGTTTTCGGCAGCGGATGCTGTTTAACCAAAGCGGCAATATCCGCATCAGTCAGCGCTTTGAGGTCCATGAAAGTCCTGTTCTGATTTTTCTTGTCGCCGCGCCGCAGTCGAAGCCTTCCACCAAGCCCAGCAATGAGAGAGATGCACCTGACAGGGAGAACCGACACCATTTTCTTTCCAGAATGGCGGGCGGTCATGGGAGAACTGAAGGTTATAGGAAAGCCCGTTTTCACGCTCTATGGAAAGCGGCATTCCAGACCAGACCAAACGGTCGACACCCGCACGATTGAGATATATCGCCTCACCGAACTCCACAGGATTAATCACGCAATCATAGACACCGGATGGCAGCGGATGCTGTTTAACCAAAGCGGCAATATCCGCATCAGTCAGCGCCTTGAGGTCCATGAAAGTCCTGAATTCTGGTTTGAACAACAACAACAACGGGATAATCAATCCCGCTTTTTGCAAAAAAACCCAAACAACCTGCGCTCGCGAAGAACCCGCAGTCGGGGGGAGCGCTGGAAGGACCCAAAGCCTATTTTGCTGTGCGCAGTGCATGTTCCAGTGAGCGGGCAAAGCGCGCCGGAAATGCATGTCCGGCAACCTTTGCCATTTCTTGGTGAAAGCCCAGGCGTGGGCTGTAGGTTGTCTTGTCTTCGTAGCGGATCAGCAGCTTGAGCTTTCCGCTCTTCATGCGCTGCCAGATACCGCCGACGCCCTTGACGCGGCCCGAGAAGGTGGCTGGCTTTGCCAGCGCCGCCTTGACCGCATTGCGCGTCATGTTGCCGTATTTGTTGCGGCGCTGTCCGACCGGTATGAGAAACGCCCGGCCCTTCGGCGTGGTCGTTCCGCCCTCCTCCTGCACCCGCAGATATTCAGCCTGGATGTCCTTGACGAAGACCGAGGCGATCAGCCCCTGCTTGTTTGCACCGGAGAAGGCAATGCCGCGTTTGGTGAAGGGCGTCGGCTTGTCGAGACGCCGCGCGATCAACCGCTCGGCAGCGGGCTTGAGGTCGAGGCGGACCGTGTCGGTCAGCGCCTTGGCCGTGGCGAATGGCAATTGCCCGGCCACTCTGTCGCCGAGATATCGCGTCCATTCGCCGATATTGCTTTCGAAGCTGATTTCCAAGGATGGCCCTGACCTACAGGCGTGAACCAAGAAAGATTTTGCCTGGATCGCATGGGGCGAATGGTGGCAAAATCAGGGGCTGCCCGGTGTACCGACGTGGAGGGTCTGACCTCACTTGGCGACGGATCTTGTCATCGCCTCTAACGCTCACTCTGGATCAGCAGCTTGTCCTGGGGAAATGCTGCTAATCTATTATTTTCAGATTTGCAACAGGTATTGTCACCGCCACCTCGCCACCGAACAACGCTGTCTTGCAGCGCACATGGCGGGTGCCACGGTATCCGGTGACAACGGCATTGACGAAGGCGAAGGCACCGCCTGTGACCTCCACCTTGCAGCCCTTCACGTATTCCGCCTCCATCTGGTCCCGTGGCGACTTATCGAACAGCTTGCTGGCCACCATGCCCTTGAGCGCATTGATGATTTCCGCGCTGACAGCCAATGGCCGTTCACCGTCACCGAGCAGCGATATGACCTTGTCAAAACCCAGCAAACCTTGCCATGCGGGCGCGCTCATCACCACCTTGACGAAGACATATCCGGCGAAGATCGGGGCGTCATGACCATCCATCAGACGGCCTCTGCAGCGCCTTGCGGCAGCCTGCCTGGTCGGCACCCATGCACAAATATTTTCCACTTGCATGGCCTCGGCCACCGCCATCTCATGCCGATTCGCAACGCTCAGCACGAACCATTGCGAATCACCTTGCGCCTCTTTCGACGCCGCCAGCACGGCCCGCTGATGCGCTTCACTGGCCAGACGCTGCTTGTTCTGCTCCCACTGGGCAGTGGCCGGATCGATGAAAATGGCTTCAGGCTGCGCGTTCATCATTATGGTGTCCTTCTTCGCCCAGGGCTTTGAGGGCTGTTTCCAGTTCTTCCAGTGCAGCGGCCACGAAGGCCGCAGGCTCGGTGTAATCATCGGGCTGGGCCGGCACCGGCAACCAGATCCACTCGACGCCCTTGGCCTCGATCAGCGGCCATCCGCGCTTTTCGTGCTCGGCCTGCCAGGCGGCGAAGAGATCGCTTTGCGTGCTGCACTGGCAGCAGCGCTCGGCCAGAGGCTCGAAGCCCACAGGCACCGCATGGCCACGCCGCTCGGTCGCTTCCGCCAGCATGGTGTTGACATCCGGATAGCCGTTCAGCGCCAGATGCCGCAGACGCCAGCGCCGGCCCTCTGCGCCGCCCTTGTCGATCAACCCCTGAATGTAGGACGAAGGCGCCGACATGCGGCTGGATGGCCCCCGCAGCAACACCCGCAGCCGCCAGACGTTCCACAGCTTGCCAAACGGTTTTGCGTTGTGGTGCGACTTTGCAGGCTCGGCAGGACCATCAGGCACTTCGGTCCATCGGCGATCACGCAGAAACGTCGACAGGGCAACCTTGTATTTGTGGCCACTGCCAACCCATTCGGCTTTCCAGCGCTCGAACTTGTCGGCAGCCGCCATGCAATCCGCATCGCTCAGATGCTCCCAGACGGCCTGCGCCTCCTTCGGGCTGCCGGATGCTGGAAACCACCCTTGCAGGATGCGAGTAAACATATCGGTGCGCTTCTTGAGGCTCAGTGCATCGCCCTCGATCTGATCCTCTTCCAAATCAGTCTCGCGCGCGCTCTCTCTCAATTGATGGTTAATCTTATAGTTCTCTGATGGTTTGGGTGACACTGTGTCACCCTTATTGGACACAGAGTCACCCTTAGCTGTCGTCAGAGTCACCCTTATTTCGTCTAAGGGTGACTCTCTGTCACCCTTATTTTCCGCTAAGGGTGACACAGTGTCACCCTTATTTTCACCTTGTTCCGCGTCCGAGATGCGTCTTTTTTCACCATAAAGGGCCAGCGGAAGAGCCTCGACTTTTGCCATATCGAGGTCATAGCGCGAGGTGTCCCTGGGTCCATCACCGCCACGTTTGACCAGCACCAGAATGCCCTCTTCCTGCAGCTCGTGCAGGGTCCGTTTGACGGTTCTGGAGGACACGTCACATTGCACCGCAATGCGCTCGATGCTCGGCCATATGCCGCGACCCTCATCGTCCGCATGGTCTGCCAATCGCACCGCAATGAGCTTGCGCGTCATTGAGCCGAATTTGCGTTCCCAGACGATGGCTTCACATTTGTTGCTCATGCTGCGCCCCTCATTTTTTCACCGTATAGCGAGAGCGTTTGACACCCTTGGTAATGTCGCCGCGCGTGTGCGCCCGGACAAATTCCAAGCGGCCCAAGCGAATGCGCATATGCGCCCGGCAAAAGTGAAATGCCCGTGGTCCGGTGAGCAAAGAGCCCGCATCAGCCACGCCATCAACGGTTTCAGGCGCCGTTGCGCGCAGCTTGATTTCCGTCCATGCCTGCAAGGGAAAACGCGCCGCCTGGCCCGCCTTTTTGATCCGCTTGACAAGGCCCTTATGCGGATGGTGTGCGACTCTTCCGATGATCTTCGGGCTGTTGATCAGCGACAGCAAAACAGTCAGATGCGAAGGCAGCGGATAGTTTCCCAATCCACCAGACATGCTCCCTGAATAATTGTCATAGAGATCAATCAGGCTTTCATCAGCGGCAGCGTCTGGGTCCTCTCCTTCCCTTGCCAAAACCGCGCGAAGCTCTTCGCGCGCGAGGGCTTCGCCGTCCCAGTTCTGTATGCCGTGCATGTAAGCCTGTATGTCATAACGAACCGGTTCGACCTCGATGTCGCTTTCACGCGTTACAGGCCCACCAACCTGCCTGTGATGGCTGACCTGGTAACCTTCAAAGACGCCTTTGCCGGTTTCGCGCAACAACACACCTTTGCGCGTGAACAGTTGCGCGTAGCCTTCAATCTTGTCCTTGCTGCCATAGGCCTGCTTTGGAGAACTCCACAGGTGCTCTATCCAGGTTACCGGCGCCGGCAGAAAGCCGATATCCTCGACGTTGCCTTTCAAAATGAACTCTTGCGCCATTTCCACCGCAAGCGAAAACACATCGCTCACCTCAAAACAGGCAGCACCGCCCAGATGCCGAAGCATCGGGTGCCAATGCAGAACAGACAATTTGGCGCCAGTGACCAGGTCCCGTTTAACAATCTCGTTGAATAATGGTGTCATCCCGCCACCCGTTTTCGCGCCTGGCGCGCCTTGTGTTCCAGTTTTGCGGTGGCCATGATCAGCGGTTTGAGCGCTGCCGGGGCCGGGTCATAGGCGCGTGTGTGCCTGCCGCTGAGCCGCGGCAGCAGACCGCGGGGGATGCACTCCCAATTGGCCGGGTCCGTGTTGGCCTTGTTGCCGTCGAGGGATTTCAGGCAATGGCCTTCCGGCACCGGGCCATGCAGCTTTTCCCATAGCCAGCGGTGCTTTTGCACATAGCGGCGCGGATAGCCCGTGTGCGGGTTGGTCTCGGCCACCGAGATCTCCACATAGCCGTCCGTCCTCAGCCGTTCATGGCCGAGGTGTTTGGTGTTGTGCGGCTCCTGGCCTTTTTTGAACTGGGTGCGCGCGCAATTCGGGTGAAAGGGCATTTTCTTGCCCTTGTTGGCGGGTGGTGCGCCCTTTTGGAAATGCCCGCTGCGCCCGGTCAGCCAGCCATTGCGCTTGCACAGCGCCTTGATATTGTCCAGCGTCACGTCCGTGCGGCCAAAGGCCCTGCAGAAATGCGTGTGCAGCGCCCGGCGCGTCATCTCGCGGCGCTGCTCAAGCCACGCCAGTTCCGCCTCCGAATAGGTGATCCATCGCCCCTTCATGCCGCTTCTCCCTCTTGCTCTTGCCGCGCGCGCTCCTGCTGTTCCTCAGACCTGGCGCGTTCCCTGCGCCGCTCTTCGGCCTCTGCCAGTTCGCGTTCTTCGTCCGTCTGCGGCTTGGCAATTTTCAGGGCCGCCGGCTTGTGCTCGATGGTCCTGGTGACCATGCTTTCGGGAATCAGATTGGCGACACCGCGCCCATGCTCGGCGACCAGCTCGGCCGCCTTGAACTGCAGCGCAGCCGCCCCGATGATCTGGTCGGAGATGCCGACAATGGCCTTGGCCCTTTGCACTTCCTGCTCGATCTTTTCCGCTGACAGATCCTCATCGGAAAGACGCTCCATCTGGGCAAACAGATGGTTGTTCAAATCGGACAATTTGTTTTTCATCACAGGTCTCCATCGCGGCATGGCGCCGTCATCTGGCCGAGCGCAGCGATGGCGGCTTCGGCGCGTTCAAGCAATATCTGGGTGAGGTTTTCGGCCATCGTGGCGGCCATGCTGCCGGGGGCGGCCTGGTCGTTGATGGCGATCAGCGCGAAACACAGAATGTGCAACTCGCGCAACTGGTTGGCGAGGGTTTCAAATGCATCGTTGCAATTGGTATTTTGGGGGTTTTGCTGCTGTTCGGGCGCAGCTTTCCCGTCGGCCATTTGTGTCATGGCGGTCGCTCCAAAGGTTGTCACAACCCGGCGACCAGCTTTCAACCTGGTGGCCGGGCAATTATGGGTTGAAAGACACCATGGAGCACGGTGCGGACCTTGCGGTCCCCGCATAACGCCCGGCCATAGAAAAACGCGCCGTTGACGGTTTCTCATGGCGCGTTGGACGCGCTCCATTGTGCGGGCTTTCAACCCCGTCCGAGGCTGTGGCCCCGGCAGCCCAAAGGTGCGCTGATTTGCTGAAATTGTCAATTGGGGGGTCATGATGATACCCTCCAGCCAAGTGACTCTGGCAGTATGACGGACAGCTCTGCAGGCAAGGCGCTTGTGACAAGCTCTACCATTCCAGCCGCGCTCAACGCCTCTAGATTCACCAGGGCTTTGCGCCTCAATTTTGGTGACGCGCCGAAAAAATTGAAAACACCTTGCACGTTCGTCGGAACGCGCCAGGCCTGCCAAAGCAGCAGCAACTTCTGTGTTTTTGTCAGGTCCGAACCACCGAAGATCTTCTCCATGGCGATTTCGAGATTTCCGGGTGTGCCTTTATTATTCTTGCTTAGGTAGAGCGTACGCGCTGGATAACGATCGTTTAGCGAATCAACCCATCCCAACCGATATGGCAGTATGACCTCGGGCCGGTAGTAGGGCGGGCTCCTTTTTATGAACCCATAATCCTGCAGAGCCTGAAGGTCTTCAAGTATTTTCCCTGAGCGCTTCGGAAAAGCGTTCACCAGATCAGGCATAGGCATATGCATTGCGCAATTGACCGGAACTTTCCAAACCAGCCAAAGCAGCATGAGCCGTTGGTTTTTTGTCAGTATGATGCGTCTGTCAAAATCGTCCATTGCGACTTCCAGATTGCCCGGCGTGCCGCCCAAATGGGGTTTTTCGTCACTCATGCCGCCACCGCCTTCACTTTCATTGCAACATCGGCGCCGGACCCGGATCAATGACCGCCGGTCGGGCATATTTTGCAGTTTCAATCATCCGCATGGGATTGCTCCTTTTCTGCCTGGTTGTGCGCGGTGGCGCTGGATGATCTGCGCCACCTGCGCTTCATTCATTTCCAGCATTTCGGCAATTTCCAGCGTGTCGCACAGGCCGCTGCACCACAGCGCCCAGACGGCCCTGCGCCGCAGCGCAACGCGCCTTGGTGACGGTTCTATGAGAGATGGGACTGAGGGTGATGAGGCTACGGGTGAGGCCGCTGCAGACACCAATCGTCCCCGCCACGCCCGCCGTTTTTCCGGGTATTTCTGCGCACCGTTCAGGATGGACGAATGGTCCCGCCCACCCAGAAACCGGCCAATTGTGGTGCTGGATTTGCGCGTCAACTGCCGGGCCCAATAGCAAAAGGCAAAGCGCGCCAGCGTGATATCCCGGCTCAGACATTCACCCTTGAGCACATCCAGACTGATATCGAAAAACCAGCAGACGCGCCGGGCAACGCTTGCCAGCGTGTGCGGCGCCCGGTCCGCCTTTTCGCCATCGACTGGAATGGCGGATCTGCAGGCCACCGCCTGGCGGTTCAAGAACCGCTCGATCTGCATCAGCCGCACCTGCCGGCGGCGTTCCCGGGCAACCCCCTCTTGCGTGGCGGCCTGCCGTGCTTCGGCGGCCTGGCGCAACAGCACGGTTTCGCGGTTTTCCAGCCGCGCCGGTTCATTCTTCGCCTTGCCGGCGGCCACCCGACGCGCATGCGCCTGGGTGCGCGCATTGGCGTCGACATGGCGGGTGCAGACAGCTTGAAACATCATCTTTCCTTTCCTTCACCCCAGCGCCGCAAACAGCGGCCCGTTGTCTGTTGTCTGTGCCGTGGCCTGTTTCTGCGCCTTGCGCACCACAGGCCCGGCGCGTGTTCGGGTCCATTCCAGCCGCTGGCTGGCCACGTCAAAATAGGTCTGGTCCTTTTCGAAACCGGCAAACCGCCGGCCTTCCAGCAGGCTGGCGACCCCTGTGGTGCCGCTGCCCATGAACGGGTCGAGGATCAGATCGTCCGCCCCGGCAAAATCGCGTACCAGGGCGCGCATCAGATCCACCGGCTTTTCAGTCGGGTGTCGCCCGTCGCGCTGGGCATTGTTGGTGTTGAAGGTGTAGACGCCGCGCTTGCCCCCGGCGTTCCAATGGGCATGACCGCTGCCGCACCAGGCGGCGACAAACATTTCTGCCCCCATGGCAGGTCCCTGCCCGTTGAATTGCGGTGTGGCGTCAGGTTTGATCCAGCAGCAGGCCCGCTTGTAGCGCGCCCCCGCCGCCTCGATCGCATCGCGCCAGGGCGCAACGCCCTCCGGCGTGCAGAACACCAGCAGCCAGCCGCGCGATACCCGCACCATCTGGCGCGCCGCTTCGACCCGGATCGGCTCTATGCTGGCAAAATCCAGAACCTCCAATTCGGCATAGCCATCGCCGCGAATCTTGCGCCCGCGCGGATGCGCCTTTTGCGCCTTGTTCACATGCATGTGCTTTTCATAGGGCGGATCGGTGATCACCTGGTCGACGCTGTCGGCATCCATATGGCCCATGGCCTCCAGGCAATCCCCCAGCCAGACAGACGCCCGCCCGCCTTCCAGCGCCGTGCTGTAGAATGCAGGCGCATCGCTCATGGCGTCACCTGCTTCACATAATCGATGCGATCGGCGGGTTTGAAATCATGGCGCGCCGCCAGTTTTTGCATCGCATCATTGCTGCGCATGGTGCCGAACTGCACCGATGAAAGCCCGGCGCGCTGCGCCTCTTCCTCCACCATCTGCAGCAGGCAGGTGGCGTGGCCCTGTCGGCGCTCTTCAGGCTTGACGTAAAGAATATCCAGCCAATAGAAATCATGGCCCTCCGGCTGGTAATAAACCGCGCAGGCGGCGACGCCATCGCGCGACCAGGTCACTTTGATGTGTTCATCGCCCGTCAGCGGCGCGCGGCCCAATGGTATCGCGCCTTCCGCCTGCCCGGCCTTGATGAAGTCCGCCACAATTCCCAAAGCAACGCTGTGTTCCGCCGAACCGCTCATGCCGAAACCCGCCGCCCACGCGCCGGCACGAATGCGGGCACAGGTTTGCGCTTTTCAGTGCTGCGCCGCACATGATGCGCGCAGAAGCTTTTACCCAGGCCGGTTGCGCCGGGCGTCAGATCCGCCCCGCAGCACAGCATGTCCGGGCCGGCAGGCGAATCGCGGTCTTCCACCGGAAACAGGCAGCGATTGCGCCGCCCTTCCGTCAGCACGCCGAAGCGGTCGCGCATCGCTGGGTCGGGGGTGGCCGGGTCGGGCGTGGCCGGAGCCGGTGCCATCTGGCGCAGCGCGTCCAGCAGCTCAGGGTCCTTGTCGATGGCCTCCTGGACGGCCCCGACAATCCCGGCCACACAGGTGGCAAAGAAGCTTATGGGCGCGCTGGACACATCCTTGCGCACCACTGGTCTGGCGTCCTTGTTCACCGTCCGCCCGACAAAATTCTTGCCCGCATTGGGCAGCACCAGCCCCATGCGCCCGGCCTTGCCGATCACCGCCCCGCGCAGCTTGCCCAGCACATCGGCCATTTCCCCGGCGCTCATCGTCGTGGTGGCGCACAGATGCGCAAGCTGCGCTTCTTGGTCTGCAGTCCAGCGAATGGCAGCCATCAGTTTTCCTCCTGTTGATAATCATCAAGCGCGCGGTGCAGCGGCCAGGGGAAATGCGCCACGCTGGCGTCATTCACGCCTTCGGTCCAAAGCCGTGGCTGCTGCGCATCCGGATGCGGTCGCACGGTGGCCAGCACCCGTTCAATCACCGTCTGGCGGTTCATCACCCAGCCGGCCGCTTCGCCCACTACAATCTGACGTTTGATGCTTTCGGCAAATTGCCGCATCAGCGCCGGGGTGGCGCTGTCCATGGCCCCGGCCAGGGCCTGCAGCGCCGCCGGCGGCAGCACGAAGGGCGCCAGATAGCGCGCCAGGATGCGCTTGCGCTCATTCAGGCCCGGCAGCTCCAGCGTGATGTTGATTTCAAAGCGCCGCCACACGGCCTCATCAATCCGATCGCCGAAATTCGTTGCGGCAATCACAAAGCCGTCGTGCCGCTCCAGATGCGCCAGCAGCGTGTTGACCATGTGGTTATAGCTCTGGTCTGCCGAACTCTCGCCATCACGCCGACGCGCGGCCAGCGAATCGAATTCATCCAGAAACAGAAAATGCGGGTCGCCCGCCTGTGCCGAGGCTGTCAGGGCTTCAAACAGCCCACCCACATGCTGCGCGGATTCACCAACATATTTGGAAATGACCTTTTCCGATTGAACCACCAGCAGCGGCAGGCCGATGCGCGCCGCAAGATGATGCGCCAGCGTCGTCTTGCCGGTGCCGGGGAGGCCATTCAGCAAAGCCCGGCGGCGCGCCTGCAGGCCCACTTCGGCCAGCGCGTCGCGCGCCCAATATTCCTCCAGCCATTCCAGCAGAACGCGGCGCATGACGGGCGAAAGGATCGGCTCTTCGGCGTCCGCCGGATGCATCACATAGCCAAAGCTTTCCAGCGGTGGCGGCATCTTGCTGCCCATGAAATTCATTCTCCATCTCCAGAACCGTCAGAAGGCCCCATGCCATCGGTGCCCGAGGCGGCGCGCCACCCGGCATCAAATTTCGCGCGGCGCTTGTCATCATGGGGAAACGGATTACTGGTGATCGGCTCGCCCTTGCGAAAGGCCTCCCCGCCCAGCTCGAAGGCCACCCCTTCGGAAACATCGGGCACATTGCGGCGCGGCTTTTTGGGCGGCGGCGCCTTGGCTTCCGGTTTCCGGCCTGCCGGTTTTTCGCCCTGGGGCTTTGGCTCGTGATAATCCTCCACATTGACATTGCCTTCGCCATCGCGGAAAAGCCGCACCGGCTGCCCGCCGGCCCGCACGATGATCTCGCCGCCGCTTGGCACCAGTTGCGAAAGCGCCGCGATCACCTGGTCGCGCGCCGCGACATCAACAGACATCAACCCGACAGCGCGAAACAGCGGCGTTTCGGCCTCCATGCCCACCGCATGCAGATACAGATCCAGCATGTCCTGCGCTTCGGCCAGTGCGTTTTCATCGGCAGCACGCCGGGCAATCACCTTGCGCATGGTCGGCGCGTCAAACCCGCGCGCCTTGGCCTCTGCAAAAATCGCTTTTTCATCATCGGCCAGCTGCTGCTTGTCCTTGCGCAACAGCTCGATCCGCTCGATATAGGCCAGCAGTTCTTTCCCCGAAGGTGTGTTGCGCCCCGTCTGTTTCTTGCTCATGATGGGTCCCTTTGTGTTGAACGTTGCAAATCACTGCGCCAGTCGCGGGCGGCTTCAATGGCCTGCCGGGCTGTGCGGTCGGTGTCGACAGCGGCGGAACGGGCCGCCATGCAGCCTGCGAGAAAGGGCGAAGGCGTCGTGGTCCAGGGCGACCAGAAATCAAAGTCCTGCAGCCCCTGGCTGCTATACTTCGCAGGCCCATTCAAATGGTCTGAGATGCGTCTTGGAAGAATGATTTCCCGAGGATCTACACAGTCTTCGCGCGGTGCGGATTTTGCCTTGCGGCGGCCAAGTAAATAGCAATCGATACGCTCAACAACCGCCCCGATCATCGAAATTGCCAAAAAAGCAAAAAGGACGCCAAGCCAGCCCATCACACCCCCTCCGAAAAATCCGGATCGGAAACAAGAAAGGCCGTGCCATGGCACGCTGTCCCGCCGAAGGCGGCAAGCGCGACCGCGCGTCGGCGATCGTTCGCCGCCCCGTCTGGAGCCAGCGCCGCAGGCGCGCCCGGCGTGAAGACAAAACCAGAGCCATCCGTATCTTTCCCCATCAGTATTCCCTCGGTGGGCAGCCCAATCGCCGCTCCAGCGCGTCAACACGCGCCCGCAGGATGGCAATCTCAACCCTCATTCTCAGGCACACACATCCCGCCAGTACGACCCCGGAAGCAAGAACGATAAGCATCATAAAAACCACCAAATCCATCACCGCCCCCCATCCAGTTTCCCCTGCAAATCGCGCAGGCAGCGCACCATGTTCTCGATCTTCAGGTGCATGGTGCGGCTTTCATTGGCGTCGACGATATTGTCTTCCAGCGCCTTGCCCAGCGTCTGCGACAGGTCGCTGGAGCTGCCGACCAGCCGCAGCAGGTCTGTCAGGTCCGGCTGCCCGGCGTCGGTGGCGCTGCCCTTGACCAGCACATAGCCCAGCAGCCGCGCCTGGGCGTCGAGGATCAGCGGCGCGCCGACCATGCTGTCGATCACCAGCGCCGTGTCGGCCCGCAGCATTTCGGGATAATGCGGCCCCTGCAGCTTCGAAAGATAGGATTCGCTGATCTCCAGATCCTGCGAGAGGGCAG
>TARA_R110000751_G_scaffold100318_3_pt1 | contig 45759 bp, 41 predicted proteins | sample TARA_R110000751 | Tara Oceans TARA_R110000751 (sample SAMEA4398001) | marine metagenome | biome: Polar Biome; feature: [MES] marine water layer (ENVO:01000295) within the mesopelagic zone...; material: water (ENVO:00002006), including particulate matter (ENVO:01000060) such... | reverse complement strand
TTTAAAGTGGGTGTCTTCTTAAGTACCCTTTCTTAAGTACCCTAATTGGACACCTTCGTTAGCTGCCTCTTGCATAAGCTTTAACCCGCGAACAGGGTATTTTTTGTTTCCATCTGTGCCGTAATATAAACTAAAACCATATGTAAATTTTGTATGCGAATGACCTTGTTTTATTGCCCTCTCGAAGTACTGAGATGCCTTGCTTAAATCCCGCTTAACATCATCACCATACAAATGGTTAACTCCCATTCTATATGAAGCGTCAGCGCATCCTAAATCTGAAGCCTCAATTTTTTGTTTAATATACCTTTTGTTAAATTCAGAGGGAGATTCCCCTGGCTGACTAAAAGAAGAAATGAAGTTGATAGCAATAGGATCTTTTTGTTCAACAAAAGGTTCCAAATACTTTGTCAATTCTTCGTTTTCTACACTATCAAAAAGTTTTTCTGCTAGCCGTATTTCAGATTTGTTCATATGAAAGTTAGAACTCTTGGCATATAACGCTTCGCATAAACAGCGGAGCAAGTTGGACGCGTTTTTGCGCCGTGTGTTTTGCAAAAAAACGGCCAGCTTGCGGAGTCAGATTTAATGCGTTTGTTAGTAGCCAATTACGGTATCCCCATTTCCCAAAGCTGTTCATTTGACAACATTTCAGGTGTACCATTTGAGCTGAAATTGAGACCTAAACAACAATAATTTGAACTCAAAAATCCCTGTGTACTAACTTGAAAAACGACGAGTTTATCCATGTCTTGCCAAATAGATTGTTTATACCGTTTACCATTAATTACTACTTCAGAATCACCATGTAAAGTTGCTGGATTTTTTGAGTTAATGTATGCATCCCTTAACTTACTCAGGTGTTCGTACTCATCCATAATTATCCTTGGCTACTAACGCCCCAAGCAGCGGAAAACGCGAACGTTTTGGCGCAGCCAGTGAGTGGTTTTCCGATGACTTGGTTTGTTAGCTTTCATTGCAGCTATTTTCCCACTCAGTAAAAAGTGCTGTTACAGCTTCTGATATCTCTTCACGCAAATGCATATCCTGCGCCTGAACCTTATACTCATAATAAATTGATTTATATTCAACTGTTTGTCTACAGCTATAACTACCAGCTGATTCTAAACAGCTACCTATATACCAATCGTCAGGGAGTTTTGTTTCGGGTTTCTGTTGTGGCGGGTATTTTACAAGGTGCCACATAAATAGTGGTTTATGATATTTGTAAACCCTAGTTAATGGGAGAATATTGTCTTTCTCAATAAAAACACTCTCGCTTTCAGAATAGATATTCCAAGCCGAACTTGCCATGCCCTTCGGGTTGCCTATTTGAGATTTTGCATAAGCCAAGCCGGTTAAAGAATGTTCAAAATTAACATTGTGAATATTCACATGACTTATCGTGTAATGAGGTACCTTCTTCTTTATCTCAGAAGCTGGAATGTAAATTAAATCTTGCCCATCTGAACTATCAAGTTGATCTGATATAGGTGCCAAAATAGCACTCATAAATGAAGTGTCTGGAGAGTAGCTTGCCGGATAACAAATTAAAGTTTTATCAAGTTTTACTTTTCTCAGCCCTTCGCCATAACTTAGATGACAAAATCCTAGGAGAGTAATAATAACTGCACTATTTAAAATTTTACTCATAACGTCCCTGAAAGCTAACAATATTAATAAGACGCAAACGCCCGTGTTTAAACACGGGCGTTTGCCGTATATATATTTTTAACTATTTTAGTCATATAGGGTAAGTTATTACAACATAAAGTGTTTTTCTGATTACCGCATTTCGATACGGGGGAAATGCGGCCATTACCTAAGATCTTGCACATATACGGGGGGAGAACTATAACTGTATATAATTACAGTTAAAAGAGCAGCGATGGAATGATTAAATCCCCTTTTTTAACCTACATAGCAGAATTTATGTATCAGCGGCATTACGCCAAGAAGACTATCGAAAGTTATGTTCACTGGATTTACCGCTTTATCTGCTTTCATCAAAAACGACATCCTGCACAAATGGGGAATAATGAAGTAGAACTGTTTTTAAATTATCTGGTCGTTAAATTAGATTCAGCACCTAGCACGCAGGCTAGTGCGCTTAATGCATTAGTTTTTCTGTACAAGAGTATTATTGATAGGCCTTTAGATATTAAATTGAATTTTGTTAGAAGTAGTCGTCAGGCGAAGTTACCCGTTGTGTTGACAATGGAAGAAGTGAAGGCTTTTTTGGCGGTGATTAACGCAAAACATAAATTGTTGGTTTTATTACTTTATGGCAGCGGATTGCGCTTAATGGAAGCGGTACGTTTACGCGTAAAAGACGTGGACTTTGATTTTTCATGCTTAAAAATATGGTACGGAAAAGGCGGTAAACATCGGGTAGTCACCTTGGCACCTGAGCTTCATCAGGCACTTCGCCGCCAAATTGCTTTGGTTGAGCAGTATTTACATTCAGACATCGTCCATCCAGATTATGCGGGCGTTTACCTGCCAAATAGACTCCGTATTAAGTATCAGGGCGCGATTCGTACGCTGCCTTGGCAATACCTTTTCCCAAGTGTCAAACTAGCAGTAGAGCCACAGAGTAAGTTGTTGCGAAGACATCATTGTGACGAGACAACAATTCAAAAAAGTGTTCGTAATGCTGCATTTAATGCAAAAATTAATAAGCATGTTACGCCCCACACCCTGCGCCATTCGTTTGCTACCCATCTATTACAATCAGGAGCAGACATTCGCACGGTACAAGATCAACTAGGCCATGCTGATTTACGTACCCCCCAAATCTACACCCATATATTACAGCGGGGTGGCAACTCGGTACTCAGCCCCCTATCGAGAATATCGGGATCTATGTGAAGGCCAAGATTAGCAACGGCTGCATTCGCTACTACGCGATTTGAAATAATCAGATAAGCGAGGTGCGCTCGACGCCTCGCTGGGATATTCAGAAATAGTCTTGCGCCGAATATGGCACGCGGAACGTTTTATGACATCTGAACTAGATTTCTTTTTCCCATGTTCAGGCCAGAAAATTATAACTACTCAGTATATTGACAGACCCTTTTCCGATCTGAATTATATGCTTGGTTGGCATTGCGTTATTGATGACTCAGCACGCCATATTGTCGCAGAAAGTCAGCATGCAGCGGCATTTCATCGACCGTCGTTTTGATGTGTTCTCGTAATTCGTTAAACGCTTTGCGTAAGTTATCATTTGCAACTAAGCGACCCATTTGATGATAGCCCTCAACTTTAATACCTTGACCCAACATCACTTGGTTCCAAGAATCCACACGAAAGAGGTCTGCATCATTTTTAAATGCTATTGAAGTTTTTGTGTATAGCTCCATCCTGTGTTTGAGCGAGTCAGGAATAGCCATAGTGGCAACGTGTTGCCAAAAAGGCTCCGGTCGTCGGTTCAAGGTGTAATGCAAAATGATAAAATCTCTAATGCTATTTACCTCGCCATCAACGTAGGTGTTGTAATGGGTTTGTAGCGTTTCATCCATACCGTTAAACGGAAACATCTGTACTAGTCTCGTTGCTGCAATCTGACTAAGATGAATACTGGTCGATTCAAGTGGTTCAAGAAATCCACTCGCAAGCCCCATGGCCACACAATTCTTAAACCATGCTTTTTTACGTTTACCTGTTTTGAACGTTAGCAAACGAGGCTGGGAGAGCATATTGCCCTCAATGTTGTCAGTGAGTAACGCAAGCGCTTCCTGCTCAGAGGTATAGTCACTGCAAAAAACCAATCCGTTACCCACTCTATTTTGCAGTGGGATCCGCCATTGCCAACTTGCGTCGTGAGCAATCGATTTTGTATACGGCGGAATAGGTTGCATCCCTTCGGTTTGCACCGCCCAAGCACTGTTCATAGGCAACCAATGTGACCAGTCTGCAAAACCCACCCCCAAAGCACCATTGATGAGTAACCCTTTGAACCCAGTGCAATCTATAAACAAATCCCCCGAAACACGTGTGCCATTACGTAATATAAGGTGGCTGATATGCCCATTCTCGCTATCCATTTCTATGCGCTCAATCGTACCCTCGATTCGCTTAACGCCTCGTTGCTGACTAAAATCACGCAAAAAAGACGCGTATAAGCCAGCATCTAAATGGTATGCATAATTAACGTTAGTTTTACTGTCGTTGGCGAATTTTCCGGCTTTGGCAGCTTGAAGTTCGAAACAGTAATCCTGCAATTCGCCCCCCCAACCTAATGTATTAGCGTGTTGCCAAAGATGCTGAAAGTCCCCCATCCACGTAGAACGTCCAATTTGACCAAAGGAATGAAAGTAGCGCTCCCCTATATTCCCCCAATCGTTAAATTCAATACCCAATTTGAACGTTGCCTGGGTTTTTCGCATAAATGCTTGCTCGTCAACGCCAATAAGGCGATGGAAAGCTTTATGCGTAGGTATCGTTGCCTCTCCCACGCCAACAGTTGCTATGTCTGCAGATTCAACGAGTGTGATATCAATCAAGCTGCCTAATTGACTCGATAGCGTAGCTGCTGCTATCCACCCAGCTGTACCACCACCTGCGATGACCACCTTTTGTACCTTTTGCATCTGAAATATCCTCTGAGCTAACTGAACCAAAAAATAGCGCGGGTAAAGCATTACCGATTAATCTTTTTCAACACTTTATTGCGTAATATCCGAGCACCTAATTCATCTAAATCGCGTAAGGCTCCCCACGTATGCTCAGGTAAATGTTGGCGTGCCTGCTGCTCGTCTTCAAAAACATAATATTGAAACAATTCCTGCCATGCGTCTTTTTCACTTTGTGGTCGCCCGCGCAAGCTCAACATGGCATGTAATAGGGTAGCCATGGGGTCATCAACGTAATTGGGAGTGCTATTCCACCAATAGTTGATCATCACGTTAAAGTCATCTAATGCTTCAACTTGATGCCACCACAGCGCTGGATAAACCAATATATCGCCTGGCTCTAAATCGACTACTACCGCATGTTTGAGAGCCTCGCGCGCCTTTGGATAACGAGCAAAATCAGCTGCCGAAATATCCACCATACTTAATACTTGGCCACCTGGCGTTGGCTCTAAAGGCCCTGGATATAAATTGCCACTTTGTTCTGGCGGGAATAAGGTGAACCTGCGGCGCCCGAGCATACAGGCAGCAATATTATTTGAAGTATCGAAATGAGTAACGGCCGTCGTTTTATTACCCAGCCAAATTCCAGCTTGGGCTGAATGCCCAGAAAGGTTGGCATTATGCATAGGTAGATTGGCTTCTAGTACGCCCGGAAAGTAGTCATTCAGTCTAGCTGAGCCAATATAAAAAGAGATACCACCGAGGGTTTGCTGATTCAGTTCTATATCGTTAAAAAAATCGTCCAATTGGGCAAAGTGTGTTGTGAAATTCATTCCATCAAATTGCGCGTTATAGAAAAATCGGCCTTTTGCTTCAGCTTCGCATTGATAAACCAACATAGGCTTTTGCGTATAAAAAGTCTGTAAGTACTCTTTCGCTGAACTTAACGATTGGCGGCCTTTTTGTACTAAAGGAGAGTCCGCAATCGCTCCTTTTATTAAACATGGCTGACCTAATTCCGTCAGAGCGTTAAAGTTTATTTCATTGAACTGACACGCTTCAATTGTATTCACGTAGCTCATCATCTTTCCTACAATTTGGGCGAATGAGAGGAGTGCATTTTCATATTAACCAGGTTTGCTATGTTGCCCGCGGACGATACCACTGCAAAACAATGTTCCAGTAACCCCAGTCCATTTAATTCATGCAATTCATCAGCACCTAGTGCAGCTAAACGCTCACGACTTATGGTGAATAAGTTTGCCATGTTGCAGGTACCCATATGCCCTAAATCCACCGCTATTTCGACTGGCTCTATCAGCTCAAACTTGCTTAAAATGGCAAAAAAGTCACCTGCACTGTGGCTACCCACGTGGATCCTTTGCATCGCTTGCATTATCTGCTCAAAATAGGGGGTGTAACCGCCATGGGTTTTGAATACGGGCTCGCCTATTTCACTACCGATACGCGCGTCATCAATGTCGATCATAACAATGGGATCTGCCATAGTATGCTGCTCGCCCATATTATTTATTAGTTGCAACGCGAATGGCCCCCGCATAGACATGGCGGGAACTGAACGTGCATTCCAGTGTGTATCATTCAGAAAAAGATTTTCACTTTTATCAAACCCCAAAATACAGATAGCGTAGTAACCTGCTGTTGCGCTATGGCGAAAAAAAATCGGATATTCTCTGTGCAAGCTTTCAAATTCGGTAGGAAAAACGAGTGCCTGATTGATATTGTCGCCAAATTCTTCACCGTATTGATGACGTACTTTCAGGTTTTGGTGAGTCACACAATCTAATGCTTTATAATTCGGCATCTAACACCTATTCATGGTTACTAGGCCTTTAAGGCAGCTAAAATATTTATCGCGCCCAAAAGCATGAAGCGCGCCGTTTGAATAAAAATATTAAACCGCCATCACTGGCGGTTTGATTCACGTTTTATAAAAACTTATATCTCACGCCTAAGTAATAACGTGCTGCGTTTTCACGTAGAAAGTGCAAATCTGTTTTCGAACGAGAAAACGATCGAGAGCCTTCTTCATTTAAATTGATTGCATCAAAAGAGACTGCCAAATTTTCACTAAACGAGTAACTAAGGTTGAAATCTATCTGACCATACGCTTCAACAAAAATAGGGTTGTTGAATCCGCTGCCATCATTTGCTGACGCCAGAAACTCATCTCGCCAGTTGTAGGCTAATCGGCTTGACCAACCCTCTTTTTCGTAAATCAAGGTGAAGTTTGCGGTATCACTCAAGCCTTGCAGTGCAAATTGCGAGACGTTAGGCGCGCCAGACACATCGAATCCAACATCACCGTTGACCACGGTATAACTGCCAACAACGCCGAATCCTGATTCACCAAAAAAGTGCTGAGCTTGAAGCTCTAACCCGTTTATTTCTGCTGATTCATTGTTAATAGGTTGATTCAAAGCAAAGTTAAATAACGGGTCATCACTGTTTGGTACTATCTCAAAGCTGCCTTCAAGACGGTCGTATTCAGCATCCTCAATATTCCCATTAACATCTTGATTCGCCACAAACATCGCCATTGCTTCGCTCATGCTCCCTAATTGGTCAACATATACGCTAGCGGCGAATAGATTAATTTCGTCTGCCGCAACCCCTAAGTTGTCGAGTATATCGAGTGCCATACCCGAACGAGTGCCAGGCGCGCCAGATGTGACATCGCGCAAACCAAATAAGTTACCGGTAACAGTTTCACGCCCAACAAAATTGCGTACACGTTTAGAAAACAAACCTGCTGAAACATAACTGGTTTCATCGAAGTACCACTCTACGGATACATCATAATTATCTGATTCTAGCGGCTGTAACCCTGGGTTACCTTTACTGCCCGTCACCACGTTACCTAACGCCGTTGGACCTGACGGGGTATTGGCATTATCGCTGGCATATAGATTGTTGTAAGTCGCTCTTGCAATAGTTTTGCTGTAAGACGTTCGCACTTTAACCTCTTCCGTTAGGTCAATTGCAAGATCAATATTCGGTAACAAATGACTGTATGAAGAGTTTGAAGAAAAACCAGAACCCGATGCGGCCGCAGACTTTGCAAAGTCATTATCGCCCTGCCAAATTATGGCAGAAGTTGGGGATGATTCAGTTATTGCCGTCACGTCGGTTTGTTCATACCTAAGTCCCACATTCAAATAAGCGTCAAGGCCGCCAATTTCAAATACGTTTGTTAGCTGAACAAAAATGGATGTGACATCTTCTTCGATAACATCATAAGCACTGCCTGTCACTCGTAGAGGCCGAGAAGACGCCCCGGAGTATCCTGCTTCATAAGCTGGCGATAGCGCAGCAAAGATATCCGCGGCATTGCCACGAACAGCGTAAACTTGGTTGTTTGTCGCCCCGCCAACCGAGGTCGTTCCACCACCTATGGTGTGATCATTAAATTTGCAAGAAATACAAAAGGTTTCAAGTGATCCTGGGGCTAAATCTTCTACGTCTCCAGGATATTCAGAACCCCAGTTTCCCAAAATTTGTTGATAGTCAGTTCTATCAGCAATATTTTTCTGAGCACGGTAATTGGCTCCTACCGTTAGGTTTGCGCCGTCATCTAACTCCCAATCAGCACGAAAATCGTATTGATCGATTTCGTTTATTTGTGTGACCTTACGCATACCACTGGCGACTTGGCTTGCCACTATTTCAGGACGAATGATCGTCTCTCCTGATAGTGTCTCTACTGTACGCACGGGAATTGAGCCGCTGTAATCAACGGATTGGAATGCCGAGTCGGTGGGAGAGTTACCGTACTTATGGTCTAACCCGACATTAATTTCGGTATAACCCATTGGCGCATCAGGCGTGACTTCAGCCTTCGAAGAATGGCCGTCAAACGTCAATGTTAGCGTATCATTTACGTGGTATTGCGCGTTAAAACCAACGGAATTCAACTCATCTTTTGTCGCACGCATAACCTGAGGCATACCCCCACCTTTATTGATGGCCTGCTCTTTGAGATAAATAGTGGTTGGCACCGGACTTTCGTCAAACACGACCTCAGTGAAAGGACGATTGAACCAGTTATAAAATTCTACTTTCTCTTCCTTTCCTTTATTCACTGCGAACGTGTAGTCTGCCGTCAACGTCAATTGCTCGCTAGGTGCAAACTGCAAGACTAACTGACCATTGGCCCGTTCGCGCTCAAACTCTGAAAACTGATAGCGGCTATCTCTTGGCAAAGTCACGTACTGGTCTAAATCAGTAGGTGCATTAGTAATGATGGTATTTTCTGTGGTCAGGCCGAGAAATTCAGAATACGGGATAACATTCCACGATGACGATGTGGCCCCCGCAGCCGCACTATCCCGATTGGACATACCACCAAAAAAGCCAATGCCAAACGTGTTCTCTTCATTGGCCCAACTAAAGGTACCGCCAATTTCAGGCGTGACACTGCTTCCCCTATCCACCGATGTATCATGTATGGCTTTGGCGCTTATTGACGCTTGCATACCCGAGGTTCCCAAAGGACGTCGCGTTACAACGTTAACGGTAGCCCCAATCCCACCAGAGGAAATATCAGCCCGGCCGGTTTTAAACACTTCTAGGATCTGCACCCCATCAGACGATAAATTTGAAAAATCAAATGCTCTACCTGAAGCCCCCGAAGCGCTACCGCTGCTACCTGCACCAACAATCGGCACGTTTGCGGTGGGCATGGTACGTCCGTTAAGTGTCACCTGATTAAAGTCAGCGCCAAAACCGCGCACGGTAATCTGTGAACCCTCGCCATTAACGCGGTCGATAGACACCCCAGGAATACGTTGCAATGATTCAGCTAGGTTGGTAGAGGGAAATTTGCCAATATCTTCAGACGAGATAGCGTCAACCACCCCTTCTGAATCTCTTTTTAGATCCATAGCTCTAAGCAAACTGCCGCGAATACCAGTCACTGAAATGACTTCTGTACCATCATTGACTAGGGACTCTTGTGCAATGGTTGGCATGATGACCGCTGAGCTCAGCAGCAGCGATATGCTCTTTGTCAGTAGTGTCTTTTTAAACTTATTATGTGTGTTCATATTTTAAGCCTTTTGATCTTCTTCCTGTTAATTGGATGATGCGTAACGCTAGACGAAAGTGCCTGCATACTTACGTATACATTAACCTATATCAATGTATACATTAATATTCGGAGATTAACATGTCAACGCTAAAAATTAACGTTTCGCTTACAAGTCATAAAAAATTACCCACCTTTTGAAATAAGTACGTACTATATGGCTCAAGCCTTGGAGGCACTCAAAGGCTTAATTATGCAAATGCTCAATACTATGGGAGTATGCAAAGCCCTTGTAATACAGGCTATCTTGGGGTTTTAATGAGCTTAAGACGAGTTAGAACATGAAACACAGCAGAACTTTCTTTGCTGATCATTGACAAAAAACAAATAGCGAAAATAAAAAGCAAATCTAATTCCTTTAGCATTTTCTCGAATAAAACACTTATCTATATAAAATGATCATCTGCATCTAGTAAAAGAAGACATGTATGAATAAACCGATGAAAACCAGCACAATGCCCCTTTCTGAAAAGGCCTATCAGACCATCCGTACTTTGATTTTGGAAAATGAGTTCAGAGCTGGCGAGCAAATTCTAGAGAAAGTATTAGTAGAAAAACTCAATATTAGTCGTACTCCCATTCGCGAAGCATGTGTGCAACTTGAAAAGGAAGGTTTGATCGAAATCAGGCCTAGGCGAGGCATATTTATTAAGCCTATATCCGCCGCCGACATGAATGAAATTTATGACATCATGACCGCACTAGAAGCCCAAGCGGCTAAAATATTAGCTGAAAAGGTGGCAACCAAGACGATTACAGAAAAAGAGCTTAAGCAGCTCGAACTACCTACATTGCGGATGGAAAAAGCGTTACAGCAAGACAACCTAAAAGAGTGGGCTGAAGCTGATGAAGAGTTTCACCTGTGCCTATTAGAATTATGCGGTAACGTACGCTTGAAGCAGGTGGTTCTTCAGTTTTGGGGACAGGCCCATCGCGTTCGCTACTTTACACTTGAACTGCGCAATAAGCCTACGGATTCAACCGCTGATCATAAAGCTGTCGTTGAGGCTATTCGAGCTGGGAATGCGAAAAAAGCAGGGGAAATACATAGCTTACACCGCCAGAAAGGTAAGCATAATCTACTCAGTATTATCGAAAAGTATCGGTTTGATCATCTGTAATGCCGGACGCTCGCATAGACGCAGCTAAATACTCTCGCCATCGCTAATTTCAAACCCCAGATCGATACACGCATCGATAACATCCACACCATTTATACGGGACAATAGTTGCTGGGCAGCGACTTGGCCAATCTTAAATCTCGGCGTAATAACACTTGCAAGCTTAGGGGAATAAAGCTGCCCCATGTCGTGGCCGTGCATCCCAGAAACCGCAAGCTCATCTGGGACGAGAATGCCCTTTTTCTTACAGCTCAATAACACTCCCATAGCCACATCGTCGTTGGTGCAAATAGCCGCATCGACTTTGGGTTGTACACTAAGAATACGATCCAAAATTTCAGAGCCTAAACGAATCGACGACACCTCAGGGGAACGAAACACCAAGGATTTAAGCGCGTGCTGGGCAATAGCGGCTTCATAACCGTTTTGCCTTAATACATCCCGTACATCCCCTTTCGCGCCAATATAGGCAATATTTTTGTAGCCTTTTCGAATGAGCTTTTCAGTCATCTTTTGTGTCGCTTGCATGTTATCAAACCCGACCGCCTGCTGGATGGGAGGCGTGCAAGTGTCCATTATTTCTGTCACCGGAACGCCCGACGAGCTTATCATCCGCAAGGTATTCTCGGTATGTACACTCTCAGACAAGATCAAGCCGTCAACATGATATCCAAGCAAAGAGCCTATTCGTCTCTCCTCAAGCTCTTTTGAATAGCTGTAATGAGCAATCATAATTTGATAACCGGCAGGTTCAGTCACCGACTCAATACCGCGCAATACTTCATCAAATACATGATTAGATATTGATGGAAAAAGCACACCTATCGCATGGCTTTTGCCCTTCGATAGAATATTTGGTGCTCGATTAGGAATGTAGCCTAGCTTGCTTATGGCTGACTCAATTTGGATCCGAGACGATGCTTTAACTAAATTGGGATCCTTCATGTAACGACTTACGGTCATCTTCGTCATGCCAACCACATCAGCAATGTCTTGTAGTGTCGTTCTTTTCGCTTTGTTTTTACTCATCTATCACAGTCACTATTATTCTTAACGGGTAGCGTTACCCAAGCACAATAATCTATTAGATAAGCACTGTCAGGAAAAGTCACTTATGAAAATAAACTATTGCTCAATAATTATGTTACTGGTAACTTATTAATGTATACATTAATAATGTTTAATTAAGACGATACGCTCAACTTAGTTATTGAACCGTTGCAATATTAAAGTAACTGGGTGAGTCAGGCCTACAAAACCATATTGGCTTTAAACCCTGTATGTAACGATTTTACTAACGATAAACCTAACCCGTCTCCTCAAGGAATTTAAAAAATGAAGAAGCTTTACTTACTCATCCTCTTTACTACATCTGTTTTATTCTCACTCATGAGCCAAGCTGCTAATGATGTCCCCAAGTTCGATAAAGCTAAAGATTTGCTTTTGCTAAACTTCGATCTCAAAACTGATGTAGATGATATTCATACCATTGCCGCACTAGACCTTATTTTGAAAGCCGAAGCTTTTAAAAATGTTAACTATTTTGCAGTCAGTGGCACCTACGGTGTTCAAGGAGGTTTATATGTGCCAGCAAATTCGCTATTTGATTTAGTGTTCAAAGACAATTGGACCGATGCCCATTTGCAACGTAAAAAGGCACTTAACGACACGACTCAAAAAGTTGAGCAAGTGATCGCTTCAGGTGGACGGGTATGGGTTGCAGAAGCAGGCCAAAGTGATTTTACTCAAGAGGTCCTGCAGCATTTAGCTCAAGCGGACAAAGCACCCACTAAAGAACAATTCATTGTTGTTCAACACAGTACTTGGAACGAGAATGAGACAAGTAAAGACGCACTAGCCTTTGTTAAAGCACATACCACTTACATAAAAGTGCCTGATGGAAATGCTGCAGAAAATGGCACCCCGGGCTTTAATAACACTTCTTACTCAGTAAAAAAACTTGAAGCAGACAATCTACCTTCGTCACAGGTATGGAAAACAGCTAACGCCATTAGTAGCCAATATAACGGTGTAAATGGACGATACCAGAATGATAGCATTCACTATGGCGGCACTGACTTTTCAGACTTGGTAGAAGTCACCTGGCTCTTAGGCATCACAGGGGTCGATACGGTTGATCAGTTTTTTACAAAATTCAACACTAAGCCGTAACCATGTTGATTTCTTTCAAGCAATTACGAATCATTGCAGGTTTGCTGTATACCTGCAGTGTTATGGCTTTTGCATCACAAGAAACGTGGAGCAAGGTAGAAACTAATGGCGCATATTCAGTGCGCCATGAAGCTGGATTTATAGGCGTCAATAACAAGGGATATTTAATCGGCGGGCGGGGTATCAAGCCTGTTGATGAATTCGATCCTAATACGCTTAGTTGGCGCAACTTATCACCCTCACCTATCGAACTTCATCACTTTCAACCTAGCGTGTGGCAAGACCAAATCGTTATTGCGGGTGCGCTAACGGGTCAGTACCCTGACGAAAAGCCGGTAAAGCATATTTATTTTTTTTCGCCCAAAAAAAATGCATGGCAACAAGGGGCTGCAATACCCCAAGAAAGACTCAGAGGCAGTACTATAGCCATCGTAAAGCACGATATGCTTTATTTGATTGGTGGCATTACCAATGGTCACCTTGACGGTAACGTAAACTGGGTTGATAGGTTGGATTTACGCACCCAAGAGTGGACTGTTTTACCCAACGCCCCCCATTCTCGCGATCACGCCCAAGGGGTATGGATAGACAATAAAATCTATGTGGTTGGTGGGCGGCGAACCTTGGGTGCGCAAAATAAAGTATTTGAATTAGTTGAAGAAAAGGTCGATGTATTCGATGTAGCTAGTCAAACATGGACGACTCTTCCTCAGGGTTTGCCAATACCTAGAGCGGGTCTTTCAGTGTACGCTGAGCATCACAGCTTCATCGCGGTAGGCGGAGAGAGTGCCAACCCAAATAAGGCCCATGAGGAAGTTCATCGCTACGATATATCACAAAATAAATGGTCATCTGCGCAACCTTTAATACAAGGTCGACATGGTAGTGGCGTCGTAAAGATGAACGGATACCTGTGGATAGCATCAGGATCGGGTATGCAAGGCGGCTCTCCTGAACTAGATTCAGTTGAACGCATACAGGCTGACAACATGTTTAAATAGCACCCAGTCTTTGACTGTATCCAATTTTAATTAGACAGAATGATGCTGACCGTTCAACAGTCATTCTCACACAAGTGCAGTAGGTGCTCATAAGATAATATTCGCTTATGAGCGCCCCTCGCCAGCTATAGAAAAATCACGTTTAATTCGTCTATCAACACATCTATGTTTTCTAAAATAGTAGTTTAACCCCTCCCATCATTACTCTCCTCAATGTGAAATACCACACGGTCAATCAAACTTTTCTGTGGTGATTGACCCTGTGCTGGCTCAGATCAGAAAGGCATTATGGAAAGGCATTTAATCATTACGTTAGTTATCCATACTCTCAAGATACCTTGAAATGTTACCGGGAACATTTTAGTGTTGTTGGCATATTAATTATGTAAGAAAATTGTTTTTCCATCACTTTTTGGCTGAACAATACCTAACAGATAGAGAGACTAGTTTGGTGCAATTGATTAGCAATCCAATTATTAAAGGGTTCAATCCTGACCCCGTCATCTGCCGTCAAGGTGACGACTACTATATTGCCACTTCCACCTTTGAATGGTTTCCTGGGGTGCGTATTTACCACAGCAAAAACATGCAAGATTGGAAGCTGGTTGCGCAACCTCTCGATCGGGTTAGCCAACTAGATATGAAAGGGATCCCCAACTCTGGCGGAGTCTGGGCACCTTGTTTAACTCACCATGACGGTCTTTTTTGGTTAGTTTATTCAAACGTAAAAAGTGTCGAAAGCCCATGGAAATGCGGCGATAACTTTTTGGTAACCGCACCAGAAATAGAGGGACCTTGGAGTGAGCCGATTCAGCTGCCATTTGCTGGATTTGACCCCTCTTTATTTCATGATGCTTCAGGCAGGAAATATATTACCTATCGAGAATGGGGTCCTCGCCATCATAGCAACCCTCACAATCACATTGTATTACAAGAGTATTTTCATGATACGCGTAGCCTGTCTGAAAAAAGCAGCATTATATTCACCGGTACACAGCGAAAACTAACAGAGGCGCCACACATTTATCAGGTAGGTGGCTACTACTATCTATTCGTCGCTGAAGGGGGAACAGCATACGACCATGCTGTTACGGTACTTCGAAGTAACGAATTAGGAGGGCCTTATGAGCTACATCCTGACGAGACGATTTTAACCAGTGCTCACATGCCCGAACATGTATTGCAAAAAGCTGGGCACGGCGCGATTCTGCAAACTCATAACGGCGAGTGGTACATGGTGTTTTTAGTCGGCCGCCCAATAAAAAGCAAGACTCAAACCGCACAAGAAAGTGCGATGGGCTATTGTCCGTTAGGCCGCGAAACGGCGATTGATAAAATTGAATGGCGCGATAACTGGCCACATGTTGTCGGTGGCCAACATGCAAAATCATCCATACCCGCCCCGGAGTTTTCAACCACAAACGACACACCTAATGAAACCTTCATTGATCGATTCAACACATCCAAGCTAGATGCAGAATGGCAGACACTTCGTGTGCCATTTAGTGATGAATTAGGGGAAATATCGCCAGACAATAAATGCTTAAGGTTATTTGGGCGAGAGCCGCTCATCTCGCAATTTACCCAAGCAACAGTTGGCCACAGATGGAAACATTTTCAGTTTGACGCGATAACCAATCTCTCATTCAAACCTGTCAATCCGCAACAAAATGCGGGTATTGCTTGTTATTACAATACCCAAAATTGGATTTATTGCTTTATAGATTTTGATAGTGATCTTGGCTCGCGCAGCCTAAAAATAATCCAGCTAGATAATAATGAAGCCAAATATTTTTTATACGACTCCCCTATCCCCCTACCCGCATCTCAAGATTCAGTATCCCTTAAGGTAAGCGTTAGAGCTCAAACACTGTCTTTTAGCTACGCCTTAGACGGAGAAAATTGGTGCCCTATCGACTTGTCATTCGAGGCTTGGAAATTATCCGATGATTACGTCAAAGGTAAAGGCTTTTTCACCGGAGCATTTATTTGTTTGCATTGCAGTGATTTAAGCAACAGAGGTATTCATGCTGACTTTCATCACTTTGAATACCTTCCCCTCACCTCTCGTGACCATTTAACAAAAGAAATAGACCATGACCGTACATAAAAAAACGCGCTTTCGCTCTCAAGATTGGTTCGACAACAAAGAACACATTGACCTCACCGCGTTATATCTAGAGCGCTTTATGAATTATGGCATTACGCCAGAAGAGCTACGCTCAGGTAAACCTATTATAGGTATCGCGCAATCAGGTAGTGATCTTGCCCCTTGTAATCGAATTCACGTAGAGCTTGCTGCTAGGGTAAAAGACGGTATTCGCGTGGCTGGTGGCATACCTATTGAATTCCCAAGCCATCCTATTTTTGAAAACTGCCGACGTCCAACAGCCGCATTAGATAGAAACCTTGCCTATCTGGGCTTGGTAGAAATATTGTACGGCTACCCAATTGACGGTGTGGTATTTACAACCGGATGTGACAAAACCACACCCTCTAGTCTTATGGCTGCTTCTACTGTGGATATTCCATCAATCGTCTTATCCGGCGGTCCCATGTTAGATGGTTGGCATAATAATGAATTGGTCGGTTCTGGCACCGTGATCTGGCGTTCAAGAAAACGACTCGCAGCGGGTGAAATAGACGAAGAAGAATTTCTTAATTTAGCCATGAGTTCAGCGCCTTCAGCAGGACACTGCAATACGATGGGCACCGCTTTAACAATGAACTCGGTAGCAGAAGCACTGGGTATGTCTTTGACCGGTTGTGCAGCTATTCCTGCTCCTTATCGAGAGCGAGGTCAAATCGCCTATCGTACCGGTGAGCGCATCGTAAAAATGGTCTACGAAGACTTAGTTCCGTCACGTATTCTCACGCGAGCCGCTTTTACCAACGCAATGAAACTTATTGCAGCTATCGGCGGGTCTACCAATGCCCAGCCCCATCTTATGGCTATGGCAAAGCATGCGGGCATCGAAATAAACGCTCAAGATTGGAATGACCTTGCTAGGCCCATTCCACTTTTAGTCAATGTACAACCTGCTGGGGAATTCTTAGGCGAGCGCTTTCATCGAGCTGGCGGTGTTCCAGCCGTATTATGGGAATTACTCGAAGCCGGTGAATTAGACGGAGAGGTACTGACCGTATCAGGTCACTTATTGAAGGACAATTTACAAGGTAAACAAGCCAGCGATAGAGCGGTTATCAAAGCCTTCGACGCCCCCATGTTAGAGAATGCCGGATTCGCGGTACTTTCCGGGAATTTCTTCGATTTCGCCATAATGAAAACCAGTGTTATATCCACTGAATTCAAGCAGCGTTTTCTCTCACAACCAGGCAGTGAGGGTGTGTTTAATGCTAAAGCTGTGGTGTTTGAAAATGCTGAGGATTACCATAAAAATATCAATGATCCGACGTTAGAAATTGACCCTTCATGCATCCTTGTATTACGCGGTGCAGGCCCCGTAGGCTGGCCTGGCTCTGCAGAAGTAGTCAACATGCAACCCCCAAATTATCTTATCGAGCAAGGGATCACCAGTTTACCCACACTAGGGGACGGTAGACAATCCGGAACCTCTGACAGCCCTTCTATATTGCATGTTTCTCCTGAAAGCAGTACAGGTGGAGGCCTCGCCTACATCGAAACTGGCGATATGCTGCGCATCGATTTGGTCAATGGAAAATGTGATGTGGCTTTGAGCAACGAAGAAATAACGTTGCGTAAACAGAATAAGACGCTCTCTACACCTGTATCTGACACCCCTTGGCAAGAAATTTATCGCAGCACGGTCAGCGACCTTTCCCAAGGTGGCGTAATAGAACTGGCCACAAAGTATCAGAAGATTTCACACAAACTGCCTCGTCACAACCATTAGCATGACATTCACTATTTAATAGGTTTTCGTAAATGAACATAGAAAAATATCTGCCCGAAGACGGGTTTACGGGCACATTGATTGCCAGAGCTTGGCTTCCAGCATCATCTAGCAACGCCATTGCGGGTCCTGCTCCTGTTTGGTTGTCACAATCAGGCGTGTATGACTTGTCTAAGATAGCCCCCACATGCTCAGCATTATTAGAAAAAGGGATATCCAAAGCAGACTTGGAAGATAAAGCCTTGCCCTATATGGGTAGTGTTGAAGCCCTCTTTAATAACTCACTCGACAAACCATCAGATAAAACGTGTCTGCATTTGCTCTCGCCGTTTGATTTGCAAGCGATTAAAGCGTGCGGCGTGACGTTTGTAGGCTCCATGCTCGAACGCGTAATAGAAGAAAAAGCCGGAGGCGATCCGCAAGCGGCTCAAGCCATACGCCATAAAATTACCCATACCATTGGTACTTCGGTTGATAATTTAGTCCCCGGTTCAGCTGAGGCTGAAGAGTTAAAGCAAGTGCTGTTAAAAGAGAACATGTGGTCACAATACCTTGAGGTTGGTATTGGGCCTTATGCTGAGGTTTTCACTAAAGCACAACCCCTGTCTTCAGTTGGTTTTGGTGCTGATATAGGCATTCACCCAATATCAAGTTGGAATAACCCTGAGCCAGAAGTCGTTCTAGCGGTAAACAGTCGAGGGAAAATAGTCGGCGCCGCCTTAGGGAATGATGTCAACCTTCGAGATATTGAAGGCCGTAGTGCTTTGCTGTTAGGTAAAGCAAAAGACAACAATGCTTCATGTGCCATTGGCCCCATCATTAGATTATTTGATGACACGTTTACCCTCACCCAGCTTAAATCCGCTCAAGTGAAACTTAACGTCAGTGGAGCACAAGACCACTATCAGCTTGATGCGACTAATGACATGACGCAAATCAGCCGAAACGTTGAAGATTTGGTTTCCCAAACGATTTCCGACTGCCACCAATATCCTGACGGGCTGGCCTTATTTACCGGTACCTTGTTTACCCCCACTCAAGACAGAGATGAAAAAGACAAAGGATTCACCCATAAGCCCGGTGACATTGTCAGTATCTCAACACAAAAACTCGGTTCTTTAGTCAACACGGTGCACTTTTCAAATGAAATTCCGCCTTGGGAATTTGGTATGAGTGCCTTAATGAACAATCTCGCGCAACGTAACTTAATATAGGAGTCGATTTATGACCCAAGTCAATCAACAGTCTTACATAGCCGGTGAATGGGTTTCCCCAAATGGGCCTGCTTTTCGTGCCCAAAACCCTGCCACTTCTGAGCTGTTAAACACATTTTATAACTGTCAAAGCAGCGAAGTGAGCGCTGCAACCACTGCAGCTTGGCAAGCCTTTTCTCAATATTCTCGTATACCGCCAAAAAAACGCAGTGAATTTTTAATTGCCATCGCTGAGGAAATCCAGGCATTAGGCGATGATTTGCTTATTCTATGTAACGAAGAATGTGGCTTGGGTTTACCAAGGTTAACAGGTGAGCGAGCCCGTACGGTCAACCAAATTAACGCTTTTGCAGAAATAGTAAAAGACAGCAGTTGGGTTCAAGCCAGCATTGATACGGCTGAGCCAGAAAGACAACCATTGCCCAAACCTGACCTGCGTAAGATGCTAAAGCCCATAGGACCTGTTGCGGTGTTCGGTGCTTCTAATTTTCCTTTTGCATTTGGCGCCCTTGGTGGTGACACCATATCAGCACTAGCGGCGGGTAACCCAGTGGTCCTAAAAGGACACCCTGCCCATCCTACAACAAATGAACTGTTTGCCCGTGCAATTGACAACGCCATCACGAAATGTGGAATGTCCAAGGGTATATTCTCGTTGCTACAAGGCGACGAAATTTCACTCTCGGTACAATTAGTCACCGATCCTCTGATTCAAGGTGTTGGCTTCACCGGATCTTTGCAAGGCGGCCGTGCAATCATGAACGCGGCAGCTAATCGGGATACACCTATTCCGGTGTTTGCCGAAATGGGCAGCACTAATCCCATGTTTTTTACCCACAAGATCCTGCAACAGGCCTCAGATGAATTAGCCAATAAACTGGCCGCGTCAGTATGCATGGGCTCAGGGCAATTCTGCACATCTCCGGGGATCATTGTCATTGAAAAGCACTCAGACTTTATTGCAGCTCTAACACAAGGGCTCAATAGTCAACCCAAAACCCCGATGCTGAATAAGAACATCGGCTCGGCCTTTGTTAAAGGGGTAAAGCGTTTCATCGGTTACGATGATGTTCAATGGCTAAACAAACAAGATGATGCCTTGAACGAGCCTCTTATGCCGGCAAGTGTATTGCTTAAAACATCCGCGGCAACATTCTTAAATAATGAGGCTATGCAGAGCGAAATATTCGGACCAGCAACGTTACTCGTCGAATGTGACAGCGAGCAACAAATGTTGGCCGTGGCTACGGCATTAGAAGGAAACCTGACGACTTCGATTCATGCCACCGAGCAAGACCAATTGTTCATTGCTGAGCTGTTACCTGTATTAGAGCAAAAAGCTGGCAGAATTTTATTTAATGGCTTTCCTACTGGCGTTGAAGTTTGCGGCTCACAACATCATGGCGGTCCCTATCCTGCGTCGTCAAATGGGGCATCGACCAGCGTCGGAATCGACGCCATACATCGATTCGCTAAATTTGTAGCCTACCAGAATACGCCTGCTTACTTATTACCAGCCGAATTAGCAGATGAAAATCCGCATAAAGTAGTCCGCCGGGTTAACGGTTGCTTTACGGCTTCGCCAATTAAGCAATGATAGCTTGAGTACATTAATGTCTAGCCCTCAAATAGAACATCTGAGTCAGTGCCGCCTTGGCGAAGCTGTTGTCTGGTCCACTGCTGAACAAGCGGTGTACTGGACTGATATTTTTGGCAAGATTATTTTTCGAAAAAAATATCAGAGTGGCACTGAAAGCTGGGTATTGGAGAAAGGCCTAACTAGCTTAGGATTTACAAAAACAGGTGAGTTGATTGGTACCTTCGTCGATGGTTTATATAAATTAGACTTGGCTCATGGTGCACATCAACTCATACCCTCACCAGCGTTGAACTATGACGATGTAAGGTTCAATGATGGTGCGGTTGATACACATGGATATTACTGGGCGGGCACTATGCACATGCTAGACCCCGCCAATAACCCAGTTGGGCAGCTATTTCGTTTTCATCCACAGCAAAAATATACCGTGCAAGACTACGGATTTCATGTGCCCAATGGTCCCTGCTTTAGCAAAGATGGGAAATGGATGTTCCACACTGACACACTTGTCAGGCAAACCATTTTTAAATGTGAATTAACGCCAAACGGGGAGATGTTGTCACGTCGCAGATTTGTGCAAATTCATCAACAGGGAATTTACCCCGACGGTATGACATTAGACGTTGAAGGAAATCTTTGGGTCGCACTCTGGGGTGGATGGGGAGTGAATCAATACTCGCCTGACGGCAAGTTCATCAAACATATCAGGCTGCCCGTTTCCCAAGTCACTAAATGTGTCTTTGGCGGCGCAGACATGAGTACCTTATTTATCACTAGCGCATCAGAGTATCTGCAACCTGAAGATTTGGTAGCCCAACCTATAGCTGGAGCCCTATTTTCATTAAAGACAGAGACACAAGGATATGCCGAACATGCATTTTCAATAATGTAACTGGCCACGCCAACCGACTAAACGAGTGGCACGAAAGCGTGCCAATAATAATTATTCACGTAAAGGAAAGGGTGCCATGGGATCCACGGTTAAACTAACAACAAAAGAAAAAATTGCCTACGGCCTAGGAGACACCGGAAGTAACATAGTATTTCAGGTCGTGATTAATTTCATGATGTTCTTCTACACAGATGTTTTTGGAATAACGGCAGCTGCTGCGGGCACGTTAATGCTGGTCGTTCGGGCTTTTGATGCCATCACTGACCCTTTAATGGGCGCCATAGCCGATAGAACAAAATCGCGCTGGGGTCGTTACCGCCCCTACTTACTATGGATGGCAATTCCTTATGGCTTATTAGCCGTCATCGCATTTACCACACCTGACACCAGTGAATCTAACAAGCTTATATATGCGTACATAACCTACGCACTCATGATGGTTGCTTACACTGCCATCAACATACCTTACTCAGCATTAGGTGGCATACTCACCAGCGACATTCGAGAACGTGCATCAGTGCAGTCATGGCGCTTTGCCATGGCAAAAGCGGGCGGTCTTATTATCGCCGTTTTAACCCTGCCACTTGTCGCTTTTTTCGGAAACGGAGATGATCAACTTGGCTTTTCTTTAGCTATGGTAGTTTTATCTGTCATCGCTATTTTATGTTTTGTTGCCTGCTTTGCCTATACCCGAGAACGAACGACTCACTCTTCAGAGCCAGTCCCAGTGAAGAAAGACATCGGCGCTGTGCTGCACAATGATCAATGGTGGGTTGTGGCGCTTATCACCTTTGTTCTGCTGTCCACCGTCGCGATGCGCGGCGGTGTTATGCCCTATTACGTAAGCTATTTTTTACAAACTGAATCTTTAGTTGGTACCTTTGTTACTGTGAGCATGATTGGGGGGATATTTGGAGCTCTCATGGCAAATTGGGGTAGTAAAGTGATGTGCAAAGTTAAACTTATGAAGCTTGCTTGTGTGGGTATCGCTTTGACGAATATTGTTCTGTATTTTGTACCCCAGGACTTAATGTATGTCGCGCTAACCATCACCTTGTTAACGCAATTTTTTCACATGATTTTAATCCCCATGTTGTTTTCGGCGATACCTGACACAGTGGATTATTGCGAACACAAAAGTGGTTATGGCCCTATGGCCATGAGCTTTTCAGGTCATCTTCTGAGCTTGAAATTTGGCATAGCTATAGGTGGAGCGCTAACCGGCTGGATTTTGGCAGGTTATGGCTACCAACCAAATATTCAGCAATCAGAATTAGCGCTGGACGGTATCCGCATTATATTTGCCGCAAGTCCGGCTATTGGTGCGCTGATTTGCTTAGCTCTATTGTATTTTTATAAGTTAGACGATAAATGGTCAACCTCATTGCAGCTCTCAAAAGGCCAAGCGTAATGATATTGCTCATGTGGATAGATGAGGTGTTCATGGATGCTAAATCGCGCTGTGCACTAGATCAGCATGCAAAATCCTATCAGGTCTTGATCACCACCGATATACAGCAAGTGCTGCAATGCGCTGACGATATTGAAGTGGTCCTAGGAGACTTTCCCCGTCAGGAATTGTCATCGTTACCCAATCTACGTTGGTTTCAACAGTTTGGCACCGGTGTGGAATGGCTACAAGACTACCCTGAATTAGTGCACAAGCCTTTTTTACTGACCAATTGTTCTGATGGCCATTTCGATGTGGTTGCGGACCATTTGATGGCCTTGTTGTTGGGCGTACTGCGCGGCATACCCACCGCGGTAAGAAATCAGCAGCAGGCCAATTGGCAGCAAACGAGTTTGACTGAGTGTGACTCTTTATTCCAAATTCGAGGTAAAACGGTGCTGATCATTGGACTGGGTTCAGTTGGTATAGCCATCGCGGCGCGCCTAAAAGCATTCGGTGCCCATGTCATTGGCATAAGGCGAGATCCAACAAAAGCCAGCGACAATGTGGATGAAGTTTATCCGTTAGGTGAGTTAAATGAAGTGGCTAAAATCGCCAATATTGTCGTTTCTTGCCTACCTCGAACGACACAAACTTATCACCTATTTAACGACCATTTTTTTGCCTGTATGAAAAAACCTGCTTTCTTTTTTAATATTGGTAGGGGGAATGCTGTAAATGAAGACGATTTAGCAAACGCACTATCAACAGGCGTTCTGTATGGTGCAGGCATAGACGTGTGTACACAAGAGCCACTAGGGAGAGACTCTCCTTTATGGGCTCTTGACAACTTATTGATCACGCCACACATTGGCGGTACTTACGATCAGGTGATTGAGACTTGGCGGGATGTTGCATTGGATAACTTGCAACTTTATACGACTGAGCAACCACTGAGAAACCAAGTAACAAAGGCGTCTGGTTACTAATTTACCATGACGCCTAGCTAAACTTATTAGACACAGCTTAATCCGTTTTTGAATCAAAATTCCAATGTGCGGGAGCCACTCCCGCCACAGTTCCGCTTATAACGGCAACGGCCTCCCCCAACAAACACCCGAGATATAGCGTATGTCGATCTGAGCCACCGAATGCTAATGAACTAATATTCTTAAAAACCTTACTCTTTGCGGTACTAAGATGGCTACTGTTCATTTCCCCTCCCATGAAAGCATCTTCAACCCAATTGACATGACTTTCCTCTACATCTTGCACCACAAGGTCCACGCGAGATGTTTTTGGATCCAACCTTAGAATACTATTACTGACAATACTGGTTATCCAAAGCGCCCCACTTTCATCCATGGTCAAGCCATCGGGGAAAATTCCCTTTTGGTACTGCGCAACGATACGTCTATTACAAAGGTTATTTTTATCGTCAATATCAAAGGCTAACGTTTGGCGCGCAAACGTCGCGTTAGCATAAAGCGTTTGGCCATCTCGCGTGACATAGACTTCGTTAGTATACCCGATATTATCTGCCACAATACGCGCGCCATGGCCATCCACCAACACGATGAATCCGTCTGCAACATCATGCCTATATCCCTTCGCGCGAGGTGACTGTCGAGTGCTGACGGTAATCCAAAGACGCGCTTGATGGTCTAGCATAATAAAATTAGTAGGCGGTAAGGCTTGCCCCTCAATTTCGGTCAAAAAAGGTTCTATCTTGTTATCTCGATAGACACGATAAATCCCCCCGCTATCATCCCCAAGGTGAGCCACTAAAAAACTACCGTCTGCTAACATGCAGATGCCATTGGGTTTGAGTTTACCTAGGCCGTCTACGTCCTCCCCCCCCATAAACTGGATATCCCCAGATGATGAAATTCTTGTCACTCCGCCGCGAAAGTCAGAGACATATAAATTGCCGGCTTTCGTTACTAACACACATTCAGGTCGCACAAGACCGGAGCCTACAAACTCCACATCATTTATCAACAAACCGCTCATGGTGTTACCTTAATACTCGGATGCAAATATAAATCAATGCAGCTGCGCTGTTCATGTGACTCATATATGGCTTGTTCAACCAAGATATTGTTTAAATATTCAACTCCTTGATTTTCCAGTAGAGAGCCTTGCAGGTAATGCTGCACAATATGCTTGATCGTTTGATAAACGCAGTCCCCACCAAAGTTTGCATCTTGCCACTCGTAAGGTATTTCGTTGCTGATTTGCTCGTCTTTTCTTCGAAGCCATATTCGTCCTTCACCGTCTATGTTTACGGTCCCTTGTGTACCTTCAACTTGGCACTCCCCCATGGTACGACGCGGATTGCTACTGTTATGATCGAGCAAACGATTTCCATCTAAAATAGCTTGTAAGTTGTGGCTAAATTGAAAGATAACAGTGCCCGCATCCTCCCCTTTTATGACGGGATTACAACGACGAAGTTGGGCATAAACAGAGTGAGGCTCACCGAAAAAATAGCGGAAAACATCGACTATATGTATACCCGTTTCGTGGATCAGAAACTTCGGCATATCTTGAAAATAAGCCTGGCGTGCTAAGTAGGCATCTTCTCCCTGACCATCGCCCGGTCTAAGATTGAATTGGACATTTAATATTTGTCCTAGCATCCTACTGTCGATCACCTCTTTGGCTTTACGGATCCAAGGCATAAAACGAAAATTTTCGTGAATAACGAGCTTAATTCCCGCCTCCTGCGCTATCGCTACCATTTGCTGAGCCTGTTCAATATTCTCGCCAAATGGTTTTTGACAACATACGTCGATCCCTAACTTAGCAGCTATAGTCACAGCGGTAAGATGGGTTACGGGTGGGGTAATAATATCCAAAAAATCTGGCTTCAATTCGAGCAGCATCACTTCTAAGTCTTGGTAATAATGCTCAATTTGGTAGGTCTCAGAAAAACTCTTCGCTTTATTTATGTCTCGGTTGCACACACCGACAAGTCTGACATTATCTAGACGACTCCATGCTTGGTAGTGAAATTGACTAAAATACCCTGTGCCTGAACAGACTACTCGCAATACGTTATTCATCATTTACAACACCTTGATTTTGTATGTCGCCTACTGACGATTTGTACGTCTAAAAAAGCGGTTCAAAAATGCATAGCCACCACGTCGAACCAATGGAATTTGAATTGCACAAAAGGACACAATAATAAGCAGCAAAATAACGGCAACGGGTCGATCAAATAAAGGCCAAAATGAACCCTCAGATAACATCAAAGCACGCCTAAGGCTCTCATCTGCCATACCACCCAACACTAACCCAATCACGAGCGGTGCTAAGGGGAACTTCATTTCACTTAAAAAATAGGCACAAACGCCCACCGGTAACATGATGTACAGGTTAAAAATGTTGATACCTAAAGAGTACGCCCCCATTACGCACAGCACACCGACCACAGGAATAAATAACGGGGGTGGCACCTGCAATAGCTTAAGCACTTGCTTAGCTAGCAACATACCATTTGCCCACATCGCCAAAGACGCCAAAACAAGAATCGCTGTCACTTCTAGTAGGAAATTGGGATGATCAATCTCAATGGTTGGCCCAGGGGTAATGCCATGCAACAGTAAAGCGCCCAATAGCATCGCGGCTGGCGGGCTACCAGGTATGCCCAAGGTTAGCAGTGGGATCAATGCCCCGCCTACACACGCATTATTGGCAGTCTCGGATGAAACGATAGCCGCTTCAGCCCCCTGACCAAATTTCTTTTGCTCTTCAGGATTGGATGTTTTTTTAGCGACGCTATAGCTCACCCATCCTGCAATATCTTCTCCAATGCCCGGCACTGAACCAATACCGACGCCGACACAGGCAGAGCGAAATATATGCTTAATATTGCGTTTGATAACAGCAAGCTCAGGCAGTACGCGAGATAATTTCGTGAGTTTGCCTAATGTCTCTCTATCACTCAATACACGGATAACTTGAGGTATACCAAATACACCAATCAATACAGGAACAATTTCAAGCCCACTGTCGAGCTGGCTTTGATCGAAAGTATAGCGTGGAAAATATTGCAGTGAATCACGGCCTATGGTGGACAAAAACAATCCTAAGAAACCCGCTATCCAACCTTTTATAACGAGATCTTGACTGGTAATGGAGCCGCTAATAATAATGCCGAATAAAGCCAATAAGAAAAATTCCCAAGACGTAAACTGCAAAGCGACAGCGGCAATAGCGGGGGATAAAACCACTAAGAAAACCAGCCCAATAAGGGTACCAATCAACGAAGCGGTAGTAGTTAAGCCTAATGCCTTTGCCCCTTCTCCGCGTTTAGCCATGGGGTACCCGTCCAAAGCTGTTGCAGCTGCTGCAGGAGTGCCGGGAATATTCAAAAGGATAGCCGGGTAAGACCCCCCGTATACCGCGCCCACGTACATGCCCAACAGCGATATAAGTGCGGTATCTGTGTTTAAGCTATACGTTAAAGTAGTCAACAGTGCGATACCTAAGGTGGCGGTTAGTCCTGGCATCGCACCAAATAAAATCCCGATAAAACTAGAGGCAAAAAGTATAAGCAGATTGCTGGGCTGTGAAACTAAGTCAAAAAGAATACTAAAAAACTGTAAAAACTGGTCAATCATAGTCATCAACCTCCCAAAATATCGTAGACGAGATAATTCAGGAAACTCGAAACACTGCCATATTCAACAGGCATAGGCACATAGAGTAAAAAACTAAAAGCACAAATTAAGATCAAGGGTATCAACAAGCTGTATACCCACACTCTGACCAGCTTAGCAGGCTTATCCTTTAAATTAATCACACTGGCGAGCAGCAGTACACACAACGCCGCAGTGCAGCATAAGTCGTTGATTAAAATAAGCGGCTCATCGACAATGCTATCGGCTAAAAACCAACTAAAAATATCACTGTTGGCACTTCGAACACCAAGTAGAACAATAGTCAGCGGGATGTGCACATATAACACCCCACGCAAAATACCGGTAAGTTGCAGGTAAAACCTGAGCATGAGCGATAGCAAAAACAAACACGTTGCTAAATAGAAATCTGCCGAGGGAATGTAGACGTAAACATAGACACACAAAAGCGTGATGACGTACCATTTATCTGAGGTTTTTCTATCCTTGGTGATTTCAGTGGCGCTATCGGCGGTTCGTGCATTGAAATAATCGCACTCCTTCCACACTTTTATGGTCAATATCCCGCTCAATAAGATTAATATGCTGAGCACCAATAGTGGAAATAAGGCAGGTGAGACATACCACTGATTTTCTACACCACCGTACGAGCCAGTCATTGGAAACGATAAAGTATGCACAAAAAGGGCGACACTAATTATCAGCAACACTAGCCCCACTTTAAAATTCGCACGAGCTAATGCACGGCTGGTCTCGTCTATTTCTGCGCCATGGTGAATTGCCTGTGTCATATCAATTTGGTCGCGGAATATTGAGCGATTCAGGTGACACTTTGTTGGCATTCAGTGCTTCTAAGGACCACGCAAAAAGCGACTCTAAGCGAGAAAATTCTTGCTGTGCAGGTTCACCATACATACCGGCCAACTGATAATAGTTCAGCCGTGCCCAGTCTTTGACCTCAGATGAATCCATCGCTTTGTTAAAAGCATCGGCGAGTTGACGTTTGACTACTGGAGAAGCCTTATTATTAACAGCAAAGCCAATCGCTTGACTAATAGGCAAGTTTTTCGATAACCCAGGGAAATCGATAAAAGCACTAGGGACTTTCATGCCATCTAACATCTCAAACGCTTCTGGATGCAGCATAGCTAAAGGTCTTAATTTATTACCTCGAATTAATTGGGCTTGTTCTGCCATCGAAGTAATAACTAAATCGACTTCACCTGTTATCGCTGCAGTTTGCGAGGGAGCTGACCCAGAATAAGGGATAAAGCTCAAATCAATATCAGCTATTTTACTCAGTTCCAGTAGATGTAAATGATGATTACTGCCCAACCCCCCTGCACCTACTCTCAAGCTCCCAGGAGACTTTTTAGCCGCTGCGACCAACTCGGCAAGTGAGTGGTAGGGCGAGTCCGCTTTAACAGATAATACATCTGGAGAACTACCCACAATGAAGGGATACCACACATCGAATTTCTCTTTCCATCCACCATTAACCGCAGCAGATACATTTGAGCTTGCCAGACCAACCAAATTATATCCATCTGGGCGTTTTCTTAAAGTGGAACTCATGCCGATTGAACCAGACACTCCACCCGCTTTATTAGTAACATTGATACGCACACCGAGTTCTTTCGACATTTCAGCCATGATCACCCGATTTACCGCGTCAGTCCCACCACCAGCGGACCAAACAACAGTCGTTGTAATAGGTCGTTTGGGATAGGGCTGCTGTGCATCGGCCTCATCGCTGATAAATAGAAAAAATAATAAAGATATAAGTAACGTTCTTAGCATAATAATTCTCCGTGTCGTTGCCTAAGTGAAGAGTGTGCTATATCAATGGCTAGTGACGTTTGCGAATAATCAATCATTAGCCACAACAGCGGTTTATAGCTTATCTAACTCCGCCATAATACTTCGCGTGATTTCGCCAGTTCCACAGGCACCGCCAAGTTCATAGGGGAGAATATTCGAACTCGCGTAGGCATTCTCAATTGCGGAATTGATTAATTGCCCAGCCTGAATTGCCGCCGCGTTATCATATTGACTTCCTAACCAATCCAACATTAACGCGCCGGACAAAAACATAGCGGTAGGGTTCGCCTTGCCCTGCCCAATAATGTCAGGTGCACTTCCATGACAGGGTTGAAACACAGCGTTGTTTTCCCCAATATCAGCAGACGGTGCCATGCCCATACCGCCCATCAAACCAGCACCGAGATCAGATAGAATGTCACCAAACATGTTCTCAGTGACCATGACATCGAAAATCCAAGGTTTGCTAACCATCTGCAATGCCGCGGCATCGACATACACGTGGTCAGCTTCTATATCAGCATGCTTGCTTGCCATTTGATCGAAAATTTGGCGCATAAAATAAAACGAACCTAACACATTCGCTTTATCCACACAGGTCACCTTCCCTGTATAGCCTTTATGTTTTCTCCTTTTTGCAAAATCAAACGCAAAATCGAATAATCGCTCGCAACCTTTGCGGCTTATTTTTTGCGTATCAAAAGCAGCTTCATCGGCTCCTTCCCCTTTAATTGTGAAGTTGTTACGGCTGGCAAAAAGCCCTTCGGTACTTTCGCGGATTAATACAAAGTCTAGATTTTTGGCACGCTCGTCTTGTAGGGGTAAAGGCAGTCCAGGTAGCGTTTTGACCGGTCGAACACCTGCGAAAAGATCGAGTTTTTCACGTAACTCCAACTGGGGCGCAATTTCTCGGCCATCGGGGTATCGAATGCTTGGCATCCCCATGCAGGCTAATAATGTCGCATCTGACTGTCGAGCGTGTTCTAAGGCTTCGTCAGGAAGAGATACGCCGGTCTTTTTGTAGTATGCCGCCCCAGCCTCGAAAAAGATGAAATCTAGGGTAAATCCTCCCACTTTTTCAGCCACTTTATTTAGTAAGTCAATACAAGGAGGCGTGACTTCATGCCCAATACCATCGCCTGGAAATACTGTAATCGTGAATTGTGTTTTGCCGCTCATGTTAGCCCCAATTTTCTTTAAATTATTAAGTGTTAATGCTTGCTAATCGAGACGCTTTAATCATCGCAACTAGAATTTCATCATCGTTTCGATAATGTGTTCTTAAAGCTTTCTCGTCGTCATTTAAGCTGCTTGATTTATCCGTCACTTCCCTTACTAACCTGGAATACCCATAGGTTACTGCCAATGACAATTACCTGCGTTTCTAACCAGCTTCAACCTAGCTTCATGACACATTATTTATGTTTACTTTTAGTAGTGATAGGTATTGCAAACCAATCAATGTATAAGTTAACCTTAGCTTAATGTATACATTAATTTAAATTTACTGACGTTACGAAGTCAATATATTTTTTTGTTAATCGTCACGTAAAGGGAAGAAAGCGTTATGAAAAATCACCTGAAGAAACCCATTCTTGGTTGTATCGCTGATGACTTCACTGGAGCGTCAGACCTAGCCAGCTTTCTTGTTAACAGTGGCTTAAGAACCTTGCAACTGAACCGCATTCCAGTTGACTCTGATCTAGATTTGGATGGCTATGACGCTATAGTCGTCGCGCTAAAGACACGTACTGTAGATGCTCATACTGCCGTTAAAAAGTCCCTCGCCGCCTTGCATTGGCTTCAAGAATTGGGTTGTCGAAAGTTCTACTTTAAATACTGCTCAACATTTGACTCAACGCCTGATGGCAATATTGGTCCAGTAATAGATGCTCTACTTGATGCGTTAAAACTGCAAAGCACAATTATTTGTCCTGCACTGCCTGTTAACGGCAGAACTGTATACATGGGACATCTTTTTGTAGCTGGAGCGCCTTTAAATGAAAGCCCCCTAAAAGATCACCCTTTAACACCCATGCAAGACTCCTCAGTCGTGCGTCTTATTGAAGCTCAGGGGCAAGGTAAAGCAATTAACATTCCCTATTCTTGTCTCGAAGGAGATGAGACATCGTTTAAACAAGCAATGTTTGAAGCCGCACAAAATTATCGATATATCGTACTGGATACCTTACGTACGGAGCATTTAGAGCGCATTGGCCGAAATCTAGAAGCATTCACGCTCATAACAGGCGGTTCAGGCTTAGCGACCAATCTAACCAGTGAATTTTCTAAATATGGATGGGTAGCCGATTCGTCAAAAAGAGTGATGCAACAGGCGGATGGCCCGACACTTATACTCAGTGGTAGCTGTTCTGCAATGACCCAACGACAAGTGGCTGATTATGAGCTAAAACACCCAGCGCTTTATATCGACCCTTTCAAGCTATTTAATCAAACGCAAACTTATGCACAAATACTCGACTGGGCATTGCAAAACAAATCTGCAGCCCCGTTAATTTATACAACATCCTCTAAAGAAGTAGTAAGTAGAGTACAAAGTGAAATCGGCTTTGAAACATCCCAAGCGCTACTTGAAGGAACGTTAGCTAAGTTGGGTCATGACTGTATTAAGGCTGGATTTAAAAACATTATCGTAGCTGGGGGCGAAACCTCGGGCGCCATAGTGAAGAGTTTAGACATACATGCTTTCGAAATTGGCCAGAGTGTAAGCCCTGGTGTTCCCATTTTGCATTCCATTACACCTCCTATCATCAATCTCGCGTTGAAGTCAGGTAATTTTGGTGATCAAAGCTTCTTTCAAACTGCGCTGGAGAAACTGACATGCCCATAGACGAAAAAACCGCAAAAGAAAAAATTGTTCAATATGCCCGCTCTATTTTCGAGCGCGGGTTGACCTCAGGGGCCTCAGCGAATATGAGTGTTCGCATTGACAGCGGTTGGGTCATCACCCCCACCAATACGTGTTTCGGGTTCCTACGAGAAGACGAACTGTCCGTTATCGATCATGATGGTAATTTAATCCGCGGTAGTAAGGCGTCAAAAGAGTTTACCTTACACAAAGCCATGTACGATAAACGTCCCCAAGACAACTGTATTATTCATTTACATTCCACTTACGCAACAGCATGGTCATGCCTACCTCAAGAGAATCTGACTGACTGCATCCCCACTTATACTCCTTATCTCACAATGCGTTTGGGAGCGATTGCCTGTGTGCCTTATTTCGCTCCCGGCGATACGGGTTTGGCAGTAGCAGTAGGTGACGTCGCAACAAAGCATGCGGGCGTGATCATGGCTAACCACGGACCGATTGTGTCTGCCAAAACTATTGATGCTTGTGTCTATGGGATGGAGGAATTAGAAGAGAGCTGTAAATTGGCATTTATGCTTAGTACTAAGCAGCCCCGTTTACTGACCAACAGCCAAATAAACCATTTAAAACAGAACGCAAAACCTTAAGGATATTTATGTTTGTCGTTACCGTTAAATTCATCGTTAATGCCACTTTCCAAGCTCAATTTATGGAAGCCGTACAAAAACAAGCACAAGATTCTCTACTCCTTGAACCTGAATGCCATTACTTTGATGTGTGCATGAGCCAAGAAAACCACAATAAAGTGTTTCTGTATGAAATCTACGATACAGCCAAGGCATTCGACGAACACCTAATAACTAGTCACTTCAAAAGTTTTGATCAGAAAACGTCTAACTGGATAGAGTCAAAAAAGGTAGAAACTTACGAGCTTGCGAGGTCCTAGACTTGCTCTGTAGTTCAAAAAATGGGTTATGCGCATAGAGTGAATGGACGTGGTTGATTAGCCGCTCCATGCTGTTTAAGGAACACTTGGTCATTACATTAATAATGTACGACAAGAGTGCACTCAGGTATTAATGATTGTTTGTCAGTGGCACATAAAACATTGCTAGGGTGAAAATGAATGTGTCGGTTTTATCGGGAAAAGCTCAATCGAACTATGAACTTTAGGTATCGTTTGTAGATTAATTAAAAAATTTAAAACGGGCAATCTACAACCTCGTTAAAAGTCCATTTTAAAAAGGAAAATTTATGACTAAATTATTTATATTTTTTATACTTATTTTAACAAGTTTTACTTCTCTAGCTGAACCGAAAGTTGATTCGCAGCCGCAAGATTCAATTCTCTTAACCGTATTTTTGAAACACGACCAAAGTAAAAAGTTAGACGAAATACAGGGTATATTGACCGAGCAAGGCTTCTTTGAGACATTTCCGCCTAAAGGTGTTTCTGTTGTGAGCTGGTATGTAATGATGGGTATTGGGCAAGTCGTTACGTTAGAAGTTCCTGCACACCAACTTAATGAGGTTAACCTTGCTATAGAGAAGACCGCTTGGAAAGCATTTACCACAGAGTTTTATCCTACCTATAACTTGTACCCTGTTTACAAAGATAAGCTAAAAAATAAAGCTAAAGTGTCATACAGATAATGATAGCCCTGTTGGGCGTTGTTGATCAAATCATTGCTGGAGGAGCAACAGTCCCAAGGGTTTAACCTATTTATGCAGCTTGCTCCCGAACAGACATGCCCATTCTTATGACTTTGTTCATCGATTTTAAACCAGCCAACGCTTCGCTTACTTGGGCATTGTAGTCTCGCAGTTTTAGCTTTGGAATAGTTGCTTTACACCCCCTTGTGCTGAAGCAATGAATGACAAGCTTTCGTGTCATATGCGCCATCCGCTAAAACTTGCGTATGTCTCTTCTCAACGGATTGAGCAAGGTCGGCAACACTTCGTTGCCCGCCACACTAACCACAGATAAAGCTCCAGCCACTATTTCATGTTTACTGGCATCCACCGCAAGGTGCAGTTTACGCAAGATGCGGTGTTTTCCCTTACCGTGCGTTCGTATTTCCCACTCTCCTTCACCGTAGACTTTGAGGCCTGTTGAATCAATGACGACATGTGATATTGGGTCTCAACTCGGTGCTCGGTAGTGGATATTAACGGTTTTAGCTCGCTTGCTAATGCACTGTAATTCGGACTGGTCAGCGGTACATTCGCCAACTTGAAAACGGAGTGAGTGAAACCTTCAAGCGCACGCAAAGATAAGTTGAATACACCTTTAATGACCAGTGCCGTTTCCATTACGACATCAGAAAAGACAAACCCACGACCACGGCGACCTTGACGTTCAGTACCACACCAAGATTTGATGGCTTGCTCACAATCCAGATCATCAACGACCCTAGGTTAATTAATGCTTTGTTGTAGTGTGACCAATTGGTGATTTTACGCGCAGATTTTCCCATTGTGTTGCTTGCCCAGAATAAGTTTGGGAGATCCGATCACGCTAAGCTAAAAAGGTTCATTCGATTTAGGAAACAACGCCACTAATGTTTGTACTTCTGTTAACCGAGCGCATCTGCTCTTGTCTGGTAAACGCTTACCAAGGTGTTGCTTGCAGTAGCTAAAACGGTAACGGCCCAAGGATAGTCAAATAAAGTACAGAACTGCAACCCAATAGACACAATTACCTTAAATTCAGATACCCAACAGGATAAGGCTGCATAAAATTAAGTAGCTGGTGATAACAGCGCTAAAAAACACCTATAGACAAGCAGACGATCTAGCAAATCTCTTAACAAATTTAAAATCGGGCATAGATAGGTGATGTTGCTACATGCAGGGATAACGTTGTTGTCGAGTGGTTCTTCGCGCGGTTAAAGCTCGATTGCATATTAAAAATAACTCTCCTAATCGTGAACATATGGAGCAAAGTGTGACTAACTATATGAAATATCTCAAACGATGGTGTCCGGTTGGAGTTGAGCAGAACAATTTTTGCGGGAAGTTAGGTAATAAATAATATTTCAACTAATGTTTCAGCATAAGGAACTATTTTAGTAGTCGTTTAAAGGTATTAACAATGACCTGAAATTAGGAGCTCAGATCTGCCCTCAGGTGAAACGTTGACTATCACTTATTTTGCTTTATGAACAATACAGTGTTTTTTATAACGTTACCTGATTACCCACAAAGTCGAGTCACTTTGCTGTCTGTGTAACTATAAGCCCTAAATTCACAGGGTTTGATGAAAGAAAAATTGACTCCTGAATTAGCATATAGCTCAGATAACGTTGATATCCTCAATCGATGACACTGTTAGAGTAATACCTAACAGCTCAGCTGAGGATCATAAGAATCAGGTGACTTTTAATGTGATCCCGTCCTAATTAGGAACGATAATTATGATATGAACTGCGTGTTAACTGTTGCGCTTTATCGTATGGCCAACACAGTCATTGAGGATACTCAAACTGGCCTCCATTGTGCAATCGACCGTGTAATTCAAAACGTTGCCCGAACTGTCTCACGTAAACGAAAGCTGTAGGTATAAAATGAGAAATGTATTGGTTTAATGAACTATAAAAGAGGAGGTGATTAAACTTGTTTCATACGATTTCCCCTGCTTGATAAGCATTATGAGAGAGGTGATTAATTGCCTGGCATCCTTGAAAACTATTAGAGGCTAGATTTCATGAAGCGACATACCATTAGTTTGTTTTTGACTTTAGCATTATTTTGGTTGCTCAATTCAGGGCAAAACACTGTGTTAATTTTATTTCTGGCTGCGGCGTCTATAGTCTTTGTGTTAATTATCGCCCATCAAATGGATGTTGTTGATCAAGAATCCCAACCCTTATATTTAACCCGTAACATAAATATATTTGGCTACTATTTGTGGCTTATCAAAGTGATCATCAAAGCCAATATCATAGTGGTAAAACATATTTTTCTTAGTACAGAAAGTATATCACCATCACTAAAAAAAATTAGAATCAGTCAAAAAACTGATATGGGAAAAGTGATATATGCAAATTCTATTACCCTAACACCAGGAACTATCGTTATCGATCTGTGTGGCGACGAAATATTAGTACATGCATTACTCTATGAGGATATAGAAACATTAAAAACTGGTGAAATGAATCGCCGGGTAAGTATGTTGGAACGCTGATGTTCATAGCTGCCACAGTCGCTATTTTTGTCGCCATGATTTTAGCGATCATACGCGGGATTATGGGACCTACACTTTATGATCGTATTTTAGCCGTTAATATGCTTGGTACAAAAACGGTATTGCTGATTTCTTTATTAGGTTTTGTTATGGGACGGCCCGAGTTTTTGGATATCGCTATTGTCTATGCCCTCATCAACTTTATTAGTGTCATCGGCGTATTACGTTATTCAGATACTAATGAATTTAAGCATACGCCTTCCGATAAAGAATCTTCAAACAAGGAGCTCTAAATGGACACACTAATCAATATTAGCAGTGGTTTGTGTTTATCTATCGGTAGCTTTGTGTGTATTTCAGGTGGTATCGGAATTCTGCGCTTTCCAGACTTTTATACTCGTTTGCATGCTGTAGGCATCACTGATTCCTTGGGGACAGCTATGATTTTAATTGGTCTTATGTTGCACAGCCCAAATTTTTTTGTGTTTGCCAAACTAGTAATGATCCTATTATTGACTTTATTGATTAGCCCAACCACTAGCCATGTTTTAGCTAAAGCGGCTTTGCATAATGGACTGACACCAATACTGGGGTTAATAGCTCGCGATCAAACTGGAAACAAGGAGACTACCTCATCGAATCCTTGATAAATATTGTCCTATTAACGCTATTGGTGGTGGTGGCTTTTGCCATTATCGGGATGAAAGATCTGTTCGCTGTCGTTATGCTTGCCAGTATTTATGGTCTGTTGTCCGCTAGTTTTTTTGTTGCTATGGATGCGGTCGACGTGGCCTTCACTGAAGCCGCAGTGGGGGCCGGTATCTCAACTTTGCTAATGTTAGTCGTCATATCAATGACCGGACGTAGGGAAAACAAAACACGGCATAAACCCTATTCAGCTCTACTCATTGTTGTCATTACAGGGAGCCTGTTGCTGTACGGTACATTAGATATGCCCTATTTTGGCTCCGTCGCTGCTCCAATCCACAATCATGTTGCACCTCGGTATATTAACGATTCGATGCAGGAAATTGGTATACCCAATATAGTAACATCGGTGCTAGCAAGCTATAGAGCGTTTGATACATTCGGAGAAGTTGTTGTCATTTTTACTGCTGGTATTGGCGTGTTGGCACTGTTATCCGTCGTTCGCCGCCCAGAAGATAGTGACAAAACTGCATCGGCCAACGACTCTATGCATGAGCAGCATCTTGTTGTCCGCATAGTCACTAAAATGTTGCTCCCTTTTATTTTGTTGTTTGCGCTTTATGTTCAATTTCATGGCGATTACGGGCCTGGAGGTGGTTTTCAAGCCGGCGTGATCTTCGCCGCGGCTATTATTTTGTATGCGATGTTATTTGGTTTAAGCACCGCACGCAAAGTCATTAATCAAGCTTTTATCCAGTTAATTGCTGCTACTGGCGTTTTGCTTTATGGCTGCGTCGGTATCGCTTCGATACTCAATGGAGGGAATTTTTTTGACTACAATGTTTTATCCAATGAGCCCGTTGCTGGCCAGCATTTGGGCATTATCCTAATTGAGTGGGGCGTTGGCTGCACTGTTGCTTCAGTCATGATCATTATTTTTTTCAACTTTGCCGGTCGCAGGGAGAAGCAACACAACAATGACCATGCACACCCTAAAAATCAGGAGCCAATATAATTATGATAATGGGGCTGTTTAATGACTGGATTGTGGTTGTGCTCATGATGTGCGGACTATACATAGTGATTGCTCATGGTAACTTAATTAAAAAAATCGTTGGGCTGACTATTTTCCAAACATCTGTATTCATATTTTATATCAGTATGGCAAATGTTGATGGTGGCACAGCCCCCATCTTAGCTGACGATATAGTTCAATACTCTAACCCTTTACCTCATGTTTTAATTCTCACGGCTATTGTTGTTGGTCTTGCCACCACCGCGTTGGCCTTATCGCTAGTCGTTCGCATAAAAGAAGCTTATGGCAGTATTGAAGAAGAAGAAATTCAACAACAAGATAATCAAATCCAAGAGGAGAAAATAGAGAGAGAACAAGCGTGATAGCTCATCTTCCTATTTTACAGGTGATTATACCACTGATGGCGGCACCTATTTGCTTATTCTTAAAGCGTGCGCAGCTGGTGTGGATATTTTCTGTGTTAGTAAGTGGCGTGGCCTTTTTGATCAGCATTTTGTTATTACAACAAGTAATGGATTCTGGAATGATCAGTTACGAATTGGGGGGCTGGCAAGCACCCTGGGGAATTGAATATCGAATTGATACGCTCAATGCCTTTCTGCTGTTAATTATCACAGCAATAAGTACCATTGTTTTATTGGCTGCTCAAACTAGCATTGAAAAAGAAATAGCTAAAAGCAAACACACATTATTTTATGTTTTATACCTGTTATCACTTACCGGTATGTTAGGTATTGTATCGTCAGGTGATGTTTTTAATGTTTTTGTATTCTTAGAAATATCGTCGCTATCGGCCTATGCGTTAATCGCTATGGGGAAAGATAGACAAGCGCTATGGGCCTCTTACCAATACTTAATAATGGGAACCATTGGCGCAACATTTATGTTGATTGGTATTGGCTTGATGTATCAAATGACGGGTACATTAAATATGCAGGATCTCTCCCAACGCCTACCCGAAGTAGCACAAACACGTACCGTATTTACCGCCTTTGTCTTCGTGATTGTTGGCGTATGTTTAAAGTTGGCTTTGTTCCCACTTCATCAATGGTTACCTAATGCATACGCTTACGCGCCGTCAATTGTTACCGCCTTTTTTGCTGCAACAGCCACAAAAGTAGCTATTTATCTACTTATTCGATTTACCTTCTCCATTTTTGGGGTCTCTTTTTCATCCACCACCATACCTTTGCAAACCTTATTTATGGCATTGGGCCTAATTGGCATTTTTATCGCTTCAACTTCAGCAATCTATCAAACAAATATTAAGCTGCTCTTTGCCTATTCGAGTATCGCTCAAATAGGCTATATGATTGTGGGTTTTAGCATTGCTACAGTGACAGGTTTAACCGCAACCTTATTGCACCTGTTTAATCACGCTCTAATGAAAAGTGCAATTTTTTTAGCCTTGGGTGCTGTGATGTACCGGCTAGGTAGTGTTCAACTGAGCAATTTTCAAGGTTTAGGCCGCCAGATGCCACTGACTATGGCGGCGATTGTAGTCGGTGGATTAAGCTTAATTGGTGTACCGTTAACTGTCGGTTTTATCAGTAAATGGTATCTGCTTATCGCATTGCTTGAACAGGGGTGGTGGCCTATAGCTGTGCTTATTCTGTTAGGGTCAATATTAGCGGTTATTTATGTCTGGCGGATCGTAGAAGTCGCTTACTTCAAAGAGCCATTGGCCAATCAAGCATTGGTCAAAGAAGCGCCGATACTTTTTCTGGTTCCCATATGGACACTGATCATCGCCAATATTTATTTTGGTGTTGATACTCGCCTTAGTGTGCAGGTGGCACAGTCGGCCGCTCGGAGTTTGTTCGGAGTAACACCATGAACCTTTCTGCAGAGCTGATGTTGCAACTGTCTATTGTTATTCCATTACTGTCGAGCTTAGTGATTATTGCTGCCGGACACTATCCTAACCTTCGAGAAGGTATAACAATCACCACCTGTTTAATACTGATCTATTTAGTGTTTAACCTATATCAAGGACTGAGCTTGGGAGAAACAATTAGTGTCTTTTGGTGGGAGATTTTACCGGGATTAGCAGTAAGCTTTGATATTGAGCCGCTAGGCATGTTATTCGCTCTAATTGCCAGCTTCCTGTGGCTAGTGACCACATGTTATTCCATTGGCTATATGCGCAGCCATCACGAAAAAAATCAAACCCGTTTTTATAGTTGTTTTGCCGTTACTATTGGTGCGGTGATAGGCCTCGCCTTTGCAGCGAACCTGTTTACCTTGTTTATTTTTTATGAAGTATTAACCCTAACAACTTATCCTTTAGTTACTCACGCTGGCACCGAAAAAGCCCTAAAGGGTGGCCGAACGTATCTCGGCATTCTACTTGGCACTTCCACTGTGTTTTTTCTGTTAGCTATCATCAGTACTTGGCTTGTTGCCGGTACATTGGATTTCAAACTCGGCGGTATTTTTGCTGCTGATGTAGATAAAGTTTTTGCAGGCATACTGCTGATACTGTTCATTTTTGGCATTAGTAAAGCCGCCATTATGCCTTTTCATCGCTGGCTACCCGCCGCCATGGTCGCACCGACCCCGGTCAGTGCGCTTTTGCATGCGGTTGCAATAGTAAAAGCAGGGGTTTTCACTATTTTAAAGATGTGTGTCTATATCTTTGGCCTAGACTTATTGTCGGTATTACCAACAACTCAGTTTTTACTCTATTTAGCAGGTGCCTCGGTATTACTGGCTTCCCTTGTAGCCATGCGTCAAGATAATTTAAAAGCCAGGCTCGCCTATTCAACTGTGAGTCAATTGGGCTACATCACCATTGGCGCTCTGTTAGCAACATCATCAGGTGTTATTGGAAGTTCCATGCATATTGCCATGCATGCGTTTGGTAAAATAACCTTGTTTTTTTGTGCGGGTGCAATTTTAGTTAGCTTACATAAATCAAAAATAAGCGAAATGCGCGGTATAGGCCGACAAATGCCCTTGACCATGATCGCCTTTTTTATTGCCAGCCTAAGTGTCATTGGAGTTCCGCCTACAGGGGGAATATGGAGCAAGTGGTTTTTAATGATGGGTACAATAGAAACCGAACAATGGCTATTAATGATGGTATTAATGCTCAGCTCATTACTTAATATTGCTTACTTAATACCGATCCCCTTGTACGCATTTTTTCCAGATATTCTCATTAATAAACAGGCTAATGATGATACTAAGCAAATAACAACTTCTGAAAATAATTTTTCAAGTGTACAAATAAAAGAAGCTCCTCTGCCTTCATTAATTGCCATTGTGATTACCACTCTCGGTTGTTTAACATTATTCATTTATCCCCAACCTCTATTTGAGTTGGTTATGGCTATTTTGACCAGTAGGGAATAATTTATGAAACCGCAGAAGAAATACCTATTTGACGATCCTAAAAACATAAAACATGTTTTACACATCTTTTATGGCTGTTGTGCATTACTGCTTGTTTTGGACTTTGTTATCCATCGTCATATTAGTCATGGCTGGGAAAATTTATGGGGCTTTTATCCTCTGTATGGTTTTGTTGGCTGCGTTATTCTTGTGTTTGTAGCTACTTGGATGCGAACTTTTCTTAAACGTGATGAAGACTATTACGAAAAGCAAGATACAAAAAATAGACATGAGAAAAATAAGAAAAAAGAGGAATTTAAGATAAAAACAGGAGATCATCATGTGGATGATTGAGACGCCTGCTTTTGTGCCGTTTTTTATCGGTGCCTTAATCGCCGCTTTCACCCGTGGTAATATACGCAGTGCGATTATGCTTGCTGTGCCAATTGTCAGCGCCTTACACCTATGGTTGCTACCAGAAAGTATTCATCTGCAGTTTTTATTTTTTGATTATCAACTAAGTCCTTACCGTGTAGATAAATTAAGTCTAATGTTTGGTTATGTATTTCACATTGCTGCACTGATTGGCATTATTTACTCATTACATCTGCGCGATACCCTGCAACATGTATCAGCCATGTTGTATGCTGGCAGTGGTTTGGGGGCTGTTTTTGCAGGTGATTTGTTAACCCTGTTCATTTTCTGGGAGTTGCTAGCTTTTACATCCGTGTTTCTAATTTGGGCTCGCAGAACACAGCGCGCCTATATTGCAGGGATGCGCTATCTTATTATTCAAGTATTATCTGGTCTAATTCTCCTGACAGGGACTCTTTTTTACGCGGCTGATAACAACACTTTAGCCTTTGGTTACATCGGTTTAGATAGTGTAGCTGGATGGCTTATTTTCATTGCTTTTGGTATCAAGTGTGCATTTCCTTTTGCCCATAACTGGTTAACTGATGCCTACCCCGAAGCAACCGTGACCGGAACCGTATTCCTTAGCGCATTTACCACAAAAGTGGCCGTTTATGCGCTTGCACGAGCCTATCCTGGTACCGAGTTACTGGTATATATTGGTGCTGCCATGACCTGTTTCCCTATATTTTTTGCTGTCATTGAAAATGATTTACGCCGAGTGTTGGCTTACAGTCTAATAAACCAAGTGGGATTCATGGTCGTCGGCATTGGCATCGGCACTTCGCTTGCTATAAATGGAGCAGTATCTCATGCCTTTAATGATGTGATTTTCAAGGGCTTGTTATTAATGTCTATGGGGGCAGTATTGCATATGACAGGGCGGATAAATGGCTCTGAGCTTGGCGGTTTATATAAAACCATGCCTAAAACTACGATACTTTGCATGGTAGGTGCAGCTTCCATTTCAGCTTTTCCGCTTTTTAGCGGCTTTGTCAGTAAATCAATGGTTATGTCTGCGGCACTTGCACAAGGCTATGATTGGATCTGGCTAATGTTACTCTTTGCCTCGGCGGGCGTATTTCATCATGCAGGGATAAAAATCCCCTATTTTGCCTTCTTCTCCCACGATTCAGGTATTCGAGCCCAGGATCCCCCTAACAATATGTTATTGGCCATGGCTATCGCAGCTAGTCTTTGTATTGCAATTGGTATTTATCCACAAGGATTATATGTTTTATTACCCTATGACACAGGTTACAACCCTTATGATGTAACCCATGTTTTAGCCCAGACTCAGTTGTTATTCTTTTCAGCTTTAGCGTTTGTCTGGCTTAATCTCAAAGGGCTGTATCCTCCTGAACTGCGTTCAACTAATTTGGATTTCGATTGGGTTTATCGTCGAGCACTGCCAAATGTATTGCAGAATTTTTTTGCCATTATTTGGCAAACAGATCGCGCATTACGCCAGAATTTTAAGCTAAAGCTAACGAAGTGCTTGACCTATATTGCACGAAGAATGAATCAATTTAGCAGCATTCTTTCGCAAAATTATCCTTCAGGCAGCATGGCCATGTGGGTGACAGTGGTTCTAGCTACCTATTTATTTCTTAGTTATATTCAATAAATTGTAATTGTATCTGTAGTTAAATAAAATTTTATAAAAACGCACAATTTACTCTTATGGTAGTTTGACTATTAAACAATCGGTACGTAAATAATGTATTACTTTTTCGGCGGTATTACCCAATACTAAGCCCCTAAGCCCTTTACGCCCGACGCTGCCTAAAATCACCAAACTACTGTGCAATTCATTGGCTTGATGGAGAATGGTTCGATCTGGTGGCCCTACTGCTATGTGACTGGTGATGGAACTCATATCAAACCGAGCCAATAATTTTTGTATTTTCTCTTTCGCCGCGGGGGCTTTCTTTTTCATTACTGAGTTTTTGTCCACCACATCAAATTCCAGGAGAGGTTTAGCTATGGGAATACTATACATGGCGTGTAATTGATTGTGGGTCACCTTGAACCAAGTCTCTCCCCAACTTAGGATTAGGGCATTCAGTTGCTGATGATTGGATTCTTCGGTTGATAAATCCAACGCTAATAAAATATTGGCTTTATTTTTCCACTTAACGTGGCTAGCGATTAATATTGGGCAGTGTAAGTGACGAATTAAGTGCCAGTCGGAGGGGATGTGAAACAATGATTCACTGCGATGACCACCTTTAATCACGAGGTCTACATGCTGCCGATCACAGCGATTAATTACCCACTGCGCTATCTTGTCACTTACCACTACTTCGCTGGTGATTTCTATCGTTCCATCAAAAACTCTATGAATAAGAGAAGCAAGTTTTTGTTTCGCCTGTTCTATATGCTGTTCGAGTGTGATGTCTGAGTCGTTGCTGGAGTGGATAAACTTGACTATTTCCACCGTCGCCTTCATAGGGAGGGTAATATCGCGCGCCTTTTCTAAGGAAAGTAGATCGTCGTCGTCTATGTCAGCAATCACCAAAACATGTTTATCCATGAATTCCCCCTCCAACTGTAGAATTATCTAAGAGCATAATGTCGGTTTTGTCAATAATAGCTTGGCAGAACTGTTAATGACTGCCCGCGCAAATTATAGTGATCTGAACCACTAGTTTTGGACACCTCATTAAGTGAGTAAACTAGCTCACAGAGGTGAATAATACCATTTAGTAGTGATTTGTGATCTAATGTGTCGATGGTTTATTCACTATTTTTATTCATTTGAAACTAGATACATCAGAACACCTTTTAGCGCTATTAAGAATGGAATCAAACGCACGTAAACGGCTTCGCCTGTTAGCGATATCCCACTTTATTGAAGGTAAAAATAGGACTGAAATTGCTCTTATTCTTAAAGTCAGTAGACGCAGTGTCAACACATGGGTAAGCAATTATTTATCAGATGGTGTGGCAGGATTAGAAGCCAAAAAAGCACCAGGACGCAGTTGCCCTTTATCCACAAAGCAGCGTGAGCAATTATTTGATTATATTGATAAACATAGTCGTAGTAGCAAAGGCGGGCGTTTAACTGGTGAAGCTATTCGGCTCTATATTGCTGATGAATATCAGATTGCTTACCATCCTAATGCTATTTATAAACTCCTTCATCTACTCGGCTTTAGCTGGATAACCAGTCGCTCTAAGCACCCCAAACAATCTCAAGAGGCTCAAGACGAGTTTAAAAAAACTGCAAATTGAAACGATCAACAGGATCCCAGGGCATATTGCGTTAGATAAGGTGGATTACTGGTTTCAAGATGAAGCGAGAATAGGTCAACAAAATACCACTACCCGCCTATGGGCACACAAAGGCACTCGTCCCCGCGCAGTGAAGCAACAACAATTTGACTATGCATATCTGTTTGGTGCAATTTGTCCGAGTACTGGACGAACGGAAGCAATTATAGCGCCTTGGGTAAATAGAGACATTATGCGTCAGCACTTAGAGTTGATTTCAGCAGCAACCGAATCAGGATGCCATGCGGTGGTGATAATGGATGGAGCAGGTTGGCATACTGATGATATTGCTAAGGACATTCCAAATCTTAGTATCATCAAACTCCCACCCTATTCGCCTGAATTGAACCCTATAGAGCAAGTATGGAGCTGGCTACGCCAACATCATTTAGCAAATCGAAGTTTTGACTCATATGATGATCTCCTAGAGGCTTGTACAACAGCATGGAATGACTTTGTAAATGACCTAAAACGTGTCACCCAAATGTGCCATAGAGACTGGTTGGATGTTACAAGACCACTACGGACGCTACAGGCAATAAAAAACCCGCCAAAGCAGCTACTTATCTGCCTCACGGGTCTTTATTGGTTCTTACTGAACCTCTATA
>TARA_R110000751_G_scaffold1560_4_pt1 | contig 46073 bp, 43 predicted proteins | sample TARA_R110000751 | Tara Oceans TARA_R110000751 (sample SAMEA4398001) | marine metagenome | biome: Polar Biome; feature: [MES] marine water layer (ENVO:01000295) within the mesopelagic zone...; material: water (ENVO:00002006), including particulate matter (ENVO:01000060) such as...... | reverse complement strand
AGGCAAATGCATGATGGGGTCAACTTCTAATGCTCTTGATAAAGGAGGAGATAATTTTAAAAAGTTATTTGAGGACTCTAATATAGAAAAACGCAATAGCAATGGACAAACAAAAAGCGGTCTTTATAGCCTGTTTGTTCCTATGGAATGGAATTTTGAGGGATATATTGATAGATATGGAATGCCTATATTTAATACTCCTTCATCTCACATTAAAGGTATTGATGGAGGAACTATTAAGATGGGAGCCTTACAATATTGGGAGAATGAAGTAGCATCTCTAAAGAATGACGCTGATGCTCTTAATGAATTCTATCGACAGTTTCCAAAAACGCAGTCACATGCTTTTCGAGATGAGAGCCAACAGTCTCTTTTTAATCTAACTAAAATTTACCAACAAATTGACTATAATGATTCTTTAATAAAAGAACACTTCTTAACGCGCGGGTCTTTCCATTGGAAAGATGGGATTAAAGATACTCGCGTGATATGGACGCCCAATAATCATGGGCGGTTTCTTCTTTCTTGGATTCCTGCTCTACACTTACAAAATAGAACACTTGAAAAACGAGGTCGCAAATTGCCGGGGAATGAGCATATCGGCTCTTTTGGGTGTGACTCATATGATATATCAGGAACAGTAGGCGGGCGTGGCTCAAATGGCGCACTTCACGGACTCACTAAATTTAATATGGAAGATGCTCCTAGCAATGAGTTTTTTTTAGAGTATGTAGCACGACCACAGACGGCAGAGATATTTTTTGAAGAAGTGCTTATGGCGTGTATATTCTATGGTATGCCTATATTGATTGAAAATAATAAACCTAGATTATTATATCATTTTAAAAATAGAGGATATAGGGGGTTTTGCCTAAATCGCCCTGATAAAGTATTTAATAAGTTATCAAAAACAGAAAAAGAATTAGGTGGTATACCTAACTCATCTGAAGATGTAAAACAATCACATGCATCAGCTATAGAATCCTATATTGAAAAGCATGTAGGGATAGACTTGCAAGGTGTTTATAGAGATTCTGATGAGATGGGGTCTATGAACTTTACACGAACATTAGAGGATTGGGCAAAATTTAATATTAATAATAGAACTAAATTTGATGCTACTATAAGTTCCGGGTTAGCGATAATGGCTAATCAAAAGCACATGTATACCCCTCAAAAAGAACAGTCGAAAATAAGCATTAACTTTGCAACATATAATAATAAGGGTAGTTTAAGTGAAATTTTGAAATAATGAAAGAAGTAGAAATAAATATTAATCCTAGTGGGTTTCCTTCTCAGTTTGTGTCCGATGCTGAGAAAGCGACATTTGAATATGGATTACAGATTGGACAGGCTATTCAATATGAATGGTTTAGAAGAGATTATAACAATTGTCGATTTTATGACCAATGGGCAAATTTTCATAGACTTAGACTATATGCTCGTGGAGAACAATCTATAGCCAAATATAAAAATGAGTTAGCTATTGATGGAGACTTATCATATCTTAATCTTGATTGGACTCCTGTCCCTATCATACCTAAATTTGTAGATATTGTTGTTAATGGTATGTCAGACCGTCTTTTTAAAGTAAATGCATATGCACAAGATGCCATGTCGGCGGCTCATAGAAGCAAATATCAAGATGAAATAGAAGGCCAAATGATTGCTAAAGATATTCTTACCGTAATATCTGAAGAATTCCAAGTAGATACTTTCTCAATGGACCCCGATAACTTACCCAATACTGATGAAGAGTTGTCATTATTTATGCAACTAAATTATAAGCCTGCCATCGAGATTGCTGAAGAAGAGGCTATAAATACAATGCTTGAAGATAATCATTATATAGATACGCGCAAGCGCATGGATTATGACCTCACTGTTTTAGGTATAGGGATAACGAAAACTCAATTCCTTCCGGGAGCAGGTGTGACTATTGATTATGTAGACCCTGCCAATGTTATTTACAGTTATACTGAAGACCCTCATTTTAAAGATTGCTTCTATTGGGGAGAAATAAAATCCATTCCTATAATTGAGTTAATGAAAATTGACCCCACACTTACAAATGATGACCTTAATACTATATCAAAGTATTCACAGGCTTGGTACAATTATTATAATGTAGCACAGTTTCAGGAAAATAGCATTTTCTATAGGGACACTGCTACAGTTCTATACTTTAATTATAAAACTACCAAAAAAGTTGTTCATAAAAAGAAAGTAAGCGAAGGAGGTGGAGAAAAGGTAATTGAAAAAGATGATACCTTTAACCCCCCGGACGAAATGATGGAAGAGGGCAATTTTGAGAAGATAGAGAAAACCATTGACGTATGGTATGATGGGGTAATGATTATGGGGACCAATATAATATTAAAATGGGAAATGGCTAAAAATATGGTACGACCAAAGTCAGCTACCCAACATGCTCTCCCAAACTATATTGCCGTGGCTCCACGAATGTATAAAGGAAGGATAGAGTCTTTACTTCAAAGGATGATACCTTTTGCTGACCTTATTCAGATTACACACTTAAAACTCCAACAAGTAATATCTAGGATGGTCCCTGACGGTGTCTTTATTGATGCCGATGGGTTAAACGAAGTAGATTTGGGAACAGGTAATGCCTATAATCCTGAAGATGCATTACGCCTTTATTTCCAAACGGGAAGTGTAATAGGAAGAAGTTACACTCAAGAGGGAGAATATAATCATGGCAAAATCCCTGTCACTCAGTTGACAGGAAATACAGGACAACAAAAAATGCAGGCTCTTATTGGAAACTACAATCATTATATGGAGATGATACGAGCATGTACAGGTTTAAATGAAGCAAGGGATGGAACAACTCCTGACCCTTATTCTCTTGTGGGGGTTCAAAAACTTGCTGCTCTTAATTCTAATGTCGCTACTAGACATATTTTAGATGCAAGCCTTTATTTATTAAGGTCATTAGCAGAAGCTTTATCTTATAGAATAGCTGATATATTAGAGTATGCTCCTTTTAAAGAAGAGTTCGCAAATAAGATAGGTAAATATAATCTTAAAGTTCTTGAAGATATTAAAGACCTATATATTTATGACTTTGGCATTTTTATTAGAGTTGCTCCCGACGAAGAAGAAAAAGCTATGTTAGAAGGGAATATACAAATGGCTCTACAACAGAAAGATATTAATCTTGAAGATGCTATAGATATACGTGAGATAAGAAATATTAAGATGGCAAACCAATTGCTAAAAGTTAAGAGACGTCAGAAACAACAGTATGATGAGAAAATGGCAATGGAGCAACAAGCCATTCAGCAGCAAGGACAACTGCAATCTCAACAGATGGCGGCACAGGCGGCAATGGAAAAGATACAACTTGAAGGGCAAACGGCAATGCAAATTAAACAAGCTGAAGTAGCTTTTGAAATAGAGAAGATGAGGGCGGAAGCAGAAATGAAAAAAATGCTAATGGCGGAAGAGTTTAATTATAATAAGCAATTAACGGATGTTAGCGAAAATTCTCTTAAGGAAAGAGAGTCTCAAAGAGAAGGAGCCAAGTCGGAGAGAATAAGTCAGGCTAATACCGAACAGTCTAGGTTAATTGAACAAAGACAAAACAATACTCCTCCTCAACGATTTGAATCCAATGAGGATAGTTTAGATGGTTTTGACCTTGCAGAATTTGAACCTAGATAAGTTACTTAAAAATAGTTGAAAAAAATTTCATAACTTTGTAAATACTAAAATCAAATCAAATGGAAATTAAAGTTAGAGCAATAGAGGCCGGAGAAGAAAAATCTTCGCAAGAGATAGAAGCGGAATTATTGAGAAAGCATGAGGAAAAGCATGGCGACCCCAATGAAACCACAATTGTTGATAAATTAAAAGAAGAAAACAATACATCTTCTAATAATACTGACTTAAAAGAAGAAGACGTTCTTTCATATATTGGAAATAGATATGGCAAAGAAGTTAACTCTATAGATGAGTTAATGGAAAGGCGTGAGACATCAGAGGAATTACCTGATGATGTATCAGCGTTCTTTAAGTATAAAAAAGAAACAGGCAGAAGCATTGAAGATTTTATTAAAGTTAATAAAGACTATAATGAAGTAGAGCCTGATAAAATATTAGCTGACTTCTATATGGCAACTGAAGAAGGTTTAGATGCTGATGATGTGCAGGATATGATATCCGAGTTTGCATATGATGAGGATTTAGATGAAGAATCAGATGTCAAAAGAAGGAAGTTAGCTAAAAAGCGGGCTATAACTAAAGCTAAGAATTTCTTTGATGAGCAAAAAGAAAAATACCAACTCCCCCTTGAGTCAAGTACGGGAGATTTTTCTGATAGCAATACCAAAGATTTAGAAAGCTATAGAAAATATCTCGCAGAGTCCAAAAGTGTCGAAGAAGAGGCAAATAAGCGTTCGGATTGGTTTTTAGATAAAACGAACGAAGTCTTTAATAATGATTTCAAAGGTTTTGATTTTAGTATTGGAGATAACAAAATTAATTTCTCTCCGGGGTCAGCACAGGATTTAAAACATTCCCAATCGGATATTACTAATTTTATTAATAAATATCTTGATAAGGATGGATTAATTACTGATGCTACATCATACCATAGGGCATTATCACTTGCTATGAATCCTGATAAATTTGCTAAGTTCTTTTATGAGCAAGGCAAAACGGATGCAGTAAAATCGGATGCTAAGAACTCCAAGAATATAGATATGGAGATGAGGCGTTCGCCTGAAGCGGTTCGCAAAGGAGGATTATCAATTCGTGCGGTAAGCCAAAACAGTAATAATAATGGGTTACGCATAAAAAGTAATAAAAGAAATTAATTTAAAAAACATATAAAATTTAAGAAATTATGAGTGTATTACCAACTCCGGGGTTCGACTTAATTCCAAGTGCGGAACGTGTTGCCACCTCGACAAACTATATCACTAATTTCGACTTTTTGAATCAGTATTTACCTGATACATATGAGAAGGAATTCGAGAGATATGGAAACAGAAGTGTTTCCTCGTTTTTAAGAATGGTAGGTGCAGAGATGCCCTCCAATTCTGATTTAATTAAATGGACTGAGCAAGGTCGTCTACATATTAAGTATACACAGTGTACTTCAGCACAAGCAGCAGGTTCGCCCTTTGGCGTAATCACGGTGGCTGACAACCTTAATCCTGCGTTTCCCGGTGGCGGAACTACTACTGCGAGTTTAACCGCAGGTAACATCGCTATCAAAGTGGGACAAACTGTTATGATTTCTGCTAATGCAGGAGCAACAACTCTTTGGAACAAAGGTATCGTTACTGTCGTGTCAGGACCCGCTCCGGGCGTTCAAACCTTTACTGTACAATATTATGAAGCTGCGGGTCAAGCGTTTGCGTTAGGCGCACAATGTACTGTATTTATTTATGGTTCTGAATTTCAGAAAGCATCTGATGATGCATTAATGCTTGGATTAGAGTCTGATGACTACATCTTCGAGAACTCGCCTATCATCATCCGTGACAAATATGTCGTGAGTGGTTCTGATATGGCGCAAATTGGATGGGTAGAAATCACTTCTGAGTTAGGCGCTGCCGGATACCTTTGGTATCTTAAGTCTGAGTCTGACACAAGAATGAGATTTGATGATTACCTTGAAACTGCCATGATTGAAGCAGTTCCGGCTGAATTAGGCTCAGGAGCAGCAGGTATTGCAGGAGGCGGCAACGTAGGTAACAAAGGCTCTCAGGGTGTGTTTTGGGTAGTAAGGAATAGAGGAAACGTCTTCAGTGGCTCTCCTTCATCTCTTGCTGATTTTGATGCTATCATCCAAAGACTTGATAAGCAAGGTTCTATTGAAGAGAATGTAATTTTCTGTAATAGGGAACTTAGCTTTGATATCGATGATATGTTAGCGGCTCAAAACTCATACGGCGTTAACGGAACATCTTTTGGATTGTTCGATAACGACGAAGAGATGGCTCTTAACTTAGGCTTTAAAGGCTTCAGAAGAGGTTATGATTTCTATAAATCTGATTGGAAGTATCTTAACGATGCTGCTATGAGGGGTGGAATTCACGCGGGCGAAGTCTTCGGGCTTATGGTTCCTGCGGGTTCAACAAGTGTTTATGACCAAGTAATGGGCAAAAATGCTAAGAGACCTTTCTTGCATGTTCGTTACAGAGCGTCTGAAACAGAAGACCGAAGGTATAAGACTTGGATAACAGGTTCTGCCGGAGGTGCTAGAACATCAGGCATTGATGAGATGAATGTTCATTTCCTTTCTGAAAGATGTGTTTGTACTTTAGGTGCAAACAACTTCTTCGTAATGGAAGCATAGTTTTAATGGGGAGGAGTAAAATCCTCCCCTTTTTTAAATTTAATTTAATATAATCTAATGAGTACAAAAACAATAAAAACTTCTTCTAAACCTAAAAAGGTCTTAGTGGATAAAACTTATAAATTGACACGCGATATGGCTCCTTTAGCCTTCATGCTTTCTTCTAAACATACCCGAAGGAAACCTCTCCTTTACTTTGATGAATTGGAGGGTGTTAATAAACCTATGCGGTATGCTAGGAACCAAAAATCTCCTTTCGAGGAGGAGCAGGATGGCAATGCAATTTTAGAGCCTATTATATTTCAAGATGGATTTCTTTCGGTTTCTCGAACTAATCCTGTTCTCCAAGAATTTCTTCATTACCATCCTGACAACGGGGGAGTATTTGTTGAGGTAAACTTAGAGGCAGATGCAAGCGAAGAACTAGAAATAATGAATCATGAGGTTGATGCACTTATTGAGGCTAGGAACTTAGATGTAACTAGACTTGAGCAGGTGGCGCGAGTAGTTTTAGGCAAGCAGGTAGAAAATATGACAACGGCAGAATTAAAACGCGATGTCCTTGTTTTTGCTCGCAAGCATCCAATAGAATTTTTAGATGTTCTTAATGACCCTATGCTGACATTACAAGCTAAAGTAAATGGTTTCTTTTCTGATAATTTATTAGTTGTAAAGAGAAACCAAATCTACTTTAACACTCCTACTAATAAAAAGAAAATGCTCACGGTTCCTTTTGGCGAAAGCCGAGACCATATAGTATCTTCTTTCTTGCAGTCTGATGATGGAATTGAAGCCTTAAAGATTTTAGAACACTTAACGGAAAAAGTTTAATTATATAACCTAATAAATTTATAAAAAATGTCAAAATATTTAAAACTCCCTATTGCTGACCAATTGGCTACGGGAACAACAGATGGATTATCAGTTGCTTTTGAACTTAATCTTACTACCGCTACTTTTATTACTGATAGAGTATCAGTAGGAGATTATGCCTATAACGATACAGATGATACATCTGCGGTTGTTACGGCAGTCAATAGCGAGACATCGCTTACTGTCTCTTTGGATGTATTTCCAACGGCTAAAGCTTTTATTATTTTATCAGCTTCAGCTTCTCAAGTATCACAGTTAGTAGATTCTGCATCTATTGTACTAGCAACTCAAACCACTACGGATACTACCGTATTGCAAACTGTTGCCGCTGCAAATGATACAGTAACCATTACTCATACCCTACTTGCTCTTCCTTTAGCACAACAAGGAGTACAAGCAGGAATGGAGTTAGCTGCGAGTCCTAATAGTAGGCCTAAGCCGTCTCAAGAAGTAATCCTTGATGGTGCAGTAATCATTTCTGTAACAGTAGCATAAATAAAGGTATCCTTAAGGATACTTTGTTTCGGTGTTTATAAGAAGGGTCGTAGAAAAAATGCGACCTTTTTTTATTTTACTATCTTTGTATAAAAGAATGGCTCTATGAGTATGATAAACTCTGTAAGGAACACCGTATTGTCTGTATTGAATAAGAATAATTACGGATATATTTCCCCTTCAGATTTCAATCTATTTGCCAAACAAGCGCAGTTAGATATATTTGAAGATTATTTTTATGATTACAATTATCAAATTAATAAAGAAAATGCTAGAACATCAGGAACAGGACTAGCTGATATTAGGCAACAACTAGAAGAGGTAGTAGACTATTTTACCCTTTCTCTTTATCTAACGTATGCTGCTCCCTATTTTGCATTACCTATAGATTGGTATACTATATCAAAAATACAAATTTCCCCACCTCTACTTCCTGTCACATATGTTGATATAGAGCGAGTTTCGATAGCCAAGATTGGGAAATTAGTTATGTCTAACTTAACTGCTCCCAATGCACAATATCCGGCATATACTGTAGGGCCTGCTACTTACATTGCACCTCCTGCCGTGCAATCTCCTACAACTAATAATATTCAGGTATTTCCTAGTACAATTATAACTGATGTGGTGTGTACATATATACGTTATCCTAGAATACCAAAATGGACTTATCTTACTCTTCCAAATGGAGAACCATTGTTTGATGAAACAAATTTAGATTATATTGATTTTGAAATTCCGGCATCTGATGAACCTAACTTAGTAAATAAAATATTACAATATACAGGACTATCTATTAGAGAAATAGACATCTACAAAGCTGCGAATCAAGAGGAATTAGAAAACACTCAAGAAGAACAATAGTATGGCATATATAACACAGTATCAATATTATGAGAATGGAGGGGCAATCCCTGAAGATGCTAATTGGGGGTCTTATCAATGGGTATCGCTTCATGATATAGTTAATAACTTTGAGTTAATGTATTCGGGTAATCATTCTTTAGTGAATAATGAAGAAAGATATAAGATTTTATTTCATGCTAAACGCGCAATACAGGAACTTAATTATGATGCTTTTAAAGAGATAAAGGTTTTAGAGTTAAGTGTTTGTGATACATTAAGGTTTGTATTACCGTCGGATTATGTTAATTGGATTAGAATATCATTATTAAGGAGTGGTGTTTTAAGACCACTTACGGAGAATATACAGATAAATAGTGCTACGGCATACTTACAAGACAACAATTGTAGAATTTTGTTTGATGCTCAAGGTTATGCATTGGAACCTCAAAATTCAGACATCGATACTAATCGCCTTACCGGAGCAACAAAAAGCATTTATCTTAATGAGGGAAGTCCTTATAATGGCTTTATGGGGTGGAACATTGATGGGGCATGGTATTTTGATTTTCAAATAGGCGCGCGCTTTGGGTTAAATACTGAAACGGCAAACTTCAACCCTACATTTAGGATTGAGTCTTCAAAAGGAGTAATTAATTTTAGTTCAGGGATGGCAGGAGAAACCTGTATTTTAGAATACGTTTCTGATGGAATGCAAAATGGAGATGACACTTTGGTGCATGTAAATAAGTTATTTGAAGAATACATTTATGCCTACATTCAATATATGATTCTTGATAGCAAACTAAATGTTCAGGAATACACTATAAATAGGGCAAGAAAAAAGAAAGCGGCATTATTGCGTAATGCTAAGATTAGAATCAGCAACATTCATCCCGGAAGACTATTAATGAATCTAAGGGGGCAAGCGAAGTGGATTAAATAAGATGGCAAAGTTAACGCGTAATTTTATACAAGGTAGAATGAATAAAAGCGTTGATGAACGCTTAGTCCCTCAAGGTCAATATATTGATGCTATGAATGTCAGGTTAGGCTCAACCGAGCAATCTGAAGTGGGGTCAGTAGAAAATTCATCCGGGAATACTGTTCTTACGGCCTTAGAATTTGGTGGACAACCCTTAAGTGCTACGGCACGATGTATAGGGGCTTTTGAAGATGGGTCTAATGAAACCATTTATTGGTTTGTACATGACTCTGCTAATCTTGTTTCTGCTACGGGGATATGCGATATGGTGGTATCCTATGATACGAAAACCAATAGTACAACTTATCATCTTGTCAGTATTGATGATGGAGGAGGTGTTAATACCACTTTAAAATTTAATCCTACATATTTAATAACAGGAATTAATAAAATAGATGATATCTTATTGTGGACTGATGATATTAATGCTCCGAGAAGAATTAATGTTAGAAGCGGGTATCCTTTACCTATACTTGGAATAGACCAATTTACTAACGAAACCATTAATGTTATCGTTAAACCTCCTACACTATCCACAAGTACGGCAGTAAATAATGTTACGGCATCTCCATCTATTGAGTTATTGAATTTGCCGGGACAAGAAAATTATATAGAAACGCGGTTTTTATCTTTTGCATATCGATATAAATATGAAAATGGAGAATATAGTGCTTTATCTCAATTTAGCGATATAGCTTTTGAGCCACCAAATTTTCAGATTGATATAGATAATTTTATTAATGGCTCTATGATAAATAACTTTAATTCAGTACGAATTGAGTTTAATACCGGAGATTCGTTAGTTAAAGCCATAGATTTATGCTTTAAGTATGCCGATAATTCAATTATAAAGGTAATAGATAAATATAACAAGGCAGACAAAGGATGGCCTGATAATTTTATACAATCTATAACTTTTTCTAATAGCAAGATATATACAGTATTGACTCAAGGAGAGATACTTCGGCTTTATGATAATGTTCCTCGTTATGCTAAAGCGCAAACATTAATGGGAAACCGTCTTATGTATGGAAATTATATAGATGGATATGACTTATTAGACTATAATGGCTTCCCTTGCATGCAAACATTTGAAACACAACTTAATACTCAAAGTATTGGGTTAATAGAGGAAGCAGGAACTACATTGCCCGCAAGTTATGCTTTTCAGGGCGCTCCTCTGATTACTGTTCCAAGTGGTAAAGCAGCGTTTGATTTATCATCAATTATAAATGGACCCGGTCTTAAACAAGGGTCCACTCTTACCTTTGTAGTAGAATTTTCTCATAGATTATATGTAGGGGCAGACATTTGCCCCGCCGGTGTTTGCCCTCCTCCAACATCTCCATTTACTATTGAATGGACTATTACTTTTCAGCAAGACTATAATAATGTTTATGATTTAGAGACTAGTTCTGAGTGGAATGCAATTATGGGGGACCAACTTCCATCTTGTCCGGGGTTGCCATGTAATATTCAGCTTGTCCCCAATTGTGCCAATGGCAATACCGTGACCGATGCCTTTAACTGTGCAGTATTAACACCTTCGGGATTTATAAAACGGGCTAGTGGAATTAATGGAGCCGAAGAATCAGTCGCTACGAGCAATAATGTAGCTACTAATGAAATCTTTTGCATATTCCCCGAAATGCAGTACGAGGTAGCCCCTGTTACTGTTCCTCCAAGCCAAGATGCCTATCAGTTGTTTTCAGTAGCAGCGTGTTCATGGACATTTAGCGAGTTTGGGAATAAAAAGAGTCTTCACAGTAATAGAGATTTTGAAACTTCTATAATATATATGGATGACTACAATAGAGCCACTACGGCTCTTGTAAGCCAATTTAACACCATATCTATTCCTTGCCATGCAAGCGACCAAAAAAATCGAATAGAGGTAACGATTCCTCCCGATATGGCGCCTCCTTCATGGGCAACTAAGTATAAATGGGCCTGTAAGCCAAGCGAGACCACTTATGAGACTATTTATGTAGTATTATTTTATATTGACCCTTTTGATAGTTCAGTGTGGATGCGTCTTGAGGGGGAGAATCAACTAAAGGTAGAAGTAGGAGATATTTTGCGAGTTAAAAGGGATACTAATGGCGCTCTCGATACATGTATTGAAACAAGTGTATTAGACAAAGTAGTGCAACCAAGAGATTTCTTAGATGATTCGGGGGTTACTTTACAAGAACCGGGAACATATATGAGGTTAAAACCCAATGGATATTCTGCGGCCCCTGTTGCCAATGCCTTTATAGATGGGGGAACACAACATGTAACAACAAAAAACCACTCTGAACGTATTGAAGATGCCTCAGGGTGCGATTGTTATCCGTGGATGAAATATCCTCTTTATGAAACTGTGGGCGGCTCATCTGTCCCGTGGGCAATATCAGCAGGAGCAATAGTAAATGTATATATTCGGTTTTGGCGTCCCTCGCGGGGGTGCGGAGGCGCGTGTGGCGCAGTGGAAGCTACCGTAGAACTTAATCATCAGTCGTCACAGGATTATGCTAATATGCATGATTTTTGGATAGGCGAAGGTATTAATATAAATAATTTTATAGATTCCGGTCCTCCCGACTGTGAAGATGATAGTGGTCCTAACTCCAATACCTTTTACCCATTCCTCTATGATTCTGCTACGATGCCTGTAGCGGACGACGATACATCTGAAGCTATTCTTACAACAAACTTATTTCAGTTTCATGAAAATACGGCAGGACCGGGAGTACAAATGTGGTTATCCTTAGTGGGAGGAACTAAATATTGTACAGGAACACCAAGAAAACACTCTACAATAGAGTGTCGTATTACTATTCAGAACTCAGATTCTATGGTAATATTTGAAACGCCACCTATCGATGCTCAACCTGACATTTTCTTTATAGGAAGTCAAACTTATGATATTATAGTAGACCCTATCACAAAAGCAAGAAGTCATCAATGTAATGTTACCGACCAAGTGTATGGAAGCATAACGGGGAATTCTATCCTAGAGTTCTTTGACTGTTATGCTTTTGGCAATGGTGTAGAAAGTTATAAGATTGAAGATTCACTTACGGGGCAATATTTCCTCTTAGGGCAACAGACTACTGCCGTAGCGGCACAAGACTATAAAGAAGCAGATAGATACGCAGATATAACCTATAGTGGTGTATTCAACAATGAAAGCAACGTAAATAGGCTTAATGAGTTTAATTTGGGTCTTTTTAATTTTAAGCCATGTGAAGAGTCTTTCGGTCCTATTCAGATATTATCAGGACGCGAAACTGATGTCTTAACGCTTCAAGAAGATAAGATATCCTATGTGTTGGCAGGAAAGAACTTGCTTTCTGATGCGGCGGCAGGGGGAGCGATAACCTCTGTCCCTGAAGTTCTAGGAACACAAATAGCACGAATTGAGGAGTTTGGTATTAGCCATAACCCTGAAAGCTTTATTCAGTGGGGGCAAGACAATTTCTTTAGCGATGTGAAGCGAGGAGCAGTGTTGCAATTAAAAGGAGGAGGGCAAAACCAACAACTTCTTCCTATATCGGAAGCAGGAATGAGGTCATGGTTTAGGGATTTATTTAATACTTCTTTTAATACTCAAAAACTTGGAGCCTATGACCCGTATATGAATGAGTATGTGTTTTCAAGTAATGATATAAATTTACCATTGGAGGCGGCATGCTTGCCTTGTGATTTTCAAACAACATATAATTTAGACCCTGCTACTCCGGTAATATTCTGTGTAGAACTAGGTCCCCCGGTAGGTTCATGGACGATAACATATGAGGTAGTAACCCCTCCTGAAACATTAGAGATATCAGTAAACTATGATGGCGCAATAACTACTACGGGGGTATTAAACCCTGCCGTAAGTGGAACATTAGTTATTCCTAAACCTACTACCATCCCTACCGAGGCTACTGTTACTATGACTGCAACAGGAGGTTCGGTTGGAGTAGTGACATTAACTGTAAATTGTGTAGATACAAATGGTGTTGTTATTGTTCCGGTATGTGTAACATCAGATGGAGATGCAGGGAAATTTATCCATAATCAATGGAGATGGACTCAAGGAGCATTTAATAGCGCCTATGGAACAAGAGCCGTAGGGCCATTTAATAGTGGAACGGGAAATGTATTATCAGATTACGCTAATATCCCCGGAACACAAGGAGTAGGAAATTGTCCTCCACCGGGACCCGGAGTTACGGTATCAGTTATATCAAATAAAATATTACCTGATAATTTTGTTTTTGACCCTACAACTGATAAATTAGGTTTTTATCAAAGCAACATTCTATATAGCAATAATCCTCCTGATACAGACTTCTTATTGGCTAATGCCTCTTTTGGCGTCCCTGTAACTATTGGTCCCGACCAATGGCAGAGTCAATATTCTATGGGAGTCGCTCCTTCTCCTCAATATTTATATTTAATATGGGACTATAGAAGTGTAAATGCCATTGAATTATGTTATAGTAATATCTCTCAACTAGATGCATGTTGTGATTGTGAAACCTGTGAGGATTGTAATTTATTTATGGGAACTCAATTAGAACCTGATTTAATAACTACATGCTTTTTCGCAAGAGGGTTTAGTTATTATTGGAGTGGAACAGGGGCGGAACCCGAAATAGGAGATGTTATTTACACAGATACACTTTGCGATACTATAGTAGTTGCTCCTTCAGGGGGATGGATAGGAATAGGGACTATAAACACGCAAGGAATATATATTGACGCTACCGCAACAGTAACAGTTAAAAGCCCATGTACATAAAAAATAAAATATGGCAACATTAGGAAATTATTATATAGACACCATTAATTTTGATACGGCTACGGCGGTATGGACAGATTCAACATTTAGCACTAAAGCGCCCGATGGGTGGTATCAGAGTTGTGGGGTGGTACGCGAGCAATTGGGAGGATTTTTGCTTCCTGCTGATTCATGCCCATATCCCTGTTCAGTTGATTGCGGTACTCCATCTATTTTTTCTAATAATTATTTTGGGGTATATGATGTAGAGACTGAACTAGGTCCGGGAATAGGGGCAGTAAAATTAACTTTTACTCCCCACCAAATTCCGAATGGACTTTTTGTTACATATAATGGAACGTCATATACGGGGGGAGTTTCTAATATATATGGTTATATAGGAACTCCATATGTTGGAACGGCTGCCATGTTTCTTACTTATGGCTTTCCCGGAGGAAGTCCGTATTTATTGCCTAAATATGAATTTGGTGGCGGTGGAGGAACTAATTGGGTTAGTGCAGGTAACGAAACCATTAATGTGGCATTGCCCGACACTACCGGAACTGTTGCAACTCCGGGAGCAATAACTATGTTCATACCAAAGATTGATATTAACCCACAACAATTAACGATTAGAGTAGTAGGCCCTGTAGGTGGAAGCCAAGACGCATGGTCAGTTAGCAACGCATGCCCTGTTCCGTTAGTTGGATTAACTGTTACTAATCGCTTTGCATCATCAGTTGCTGCGTGTGGACAACCCCTTCTCAATACTGTATATAATGGACAGGTATCAGGGATAGGGGGAGTGCCGGGGAATTTTGACATGATGTTTACGGATTCCAATGGAGAATTTACTATGATAGCAGATGGATATACTCCCGGATTTTATCATTATGTGTTAGGGGGGATAAATAAATGGTTTGAAATTGATGCTAATAGTGTTATTATTAACTTAGGGAATTGTTAAAAGGTATCCTTAAGGATACTAAAAAAGGGCATTATGATAAAAAGATTGATAAAAAAATGGTTAGGAATGGAAATCCCCCTTACTCATAAGGTAACATGGAGGCAAAAAGAAACCATAGATGGAGTGTTTTGGGAACGGATTCATTATCCTTATGTGGATAATAGCCCACAATGGAACCAAAATAACACCAAAAGTGTATACTTTTTATACAGAGGTGTTTAAAAAATGAACAGTAATGGCAGATTATACAGTTACATATAGCGAGGGAGCAAAGGGATTCCCTTCCTTTTACTCTTATTATCCCGATTGGATGATAGGGATGAATAACTTTTTCTATTCTTTTAATGGAGGTAATTTATATCGCCATAATACAAACTCTGTACGTAATGAATACTATGGAAGCAGTGCCATAGGTTCTAAAATAACAGGAATTTTTAATGATGCCCCTATTGCTGATAAGCTTTTTAAAACCCTACAACTTGAAAGCAACGATACATGGAAAGCTGATGTGGTGTCTGACAAACAAAGTGGAGAAGTTCAATCTGCATGGTTTGAAGAAAAGGAGAGCGATTGGTTCGCATTTATAAGGTATTTTGACCCCGACCCTGCATCGCCCGCGCAATATCCTCTACGGTCAGTAAATGGGCTTGGCTTTCTTTTAAATGCAGTAGAAACGCCACCTGCAAGTGGGATTTATGTAATAACATTTGCTGCCGGAGTTTCAGTAGGGAGCATAATAAGTAATGGAGACCAAATATATGGAAGCCCTACTCTTACCCCCACTACTATAGGCGCACCTGTGCTAAGGGGAGCGGTAACGGCTCACGACCAAGCATCTATAACAGTAGATACAAATGTAGTAGGTGGCTCTGCCCCAAGTGTAGTTCCTGCTGATTTTATATCTTATTTTAAAAATAATCTTGCGGAATCTCACGGGATATTAGGGCATTATATGGAATTTACATTAACAAACAATAATACCGAAGCGGTTGAGTTGTTTTCTATTTCAAGTGATGTCATGAAAAGCTATCCTTAGAATTTAGTATATTTGCATAAGATGAGTGCAGAACTTTTACCAATTGAGATGTTAGGCAGTATTGCCACTTACCGAGGAGTCTTGTGGGAAAAAATAGAACAGTTTTCAGAGATGTTAAAGGAGATAGAAGGAGTAATGGAACATAAGGCCGGAACCACTCAGTCTGTAGAGATGGAGAAGACTTTCCCGTTACGGCAACATCTTGAGGGGGGATTATACACTCGCGAGGTGTTTGTTCCTAAAGATTCTTTTTTAGTGAGCATGATACACAAACAAGCACATCCCTCATTTTTATTAAAGGGGAAAGTGTCATATATTACCGATGAAGGAGAAGTAAAAACCATTGAGGGTCCTCATCGAATTTTTACGCAGATAGGAACTCAGAGGGTTTTATACATGCATGAAGATACCGAGTGGTGTTGTGTTTATAAAACCGATGCTCAAACATTTGAAGAAGCAGAAGCAGATGTCTATACTAATGATTACAGAGATTTGCCTACTGAAGTATTAAATAAAAGAAAAGAATTATGTCAGGATTATGGTTAGGATTAGCAGGATTAACGGTCTCTCTAGGAGGGTCAGCATTTTCATTTAATCGAGCAGGAAGACAAAGAAGAGAGGCGAGAAGTGCCGTTAATTTGGCTCAAGCTTCTATGGCTAAAGCCAAAAAACGTACTGAAATGAATAAGTATGGAAAGTTAGCCATCAATAAAGATATATATAAAGACCAAAGGGATTCCGTGACGGCGGCATCGGCACAGGTAACTCAAGCAGCAGCAGAGGGGGACCAAAGGGGTGTAGGTGCTACGGCAGGAAAAATAACTGCACAAGGTCAGGAAATGCAACAAAAAATAACCAACATGCAGAACAATGAAGCACAGAAACTAGAAATGGTTAAAGCTAGTGAAGATGCTCGTCTTGCTGATGAAGCCATGAAAATTGATATGGGACAGGCGAATCAGTTATTTGGAACTGCTAATGCCCTTAACACTATGGCTGCTGAATCCACGGCTCAAGGGGTTGAAGGATTAACTAGCGCAGCACAACAAGGAATAAAACTTGGAATGAAAGGCGTAGGAAGTGGTGCAGGAAAATCGCAATATGGAAGGCTTGGAAAATTTGCCGCCGATTCAGGTAGTTTTGAAACTTCTGAAGAAGGCGCAAGAGATGCCATTCTAGGGGCAACAGGAGGAGCAGTAGGATATGAGCGTTTTGATAGTTTACGAAATCAACCAAATTTTATAGAGTTTAGAGAGAATTTAGAAAAGGGTGGAGGTAATACTTTATTTGATATGGAAACAGAAGCCTTGAAATTTTTTAGTCCCGAAGACTTTAAGTTTATTCGAGAAAAATATAAATCAATAAACTAATGGCAAAACAAGAATCAGGAGCAGGTTATTATTTTACTCCACAAGCGGTAACATCTCAAGTAAATTGGTCTGATGTAAGTAAGCAAGTTTCAGATACACTACACACAGAGGCGAAGTCTCGCGAAGATAGGCGTCAAGGAATAGAAGACGCTACTACCGATACGGTTAATACCCTTCAAGAAAGTATGAAGAGTCAGCATGGGGGAACCAATGCGATGGCTATTAATTTTGCATCAGAAATGACCGACTCGCTGATGATAGCAAAGAATCAGGTGTTGAATGGAACAATGACTCAACGCGAATATAATATCGTTAAAAACAACTTAATGACCGGCTCTAAGAATATGGGTACTATGGTCAATAGCGTAAATGATAATTATGCCGAATGGCAGAGAAGAACGGATGCGGGAGAAAATATTGCAAGCATCGAGGAATGGCTTGCAAGCAAATACTATGATTTTGGACAGTTTGGCGATAGTGATGGGTCTTCAAAACCATACATAAATCCTATGACGGGAGAGGTAACAATGGGCAAACAACGCTTAAACTCTCAAGGCGTCTTACAGATGAGTAAAAACAAAGACGATTATGCTACTGTTTTCTCTCTCTTAGGGAGAACTAAAGCTAGATACAAGCACTATGACCCTGTAGCCTCACTAAAGACCTATGTAGGCACTATCGGAGAGCAGATTAATGTGTTATCGGGAGGAAACGTGCAGATAAGAAATCACTTATTGCAGGGCTTAGGTTTTGATGACCCAAAAAATGCCGAGTTAAAAGCAACCTTTAATAGATTTGCGAAAGCGCAGAGGGCATATACCCCTAATTTTGCTGCCGTCCTTGCTGATAACATCATTACTATCCCTTTAAATTCTAGTGGAAGATACGACCCTAAAGGTGTTGAAAAAGAATTCGACTATACTAACGACCCCGATGAAGCAGCAAAAAGCGACCATTGGATATTAATGACTAATGACAATTATCCTGTTCCTATGCTTGACCCTAAAGACCAAACGCAGGGGACAAAAGCGCAGTTGAAGATGTATGATGATTTTCAAATTAAAACCATGTTGTCCCTAGTTAAAAAAGAAGAGAAACCGGGTCCACAAGCACGGGCTACTCCTCCACCTAGCGGCAAACAAATTGAACATGACGAAGGGGTTATGCAGGCACAAAGCGTCGTGCCTTTCTTAATGACCGCTATTACTACTAATTCGGAAGCAGAAGGCAGAGGCGCCTTGGCGGCATTAGGGGAGATAAACCCAAACAAAAAATATAGCAACTACTCTAAAACGAAGGACGCTATTAGATTTCAAGTTTCTAAGTTAGGTAAAGACCCTGAGACCAATGCAATGGTTTGGGGGAATGCTGAACCTGTAGTTATCCCTCTTAGGGGAGCAGGAGGCTTAGATGAGAACGGAGATATTATTGAAGATGTCTTAAGCCCAAAACAAATTGTTAGAAATGCATTGTCGGTATTTACCGATTATCATGCTTACGTAGATTTGTCTAACCTACAAACTATTGATGCTGATAGTAATGCCGTAACTCCAAGCAATATTAGCTTCGAGGGTGGAGACCGAGAACACGCAATGATTCCGTGGAAGAATATTAAACACAAAGAGATGGGGTTTGTTTGGGATGATATCGATGCGGTATTTAACACACCTTTAATATCGGCAGATATGGTCAAAAGTGATAAAACTCCCCAAAAAATGGCAGAGCGAATGGTAAGACGTCTTGATGATGTAGTATTTAGTTCTAAAAATATATTTAAAGCCGCTGACAGGGTATCCTTTAGCACTAACTCGGCAGGAAGGATTTTTGAAAGAGTAAAAATGAGTAATGGCAAAATAATAGAAATACAACTTCCGATAGGGAAGTATGATAAGGATAATGCGTTTAAGCAAGATAAAGTCACAAAAGAGGAGCTACAGTATGTAAATAAGCTTATTTACAACATGTTAGTTACGGGCGTTTCATTGGATAAAGACGTCCTAGAGAAAAAGATTCAGGCTTTGGCGCCTTCCGCTTCAGTAATGTCATCCGGTAGTTTAAAGTTTAAATAAAAATATATGGCAACACAAGATATTTATAATGCAGTCCTAGAGATAGATAATACTTATAGTGACCGCTTTTCTCTTCAGGAATTTGAGGAGAACATGCAGGATGAGGGTTTTGCTACTGCCGTACAAGAAGTTGTAGGCGACACAGTAAAAAAAAAAGACGAGTCCGATGGTATTTTGGAAGAGGAAGTTACGGAATCCACTATCGAGGAAGAACCACTTCCTACCTCATCGGAGTCTTTAGAGGAAAGCGATAGCTTTGAGCCTTATAATCCCGACCAATTTGGAGAGTTTATTCAAGATGAAGTAGTTGAGGAGACCCCATCGCCTAGCCCCGAATTTGATATCGACCCTAAAGCGCAAGAGTACTTCGCAGAAGTAGATAAGCGCAATAAACAAGCATGGAGTGGGGGTGGAAGCCCTATGACCAATGAGGATAAGAATGAATTAAGGGTTGAAATGGGAGTGGAAGAGGTTGTTCCTGTCGCCACCGATTATATCCAAGTGGAAGAGGGTGGCTTAACTCCCCTTAACGAGCAAGTTAATGACCTTATCCAACAAGAAGCCAATAAGAAAGGGCGTGGGTTCACTGAAAGTGATGAAAACATCCAACAGATTATTAAGTTAGGAAAAGCCTTATACGACGAAGAACAAAAGAAATGGAAAGAGGCAAGTGAGAGAATTTCTAAAACGGAAAATAATGAAAGCGTTGCTAAAGAGAAAAAGCGTCAGCTTGAAGTTTCCCAAAGCATGGATTTTAAGAAATCATTAGATGGGTTGAGTGATATCCTTTCTAATCCTGACATGTTTTACTCTAAAGATTCTAAAAAAATATGGGATAGAAGGAAGTTGATTCCTGAACTAACAAAGCAATATGGAAAGTATGACCTCATATTTTCTAACGGGGGCATGGGAGACATGATTAATGTATCCACTTCTAAGGGGAAAGATGAAACCATTAACCTTATCAATAGAGATGGAAGCTTTGAACTTTCTCCATTAAAAGATTTTATCGCACAGAATGCGTCTATCGACTCCTATTTCATGGATGAAACTATTGATGCCACGGAGCAGCATTACGATGAGTTTATGGCAGAGCGAGGGTTTAATGGAAAGGGCATTCGTAAAGCAGTAAATGATTTAGAATTTGTAAGAGATAAATTAGCACTTGCAGAGAAACTAGCGTCATCAGATTGGAATTTCACAGACCATAATGAAGCTTATGTAGAGAAGTATCCGGACTTATTTGTGGAGGCATCCGTAGGAGGAAAAGGGAAACATATGATTCCCCGGTCAGACTTAAAATCTATTATTGAAAAACTTGAAGCCGAAGAAGACCAACTTGATGATTTAGTAGGGGAAAACTTTAGCCATAACTTTAATGACGATATTTTAAAAGCGCAACAAGATTGGGATGTGGTATCAGCAGACCGCCGCAAAGAATTGACTAAAACATTTGCTAAATCTAATCAAGAAGCCCAAGTCACACAAAAAAAAGTACAATATGATTCTTTTATGTATTTCAATAAATCCATGTTTAAAGACGGAAAACTAAACATCTCTCCTGAAGACATTAAAACCGAGGAAGATGAAAAGAAATTCTTGGGGTTCTATGACAAATATATGGATGCAGCAGTATCACGCAAAACGGCTTCCGATGCTTATCGAGATGCTAACACATACCTTAGCTTGCAAAAGAATAAAAATATTAAGGGAGCATATTTGGGCGAAATGGATGGATTATGGGCCAATATAGATAAAAACCTTGCACTTGGAAGAGCGCAAAAAGCCTTTGGGGAACTTTCGGCATATAGAGAGGATACTGATGAGGATATAAAGAGAGGAGCAGCCCAAGAGATAGTAAAACAAATGGGACTGTCAGAAAGCTTTGGAGAGTCGAGAGCATTATCAGAAATGCATAGTGTAAAAGGCTTAATGAATAATGTTGCTGCATGGGCAAGAAATCCTGCGGAAATATCTTTTGGGTTTTTCACGGGTAGCATGTCTATGATGCTTCCATATGGAAAATATTTAGTATTAGGCGGACTTGCCACGGGCGCAGCAAGTGGAGCCGCGAAGGGATGGTTTATTGGAGGCCCAAAAGGAAGTCTTGCGGGTGGACTAGCAGGAGGTATATGGGGCGCACGGGCAGGAATGGCTGCGGCAGCTTTCGGTATGGAGTACACGAATGCCTTAATTGCGGCTCTTACATCTAAGGGATACAATATTAAAGATGCCTCTTCTGTAGAAAAAGCATTAGGGGATGCAGAAGTATGGTCTGAAGGTATGGAGATAGGAATAAAGCGTGGTATCCCTATTTCAGTGATGGATTTTTTAAGTGCAGGGGCCGCAGGGAAATTATTTAGCGCAGGCAAACATATGACTGCGTCTACACGAAAGAGAGTAGCTATGTTGGCGGCAGAGCAAGCGGTATGGGGACCCGTAGCCGAAGCGGTTGGAGAAGGAGCAGCTATGTTGGCAGCAGGACAGGAGTTAAGTGCCGTAGATATGTTCCATGAGGCCATTGGGGCTTTTGGCGGGAACTTCTCAAACATTGCCTATAATGTATTTCAACGCACAAGCCAATCCGCAAAAATAGAGTATGCAGAAAACTTAAGGGATATAAACGCCGTCTTGTCTGACAATGTCAACCTGAAAGATTTGTCTAGTTGGATTAACAAGATGAAACTATTAGGGCAGATAGATGCTGAAACCGCCCATACCATTGAACAGAATATAGGCATAAAGAGGGAAGTTACCTCCATTATGGACACCGATTTTGCTCACGACTTTTGGGACCGCGCTTTAAATCCGGAGGTAGGAGCAATAAAGAATCGGCTTGGTCAACTCTTAAATGCCAAGAAACAGATAGACACCCCCAATGAAAGAGTTTATAACAGTGCTAATATTTCCGCTATAAATAAAGAAATAAACGAGATTACGAGTACAGGAAAGATGCCTAAAAATCCTATTCAGTTAACGAATACTAAGGTAGAATACTCTGTTAATGGTAAGAAGCTTAATCGTGAACAGATGGCGACTTATTTAGATACCGCTTCTCCTGAGCAATTATTATCAGACAATATAGAAATAAACAATCCATCGCCTGCAATGATGGAAAAATTAACTAACGCAGATAAAAAAGTTCAAGATGGCATTCAAAAGTCAAGCACAGAGAGCGTGGATGCACTCCAACAAGCCGAAGATGGCTCAACAGTGGGAGTCGGAGACACCAAAGGGAGCCAAGTTACCGAAGCGACTCAAAAAGAAAACGACAAAGTCGGAGCCACCAAAGACAAGACGACAAAGGAAGTTCTCACAGAAGCGGGGAAGGGAATAGTTAAAGCAGCAGATAGGTGGGCTGCCGGATTAAAAAAAGAAGGAGAGAAAAAGAAGACTGAAGTAGGAGAGGACCATTCTCCTGTAGGGGATATCCCAATAAGAAATAGAGGTAGTGCAACAACAGACCCCGCAGTAGTTTCAGGTATAGAAGCAAAAGCAGCAGATAAGAATATTGAAAGGTCAATTATTAATGGAATTAAAAGAGGGGATTCGGCTCAAACCATTATAGATAGGGTTTTAAGTCAGTATGGGTTTCTTTCGCATCAGAATGAAGCAATAGCAGATTATATAAGAGATAGGGTATCAGGTAAAACAACTACCAAGTTTGACGTATGGAGAAAACCAAAAGAAAGTGTAGACACAAAAGCAAAAGCTTCTGTCGCTGAGGAGGCTGAAGTCAAAGAAAGTATCCTTGAGGATACTAAGAAGAAGGGGAAAGCAAAAGCATTACGACCTGTTGCCGAACTCGAAGCCGACTTAGTAGAGATGAAGGAACGCCTTGAGCGATATAAAAAAGAAGGAAAAGACCAAGAAACAATAAGGGAACTTGCGAACCAAATCGCCGATTGGGAGAATACTATTGCCAAAGAGAAGAAGAAAGGAAAGGGTAGATTGCAAGTAGAAAACCAATCCGTTAAAATACGGAACCTAGAAACAGACTTAGGATTACGCAAAGATAACATCCTTAAGAGATACTTAAAGTCTAATACCGGGTTCGACAAAGCGATGACTAAAGCGCGCGCCATTAACCGAACTTTACGGGAGCAAAATAGTCCCTATAAAGCCGCCCTTACACAGATTCCCGGCGAGACCGGAGATACCCACCGCACCTACTATGCCGTTAACTTAGAGCCTAGAGAGGAGCGAGGGCGATTACAGGTAGAAGGCAAGAAGATACCATCAAATATGGGTCCTACTAAGAAAGCGCCTGTTAAATCGGGAGCGATTGAAGGATTAAAGAAGTTAGACAAGAGTGCCAAGACGGCTGACCAATGGATAGTAGGAATAGCTGAGAAGGGAGGTAAAGGAACAATGGCAGAACTTGATGCTATGGGTCTTGATGCCTTTCTTAAAGATTATGAAAAACAAAACAAAGGAGCATCGATTCCTAGACAAGTAGTTGCCGACTACATGAAAGCAAACCCTGTTGATATAAGCGAAATAACGGAGGAATATAATGTTGCAGAGTCTAAAGCTACTCTTTACCCTGAAGTAGAAAAAATATTTAGTGAAGGCTATCTACCTACCTTAGCTAAGTTTTTTAAAGAAAAGTTTGCCAATAAGGCAAAGAGCATTATGGATGAATTGGGAAGTCGTCCCACCCCCGCTACTTTTATTCGCGAGTTGAGCGCACAAAGTGATTCTAATATAGAAAAACAGATAATAAAAGAACTTAAAGAAATGCAGAAAGCATTATATTTAACGGAAGACAAAGAAGAGAGGCGGATGCACTTGCCTAAACGAATCCGCGAAATAGTAGAAAAGGCGTCGAATGTTTTTGCTGAAACCCCCAATTCCTTAAATTTTGAGGGTTTGTATGAGGCAATGATAGAACATGTCGAGGTAGGAGGAGAGAAGCAATATGAGCGATATGTGCAGCCGGGGAAATCTTCTAATTACCGAAACATTTTACTCACAGACCCCGCAAGCGTTGCTGCCAAAGAAGATTTTTCTATAGTACCCTATGAGGAAGAAGAAATGCAGGGCGCGTTTGAGGTAAGAATGTCTATTGTGGACACCAACCATCCCACACTAGACGCTGAGACTCAAAAGAGACATACGGATACGGTTCCAATAGGGGGTCCATTTCTAAGCTATGAGGAGGCTCAGGAGTTTATAGATAGCGGAAAAGCACAAGATAGAGCAAGTAAGTCCACTCCTCAACACATAAGTCAGGGTGACCCCCATTTTAGGGGTAAGGGAGAGATGCCTAAGAAGATAGACTTTAAGCAACTGTCAGAAAATGATTCGGCTAAAATTAGAAAGCTAATAAATGAAGAGAGGGACATAAAAACGGGCAGCGGACAGAGATTATTTGCGGGACAAGAGAATGCTAAAACCTTGCGGGTATTTCAAACCACTACTGCTCTCCCTACTTCTCTTTTTACTCATCATTTATACCCCGGCGCCTTATATATTGTAGAAGAAAAAATAGGGGACGAGAAATCTTTCTATTCAATCCGCAAATCTGATGGAAAAGCGGTGTCATTTTTTCACAAAAGGAGTCAAGGTGGAAGAAAGAGAGAAGAAGAGCATATGATATATACTCTTGACGACGCCAAAGCTGAGGCGAACCGTCAGTTAAAGTTGGAGATTGAGAACGTTACAGAAACTGCTGAGCAAAATTTGTTATCCCATACTAGAGTTACTGAGAGGAATATAGGGGGCAAGAAGACCCTTTTTGTCGAAGAGATACAATCACAACGAGCGCAAAACCTCACACCAAACAAAGCACATAAGTCAGATGCCGTGGATGCAGCTTTTAAGCCACAATTAAAAAGAAGTGAACGCATAAAATTAGAGGGTCTTGATAAAGATATAACTAAAGAGATGGAGTCTTTAGAAACTTATCAAGCCATCAAAGAAAATTTTGGAAAGGTTATTAACGCAGAAGCCATACAAAAACAGATTGACAAGTTAAACTTCCCTAAAGAGATTACGGGAAAACGTATTGCCGATTATATGTTTGGGCGTATTTTAAATGCCGTGGAAGATGGGGTTATTGATTATGACATTTATCACAACCGCACACAGATGGGGTCAGCGCGCAAAGGATATGGCGATGCTATTCAATCATCTATTAGCACTGTTCTTAAGAAGATGATGGAAACAGAGTTTTTAAGTGAGATAATAACCGAATCCAATAGCAGCTTACTGTCAAAAGAAAGACCTAAAGACATAAACATTAGCGAATGGAAAGAAACAACTCCCGATGATATTAAGGTTGCTGACGCGTTTTTTAAATGGAAATCTATTCCCACATCTATTATAGAGAATCTTTTACAGACTTATCAAAACGAACAGAAAGACTATTCCGATGTAATACTCAAAGTTTTTGATAAGATATTAGCCGGGGATGATAAGGCAGGGACGACGACTATATTGGATTCCTATATGAAAAAGAATGGTATAAGTACCAAAGCGGAAGTAAAAAAAGAAATACAGGAAAAATGGGTACGTTATTTTTTAAAAGACTTTAAAGACTCTACAGGACATTCTGAATTCATTTATCTCGCTGAACTACAAAACAATCTCATTCACAATAATCTTATGAAAGATAGGGCATTCCCTAGGGAGCGGCCCAAAGCGGAATTCCATAGAAGAAAAAACGTAAAAGAAGCCTTAGATAGTGGCTTTCAGGACTTCCGTTTGGCTCCTATAGAAAAAATGTTGGAGCGCGATGAGATATATAGAGGATTAGGGCGTGGTACTTCTCCACAAATGTCGCATGCAAAGACTGAACAGTGGCTTGGTCTTAATTTACGTAGGCTTCTTAAAGAGGCAGTAGATAATGGCGACGAGCAAATAGTGTTCGCTAACGGCGACCAAGTTCAAGATGTTGTGCAGGGAGCGATTGAAGGGCAACGCAAGTTCTATAATGAGATGCTTCCGCGTCAACTGCGGGACGAGTTAAAGAGGCTAGACAAAAAGGCTAAGATAAAACGAATCGCCGTTCCTGAAGAGATAGATGAAGGGAGAGAGTTTGGAGAATCTTATGAGGCAAACTTAGGGCCGCAATTAATACAAGCAGGCGTCAAAGCAGGCATCCTTGAAAAAGATGCTCAGGTTACGGCTGAGAACCTTGACAAAACCGTTAACAGTATAAAAATTGACGAGTATCTCGACCCGCTTGTTGCTAAAGAACGAGAAGCCATTGATTTGCTTAAATCTGAGGATGAAACAGTATTTTGGGACAATGGACCAAAGAAAGAAGGGAGGTATGGATTTAGCTACCTTAAAAATATAACTGATGAGTTAAGTAGGACCGGCAAAGGGTTTGGTGCTAGTGGCGAGACCATACAAAGTATTATGGAAGCATATAGCTACCACCAACGAGGACAGACAATGGTAGCGGTAGAGATAACGCCGGGACTGAAGGAGGCTCTTAAAGAATCTATTACCAAGTTTCAGATTAATAAAAAGAAAGGTAAAGAAAGAAGAAGTGATATAAAAATAATAACCGATAAGATTAAGGCTGCTTTCCCATCGGTAGAGGTGGCTACAGATGGAGCCTCTTTTGATAAGATAATGGCAGAAGAGGGAATTAGAGAGAGAAAGTTTAGTGGAGAAAAGGTCTTGGGGATAACAAAGGGTGGCAAAATATGGATAAATCCTGACACTAAAACCATTACCACTCCTATCCATGAGTTTGGCCATATATGGGTAGACTATTTACGAGATGAATCTTCAGGGATTAAGGGGACTAAGCTTTTAGAAAAAGGTCTTTCCCTTGTGGACCCGAAGAGCGCGGAATATAAGCACGCCTTAGAAATATATGGAGAATATGAAGATGGGAAACTTATAAATGAAGAACTTGTTCGTGAAGAAACCCTAGTAGAGATGATAGCCACGAAGGGAGAAACGATTGCTAATGAAAGCAAACGTAAAGACTTTAAATCGTGGATAAATGATATGTTTGAGTTCATCAAAAAACATCTTACCACTACCGCTAAATTCTTAAAAGACAAAGTATGGGCAGCAAAAATTGAGGCTCTTACCATTGAGGAGTTTACTGATATGGCACTCGCTGACCTCTTTTCAGGGGGTGTTGATATTGATAATCCGACTGCCAAAGCGCGTATGCAGGTGGAGCAGAACCTAGACTTATTTGGAGAAGCCGTTCCTGAAGGTAAGGGTAGACCAAAAAGAAAGTCAGGAGAGCCGGCGCCTCCTAAGCCTTCTGAAAGACAGATTGCTATAGGAGAGTTTATTGAAAAAAAGCGTGACGAGCAATATACAGATACCGAAATAAAGAAGCAACTGCGCTCACAGTTTCCGGGCATTACCGCCGAAGAGGTAGACCAAGCCTTAGATGTAGATACATCAGTCTTTTATACTGCTAAGATGGACCAACTTTTTGAGCAGATATACGATAAGATGCCGGAGATATTGAAGAATATAAGGTTTTCACATAAAGTATTTAAAGATAAAAAAGGAGTAAAAAATATGGGGCATGGGGGTGTCCGTTTGGGAGAAGAGGTTTTAGACACCTTACAGAAACATCTTAACGAATATACCTCTGAGAAGCAGAGAACACTTATTCAGGTTCGCACAGAGATAGGAAGATTAATGCGTGGAGCGCGAGCCTATCAGGCTCTATCTGAAACGGAGAAGAAAGAAGTCTTATTTTCTATAGATGAGTTGTTTGGTATTGCTGAAGGCGAAGTGTTAAACGCGAGGATGAAGATTCTCAAACAACAGATTACACAGAGGAAACTTGGTAAAGGAGAACTTAAAAAAGAGCAACGAGCAGTAGCAGCCGCTCTTAAGGACTTATTCCCGGAGGAAGTAGCTATGCCATCGCAATGGAAGAAGGTAATTAATAAGCTAACTTCATTGTCCCCTGAAGTTATTAAAACCACTATGGAGGACTTAGTGAAAGTTGTGGAGAAAGAAATTGAGAAGGCGAAATTAGAAAAAATACAGGATATAAAGGGTGTGGTTAAGAAAGCAGGCAGCTTACGCCGTAACCTAAAAACAAACAAGATACAGACCTCCGGGAAAGTAAGTGCTGATACGCAAACATTTTTTGCTCAAGCCAAAAGAGTATTAAAGGCAGTCTTAATTAAAGACCCCAAAGAACGACAGAAAGCTTTAGATACCATTGCTGCGGATATTTTATCTCCTACTCAGATAATAGAAACTGAAGAGTATGTAGACCCATATGGAGAAAGAAAAATTAAACAAGTAGAGAAAACCATATACCTAGACAATCAACCTATCCCCGAACTAGCCGATGCTCTTGAAGCAGAATCACAAGGTTATCCTTTAACGATGCCGCAAAAAAAGTTGCTATTCCTTAAGGGCGCCTATGATATGTTAAAAAACCTAAAAGACCTTGACATAAAGGAACTTATAGAACTCTATGACACTTTATTAGACCGCCAAAAAACATCCCGACAAGATTTGATTAAAAACTTAAATGAGAGGTCTAAAAAGAACTTTGATTTAAAACTTAAAGCGCGTCGTGAAGTGCAGAAGATATTCGGAAATTTAGTGATGTCAGAGATAAGCGCACCCTATCAACCAATTCCAAGAATAGAGCAAGATAGATACATAAAGCTTATTGAAGATTCTTTTGATGACTTTAATCCTAAGCAGGCATACCGCACTAAGCTTACCCTAACGAAAGATAAGAACGGGACGGATGTGATGATAGAAACGCAAGAAAAAATTGAAAACGTAGAAGAGATAGAGTTGGAACTTAATGGAGAAAACCTAAAGATATATAGAGAAACGAGAACTGATGAGGATGGTAACGCCTTGAAGCCTAAGTACTCTGTATTGATGCGCCAACCTACGGTGGCATTGGTAAATGAACGTCGAGAAAGATATCCGGAATTGAAAAAAATGCTTGACAAAGAAAAGTTCACTTCCACGGCAAAGAAATTATGGGAGAAGTTTAAGCAAAACCCTAGTGCCATGTTAAACCCATTAGGGTTTTTTGGCAACCTTGAGGGTATGACTTTGTTGTTAGACCGTCCCGCAAAAAGCGATAGCCAATTCTTTTACCGAGAAATTAAAGAACGAGTAGATAAAATGACATCAGATGCAAATCGAGGCTTTGTAGATGTAATGGCGCATTTGGATGAGTTTGCTCGTACCTCATTTGAGAAATACAAAACCAAGGTAGTATCGCTTAAAGATATCCTTACGCTACCCGAAGTGTGGGACTATTTTGATGTTCCTATGGCTAAAGGAACGCAGTTGTTTTCCGGAAATGAACTAATGCGTATCTATGCCCTTAGCAAGAATGATGAACAGTTATATAAAATGTTACATACTAGAGAGGGGGAGTATAGGATAACACAAGAGACGTTAGACTTTATAAATGAAAATCTACCTCCTGAATTACGGGAATTTGTAGATAAGATAGTGGAATTCTTGAGCGGCCCATATTATGAAAGCATTAATGAGATATTTAAGAAAATAAACAATGTCAACTTAACCCATATCGCGAACTACTTCTCTACTAAAACCGATAGCCAAGCCGCTAAGAGCGCATTCAAGGCATTAGGAGAGGGAGATTTTTCTTCTATATTTAATGCACAAAATCAAACGGCAGTAAAAGCGCGAATGGATAAAACGGGGCAGGTAATTTTAAAAGATGAAGGATTTTTTAGCACCTTAGAAGACCATATAAGGGAGATGGAGAGGTTTAAGGCTATGGCAGACCCGGTTCAAGACTTAAATGCCCTAATGAGTGAGGCGGCAGTAAGAATGGCGATGTTAGAAACAGGAATGCTTGATTATATTAACTTCAGCTTAAACGCAACGATAAACCCTAAGTCTATGGATTTAGGAGATAGAACATGGATAGATGCTTCACTAAGGATATTCATTAACTATGTAATGGGGATGAAAGCGGTTCAGCTATTCAAGCAAGCCACATCAAGTGTTTTTGCTTTTAAAACCTTTAGGGTATTTAAAGATTCCGAATCTCCTCTATTAAGGTTTATTGATAAAACTCCGGTAGGAACGGCGGTGGACTTATCGGTATTTGCTTTAAGGCTGCTTGGAATCTTGGCGCGATGGCAAAAAAGCATTAAGCGGGCTAAATTAATTAGCGCCAACTTTAAATTAAGGTGGGAAAATGCAGACCTATATGATTTAGAGGCTCCGGCGGGAACTATAAAAAAGATACTTAGACCTCCAAAATCTATGTGGCATAACCCTATTGGCGCACTAATGGATTGGCGAGAGAATGCTCTTATGATTCAGAATATCTTAACTAAAATAGGAGATGCGGCAGGAGTGCTAGGATACCTTGCTCTTTATGACCAATTAAAAGCTAATGGAAAGAGTGACGCTGAGGCTTTAAAAGCCTTTGAGAAATATGACACCTCACAACAAACTCGTCGGACTCAAGACCTTACCAAACTACAACTACAACGTAATATTATTAGTAGAACGTCGGTTGCTTTTGGCAGTATGGGTTTCCTTCAACTGAACAATGCCATTCCGTCACTAAGAAACATAATATCATCTATGCGGAGAGGCAAGATACCAACATCCGAAGATACACGGTCATTGGTTTTAAATATGTTTATTGGAAACTTCTTATTTCAGCTTGCTGCCAATACTTACTTAGTAGCTACGGGCGATGAAGATGATGATGAGAAAACTGCTTTCTCGCGCATATTTTGGGGAACGACTTTCGGAACATTAACAATGGGCATTCCTCTTTTGGGGGCGGCATTAGAAACACTTCTACGGGCGACAGTGGAAGGGGTGGCTCCAAAAAAAGCGGCGAAAGAGCAAATCAACCCCTTTATGGAATTTGGTAAACGCATCTTCCGTGCGACTAATAAAGATGTATGGGCGCAGGATAAAGCTGAAATAGCTTCTCTTTTAATTGCGGGCATGACGGGAGGTATACAAACCGACCCACTATTTGGCGCCGTTGCTTGGGCTAAAGAGTTAGGGTATGGGCCTGAAGAAGAGGGGATACCAAGACTAACGGACAATTTTGGGCGTATGTTGGGAATTACTTATAGCAGTAGACCTACGATGATAGAAGGGAAGAAAAAGCTTACTCCTACGGCATCAAGATATATAATGGGAGATAATATAGCTGACTTGGTTACTAGTAAAAATATGATGATAGAGTATGAATTGGAGTATATGGATTCCTTGAAAGGCATCTCCGAAACAAAATATGAGAACCAACAAAAACTTCGACGGAAACTAGAGCAAAAGGCAGCTCAAAAAGAGACGGGATATCAGAGACCATTTCAACGTATGATGCATAAACTAAATAGACTTCCTATGAGATTCAAGAGGTGGTTGAATAAAGAATAGGTATCCTTGAGGATACTTATTCTTAAAGTTCATCTAAAGTTCATCTAAAGTTCGTGCGCTTAACTTAAGATGTTGATGGAGTCTAGGGGGTAATATATTATAAACTCTTTATCATTGGTAGAGCCATTTCTAGGGGGTCTGCCTCCCCACTTGATGACGCCATGTATTTTTTCTATTCTTATCCACCCTATGGTTCCGCATGACCACTTCATAATTAATACTGTAGGAAGATATTTGGAACAGGAATTAAGCTTTCCCAACTTAATCATCGAAAGCATAGCACTTGGATACGCGCCATGTGTGGTGGTATAATTTTTTACTTCAGCGAAACACTCTGCTTTTCCTTTCTTATGTACTATGTAGTCAATATCCCAATCGGGAAGCTTAGTAAATTCAGTTCCATATTTTTTACAAAACGCTCCAATGGTTGCGTGTTCACGTGCTAAGTCTTCGTTAGTTTCAAATTTCATGGATTCAGTTCATTATATATTCCTGCCATTGTTAAGGCAATCATTAAAATTATCATTACTATAATTAAAGTTATTCTTTTATACCTCATCTTCAAGATTGTTAGAAAGTTCAGTTAGCTTATTAATGGCAATCCGCACCTCTTCTCGTACTTGTGAATATTCTTCATCAACCATATGTTCATATATTAGAGTAGTAGATTCATATATATCATTCATGACGTAGTTAATATGATTAAGCCTTTCAATGTCTCTAGTAGTTAATTTCATTGGATACCATTAAGAACCCGGTTTAATTTTATAGAAAACTCATCAATTTTATTTGCGGGGACGCGAGAACATATAGAAGCAAAGATGTCGCCATACTTTTTTTCTTTATCGAATTCTGATTGCAACCTCTTAAGAGCAGCAACTAAAAACGCTTTCTCTTCTCGCAACTCATAAATTCGGGCTACTAATGCCTCATCTTCAAGGGAATATAATGGGTCGGTATGAAGGGTTCTGTCAAGGTCTCCTTTAATAGACAAATAATGGTCGCGCACTTTAGGGTCGTGTATTAATAACCATTCAAAATCCTTTAGGTAATGATGGATGGTAGAGTGGTCTCTGTGTAGGCTTCTCCCTATCTGACACAGATTCCATCCTCTATCTTTAAGTATACGCGCATACACCTTACGAGAGTCTACATTTGGTCTTAGTCTGCATGGCTTTATAATATCCGGAACATCAAATGCTGCGCATATAAGACGGGTTAATTGGGTTTCTTCCAATGTCATAAGCTTGGTTTTGTTTAATCCTTTATCCTTTAAATATCTCTGTACGTAATCCATATTCTTTTAATTCTTTTATGCGATACTCTTGAAGTTTTGATAGTCTGCCCTTTGGAGTTTTAATCTCAGAGAATAGAACGTCAGAATCTTTCGGTATTGCAATCAAGTCAGGGATGCCATTCTTATTGGTCTTCAATAACTTAATCACATAATATCCTTGAGCCTCTAACTGCTTTATTCTCTTCGACTGTATATCCGACTCCTTCATGTTATCAACACTAAGTTAATAACTTTTTTTGACTTATCCAAATATGTGTGGATAAATAGGTCAGTAAAAGTCTTCCCTGAAATGGCTAAGGGTATAGTCTTTCTTTTTAGTAACGGCTTTATAAATTTTCTCTTCAATGCCTCGTTCGGCAAACACCCAATAGATATTATTCTTCAGGCGGTCTTTAGTGGTCATCCGGTCTCGGCTCTGCCAATAGCTTGTAGCACTAAAGTCTATATTGTAATATACCAACGCGTCAGCTTGACGCAATGAAATTCCTTCTCGCCCACTAACTATCTGTAAGGCTATGCTCTTGGAGGTATCCTCAAAGATACTTAATTCAGTAGTTAGGCTATCGCCAAAGACTTCCTTTAGGGCATTTAGTTCTTCCTTAAACTTATAGAAGATGCCTATCTTCTTACCCGCAAAATAGTTCTTTATATATTGCGCTTTGGTCTTGTCAAGGATTTGGGAGTTGCCACTCTCAAATTTTACTGTTCCTGAAAATATCTGATGCAATTTCATCATCAGCTTTACACCGGTATCAGCAAGGATAACTTCTTCCTTGCCTTCCACTACTAAATTCTTTTTAAGGAGACGCGCCAATGAGTAGGTCTGTTCAGACATTTTTACCTGTAAAACATGCTCTGTGGTTTCAACTTTAAACCCCGCTTCCTTTTGAGAATAAGTTATCATGTGGGGATTCATAGCTTCCATAATAGAAGGTAAGCCTTTGCTATAATCGTTGATGTAGTTTCCGTTTATTTTTTTCTGTGTTACTCTGACATGCACATCAGCGAATCGGTAGAAGTTTTTAAACCGCGCAAAGGGATTGGATGGGATGCCATAGACTTGATGGTATATTTGAGAATAAGATTCAGGTGTAGGTGTGCCTGACATTAAGATTACGTAAGGATTGTGCATTTTTATAAGCGCACGAACTTGCTTGGCTCTATTGCTTGCTTTAGCAAAGGCACTCATAGAATGTGCTTCATCACATATTACCATATCCCATTTTACATCCGGCAGTTTATGTAGGCTTTCATAGTTAATAACAAAAAGAATATAGTTGGGACACCCCATCATCTCATTGTCTTGAATTATAGATGATATAGCTTTCTTCTTAGTAATAAACAAAACGTGTTCTACATCTTCCATTACTTCACATATAGACAAGCTTGTTAGGGTCTTGCCGGTACGCACCTCCATTGCTAAGTAAACAAATCTATGTGATTTGAGACACCCAACTGCTTGAGCGCATATCTGCGTCTGATATTCTCTTAATTTCATCTTGAAACTTTTTTAGTTCGTAACACTTTTCATATTCTTCTCTGTCTTCCCAAAAAGAAATCATGGCAGATAAGTTGTCTATATTTATAATATCATCAACGCTATGGGCAAAAACAACATTACCATGTTCCTCAATTATAGAGTAAGGACACTCGTTGTTAATAATAACTCTAAAGGAATTAGTGAACGCCTCTAACGCCCTGCCTTTAATTTCGTCCGATTCTTTCTTATAATATTTCATAACTTAAAACTCTAATATACCATTTTCTGACACTTGATGCTTGGAAATTATCCTCATCCATCTACCTGTGGGGTCTCTCCCCTCTTCCGGCGCCAAGCCTTCTTTATAAATACAGTAGGAAATTAGCCATTTATAAAACTTAGTTCTACTGATAGTCATTTTTGCTTTCGGTGCAAAGTCGGGATTCTCTTCAATAAAATCATAATACAATTGTTGCTTATATATTTTAGCTTTAGGCTCAAGAAGAATATTACATTCGTGACCTGAAATTAAACCGCACCACTCAATAAACTCATGGCATGTTTCAGCAGATAGCTGACGTATTCTAAGATTAACAAAGCTACTTTTTACAAGTCCCGTAGTCAAGAATGACTGCAAACAGTTTACCATATAATTATCAAATTGACACCACTCATCATCATCCCAATCCCCAAACATCAACTTACCAAATTCGTCAAGGGGAGTAAAATTCTTATGATAATATTGATGCAATTCCAATTCCCACTTCCTGCGTTCAAAGGAATTTCCTTTTCCTTTGATAGCGTAGTTTGTTGTTATAGCAATCTTAGGAGACTTTGAAAATGGAATCTTAATAGCATCTTTATTTTTCTTCTCTAAAGTTAATCCCTCAGTAACTACACTAAACAACCTCTCAAAGTCAAAATGTTTTTTCACATCATCAAAACACAATATCTGAGTATCTGCTGACACTAGCTGATATGCGAATGTGCTTTCAAATGCAAAACTCTTTCCATCAATAACAACCACCTTTTTCATTTTTTGTAAGCCATTCATGAACAATCCTTTTCCTGTTCCTCCTTCCGGATTGTCTGAAATTAGTTCATCGTTAAGAATTACTGCCGGACAGTACGATAAATTCTTATATCCATGCATTAAATATCCTAATGTGCTTTCCATTGATTCAAGTCGTCCTTTATCATTGCCACAAATATTTCCAACAAACTTTTGGTAAGTGCAATCTCCTACCTCACATATAGAAAAGTCTCTGTCTATCACGTGGTCTTTCCATACATAGCCATCTAAATCCAAGTAGTCTATAGGAATAATCTCTGAAGGTGTAATCTTAACGGCACAATTTCTATAGTAAAGGTATGCCGTCTTCTTGGTGTCTTCAATAAAATATACATCTATAGATGATAGAAGAGTAAGGAAGTCTTCCTTGAAGTATCTAGTATTATCAGCAAAATAATTATATATAGTCATATCATCTTTGCCAATAAGAAAATCAAGGATAAAATCTTTAATCTCTTTCTCGGATGTATGGTCTATAAGATTGTTGGTAACACGCACGAACACATAGTTCTTGCTTCCTTGCGGACAAAATTTATAGAAACCATTATCTTCTAGGAATTGTTTGAATAAGAAATGCACAATTTTAATTACCCCTTTCTCACTCTTTATCCAAAAAGACGAATTCATATTCTCTTTATCAATACGCGCAATAACTGATTCTATATCACGTTCTGACATCGCGATGTCATTTAATTGAGAAGTAATCTCCTTTTTAGATACTCCCCTTGCCACCTTATGGCGTATCTGAGTCATCTTCTCCTCATCTTCGTAGTATTTGCTACCAAAATTCTGTGGATTAGCGTATGCGCTATCTATTGTCCTTTTAATTTCCTGCTCATTAAAATCTTTACACGAATATCCACTCAATACATATTCGGCTAAAGACTTGTTAACTCCAAAATCATTAAAACTCATAGCCAATACATAGGCATTTTGATTACGTTGACCTTCTGTCATGGGGTACTTCTTCTTCCACCATTGAACAAGGATATCTACAATTTTATTCTCATCAGTAATGGGTATGGTAGCAGAATCACTATATTTCTCATACTCATTGTAGGACTTGTCTTCTACATTATCCCATACACTTGAATTGGGATTTACATTTATTAACGGGTCAAAGGATTCATAACAAACCCTACTTACGTTCTTACAAGTCTTATCAAAGTAGTCTGAATTAAAGTAAGCTTCAAGAGAATTGAAATAACTTTTGTGATTATCTACAATAGGAGGGATTTTAATTAAGGCTTTTAGTCCTAATCCGGAAGGAGATATAAAAACAGAGAACACATATTTATCAGATGATAGCTTTTGCTTGTCCTCTCTCAAAGATTTCTTTGTCTTATATCCATCGAAATCTAAACAGATTAAACCACTATGCTTTATTATGGATGCATCAGTTCTCTTAGTAAATGTACCTGAGAAACATACTGCCGGTAAAAGTTTTTTTAACTCATTCCTTTCATATTTTCCTTTCTCTGCTCGGATTTGTTTTACTAATCCCTTGCTTTTACCATTCTTAATCCTAGTAAGTATAGAGAATACATCTCTATGAAATGGTGTTGATGTGTCCTTGATGTTCTTAAATATTGTGATGTTTGATGTCATAATATGTCGATTTTGTGTCGATTATTTTTTCATAAGTTGTTGATTAGTAATACTACTGTCGATAATGTCGATTTTAGTCCTTAAATATAGAATAAAAAATAATAATATTATAATACTTATATATATAGTAGTATAGGGAAGATTATTTTTGACATAATCGGTTTAAAAAAAAGAGGATATAGGTAAACGAATAATGTTCGATGCATTACAGGTTTACCTACCCCCCTATTAATTAGAATGGTAAATCATCGGTGTCATCATCCGAAACAGGCTCAGACAATACGGGACGTTTTGCTTTAGGCTCAGACCTTCGTTTAGAAGAATCCGGCTCAAAGGTGTCTAATTCCATATAAGGCTTACCCCCTTTGGAGATATTGATGTTTAGGTTTACCCAACCATCAGATTTTGCTTTAGCCTTTAAGAAGGCTATGGCATCATCCACCTTGATTGCAATATTCCCAATAACGAAATCGGGTGCATCTGCTCTTCTTTTGAAGACAAACCCATCTGCGAAAACTTTTTCTCTTTGCATAGTTTTAAATTTATTAAATTAAAAAATAAGTATCCTCAAGGATACGTTTACAATTCTATGTCTAGGACATAGTCATTAACATCATCTGTGGAATTGTCTCCAAAATATTTCTCATACACGACTAAGGCTTCTATTATTTTTGCTTCGCCACTACGCAAGAAATCATTTGGGGGAGTACATCTCCCAAGAAGATGTGTGCTTTTATCTATTAGGTAAAACTTCATTGGCTTACCAAACAACTGCTGATAGATATAACATTGTACGTCATAATTATATTTACGGGATGTCCACTTGAAGTCATGGATATTGGCGCTTGTCTTTAAATCAATAAGACAATCATCACAAACAATATCTGCTTTACCCTTGAATGGGAAACCCTTAATCATCGATACCGCCGGAACTTCAAACTTATTCCCCTTATCATATATCTTATCAAAGTATTCGAAGTTACCTTTCATGGCAGAAACCATTTCGTCTACCCCTTCCTTCTCTTTTTGCAAAAGAATAATTGCCTGACCACTCTCTTCAATTGCTTCCTTATATGCCTTAGTATTCCTACTAGCCACATCAATAGCCGGAAAATACTTCGCCTTGTCCGGCTCTAGGATACATTGATGAAAGTATCTCCCTTCAGCAAAGGCTTTATTATCTTCCCTTGAGACTTTAAACTCTTTAGGATTAGTGAGCAATGTCTTGATGTCAGAGTAGGATAAAAACTGCTTACCAAATTCTCCGTAATAGTCCTCATCATTAGTTAGCTTTTTTAATATATCCTTCTTGGGCATTAAAGCTATAGGATGCCCTTCCAATTCTTTTACATTTTCCATGACTACTTAGATTTAATTTGATTATCAATTTCTTTCTTCACTTCGGTAGTAACTTTATACTTCCGTTTTAACTGTCCTACTATTTTAGCTAACCCCAATTCTTTGTTGTCTGCCACATAAAGTAATACCTTGTCCCAATTGTCATCTCCCATCTCTAAGGTATGAATTACTCTGCCTTTAGGCTTTTCTTTTGGCTGAGTAGCACTAGCCACATCCTCGCCACTCCATAATTGGATACCTAAGCCATGCATCGCAATAGATTTTGCAGTACTCCTTTGGATTGTGGTATTAATGTCCATAGAATCCATTTGGTCTATGGGGATACTTTTATTTCTATTATCAGTTACCGGAAGCATATCAATATGCTCTAATCCTTCAATAGTTATACCTACCTTAACATACGCAAATCTGCCATCAGAAAAATAATTTATTACCCTTCCATCTGCATCTACATTTTCATAGACGGTGCGTTGAGCATCCGGATATCTTTTCTTTAGCATATCCCATGCATTTGCCCATGACAGATAATCGAATTGTCCTTTCCTTTCTATCTTGTCCGCAAACGGTATTGCATTTAATACGTTATAGCTAATATTCTTTTTTGTTGTTGACATTTGTTTGATTTTTAATTAGTTAATAAATTCATTTTCTTACTTACTTTTGCAAATCGATTCATAAATAATAAACGCGATTGCTTTAAGGCTTTCATCTTTTTGTCATTCTTGCGACTATTAACTTCTACCTTTATTTTTGATTCAACTATTTTTAACTTACGCTTATAATTTCGTAATGCCATTTCATATACTCCTAGCATCCATCCCCACTTATTAAATAACAAATACTCATGAGATTTTACTTCTTTATCATAGTGTATTGCCTGAGTAGTATTTAAGATAGTAACACTTTTTATGCGCTTATCATAAATTAGTTTCATGCCATGCAATAAATGGGATATGTCTGTGGAACTTTCTGCTCGGAATCCTTCTGAACTCCTTTCTGCCTGAACAAATATTTCCATAGGACTATACACTTTCTTTTATATCGGTTACAATTTTAGCTAAATCTATATCTTGAGATATTAAAGACAATGCCCGTTTTGTCCCATGAATAATTGTCGAATGACTAACGTCATATCCTTTTACTGAAAGATACCGTTGTATATACCCAACACTCATGTTGCGTTCTGCACACAAACAATAAAGTATTTGTCTAGCATCTACTTGCTCTCGCTTCTTGGTTACTTCAAACAATTCTTCTTCATTAAATCCGAACTGCTCGGATACCGCTTCTACGTACTTATTAAATATTTCTTGTTTCATCTTCAGTTAAGTTTAGTGATTTTTTAATTTCTTCCCACTCCTCCTTTCTATCTGCCGGATTAAACACCTTAAAGATGTTTTTAAAGACATCGGATATTATAGGATGAACATTAGTATCCTTAAGGATACTTTGTCTTGTTGGCTTTAGGTAGCCACCCTCCATATTTATGTTGATTTTTTTGTCCTTCATTTTAAGTTTGTTTGATGTATCAAATATACTATATGTTATTTAATTGTGCAACTTTTGTTGAATTTTTGTTGCATACTTTTTCATATAATATTCTCTCTAGCTTCTTAGAACCCTTCTCTATCATTTCTTTTCCATCCTCAGTATAACAGTACGTTCCATCAAAAAGCCTATCTATTTTTACCCCCAACATATAGACCACTACTAATTGAGTATCTTTATGAACGGAACTTCTTCTTTTCTTATATTTTGTAAGGTAAGAACCTCTAGGATATATCCTTCCCGTTCCTACAAAATGCGAAAACAACAAACTATCGCTTTTGTCAGCCATCTGTTGAACTCGTTGAATATATCCCAACTCCGACTGAGGACGCATTTTCTCTAAAGTAATTTCTTCTAATAACAGATTCATGATTCATGATTTTTAGTAGATAAGACAATTTCACATTCTTTAATATACTTTTGAACTTCTTTATTGGATGTTTCAACAACCACATCCCCTACAAGATGCCTACCGGCAATCCCCGTAGCAATTATATTAGTAGGCAGATTGTTAAGTAACCCCTCTTCATTAACAATAACTTTCGTATTAGGCATATGATAAGGTGCATATTCAATATACCCTCCAACTGCTTTTTGTAATGATTCTAAACTATTTTCGCCTACGGAAAATTTGTCATTGACCTCTCCTGAGGATTTAAGTAAATAATGTTTCATAATATTATAATTTGTTTGATGATAGTATAAAAATAGTATAAATATTTGGCAATTCCTAATTTTAATGATAAAAACTTTACCCCACTTTACCGTAAAGGAATGTCTATTGTTTTATTAGTACATATTTAGTACAGTTAGTGCTTTTTTAGTACAAATACCTTGACTAAAGTCAATGTCTCGTCAATAAGTCAATGTATTTTAACTTATCTTTTGCGACGTAAAAATTCTTCTCTGTCCAATGTTTGTGATAGCCTTGCGGGAACAACCTTAAAGAGATTGCAGTCATCACAACACTCTCCATCTTTTATGGGTAAGGCATTATTCCCATACCCCTTAATCTCCACTCCACACAAACAACAAGTATCCTTGAGGATACCTTTTAGGTAGGATTGGGCATAGCCTTTCAATTCTTCACGGGAGACATCCTCATCAATAATATCCTCGCATAATAATTTTAATTCCTTTTTCATAGTTTTATTTTATCTACCTCTGTCCTCATCACTAAGGTCATCAGCATGGTTAAGTAATTCATTCTCTCTCATCTCATCATCAGACAATATCTCATTGGATAATATGGTTTTCATAATCGTAGCTTCAAGGTCTTTCCAATCAGTAGAATCTAAGTTAAACTCAGCATCAAAGTTATTCTCTACCTTATATACTAAGTCTCTAAGCTTCTCGCTTATAAACTCTATAATTTGTGATTTTGTGCCTCTCACAACTCTAGCTTTAATTGGTTAATATCTACTTCCTCTACTTCCTCTATGGCTTCAAGGTGTTCAAAATCTACCGACTCTGCTATATGTGAGTAATCAAATTTATCTTTAGGTCTGTATTTTTTTTGATTACCCTCTTCATCTTCGGTATAGAAAATCACATCCCATACCATAATACTTAATTCTTCTTTCATGATTTCTCGTTTTTAGTTTATAATTTAATTTATTGTTCCCCTTGTCTCAATGGAACACATTACCACTACATTGCCATCAAACTTTGATAGCTTGTTCTCAAAGTCATTAGCCATCTCTTCATAGTCTAGTTCTTTTGTGATTTCATTTCCATCAGCATCTTCTGTATGGAATTTCTTTTCAAGGTTTATGCAATCAATTTTGTAATGTCTCAAGTCGCTTGTGAGCATCTTCAGTAAGAGTAAAGACTCTCCAACATCTATACTTGAAGACAAAACTCTCCAATCTTCTCCTTCTCTTATTTTAAAACTTTCCCAATCATCTTCATCTTCACAATAAAAGAAGATTTGGTCATCCATAAATGTACCCATCACTAACTCTTCAGGTATCCCTACCACTATTAGTTTGTCATCTTCAATGTTGCCATTGTCATTCCATTGTATTGTTGCGTTGTATATCATTGTCCTAGTTTTTTTAGTTTATAAATATGTTCCATCTTCATTACATTCATTACCTTCTGCATCCTCATAGCCAACTAGATAGCTTTCATCTTGGGTTAGTGTTAGTGAATTGTCGCGAGCATCCTCTAAGGACACAAGTTTATCTGCAAACCCGATAATTGCAAACACTTGCATTGGTATCTTTTTAAGGTTATAAGGTTCGCCATCAAGACCATAATCAAAGGTGTAGCCATAAGGTTCTAATTCATTTAAAAGCCTATCGCACTCTTTATATGCATCTCCTTCAAAATCAAATGAGTTTAAAATCTGTCTGACCTGATACCCACACTCGTTATATTCTTTCATGCTATTCTCCATGTCTGAAAGATTAAAGGGATTAATAAATTTATTTTCTTCCATAATCTTATTTGTTTTGGTTATAAAATTTGATAAATTCTACTACTGCATTGTATTGAACCTTAATGTCGTAGCTTTTCAAATACCCATTGTATCCTGTCTTATCCATAGTTAATTTTTCGGGTTCAATATTATCCTCTATATAGTTAGCTACCTTCTCTAATACAGGCATAAGCCAATCCCAAGAGGAATGGTATAGTAGTGGTATTCTACTTCCAAAGGTAACTCTTGTTCCATCTTCAGTAAACCAATCATCCCATCTTTTACTTGGTGGAGCATATACTAACCCCATAAATTCTGCTATTAGTTTGTTGTCTTTCATAATCTTATTTTAGTTTATAATGGTTAATAATAGTATCCTCAAGGATACCTACTTGTTCTGACCACTTGGAAATACGCTGATTAAATTCTGTCTGCGTTATGACCTCGTTCTGCAACTCCAACATCCACCGGAATAGCATAATCATTCTTGTAATGGAAGGTTGAGATATTCTCTCGTTATTAGGCGAAAACATATCCATCAATTGCCCTACCAAAAATTGTATTTCTTGTTTCTTATTCATTGTCCTATTGGTTTTGGTTATTTAATTCTTCTATTTTATTTTGCAATTCGTCTATTAACGATAGGATTTCCTTAACTTTTTCGGTGTCTCCGTAGGTAAGTACATCGCGGTAAACTTCATCTAACTTTTCTATTATATTTTCCATCTCTATTTGTTTTGGTTATAAAATTTGATAAATTCTACTACTGCCTCATACACTTCGGTTATAGTGCCACATTGATATAGATAGCCACTTGTAAACCATAGATGCCCACTTGATTGTAGATTATCAGCCATTCTCTGTCTGAGAATACATTCATCCTCTATCTTATCTAATACTTTATGTAGCCAATCCCATGATTCGTGGTATTGTAGGTCTTTGTACTTACAAATATGTTTATAAGCATCTATTCCATCGGGTCTTTTTAATCTAACTGAACTGTATTCACTCCAATCTTCATACCCCATAAATTCTGCTATTAGTTTGTTTGTCTCTTCCATTGTCCTAGTTTAAATTGGTTTTTAAAATGTCTACTGATGCGTTTCGTAGCTTTATAATATCCATAAGATTGCTTAACCCATGTAATGCCGTATGCATATTTAACAAGGTTTCCATATCACACTCCATCAATTCCGCTTCGGTAATTAAATGTTCCGTAGTATATGCATTAATCATATTCATGATTTGTAACACCCAATACTTTTTGTTGCCTTTACCAAAATGCTCTCTCATTAGCTTTTGGTTCTCTGCATCAATAAGCAACTTTGCTTCAAAGATGGAATCAACATTGAAAAATGTATTGTATTCTACCCCATCAATGAATAAAGTTAATTCTCCATTGGTTTCTAAATTGTACTCTTTAATGTATTTCATGTCTGTTGTTTTTAAAGGTCAATGTCATAATTCAATTCTTCTAATTTCTCTTCGATGCACTCAGGCAAAGAAAATACACCATCATAGTCAGTAAGCGCATTGTCTTCAAACCAAAGACCTCCTTCTGCATGCCACTTATCTCCCCCCGTTTTGATGTCATATATCTCAAACCATCCCGTACCCTTTTCCTCCCGAATGCCTAAGGTTACGTTTACCACTACATCTTCTTCTTGGTCTAAGATGCCAAATGAATTTTCTTTTACTAAAGTTAATTTTGTTTTAAATTCCGTTTTCATAGTTTTAGTTTTTATAAAGTATCCTCAAGGATACCTTTGGTTAATAATTGTATCCTCTTCTCCATCTGCTTCCATCATCGATGGTGTAACTCCTGACTTTCTTCTTCTTTGGCTTAAAATTTAATTCCCATGCCGAATCACTCCATCCCTGAGTATAGCTTGAATGGAATTGCTTGTTGTATATGTCCGTTGTTGGATTGAAATATATCCATGCCTTGACAATGTCTCCTTCGACTGTTTGGATGTCTATCTGTTCCCTTCTATACCATCTTGGATGACCTTCAAGACTGTCAATCCTTGCCAATTCTTCATCTGAAACCATGAACACATCGACATCTACGTTCTGTCCTAAGCCTTTTTTCTTTACCACATACGGTAAGCCTTCAATAACTAAGGGATACTTGTCTACTGTAACACCGGCATCTACATATATTGCTTTGCTTAAGAATGAAAAGTAATTGCTATATCCATGCTTTAATGTGCCATAAACTGCTATGGCATGCTTCTTTAACACATTGTCTTTTGAATACCATACGCCGTCATATTTAATCCAATCTGCCTTATTGTAGATTTGATAATTCTTTAACTTGGTATTGATAGTAACAAACCTGCAATTGTGTTTGCTTAACTCATGCTTCCAATGTTCTCTTGGCAACTTAGATAGATTGCCGGCAAGAACTTTAGTATCGCACGTCTTCTTATCCCCTAATCCGTATACCGTTCCGTTCTGCATAAGCCAATCTTCACTATTGCCACATTGAAATGGATGCATATTCTCAGTATTTATTGCGCCAACTGTTGCCCATCTGAAATGTGCTATGAATGGTCTGTCCGTTTTCAGTATCTCCCAATCTGTACTTTTGTGCCATGAGATATGATACGTATCAAGCCACACCACACCTAATCCATGTGGATTCTTAATGGATGAAGCCTTAAGTATCTCGTCCTTGATTTCCTTGTCCTTTTGATGTTTGATTATAATTACACACATAATTCTGTTTGTTTAATGGTTAATAATAGTATCCTTAAGGATACTTTCTCCTTCTGTATTAAATTCATATTCATTGTCTTCACATAATTCTTGCAATCCCTCATCAGAATATATATAATCTGTCTCTTCATGCAAAGACTTTAATGCATCACTAGGATTGCCTTTTCGTAATGCGCCCACTACATCGTAATCATAAGTTACCCCACTTACATCCGATTCATCTATAATATCTTGTAAGGCTTTTTTGTCATAATCCCTAAAGGAAATGAATTCGCCTCTGTCAGGTACTTGACTTATGGAGTAATCAAATGTTCCCCCTATCAAATCACTTAATGCGCGTATACTTCCACACATCTCATCTACCGACATCTGATTCAAATCATGCCAATTATTCCTAATCCAATCATAGCACTTACTAGGATTAGGATGTTCGTTAATCATATATACTTTTGTGGTTATTGTTCTCATTGTCCTATTGTTT
>TARA_R110000751_G_scaffold251510_1_pt1 | contig 46170 bp, 39 predicted proteins | sample TARA_R110000751 | Tara Oceans TARA_R110000751 (sample SAMEA4398001) | marine metagenome | biome: Polar Biome; feature: [MES] marine water layer (ENVO:01000295) within the mesopelagic zone...; material: water (ENVO:00002006), including particulate matter (ENVO:01000060) such... | reverse complement strand
TCGCGCAGGCTGGCCCGCCTGGGCGCGGGCCTCCGACATTTCGGATTTGCTTCGGCTGTCCGTTCCAATCGCTATTTCGCGCATGTCGATGATGCTGATGGGCATCACCGATGCGATCGTACTCGGACAGTATGCGCCGGGCCAGCTGCCATTCATCCTGAATTCGTGGTTGCCGATTGGCGTATCGCTCGGCTTCGGCATGGGCATGCTTTTGGGCACACAGGTTCTGACGTCCGAACTCCTGGGCGTAGGTCACAAGGCCGAGACCGGCAGGATATTCCGGCGGGGTTTGTGGGCAGCGGTCGGGCTGGGCGCGCTGTTGACGGCGCTGACATATTTTGGCGCGGAGCCTTTGTTTCACTGGATGTTCGTGACCATCGCCCCGGTCTCGGAAGCGGCAGACCAACTCGCGCCTGAACTGATCGCCTCCGAAACGGCCAAGGTGACACGCATTCTGTCGAGCGGCCTTTTGGCGTTCATGGTGTCTCAGGTCTGTAGCTACTATCTGGAGGCCTTGCGCCGCCCGCTACTTGTGACGATCGTCATGTATCTGGGCCTCATGATCAACCTTGTGCTGGACTTGGCATTTGTCGGAGGGTGGTGGGGCGTCACTCCGATGGGAGCTCAGGGCGTCGCATGGGCGACAACAGGCTCCCGTTGGGCGCTTACGATCGTAATGTTCGTACTGGTCGTGGCGATGACGCCTGCTTTCCGCAAGTCGATTGCTGGACCACTTGGAGAAGTGCGTCGTCAATTTGATGTCGGTATCGGCACGGCTATCAGCAATGTGGCGGAGTGGGGCGGCTTCAATTTCACGTTCATTATCGCGACGTGGATCAGCCTCGCGGCAAACTCGATCTACGGCTATGCGATCCAGATTATTGGACTCTGCTTCATGTTCTATCTGGGCATTGGCTCGGCAACGAGCGTGCGCGTGGCCGAAGCGTTTGGGCGTGGCAACAATGAAGAAATTCGGGATGCTGGTCGCCTCGGCGTGGCCGCCACAATTCTTGTCGGTGTCTTTCTCGGCATTGTCCTCGTCCTTTTCCACGGACCGATCTCTCGCCTTCTGGTGCGACCGGACGCGGTACTGAACGGTATTGTCCTAGCGCCAGCCATCGCCAGCCTGTTGTTCCTGGCTGCCGCTGCGTCGATTTTCGACGGCCTTCAGGCGACAGCGTCCATGGCACTACGGGCGCAAGAGATCGTCTGGTCGCCCGGCATCATTCACATTGGTTCATTCTTCTTCGCCATGATCCCATCCTGCTATTTCCTCGGCCTCGTGGCAGGCAGGGGCGCGCAGGGCATGATGGAGGGTGCGTTTATCGGTATGGCGATTGCCGGCGTGGGCCAGACATTGCTTCTGGAATGGAAAACGGCGCGCCTGCCAAGCAAACGCGCCGTCTGAATTTCAGGGTTGGCCTCCACTAGAGAGGCCTAAACCCTAGAGGTCTTTCAGAGCCGTGGCTGGTTTGAAAGCCAGGGATGTCTTTTCTGGGATCTTGATCTTGTCACCAGTCGCCGGGTTACGGCCTTCACGTGCGTTGCGGGTCTTGGCCGCAAACGTACCAAAGCCGGCGATTGCAACTTGCTGACGCGACTTCGCTGCAGAAGCGATTGTGTCGAAAACAGCGTCAACAGCCTTGCCAGCTTCGCTTTGCGAGAGGCCGGATTCGGCAGCAACTGCCTTTGTAAGTTCACCCTTGTTCATAGGGGTTCTCCTCTAAGTTAAACGGCGATCCCCCGCCGTTGCGTCGACATGCCCACGATTCGTTTTGTGTGAATACGCCGAAACGCCAGTAAACACAGGCTATGTGCCCAGAATCCAGCCCTCTTCGGCCTGAATCTGCTCGATTTTTCCCGCGTCAAGCGATTTGCCTGTGGAAAAAGCGGCTCCAAGCAACCCTTTTTCGTCGAGTTGCGAATAATGACGGGCGATTTCGCGAACCTGTACTTCGTCGAGTGTTTCACCCTTTTCCGCTTTTGCCTTCACCAGAGAGGGGTAAATCTCGGCGATCACGACATCGATACCCTCGAGGCCCTCAGCCGTCATGTCTTCGGTTCCGGTTTCGAAAGGCCAGATCCTCGCGTTTGGCCAGGATGCCCGCAATGCGTGGACGTGGGGAATGCCGGTCAGCGACTGACTACCGACACTTCCGGTATAGGCGAGTTGCCAGACAGACTTGGGCTGGCCCAGCTTGTTGTCACGCAGATGAGTTTCGGTGATGCGGAATTCCGGCAGCGGCTGGCCCGCATATTCCGGCTTGGTGGATGACAACGTCGAGACAACGTCGCGGGTTGGCGCGCCCCAGAAAGGGTAGGGGCCTTTTGAGATGGCGTAGTTCATTCCCGCCGCGATGGCATAACGCGCGTTGGAATTGTCCGGCTTGTCTTTCAGCTTCTTTGACAGGTGCGCGTGCATGGCGGCCCAGGCGGGCTGGGCTGCCACATTCAGGCCAAGCGCCTCGGCCGTTCCGGCGGGGTAGCCGAGTGAAAAGTCAAAGCCCAACAGGACACGATCACCACGCCGGGTCAGCTTGGCGACCATGTCCTCAAGGAAGGCACGGGCTTTCAGCCGCGTATCAATATTGACCGCCTTGAATTGCAGTTTCAGGCGGGCGTCCTTGGCCAGGATGCCGATCCAGATCGAATTTGCGCCGAGTGTCGGCTTCGTCGCCGCACTCCAGTCCACCATGATATAGGCGTCGAACAACCGAGCCATGATTCGCGTCTCCGTGGCCGCACCGCGGCCATTCAGACGCGGTGCGGAGAGTTAGAGTTAGGTAAGTTTGACCAACATCTTGCCGGTGTTGGCACCTGTGAAGAGGCCCATAAAGGCTTCCGGCGCCTTGTCGATACCTTCCATCACAGTTTGCTCGAACTTCATCTTCCCGGCTGGGATCCACTTCGCCATGTCCGCGAAGAAGGCTGGTTGCATGTCGGCATGTGTCGACACAATGAAGCCCTGAAGTTTCAGCTGTTTGCCTACCGCCTGGATAATATTGTGCGGTCCGGTTGGCGTGCCGGTTTCATTATACTGCGCAATCATTCCGCACAGCGCCATGCGGGCCAGCGGACGGGCCGCTTCAATTGCCGCCGTCAGGTGGTCGCCGCCGACATTGTCGAAATACACGTCGATGCCTTTAGGCGAAGCTTCCTTGAGGGCCTTGACCAGCCCGGCGAAACCGCCAGCTTTTTTGTAGTCGATGACGTGATCTGCGCCGAGGGATTTCACGAAGGCGCACTTGTCAGCCCCACCCGCAGAACCGATCACCGTGCAACCCTTGTTCTTGGCGATTTGCACCACGGTCGAGCCGACTGCACCAGCAGCGCCCGATACGAAGACGACATCGCCCTCTTTGAGTTCAGCCACGCGCAGCAGGCCCGCATAGGCTGTCAGGCCCGGCATGCCGGCCACACCGAGGAACGCGCTCTCAGGGAGCCCTACGTCCGGCAGTTTCTGAACCATTGCGGCTTCGGGCTTGGCAACCCAAGCCGTACGCCAGCCCAGCATGGAGGAGACAAGGTCGCCGACCTTGTAGTCAGGGTGAGCAGATGCGGTTACGCGGCCAACAGCGCCGCCCTGCATCGTTTCGCCGATCTGGAAGGGCGGCACATAGCTTTCGCGGTCATACATGCGTCCACGCATGTAGGGGTCGACCGACATCCATTCGTTCTGGACCTGGATTTCGCCATCCTTCGGCTCAGCAATCTCGACAGTCTTTTTCGCGAAGTCGGATGGCTTGGGCATGCCCTCAGGACGAGAAGCGAGGCCCCATTCAGTTGAGTTCAGTTTAGCCATAATCGTTTTCCTCCATTTTTCAGCTGTCGTTTAAGTGGACTGTGACACTGCGGCTGTGAAGGGGGCTGGACGAATATCTTCGAAGGGTCTCGCTGCGGAATGTCGCAATCTATGCTGCCTGCAGCCCTTGCAGCAGGGGGCGATGCGGTGTCATGTCCGCCTAGATGAGGGCCTGATTGATGAGTAAATTGAAAGTGGGCGTCGCGGGCGCTGGCGTGTTCGGCAATTATCACGCGCAGAAGGCTGCTGCTTCAGCGCGGACCGAATTCATGGGCGTGTACGATATCGATCAGGCGCGGGCCGAGCAGGTCGCCAGCACATTTGGAGCGCCGGGCATGTCCGATTACCGCGCCTTTCTTGAAATGTGCGATGCCATAGTGATCGCCGTACCGGCAACATTCCACGAGCCGTTGGCGCGCGAAGCCATCGAGGCGCACTGTCACGTTCTGGTCGAGAAGCCGTTGGCGCTCACAGGCAAGTCTGCCCGAAGCCTTGCGGATGAAGCGGCTGCCCGTGGCCGTATTCTTCAGGTCGGCCACCAGGAGCGCTTCGTGGCACGCGCCATGGGGGTCCTGTCGATTGAAGAGACCCCGCTGCTGATTGAATCCGTTCGCGCTGGGCCGCCTGCACCCGAGAATCGCGCAGGCGATGTGTCCGTGATCTGGGATCTCATGATCCATGACCTCGACCTTGCAGCCATGATGCTCGGCACCGAATTCACCGGCGTGATGGCCACGGGTAAACGCGTACATTCGCAGCATCTGGATGAAGCAAGCGCGCAGTTCACATATGCAAGCGGCGGGGTAGCACGATTGCGGGCCAGCCGGGCTGCCGAAGTGCGCGAGCGGACCATGCGGGTTATCTACCCGTCGGGCGAGATCGCGATCGACTTCCTGACGCGCAAGCTGGAAAACTCTACCCCTTACGAAGTGCGCGTGAATATTGCCGCTGATCTGCCAGACCCGCTCGGGGCTGCTGATGAGGGTTTCTATGCGGCGTGTCTCGGGCTGGCCCGCAGTCCGGTACCTGCGCATGGGGCTGTCGCGGCAGTTGCGATGGCGGAGGCTGCCGAAGCTTCAGCTTTGGCCAAGCTGGACGCCTGACCTAACCGCGTTGTGATTGCTTGGGATCGTTTTTCGGCGCGGGCGCGAGGCGCATGACCTCGTTCTGGAAACGCTCGTCGTCTCCAGCGGCAAGAAAGGGCAGGGCGCCTGAAATGGCCTTCTGGAGTGGCTCGAACCAGTCCCGATCAGACTTGGAGAAGTCTGACAATACGTAGGGCATGACCTGCGACTTGTCGCCTGGATGGCCCACGCCAATACGTACGCGCCGAACCGTCTCTCCCAGATGCGCAATCATTGACCGGATGCCATTGTTGCCTGAATGGCCGCCACCCTGTTTTACGCGCAGTCGGCCGGGGGCCAGGTCTATTTCGTCATGGAAGACGACCACATCCTCAGCGGTCAGTTTGTAGAATGCCGCAGCCTTTGAAAGGGCCCGGCCTGATTCATTGTAGAAAGTTTCAGGTTTCACCAGCAGGGTCTTGATACGCCCGGAAGGTGTCTCGATCGTGCCTTCGGAAATCTGGCTTTCGAATTTGGAGCGCCAAGGCTGGAAATTGAAATCAGCATGTATCCGATCCAGGATCATGAACCCGGCATTGTGTCGGTTGCCCGCGTACTTCGCGCCGGGGTTTCCTTGTCCCGCGAGGATCAGCATGGGGCGTTCTCCCTCGTGCGACCCGGCAGGGGTTGGCCGCGTGCCTGGCCTGAATAGGCCAAGCACGCTGCGCCAGACCGAACGGATCAGTCTTCGCCGCCTTCTTCAGCAGCGGCTTCGCCTTCGGCGTCACCTTCTGCTTCAGCAGCGTCTGCGTCTTCTGTTTCTTCCGTATCAGCAACGGCCACACGGCCGGCAATCGTTGCGACTGTGAAGTCACGATCGGTGATCGTTGGCTCGGCATCCGATGGCAGTTTGATATCGGAGATCTTGATGTTGTCGCCCACTTCGAGAGCCGAAACGTCAGCTTCGAGGAATTCGGGGATGTGGCCAGCAGGAACCAGCAGTTCGACCGTGTGGCGAACAACGTTGAGCGTGCCGCCCTTTTTCAGGCCCGGCGAGACTTCTTCGCCCTTGAAGTGCACTGGCACTTCAACCTTGATTTTCTGGTTGGCTGTCACGCGGAACAGGTCGACGTGGACCGGGCGGTCCGTGATCGGGTGCATCTGGATCGCTTGTGGGATCACGAGTTGCTTTTCACCCTTGTGGACCAGCGTGGCGGTCGACGACAGGAAGTGGCCCGTCTCAATGGCTTTCATGACTTCGGCGAGACGCAGGCTGATCGCGACTGGCTTTTCAGCGCCGCCATACAGCACGCCGGGCACGAAGCCGTTATTGCGGGCTTCACGTGCGCCGCCTGTACCGATGCGCTCGCGCACTTCGACATTGAATGAAATCTGTTTCTTGGACATCTTGTTTCCTTTCGCCCTGAAGTCCGCCGCCGGGCATCCGGACGGTGACAGCCTGACACGCACGGCCTTGCGCCGTCGTTTCCAGTCGGCGCCTATAGGCGATCAGGTATCTGCTGGCAAGCAGTGCAGACAGGCTTCAGGCGGCCTTTGACAACTCTTGTTTGCCTCTCGCGCGGTTCTGCGGGATGAGTGGGAAAATATAAAAGCCGGGGAGAACAAGCAATAATGACGGAAAAGGCGGTCGAAATTGACGGGAAAGCCTATTGGAAGGCGGTCATACGCCTGACGGTGGGCCTGCTGGTGGTATGGTTTGCGGTGTCATTTGGCGCAGGAATCCTGCTCAGGGACTGGCTGGACCAGTTTGCTGTGGGCGGCGCGCCTCTCGGCTTCTGGTTCGCTCAGCAGGGATCGATCTACGTCTTTGTGGGCCTGATCTTCTATTATTGCGTCGCGATGCGGCGTCTTGAGCGCAAATTTGGCGTGAAGGGTTAGGGGCAAACCATGGATTGGACGCTGGTTTGGGTCTTCGCGACGTTTGCCCTTTATATTGGTATTGCTGTCTGGGCCCGCGCGGGCTCGACGAATGATTTCTACGTTGCCGGTCATGGGGTCCATCCGGTCGTCAATGGCATGGCAACGGCGGCCGACTGGATGTCGGCGGCGTCATTCCTGTCAATGGCGGGTTTGATCGCCGGGCTTGGGTATGGCGGCTCGGTCTATCTGATGGGCTGGACTGGCGGATATGTTCTGCTGGCGCTTCTGCTCGCGCCGTTCCTTCGGGAATTCGGCAAATTCACCGTGCCGGACTTTATCGGCGACCGCTATTACAGTGACACGGCCCGGCTCGTGGCCGTTGTCTGCGCGCTGTTCGTATCCTTCACTTATATCGCCGGGCAGATGTCGGGCGTGGGCCTGGCTTTCTCGCGCTTTCTGGGTGTCGACTTCAACACCGGCATCTTCATCGGCATGGGTATTGTCTTCATTTATGCCGTGCTCGGCGGCATGAAGGGCGTTACCTACACGCAAGTCGCCCAGTATTGTGTCCTGATCTTTGCCTATACAGTGCCGGCCATCTTCATATCGCTGATGTTGACCGGCAATCCCGTGCCCCAGATCGGTTTCATTTCCGACATCAAGGGCGAGGGCATCTCGATGCTCCAGAAGCTCAACGAGACGGTCACCGGGCTCGGCTTTGCCGAATATACCAGCACCAACAAGACAGTCTTTGACATCTTCTGCATCACGGCGGCGCTGATGTTCGGAACCGCTGGCTTGCCCCACGTCATCGTACGGTTCTTCACGGTCCCCCGGGCATCCGACGCACGCCTCTCGGCCGGCTGGGCTCTGGTATTCATTGCGCTGCTTTACACGGTTGCGCCCGCTGTCGGCTCGTTTGCCCGCCTCAACGTCATCGACTCGGTCAACGAGACGACCTACGTGCCTGCCGCCACCTATGAAGACGGCGCAGCTGCGCTCACCGCAAAAGGCGAAACGCCCAGCCCGGCCTGGTTCGCAAATTGGGAAAAGACCGGCCTCGTCGGCTTTGTTGACAAGAACGATGATGGGAAGATGCAAATACGCGGACCGTCAGCGCCTGACGGCCTCGCGAATGAAGTCACCATCAACAACGATATCTACGTCCTCGCGAACCCGGAAATCGCGAAGCTGCCGGATTGGGTGATCGGCCTGGTCGTTGCTGGCGGCCTTGCCGCCGCGCTGTCCACCGCCGCTGGTTTGTTGATGGTTATCTCTTCCGCCATCAGCCACGATTTGTGTCGGCGTACCTTTTTCAAGGGCATGTCCGACAAGGCAGAACTTCGCATCGCCCGCTCAGCCGCCGCCGGGGCAGTCGTTGCGGCGGGGTTTATGGGTATCTATTCAGCCCAGCTGGCCTTCGTGGCACAAGTCGTTGCATTCGCGTTCGGCCTCGCCGCCGCTTCTCTCTTCCCTGCCATATTTTTGGGCATCTTCTGGAAGCGCATGAACAGGGAAGGCGCCATCGCATCCATGCTGTCCGGCCTTGTCCCGACCTTTGCCTATATCTGGCATTTTAAGCTTGGCGCCGGGAAGGCGGCCACCGCCTCTGACTGGCTGTTCGGCGTTTCGCCCGAGGGCATCGGCTTTGTGTTCATGTTCGTCGCTTTGGCAGTCGGCGTAGTCGTCTCTCTGGTGACCAAGGCACCGCCACAAGATATCCAGGACCTCGTCGAAGATATCCGCGTGCCCGGAACCCGGTCGGCACATGGCATCGCCGATAATGAAATGGCGCCCGTCAAGTAAATCTCTTGGCGCCCACACTTCTCAATCAAGTCTGCGATCTGTTAGGATTGCTGAAATGCATCATACAGGACACTCGTAATGAGCGACGCCAACAAGACCTATCCCGTTCCCGCCGACTTTGCCGCAAAGGCAAACCTGACGCCGGAAAAGTACCGGGAAATGTATGCGGCCTCGATTGCCGACCCGGAAGCTTTCTGGAGTGAGCATGGCAAGCGTCTGGACTGGATGACGCCCTATTCCGTCGTGAAAGACGTGTCTTGGGAAACCGGCGACCTGCATGTGAAATGGTACTCTGACGGCGTGCTGAATGTGTCGGCCAATTGTATCGACCGCCACCTGGCGACGCGCGGCAACAAGGCGGCATTCATCTGGGAAGGCGACAGCCCAAACGATAGTTTCACAGTCACCTACAAACAACTTCATGTCGCCGTCAGCAAGTTTGCAAACGTCCTCAAGGAACTCGGTGTCAAGAAAGGCGATCGTGTAACGATCTACATGCCGATGATCCTGGAGGCGACGTATGCGATGCTCGCCTGCGCTCGTATCGGTGCAGTGCACTCCATCGTGTTTGGCGGATTTTCGCCAGAGGCGCTGGCCGGCCGGATCGTCGATTGTGAATCGGAGGTGCTGATCACCGCTGATGAGGGGGTACGTGGTGGGCGCAAGGTTCCGCTCAAGGTCAACGCCGATGCTGCGGCCAAAATTGCCAATGGGGTGGTGAAGAAGATGCTGGTCGTGCGGCGGACCGGCGCCGAAGTGTCGATGACCGAGGGCCGGGACCATTGGCTGCATGAGATTGGTGCGACCGTCTCGGCAGATTGCCCGCCAGAGCCGATGAACGCCGAAGACCCGCTTTTTATTCTCTATACGTCGGGCTCAACCGGAAAGCCAAAGGGCGTCTTGCACACAACAGGCGGCTATCTCGTCTGGGCCTCAATGACGCATGAATATGTTTTCGACCTGAAAGAAGACGATGTGTTCTGGTGCTCTGCCGATGTCGGCTGGGTGACCGGTCACACTTACATTGTGTATGGCCCGCTCGCGAATGGTGCCACCAGTGTCCTGTTCGAAGGTGTGCCCACCTATCCTGATGCCAGCCGGTTCTGGCAGGCGTGCGACAAACACCAGGTCACGATTTTTTATACTGCTCCCACGGCCATCCGCGCATTGATGCGCGAAGGCGAAGGCCCCGTGAACGCGACATCGCGAAAGTCGATCCGTCTTCTCGGCACGGTCGGAGAACCGATCAATCCGGAGGCTTGGGAATGGTACTTCCACACGGTCGGCGAGGCGCGCTGCCCGATCGTCGACACGTGGTGGCAGACCGAAACCGGCGGTACGATGATCGTGCCGATTCCAGGCACAACCGATATGAAGCCTGGCGCGGGCAGCCATCCCTTCTTTGGCGTGACGCTTGAATTGGTCGATGGCGAAGGAGGCGTCCTTGAAGGCGCTGCAGACGGCAACCTGCTAATCACCAACAGCTGGCCGGGGCAGATGCGTACAGTTTATGGAGACCATCAGCGTTTCATCGACACCTACTTCACCGCCTATCCGGGCAATTATTTCACCGGTGATGGCTGCCGCCGCGACGAAGACGGATTCTACTGGATCACCGGACGCGTCGACGACGTCATCAATGTCTCCGGTCACCGCATGGGCACGGCTGAAGTCGAAAGCGCGCTGGTCAGCCATGACGCCGTGGCAGAAGCGGCGGTCGTCGGATATCCGCACGACATAAAGGGGCAAGGCATCTATGCCTACGTCACTGTGCGCGCGGGCGTCGAAGTCGACGACGATCTGCGCAGGAATCTGGTTCAACACGTCCGCAACGAAATCGGGCCGATTGCGTCTCCTGACCTGATCCAGTTTTCTCCCGGCCTGCCCAAGACGCGATCCGGCAAGATCATGCGCCGCATCCTGCGCAAGATCGCTGAAAACGAGTTTTCCAATTTGGGAGATACGAGCACGCTGGCAGAGCCGGAAGTCGTGAACGACCTGATTGAGAACCGCCAGAACCGCTAGATCGCAGGCAGGTCCACGATAAACCGGGCGCCGCCCTCTTCGCGGTTTTCCGCGTAGACGTTGCCGCGATGTGTGGCGATGATCTGTTTGACGATCGACAGGCCAAGACCGGAATTGTTGCCGAACGCCGTCCCTTTCGGGCGGTCTGTATAGAAGCGGTTGAAAATCTCTTCCAGCTTGTCTGCGGGAATACCGGGACCAGTATCTTCAATACGCAGGCGCGCGATGGTTTGCGGCCCGCTATTGGTTTGTTCCAGGGTGACGTGCACGCTGCTGCCAGGTGGCGAGAATGAGCGAGCATTGTCGACCAGGTTGCGAATGACCTGGCCCAGCGGACCTTCACGAGCGCGCACCAGCAGCCGAGCACCCATGGTTGCATCCTCAAACACGACCTGGACCGCATTCTCGCCTTCACTCATCGATTCATAGGTGTGCACCACATCGCGTGCAAAACGCGCGATATCGATCTGCTCGCTGGGAACGCGGGTCATTTCGGCTTCGATCCGCGATGCGTTTGAAATATCGGTGATGAGGCGGTCGAGCCGCTTGACGTCGGATGCGATGACTTCGCGAAGGCGTTCACTGGCCACAGGGTCATCCTGAACGCGCTCTGCCGTTTCGATGGCGGACCGGATCGACGTCAGCGGATTTTTCAGTTCATGCGCAACGTCTGCTGCAAACTGCTCGTTGGCTTCGATACGTTCCAGCAGGGCTTCCGTCATGCCCTGCATGGAAGAGGCAAGATTGCCGATCTCGTCCTTGCGGCGGGTCAGTGCGGGAATCTCGATCCGGTCCGAAGCGCCGGACCGGATGCGGTCAGCCGCCAGTGACAAACGCCGCATCGGGCGGGCAATACCAAGTGTGAGCAGGAACGACGTGACAAAGGCCACCAGGACGGCCACGCCAATGAACGGCACCAGTGCGGCGCGTTCCGACCGGATAATCTCGTCTATGTCGCTCGCCTCCAGTGTCAGCACGCCGACCACGGCAGAAACCCGCTGGATTGGCATGGACACGGAGATGATGCGCTGGCCGCGATCCGAAAACCGCTGGCTGGCGGCAATGTCGCCTAGTACAGCGCTGTCGAACTCCTCCTCGAAGCTCTGTGTCCGAACGGCTTCTGAGCTGCGCCGTGGCATGATGGGGCCGAACACACGGCCGGCCCATTCTGACAAGGCCGCTCCCATGCGGGCAATGCGGCTTGGCTCCTTCAGGGGAGAAAGGGCGTCGATATCGACACGCTCTGAAAGATAGAAACTGTCGCCGATCAATTCACCTTCCGGCGAATAGATACGTGCGCGGACGCGGCCGGGCAGGTTCAGCCTGACAATTGTTTGCCGGGCTGCGTCTATGTCCAGGCTGGGTTGGGGTGTTGTAGCGTCCTCGCCCAGCAAGCTGGTGAAAATCTGTGCCTGTGCGACCAGGTCCTGCTTCTTGGAAACAACGAAGCCGGCACGCATTTCGTTCAGCACCATCGCACCGATGATGAGAACAGCGAGACCGGCGAGATTTGACGCGAAGATCAGCCGGGCAATGCGCGAACCCAGGAACATGGATCCGCGCCTTGAACCCGGCAATCTGATGCGTTTTGACTCGCCCATCCCGTTCACCCTGTTTCCGGGCTGCGGCGATTCTTAGGCGTCGGCCGCAACGCGCATGCTTACGATCCTGTCAGGATTGCGCGGCGGCTCACCTTTCGCAAGCTGGTCGATCACATCCATGCCTTCGGTTACCTTGCCCCACACCGTATATTGGTTGTTCAGGAAGCTGGCATCGTCAAAGCAGATGAAGAACTGGCTGTTGGCTGAATTGGGCGCAGCTGTACGCGCCATGGAGCATGTGCCGCGCACGTGTGGCTCGGCATTGAACTCGGCCTTGATGTCCGGCTTGCTCGATCCGCCAGTGCCATTGCCTTTCGGGCAACCAACCTGAGCCATGAAGCCCGGGATCACGCGGTGGAAGACGATGCCGTCATAGAATTCTTCGCGTGCGAGTTCCTTGATACGTTCAACATGGCCTGGTGCCAGGTCCGGGCGAAGCTCGATCTTCACGGCTCCTTTTGATGTTTCAAGAAGGAGTGTATTTTCAAGGTCGCTCATGGAAAAATCCTTATCTGTGGCTCGGTTTTATCACTGGCTATTGAATGAAGGCGATGGCGGCAAGCCCAACAGGCATGTTAATGTGATTGTCTCGCATCAGGATACCACAGCTTATGTTTGCGCATTCCCTCTCTGTCCTGCTGTCTGCCGTGCTTGGCATGACAGGTTTGGTACATCTGGCCTGGGCTCTGGGCAGCACGTTTCCCTATGCCAACGAGCAGGCCCTGGCGCGCGCTGTCGTCGGGCGCAGGGGCATCACACGCATGCCTTCAATGGCGGTATCCGCGTTCGTGGCGCTCTGTCTTTTCGGCGCATCGGTCTGGGCGCTTTTGCTGGGGCGCGTCATCAGTGCGCCGGTGTCTGACTGGCTGGTAGCGCCCGGCGGCCTGGCTCTGTCCGCAGTGTTCCTGTTCCGTGGGGTGATAGGCGTGTTGCCAACCTTCGAGCGCGCCTTGCCGGAACAGCCATTCCTTCGCCTGAACCGCCGGTTCTACTCGCCGCTCTGCATTCTGATCGGCCTTGCCTTTTTCGGACTCACCCTGATGATGCCGAACTGGAGCTGGCGATTGGGCCTGTTTGGTTAGGTGGCGTTCACGTCGTTAATCAATTGACGGAGTGACACACCGACTGAGTTTTCGGCTTCTATCATGTGTGCGAAAGCCCAATGGTTGAGTTGGGTGTCGATCCTGATGTCGGCATGGCGAAATGCTGGAGCCAGGCCTAGTCCCATGACAATGCCGATTGCCTTCACGGCGTCAGATCGATCTGGTCGGATCGGTCGAGCGTCAACATGCACGACTTTTTTCGCGTTTCTGGGCTTTTTGCTCACACTCATGAATAGGCTGCCGTGTCGCATGACGGGATCCACTCCAGCCAGAAGGGCGACTGGTGCGGGCAGCTGGTGCGCGATCTTGAGCGCTGTATCGCTGCCCCAGCTGTGTCCAACCAGCACGACTTCCCGTCCGTCCGAGAGTGCATTCATGCAATGGGAAAGCGCGCCATGAAGATCAAAATAGCTGAACCAGACCGCCGTACGCGTGCCACCACTGGTTCTCAATGCATTCTGACGTGCGGTCACATAGCTCGTCACAATCCGCGACTGTCCGTCCGCAGCGCCGCCGATATAGACTTCGGCGACGCCGTTTCTGTCAGGCATGGGCCTATTCGGTATAGCGGTAGCCGACGCCATAGAGCGTTTCAATCGCATCGAACTCGTCCGTCACTTCGCGGAACTTCTTGCGCAGCCGCTTGATGTGGCTGTCAATGGTCCGGTCGTCGACATAGATCTGGTCGTCATAGGCGGCGTCCATCAGCTGGTCGCGGCTCTTCACATATCCGGGGCGCGAGGCCAGCGCCTGCAGGATCAGGAACTCGGTCACGGTCAGGCGCACGGGGTGGCCGTCCCAGGTACAGGCATGGCGGTTCGGGTCCAGTGTCAGCTTGCCGCGAACGATTGGCTTATGGTCGCCCTCTTCCGGTCCGGCCACGCCGCCACGTGCGCGCCGCAGCACGGCCTTCACGCGCTCGGCCAGCAGGCGGTTGGAACAGGGTTTGCGCACGAAATCATCAGCACCGATATTGAAGCCGATCACTTCGTCGATTTCTTCGTCCTTCGATGTCAGGAAGATCACCGGCAGCTCGCTGGTCTGGCGCAGGCGGCGCAGCAATTCCATACCGTCCATCTTGGGCATCTTCACGTCGAGGATGGCGATGTCAGGCGGTGTTTCCGTCAACGCCGGCAGAGCGGATTCGCCGTCATGATAGGTGCGGACATTATAACCCTCAGCTTCAAAGAACATTTTCAGCGACGCAACAATGTTCTCGTCGTCATCTACCAGTGCCAGAGTTGTCATCGCTCGATCCTTCTCAACCAGACTGTACCCCATCACGGGGTCTGGCCGTTTTGCATTATGGTGTTCAACCACGGTTCGCGACATGACAAAAGCCCTCCTTCGGTGCTGTTCCAATGAAAACAGCAGACTAGGGCAAGCAAACGCTCACATTACGGCCTTTTAAGGAAAATTGAGGCGGGCCGCCATGATTGTGAACGACGGCTCAGTGCGCCTCGGCCCAGTTGCTCGCCGCACGGGCATCCACCACCAGCGGCACGGACAGGCTCAGCGCGGGCATCGCCGCGCCCTGCATCGTGTCCTGCGCCAGCTTGATCAGCGTATCGGCTTCAGCCTTCGGGCATTCGAAGATCAGTTCGTCATGCACCTGCAACAACATGCGCGCCTTCAGGCCCGCCCTGGCAAGTGCGTCCGGCATGCGGATCATTGCGCGCTTGATGATATCGGCGGCCGAGCCCTGGATCGGTGCGTTGATCGCCTGACGTTCGGCAAAGGCCTTGGCCGGTCCCTTGGATTTGATGGCTTCGAGATGGATCTTGCGCCCGAAAGCCGTCTGCACGTAGCCGGTCTCCTTCGCGAAGGCCTTGGTCTCATCCATATAGGCGCGGATGCCGGGGAAGCGTTTGAAGTAAGTCTTGATGTACTCGGCTGCCTCACCCTGCGGGATGCCGAGTTGGCGCGCGAGGCCAAAGCCCGAAATGCCATAGATGATTCCGAAATTGATCGCCTTGGCCTGCCGGCGCACCATCGGGTCCATGCCCTCAATCGGTACGCCGAACATCTCGCTCGCCGTCATCGCGTGAATGTCGAGGCCCTTGTGGAACGCGTCTTTCAGCGCAGGAATGTCGGCCATGTGCGCCAGGATGCGCAACTCGATCTGGCTATAGTCGGCGCTGACCAGAACGTTGCCTTCATCGGCAATGAAGGCTTCGCGAATCTTGCGGCCTTCTTCAGTCCGCACAGGGATGTTCTGCAGGTTCGGGTCTGAGGATGACAACCGCCCTGTCTGCGCCACGGCCATGGCAAAACTCGTGTGCACGCGGCCCGTCTTCTTGTTGATCGCCGCCTGCAGCGCCTCGGTATAGGTCGAACGCAACTTGGATAGCGTGCGCCAGTCGACAATCGTGCGGGGCAGTGCATGGCCCTCTGCCGCCAGGCCTTCCAGCACGTCGGCATCGGTCACCCATGCGCCGGTCTTGGTCTTCTTGCCGCCTTCCAGTCCCATCTCGTCGAACAGTATCTCGCCCAGCTGTTTCGGGCTGCCAATGTTGAATGCGCGTCCGGCCTGTTCCTCAGCCTCGGCCTCCAATGCGGCACAACGCTGAGAGAAATCGGCCGACAGGCGCGACAGCTGGTCCCGGTCCACCTTGATGCCCTCACGTTCCATCTGCGCCAGCACAGGCACAAGCGGGCGCTCCAGTGTCTCGTAAACCGTGGTCACTTTTTCACTGTGAAGTTTCGGCTTGAATATCTGCCACAGGCGAAGTGTCACGTCGGCATCTTCGGCTGCGTATTCGGTCGCCTTGTCGAGCGCGACGCGGTCAAAGCTGACCTGCTGCTTGCCGATCCCGGCAACTTCCTTGAACGCTATCGGCTTGTGGTTCAGGTAACGCTCGGAAAGCGTATCCATGCCGTGGCTGTGGCGTCCGGCATTCAGCACGTATGACAGCAACATTGTGTCGTCGATGGGCGCGACATGAATGCCCTGTGACGCGAAAATACTGTCATCATATTTTATGTTCTGGCCAATCTTCAGGACAGATGGGTTTTCCAGCATTGGCTTCAGCGCGCGGATCGCATCCTTCATGCGGATCTGCCGCGGCGGGTCCGCTCCGAACATGTCTCCGTCGCCTGCCCCGTTCGGGTCCACATGGGCCAGCGGAATGTAGCAAGCCTCGCCCGGTGACAGTGCCAGCGATACACCCACCAGATTGGCCGCTACGGAATCGAGGCTGTCGGTCTCGGTATCCACCGCGACATAGCCCTGCGCGATGGCCCGCGCGACCCACTCTTCCAGCCGCTCGAAATCGCGAATGCATTCATATTGCGTCCGGTCGATCGGATCGCCTTCAGGGGGTGCAGCTTCGATCGCGCCTTCCATCTCCATCATCTCACGCACGCGCCGCGTGATGGTGCGGAACTCCATTTCCTCAAGGAATGCGATCAGCGTCTCCGGGTCCGGGTCGGCCACCGCCAACCCTTCCAGGTCCAGCGTCACCGGCACATCATCCTTCAAAGTCACCAGGCGTTTCGACAAGCGCACCTGCTCTGCATTGTCGATCAGGGTCTGCCGGCGTTTCGGTTGCTTGATCTCGCCTGCGCGTTCCAACAGCGTTTCGACGTCGCCATATTCATTGATCAGCTGAGCCGCCGTCTTGATGCCAATGCCCGGCGCGCCCGGCACATTGTCCACACTGTCACCCGCCAGCGACTGCACATCCACCACACGTTCCGGCCCGACGCCGAACTTCTCGTGCACCGCATCAACGCCCATGGTCTTGTTCTTCATCGTGTCCAGCATCACGACGCGATCAGAGACCAGCTGCATCAGGTCCTTATCCGACGACACGATGGTGACGCGCGCGCCCTTGGCCTCTGCCTGGCGTGCATAGGTTGCGATCAGGTCATCAGCCTCGAACCCTTCCAGTTCAAGCGCGTGCGCAGCAAACGCGATGGCCGCCCGACGCACCAGCGGGAATTGCGGCACCAGCTCTTCCGGTGTTTCAGAACGGTTCGCCTTGTACTGGTCGTACATTTCATTACGGAACGTGTGCGACGAAGCATCGAATATGCACGCGAAATGGGTCGGGCGGTCGGGGCCTTTCACTTCTTCCAACAGCTTGAACAGCATGTTGCAAAAGCCGGCCACGGCCCCGATGGGCAGTTTGTCGGACGCGCGGGTCAGCGGAGGCAGGGCGTGAAACGCGCGAAAGATGTAGGCGCTCGCATCGACCAGATAGAGGTGACTGTCCTTGGTAACGGGTGCGGTAGCCATATGCAGGGAATCCTTTGCTGACGCTTAGTTTAGCCGCTTGCGGCAGGCCCGTCACCCGCTGCGTGCCTCAAAGCTGATGCCCTCACCATCCTTCGGATTTGGGCGTTAGCATTCCCTAGCGGAAGCTTTCATAGTATCGTGCTGCAATAAAATTCCTGGGAGGGAAAACCAATGCCAGTCGATATGGGCGCCACTGGCGCAAAAACACCTTGGCACCTTTGGGTGGTGGGCGTGGTAAGCCTACTCTGGAACAGCTTCGGCTGTTTTGATTTCACCATGACGGCGACCCGCAATGCGGCCTATCTTGAGCCCTATCCGCAGGAAATGCTGGATTACTGGTTCGCGATGCCAATGTGGGCTTGGGCGCTATGGGTGATTGGTGTGTTCGGTGGGCTTTTAGGCAGCGTCCTGCTGTTGCTCCGCCGGAAACTGGCGGTTCCGATTTTCGCAGCCTCCTTCCTTGGTGCTGCAATCAGCATGCTTGTCGGAACGCTCGACCAGAACGCCCCGCGCATGGAGGGGGCAGGGGTAATGAGCGCGTTTATCGTAATTATCGCCGCCTTGTTCGTCGCCTATGCCTGGTGGATGTCGCGGCGGGACGTCTTGCGCTGAGCCCGTTTCATCGTAGCCTCCCAAAAAACGGGAGAAGACGATGACAGAGATGAACAAGACCTGGGTGCTGCGGCACCGTCCGGTGGGTGAGGTCAAGGAAACCGACCTCGAACTGGTGGAAGCCCCTCTTGCGCCCCTTCAGGATGGCGAAGTGCGCGCGCGCACCATCTACCTCTCGCTCGATCCGACTAATCGAATCTGGATGAGCGATAAGGATGCCTATCTCCCGCCGGTCGCCTTGGGCGAACCCATGCGCGGCGGCGGCCTCAGCCTCGTCACCGAAAGCCGTTTTGACGGGCTGGAGCCAGGCGACATTGTGAACACCGGGCTGGCGCATTGGGCGCTCTACAACACGTTGCCGGGCGCAAGCCTTGCCAAGATGCCTCAGCTTCCCGGCGTCCCGCTCACGGCCTTCATGGGGCCAATCGGAGCCACCGGCATGACCGCCTATTTCGGCCTGATGGATATTGCCAAGCCGAAGGCGGGCGAAACCGTGGTGGTTTCCGCTGCAGCGGGCGCTGTCGGCTCGATGGTTGGCCAGATCGCCAAGATTCAGGGCTGCCGGGTTGTTGGCATCGCGGGTTCGGACGAGAAATGCAAATGGCTGGTCGAGACGGCCGGTTTTGATGCGGCCATCAACTACAAGAAGGAAGATGTCGGCGCAGCGCTCGACAAGCATTGCCCGAACGGGATCGACATCAATTTCGAAAATGTCGGTGGCAAGATCATGGACACCGTCATCGCCCGACTGAACGACTTCTCGCGCATGCCACTATGCGGCCTGATCTCGACCTATAACGCCACCGAGCCTGTGCCGGGGCCTTTCAATTTCGAAAACCTGCTGATGCGACGGACGCTCGTCAAAGGCTTCATTGTTATCGACTACTATCCGCGCTTTGCGGAAGGAATCCAGCAAATGGCCCAGTGGCTTATGGAGGGGAAACTCAAATTCGAGACCGACATTGTCGATGGCCTCGAGAACGCCCCGTCCAGTCTGTCCCGCCTTTTCGAGGGCAAGAACCTCGGAAAACTGGTGGTCAAGGTCTCTGAAGAACCGAACTGAACATTCCGCTCGGTCCTGTTGTAGCCACAGCAGGACCTGACGGTTTGTTCATGACAAAAACGTCATCGGAAATATCGCACTTTCGGCGACGGGAAACCCTCGGGCGCGCGTTCAACTCATGTGATGTCGGCAGGGTCTTCCCGCCCGGTCGGCATGACGACTATTCGCGTTCCCGCTGTTGGTACCTCCAAACCCTCCCCCTGACCCGCAGCGGTGCCCCCCACTTTCCTCACCCCTTGAAGTGGGGGGCTGCGCGCGATCACAGCACCAGCGGCGCGATCAGGTACCCAATCAGGGTGATGACGACAATTCCGATCAGGTTCACCCGCAAGCCACGACGCACCATCTCCTGAACAGGTATCTGTCCTGTGGAGTAAACGATCGCATTGGGGGCAGTCGCCACCGGCAGCATGAAGGCGCATGACGCGGCCACGGCCGCCGGCCCCAGCAGGCTTTCAGGTGCCATGCCGACGGCCACAGAAAGCGCGCCGAGAATCGGCGCCAGCGTCGTCATTGTCGCCACATTGCTGGTCAGTTCGGTCAGGAAGATTACCAGCGTTACGACGACGGCAATGAACAGGATGGGCGGGAAAGTCGACATGACCGATAATTGTTGACCCAGCCATTCCGACAGGCCGGTGCGCGATATGGCGTTGCCAAGCGCAATGCCGCCGCCAAACAGCACCAGCACGCCCCAAGGCAGGCGTTCTGCTTCTTCCCAATTCAGCAACATGCGTTTCTCGTCGCCGCCGGCAGGCACCAGGAACATGACAAGCGCGCCAGCCATCGCGATCATCATGTCCACTTCTGCACCGCCATATCCTGCCAGCGTTTCCCAACCTGCAGCATTCAAAAGGTCCACCGTCCACAGCCGCGAAACCCAGAACAGCGCGACCGCGGCGAACACGATGGCGACCCGTTTTTCAGGCGGTGTCATGCGGCCCAGCGCGCGCTTGTCGTGGCGAACACGGTCCAGCACATCCTGGCCACCACTGAATTTTGGCAAAGTGCGTGTAAGTGACCACCAGGCGGCGGGCACCATCAGCATGGCGGCGGGTACGCCGAACGCCATCCATTGTGGAAACCCGATATTGCCGCCCGTCTCGACCTGCAGCCAGTTGATTGCAATCAGATTGGTTGGTGTGCCGATCGGGGTCGCGACGCCGCCGATGGATGCAGCATAGCAAATGCCCAGCAACAGGGCCGTTGCAAAGCGACCGCTTTTGTCGTCCAGCGTCTGCGCAGCAGAAAGCGCAATCGGCATCATCATCAGCGTCGTCGCAGAATTCGATATCCACATCGATAGGAGCGCGGTTGCCAGCATGAACCCGAAGATCAGCGCCTTGGGCGCCGCGCCAACACGGGATATCACATTCAGCGCGATGCGCTTGTGCAGGTCCCATCGCTCGATTCCCATCGCAATGATGAAACCGCCGAGCAGCAGCAGGACGATATAATTCGCATAATCCGCGCCAACCTGCCTTGGCGTACCCGCTTCGATCAGGGGCAGCACAACGAGTGGTAAAAGAGACGTCGCCGGGATCGGTATCGCCTCGGTGGCCCACCACGTTGCCATCAGCACCATGAGTGCCCCGGTGCCCCATGCCGCAAAGCCCAGGCCCTCCGGTGCTCCGATCAGCAACATGAGCCCTGCCAGTGTGGGGCCCAGTACGAGTCCGACCTTTTTTACCCCCATGTTCCGTTCAGTTCCCCGTCATGGCCGCAAACCCGGTCGTAAGGTCAGCGACAAGATCATCCACGGCCTCAAGCCCGATATGAAACCGCAGCAATGGGCCAGCCCTGGAGTCCGTCCAGCTTCCCTTCATGCGGGTCAGCTGCTGGTCGCATGGAATGACCAGGCTTTCAAACCCGCCCCACGAGAAGCCCATCGAGAACAGGTGCATGGCCTCCAGAAACCGCTCAAGGCCCTTGTCGGCAACCGGGTTGAGCACCACACCGAACAAACCATTCGAGCCGCTGAAATCCCGCTTCCAGAGCGCATGATCCGGATGAGAGGGGAGGGCCGGGTTCAACACTTCGGCGACTTCATCCCGCGCGGCCAGCCATTGCGACACGGCCAGGCCTCCCGCTTCGTGCGCTTTCAATCGCGTCTTCAACGTCCTCAGCCCGCGCAGGCAAAGGAAGGCATCGTCTGGCGACAGGCTGATCCCCCAGTCTTCCGACAAGGCTTCGAGACGTCCAGCCATGCCGGGCGTGCTTGTCATCACCGCGCCACCAAACGCATCGGAATGTCCGGACACATATTTCGTCAGCGCCTGCACCGACAGGTCAACACCCAGCGCCAGCGGCTGGTGATGCAGGCCCGCACCCCAGGTATTGTCCATGATGGTGCGAATGCCGCGTGCTTTGGCGATTTCGACTATCGCTGGCGTATCGGAAACTTCAAACGTCAGGGACCCTGGCGATTCAAGGAATATGGCTTTCGTGTTGTCTTGGATGAGATCTGCGATGCCTGCGCCGATGCGTGGATCAAAGCGGGACGTCTTCACACCCATTGCGGGCAAGCGCCGCTCGCAAAACCGCGCCGTGGGGCCATACGAACTGTCCGGAAACAGCAAATGGTCGCCAGCGCGCACCGTGCTGGCAATTGCCAGCGTGCACGCCTGCAAACCGTTGGCAGCTAGCCGTGTATAGGTCGCGCCTTCCAGTTCGCACATGGCCGCTTCCAGTTCGCGGTGAACTGTCAGGCCCATTCGGCCATACGTCGGCTTCGGTCCGTAGAGCGCTTCTTCGGTCGAAAACAGAACTGTAGATGCCCGCTCCACAGGCGGATTCACGGTCACGCGTTCGAGGCGCTCCTTGCGGGTGTGAATCAGACGCGTCTCGGGCTTTTTCATCAGGCGTCCGTCGCCACCGGTCGGGCGGGATCGGATGCCCATTCGGTCCAAGAGCCGTCATAGACGGCGACGTCCCAGTTGCCGAGGCGGGCCAGCGCCAAAGCGGCGATGGCTGCGGTGACGCCGGAACCGCAGGTCGTCACGGTCGGGGCCTTTGGGTCCTTGAACAGATCAGCCAGTTTGTCGGCTGGCTTCATGTGCCCGTCTTCTGTCACCAGTGCGCTGCCGGGCAGGTTGACGCTGCCAGGAATATGACCCGAAGCAAGGCCTGCGCGGGGTTCCGGCTCGCGGCCGAAAAAGCGCCCGTCCGGTCGGGAATCCACGATCGTCGTCCGTGACGATCCAACCAGCTTTTCCAGTCCCGCGGCATCAATGACGAGATCTGTGCGAACGCGCGGCGTGAAATGGCGTTCGCTTACGATCGGTGGCAGGTCGTCAAGTTCGCCGCCCTCTGAGACCCAGGCGTTCAGGCCACCGTCAAGCACGTGCACATCGGTGTGTCCCATGACGCGCAGCATCCACCAGACCCGCGCCGAGGCGAAAAACCGGTTCTGGTCATACACAACAATACGGTTGCCGTCGCCCACGCCCAGCTTTCGAACGCGCGCCGAGAATTTCACGGAATCCGGCAGCATGTGTGGCAGGTGGGATGATGTGTCAGCGATGTCATCGATGTCGAAATGCAAAGCGCCCGGAATGTGGCCACGCGACCAGGCCTGACGTCCCGTTTCAGGTGGATTGGTGAAATCCGCGAAATAGGTTGCGTCAAGTACGCGGACATCCGGCGCTTCGATATTCTTGATCAGCCAGTCTGCACTGACGAGCGGGTCACCCGATTCCATCTTCTTATTTCTCCATCCACGGCGGCACCGGCAGGTCCTTCGATTTCAGGAATTCCGGATTGTACAATTTCGATTGATAACGATTGCCATAATCGCACAGCACCGTCACGATCGTGTGTCCCGGCCCCATGTCGCGCGCCATCTTGGCCGCGCCGGCAACATTGATCCCGGCTGATCCGCCGAGGCACAGGCCTTCTTTCTGGACCAGGTCGAACAAGACGTGCAGCGCTTCGGTGTCGGTGCAGCGATACGCGCGGTCAACCTCGATGCCTTCAAGGTTTGCCGTGACCCGCCCCTGTCCGATGCCTTCGGTGATTGATGTTCCCTCTGATTTCAACTCGCCATTCTTGAAATATTCGTACATCGCCGCGCCACCGGGGTCAGCAAGGCCAATCTGGACAGACTTGCGCTTTTCCTTGAGCGCCATCGAGACGCCGCCCAGCGTTCCACCCGAACCCACGGCACAGATAAAGGCATCCAGCTTGCCATCCGTTTGGTTCCAGATTTCCTGCCCTGTCGTGTCGTAATGCGCTTTGCGGTTTGACGTATTGTCAAACTGGTTGGCCCAGATCGCACCATTCGGTTCTGACTTGGCGAGGTCTTCGGCGAGGCGTCCGGAATATTTGATGTAATTGTTGGGGTTGGCATAGGGCACGGCATCGACCTCGATGAGCTCTGCGCCGAGCAGCCGGATCGCGTCCTTTTTTTCCTGGCTTTGGCTGCGGGGCATCACGATGACCACCCGATAGCCAAGTGCCGCGCCAACAAGTGCCAGTCCGATGCCTGTATTGCCTGCTGTGCCTTCAACAATGGTGCCGCCAGGTTTGAGCAGGCCGGCGGCTTCGGCATCGCGCACGATTCCCAATGCCGGGCGGTCTTTGACCGATTGTCCAGGGTTCAAAAACTCGCACTTGCCGAGGATTTCGCATCCGGTTGCATCGGATACCGCGTTGAGGCGAAGGAGGGGGGTGTTTCCGATCAGGTCAATGACGGAGCGGTGAATTGTCATGCAGTCAGTCCGGTTCAGTTTGGGAGGCCAGTTCGCGCCAAGCTAAGGTGCGGCGGTCCATTGCACAACTGCGAGATCCAAAGTGATCCAGATCGCCCTGTGGCCCGTACACCATCCTGTATAACTCGAAAACCGAACTGGAATTGTCGTTTGAACACTCAGGAATCCTACGCCTCCTTCATGATGGATCATGCGGCAGGCAATCATGCTGACGCTCTGGCGCTGGCCGCTGACATGCACATGATGCTCAGCCCGACAGGGGCAGAGCAGGCGCAGATATGGTCGATTGTCGGCGGGGCGCTGCTTGAGCGTGACCCGATGCCGGCACATTCGGCTAGAGCCCGCCCAGGCCGACGACGCCCTCATCATCAGGTGCAGGAAACGGCCCAGGAGCTATTGGCATTGGCTGATCGCTCTCTTACGTGGAAACGCGGCATTTCGGGTGTTTCATTCGCCAACACTCGTACCCGGGGGGCTAAATTCATGCGTCTGGACCCCGGCCAGTCTGCACCGTCCCACGGGCACGGCTCGCTAGAGGCAACCGTTGTGTTACAGGGGCGTTTCAGTGATGGCCATGGTGTCTATTCCCGCGGAGACCTCGTTCTGGGCGAACCCGGCAAGCGCCACAAGCCAGCTGCCGTTGGTGACGAGACATGTATCTGTTTCGTCGCTGAAACCAGTCACCCACTCTGGAACCTGTTCCGATGATCCGCCACACCCTGACCGCACTTTCTCTGGCCCTTCTGGCGACCCCTTCCCACGCTGACAACGCATCGACCCCCACCCTTGCCTCCAACGCGTCGACACCGGTCTGGACGCCGAAAGACGGGGACGAGATCAGCTTCAAAGTGCTGCGCAAGGGCAAGCCTTTCGGTACGCATAAGGTGTCGTTCGACGTCGCTGCCGACGGCACGCTGACGGCGACAACGGATGTGAAACTGAAGGCAGGCCTCGGCCCGATTACCGTTTTCAACTATGAACTCGACGCCACCGAGACATGGAAGGACGGGCAGTTGGTCGGCCTCAAAGGCCAGGTCGACGATGACGGCAAGGACGGTTCCGTCCGTGCATCCAGCACCGGAGAATCCCTGAACGTCAACGGAACCGACTATTCCGGCGCTGTCCCGCTCGGCATTTTGCCGTCTAGCCATTGGAATGTTGCTCAGACCCGCGCGACGCAACTGCTCTCGACCGAGGATGGTGAGCTGATCAAGATCAATGTCGTGGACAAAGGGCAGGATACCGTCGTCGTTGACGGACAGCGTGTGGATGCGCGTCGATACCTGATGGACTCAGATATTGACGTCGACCTCTGGTACGACGCGGAAGGGCGCTGGGTAAAGCTCGCCTTCGAGGCCCGTGGCCAGCAAATCGAATATGCGCTGACCCGGTCCTATTAAGCGGAAAGACCGGCTCTATTCAGGCTCAGCAGGTGCAGGCTCTTCCTTCTTCTTTTTCTTGAACAAGTCGCCAATTGCATTTTTCGCGGCTTGCTCAGCGGCCTCCTCCAGTGTCACTGGCGCCTTCGCTTCGGGCTGCTCTGTTGCGGGCTCAGCGCCCGTTTCAGTGTCCGGAGACGGTGTGGCCGGGTCAGGGGTCGACGTGGAGGGAACGCCAAGTACATTCCCAAGGATAGAGCCCGCATCGCCACCAATCTTGTCCGTCAGTTGATCCTTCAGCTTGTTCCCGAGTTCGGCTTTGAGCGCCGTCTGAATGCCAGACGTATCCGGCGACACTTTCAGCTTGCTCCACGAGCCCGAAACACGCACCGGCACGGGTATGCCGTTCAACTGGACAACGCTGCCCGAACCCGACCCGGACTTGTCGATACTCGTGGCCAGCCTGATATCCAGGGCCTGTCCGCCGAGATTGATCTTGCCTGAGCCATCAATCCCGAGCACCGGGTTGATCAGTTTCATCAGGTCCACGTTGGCGACGCCATCGGTGATGGTGAGAACCGTGTCAAAACTCGAAAAATCGGTCGCCGCCGAGGGCGACAAGGCTTGCGAGAAATCCAGGTTTGACAGGTTTCCGGATGTGAGCGCCGTTTGAAGCGATTGCGCGCTCCTCACCAGTTGCGCGACGTTGAGGCCCTTGAGTGCGCCATCGGTCAGGTTCGTCGTCACCTTGCCATCCAACGCGTTCATGATGTCGTTCATCGAGTTGCCGGTCGCGGCGCCCGTCACAGTGAAGCCACCTGTCCCGCTAAGCTTGTCGAATCCAGCCAGCGTGCCGAGCAGGCTCGACATGCCGACGTCGCTGCCATTCATCGTGAAGTCCAACGCAGGCGTTGCGCCTTGCGCATTGACGCCCAGCTTTCCGTTCCAGTCGCCGCCAAAGGCCTTGAAGCGCGACAGGTCTGTCGCAAGAACGCCTTGGTTCAGCGTGGTCGACGCGGCCGCGTCGGTCAGCTTCACCTTGCCGATCGTCAGCGCGCTCGTCGTGATCTGGATATCCGCATCAACGGCTTTCAATCCGGCCAGATCAAGGGGGTCCTTGCTCCAACCCGTGCCAGCTTGTTTCGGTTTTCCAGCCTGGTCCGCCTCGCCCAGAAACGGCGAAAGATCCAGCGGCCCCATCGCCAGGTTTCCCGTCAGCTTTGGACGTTCTCCCGAAAGATCAATCCCGGCTGTTCCTTTGCCGCTTATCCCGTCCAGCGCGAGAGTCAGGTCGGTCAAAGCCAATATCTTGAAGCTGCCGGCAATCGCGCTTTTCACATTGAACGTTTTCAGCGTTTCACCGGGCGCCATCTCGACGTCGGCGGCTTTGAGCAAGGCCCGCAATTCATCACTTGAGGCGGATAGACGACCATCGACGCGCCCTTCACCCCCCAATCCAACGTCGCCGGCAAACGTGGCATTCAGCAGCGCGCCCGTGTGTTTTACGTCGAGTTCACTCAGCTTCAGGGCATCGAACGCGCCCTTCAGGGCACCCTTGATTTCCATGCGCTCCAGCGCGTCACTGGCAGGCAAGTCTATGCCCAATTGCGTCGCCAGATCACCTGCTTGCGGCAAGACGGCAGCAAACTTGCCCTCAAGACTGATGGTCTCGGCGACCTTCACACCGCCGGTATAGTTGGCGTCAATCAACGCGCCCTTCAGGGTCAGTGTCTCAAACACCATTTCTGGCGCCGTCAGACTGCCTGACAGGGCCGCCTTGATGTTGGCCGCGCCGAGCGGCGCAGCAGTCTCGGGCAATTCGACTCCGCCAAACTTGGCGAGTTCAAATACATTGGGCGCAACCAGTCCGAGTGTGCCCTGTATTGTCGGCGAATCTGACAGCAGGATGCTACCCGTGAAATCGGTTTTCGCCAGATCAGATGATTGGCTGAAGCTCTCAATGTCGATTTTCAGCGCATCCAGGGAGCCGGAAACCGTGCCCCTCGCGTCAACTTTGCCAAGCCGGGAGAGGTCCATTGGCAAATCAGTCCCCGTAAAGGCGACCAGTTTGCCCAAGGCTTCCGATGTTGCTGTAAACGCGCCTGACAGTGAGACTGCCTCGCCGAGCGTCACGCTGCCTTCGTAGCTGGCGCCACCGAGTGACGATTCGAGCGTAAATTTCGCGTTCGCAGGTGTTCCAGTCGTCATGGCATCGGGTGAGTCAAGTCGGATAACCACGTCGAAACTCTCACCCTGAAACAGGCCCGATGCGTCCATGTCGAGGGGTTTGTCGAGTGCCTGCAATGACGCCTGCATGTTCAGTTCATTAAGCTCATAGGAGGTACCAGAGGCGTCGTCTCGGTAAGTCAGCTTGGCATTCTGAAGACGGGCAGAGGCGATGCCTGCATCGAAACCACCCTCGGATTCGCCGGAATCTGCATCAGGCTCGGCATTGGTGCCAAACTCCCAGTTCGAGGTGCCATCGGCCAGTTTGTGCAAGTCGACATTGGCGTCGACGAAGGAAATTTCCTGAACATCCACGCGACGCGACAGCAGGGGCAGCCATTTGACAGATCCGCGAAGCTGTCCCGCTTCAATCATGTTGGGGCGGTCAAACCCTTCCGGATTGGCCACCGTCACACCGCCGACACTGGCCGCGATCCGCGGAAATACCGAAATTTTGACATCGCCAGTCAGCGTGACATCGCGTTGAAGGGCGCCCGTTGCCGCTTTCTCGATCTGCGCCTTGTACACGCCCTTGGGTACCAGAAACGGCACCACCATTGCGGCCACGACAAGCAGGCCGACTATTCCAGCTACGATGAGAAGTATGCGTTTCATGGGAGGGTCCTGATTCCGTCGTTTCTACTGGTAGATATACAATGTGACCGATGAATGACGACTGAAAAGCATATAATCGAGCTTGGCCTGACGTTCCTCGCTTGACCACCATTGTCCGCTTGACTAGAGAGACGGCTCGCCGCCTTGCGGCTGAAGAAAATACGCGGGTGTAGCTCAGTCGGTTAGAGTGCCGGCCTGTCACGCCGGAGGTCGCGGGTTCAAGTCCCGTCACTCGCGCCATTTTCTTGTAATCATGACTGATTATCGTCGAACGGGCTGAGGTTTACCTCAGCCCGTTCGCGATTCTGGTCTCGGCTTATAGTGACAATCCACCATCCACGATCAGCGTCTGCCCGCAAACATAGGCGGCGAGGGGGCTGGCCAGGAAGATAGCTGCGCCGGCCATGTCGCCGGGCAGGCCCATGCGCCCGACCGGAATCGCGCGAAGCGCGCCTTCCAGCCGTTTGGGGTTTTCCGTCGTGACCTTGGTCAGCTTGGTGTCCACCAGGCCCGGTGCGAGACCGTTCACGCGAATGCCTTCAGGTGCCCAGGCCTGACCCAGCGTCTTGGTCAGGCTGATGGCCCCAGCCTTGGATGCGGCGTAGGCCGGATTGCCGACATTCGCCGAATATCCCGATATCGAGCTGACAATGATGATCGAACCCTGCGCCTTCGTTAGCAGCGGCTTCATTTTGTTGGCGCAATGCATCAGGCTGTCGAGATTGACCGCCATGACGCGGTCCCAACCTTTGCGTTCAAACTCACCGCGTTTGTACACGACTGTGCCCTGGCAAAGCACGAGTGAGTCGAGTGTTTCGAAATCGGTTTTTGCTGCCGCGATGGCGTCGGGGTCCCCGACATCGACCTGCTGGTAAATCAGGCCGGCGAGATCACTGCCATCCGCGGGATCATAATCACCGACATTGGCGCGCGTGCCCCAGACGTGGACTTCCGCCCCACGCGTGAGGAACGCCTGAGCGATGCCATTGCCGATGCCGCTTGATCCACCGACCACAAGCACGCGCTTGCCCGCGAAGTCCGTATCGTTCCGTCCCATTGCGTTTTTCCCCGTTTGTCTGTTTTTCAGCTTTGTGTTGAGGCGATAAGTTCAAACGACCGCAGTCGTTCAGCATGGTCATAAACATCAGACACTATGATGAGTTCGTCGGCCTGGGTCTCTGCGGTCAGCGCCGCAATGCCTGCTCGCACGGTGTCCGGTGATCCGACGATTGACCGGGACAGCATGTTCTGCGCCTGCGCTTTTTCCGCAGCACTCCAATAGGTATCGATATTTTCGATCGGCGGCTGGCTGAGCATGCGCGTTCCGCGCAGCAAATTGGCGAACGACATTTTTTGCGTTGTCGCCAGCCTCTCAGCCTCGGCGTCAGTCTCAGCGGCAATGATGTTCACGCCAACCATCGCGTAAGGTTTCGCCAATTGCTCAGACGGTTTGAATCGGCTGCGATAGATTTGCAGGGCCGACATCAGATGCGCCGGCGCAAAGTGGGATGCGAATGCGTAAGGCAGGCCGAGTTCAGCGGCAAGCATAGCGCCAAAATGGCTCGATCCCAAAATCCACAAGGGCACATTTGTTCCAGCGGCGGGTACGGCCTGGACGCGCTGGCCCGGCTGCAACGGGCCAAGGAACGCCTGCAGTTCCATTACGTCCTGAGGAAACCGTTCTGACGCTTCAGCCGTCGTACGCAACGCGCGGATGGTGATCTGGTCGGTGCCCGGTGCGCGTCCAAGGCCAAGATCAATCCGACCGGGAAACAGGCGTTCCAGCGTTCCAAACTGTTCGGCGATCACGATGGGGGAATGGTTCGGCAGCATGATGCCACCTGCGCCGACACGGATCTTTTTCGATCCCGCCGCAATGTGGGCGATCACCAGCGAAGTGGCGGCACTGGCAATGCCGGCCATGTTGTGGTGCTCGGCAATCCAGATGCGATTGTAGTCCCAATTTTCGGCATGGGCGGCCAGGTCCCGTGCGTTGTCCATGGCTGTGCGTGCGTCGGTGCCCTGTGTGACGCGGACAAGATCAAGAATCGACAATATTGGCATTTTGGGCTCCAGGGCTGCGCTGCGGTCGTGGTCACGGACGGTCCGGACGCAGGCGTTGCTATCACTTGGGCATCGAATGAGAGGAAGTCAAAAGCCCCTGCAAATTGACCCTGCGGAATGCCGTTTGTTGACGCGAGGCCAACCGCTCAGCAGCGCCAATGCGCATTGATATGAATTTTCGAACCCCGTACCAAAGCTCCAGAATGCCTTGCGGGGCACCACGAAAACAGATGAAGCGGAGCCTTCCATGCCTGGCACCAACGTCCTTTCGGACATTCGTATCGCTGACATGACGACGGTCATTTTCGGTCCCTATTGCACGCAGACTCTGGCTGACATGGGCGCAGACGTCGTGAAGGTCGAGCCGGAGGCCGGTGATGATTTTCGAAATGTCGGAAAACCAGTCAACACGCGCAGCATGGGTCCGTGTCATCTGACGATCAATCGCGGCAAGCGCTCGGTGGTATGGGACCTGAAATCAGACGAGGGCAAAGCCGCCATGATCAAGCTGATCCAGCAAAGCGACGTTTTCATCCATAACATACGTGAAGACGCGGTCGCCCGCATTGGTCTCACCTTCGACGAGGTGAAGGCGATCAAGCCCGACATTGTCTATGTCCATTGCACGGGTTTCGGCTCGGAGGGTCCCTATGCAGGCAGGCCGGCCTACGACGATCTTATTCAGGGTCTGTCGGGCACAGCCAGCCTGTTACCGAGAGTGGATGGCAATCCCGCGCCGCGCTTTCTGCCCCTGGCGATCGCGGACAAGGTATCCGGCCTTCATGCCGTATACGCGACACTGGCCGCATTGCGACAACGGGACCGGACGGGTGAGGCAGTTCATGTCGAAGTGCCGATGCTCGAATGTGTCACACACTTCCTTCTCGAAGAGCACCTTTATGGCGACACGTTCATTCCGCCCAATGGCCCGGTCTGCTACCAGCGCCAAGTGGACCCTTCGCGGCAGCCACTCCAGACGGCCGATGGCTGGATCACGATTGCGCCCTATGTCGACGCACGCTGGATCCGGCTTTTCGACGTACTGGAAGCGCCGCAGGAACTGGAGGATGAGCGCCTGAATGACCGGCGGGGGCGCTATCACAACATGCCCTATATGATGGCGCGCGTTCAGACTTACCTGCTCGCGAAACCCACCCAATTCTGGCTGGACGCATTCACCGCTTCTGATATTCCCGCCGCGCGTGTCAATGATATCGGGGAATTACGAGACGACCCTCATTTGCAGGCCGTTGGCTTTTTCCAGAAACGAACACATCCGACCGAAGGCGATTATTGGGAAACGCAACCGCCTGTCATATTCAAAGGTCAGGAAAAACGCGAAATATCGCCCGCTCCATTGATTGGCGAGCAAACGAACGAAGTTCTCGCCGAGCTTGGATTAGGCCATACGGTCGAATCTGACGAAAAATCCTGATTTTGGGCAATTTTCGAGTAAATTCTGCGTCATCGTTGTGAAGCGGTCGGGTTTTTGTTGCTATACTTGGCCTACAATCAAAATTGGCTTTCCTGACATCCGGACTATTTGGCGATACAGGTAAGATTTCCGAACTCGAATTGGCACTGAACAGCATCCTGGTTGAACGGTGTTTTCGAAATACCAAAGGCACTTGAATGGCAAACCCTGCTAATGGCTTGAAACGTTTCCGGCTGCTCAGTCCGGTCGCTGCGCTATCAGCGCTTTTGTGCGTTACATTGCCGTCTTCGGCGCAAGGTCGGCCGGCTGCGAGCGTTTTCGTCGCCGAGGTGGCGGAGCAGGACTTTGCGATGCGGATTGAGGCGCTTGGCACATTGATGGCCAATGAGCGGGTCGACCTGACGCTCAACGTCGCTGACCGCGTAACGGCCATCTATTTCGACGACGGTGAGCGGGTGGTTGCCGGCAAAACACTGCTGTCCTTGGCCCAGCGAGAACAGGTCGCCTTGGTCGAGGCCGCCGAAGCAAATGCTGATGAGGCCCGGCGCCAGTTTGAGCGTGCAAAGCAGCTATCCGCTCAGGATGCGATTGCTCAAACGGCGCTCGATGCCGCGCGGCGCGATCTCGACAACGCTAATGCCCAGCTTCGGGCAGTTCAGGTGCGCCAGAAGGACCGTGTGCTCGTCGCGCCGTTTGCGGGTGTTCTCGGCTTTCGCATGGTCAGTGTCGGATCCTATGTCCGGCCAGGCGATATCGTGGCAACACTGGTCGACGACAGCGAGATGAAGCTCGACTTTTCCGTGCCGTCCATCTTTCTCCAGTCGCTCAAGCCGGGCGTCGAAGTCACCACGACGACGGATGACCTGGAAAGCATGGCCTTTTCCGGCGTCATCGACAGCATCGACAATTCCATTGATCCGGTAACCCGGTCCGTGCGTGTGCGTGCGATCCTGCCAAATAACGATCAACAACTGAAAGCCGGCATGTTCATGCGTGTGACGATCGTCGCCGATCCGCGCAAGTCGCTGGCTATTCCTGAAGGGGCCATCCAGCCCCTTGGCCCGGACAATTTCGTGTATCTGGCCGAGGCTGAAGATGGCAAGCTGGTTGCGCGCAGGCACAAAATCGAGATTGGGCTTCGCCAGGGCGGTGATGTCGAAGTCCTGTCCGGACTCAAGTCAGGTGATCGTGTCGTCACAGAAGGCGCCATCCGCATACGCGATGGGGCCGAGGTGCAGGTGCGTGATCGCTCAGCCGTATTGCCGGGATCATCCGGCAATGGCGCAGCAGCCAACGCGCAATAACCCGGATGCTGCTGTCTGACGTCTCGGTAAAGCGCCCGGTCTTTGCATCGGTTCTGTCACTGATCCTGATCATCTTCGGTCTGGTCGCCTACAATCGGCTGCCGCTGCGCGAATATCCCGACATTGACGCCCCCATCGTATCTATTGACACCCGATATCCCGGTGCGTCGGCCAATGTTATCGAAAGCCGTATCACCCGCGTGATCGAGGATCGCATCGCCGGGGTCTCCGGCATCCGGTTCATCAACTCCAATTCAAGCGACGGACGTTCGCGGATCAGCATCGAGTTCAGCGTCGATCAGGACATTGACGCGGCAGCCAATGATATCCGTGACCGGGTCTCAGGCGTACTTGACCAGCTGCCACCCGAGGCCGATCCGCCCGAGATCGAAAAGGCCGACGCCAATGATGACGTGATCATCTGGCTCAATCTCGCCAGCGAAAATCTCACCACGCCCGAACTTTCCGATTATGCAGACCGGTATCTTGTCGACAGGTTTTCCGCGCTGGATGGCGTGGCGCGTGTCCGTGTCGGCGGCGCTCGCGACTATGCGTTGCGCATCTGGATCAACCGACGGGCACTCGCATCGCGCAATCTGGCCGTCAGCGATATCGAAAACGCGCTTAGAAGCGAGAACATCGAGGCGCCAGCCGGCAGCCTGGAATCTGACTCCCGCACCTTCACGGTACGCATTGATCGGGCCTTCCGGACACCAAAAGATTTTGCTGGCTTGGTCATCGCGCAGGGCGACGATGGCTATCTCGTGCGTCTCGGTGATGTCGCTCGCGTGGAACGGGGAACGGCAGAGGACCGCAACCTGTTTCGCGGCAATGGCGTGCCCATGGTGGGCATGGGCATCAGCAAGCAGTCGACCGCCAACACGGTGGATGTTGCACGGGCGGCGCGCGAACTGGCTGAACGGTTGAATGAGACACTGCCGGAAGGGATGGTCATCGCGCGCAGCTATGATTCATCCGTGTTCATCGACGCGTCCATTCGCGAAGTCTTCAACACGCTGTTCATTGCCGTCGGACTGGTGACGCTGGTGATCTTCCTGTTTCTCGGCAGCCTGCGCTCGACCATCGTTCCAGCCATTACTGTACCGATCTCCATCATCTCGACATTCATCGTCCTGTTCGCACTAGGTCTTTCCATCAATCTCCTGACCCTCCTGGCCCTTGTGCTTGCGATTGGCCTGGTCGTGGACGACGCCATCGTGGTGCTGGAGAATATCCACCGCCGAATGGATGAATTTGGCGAGTCGCCGCTTGTCGCCTCCTATCGGGGTGCGCGGCAGGTTGGCTTTGCGGTCATTGCAACGACGCTCGTCCTGATCTCGGTCTTCATTCCCATCACATTTCTACAGGGCAATGTGGGGCGTTTGTTCACCGAATTCGCCCTGACGATGTCGGCCGCTGTCGCGTTCTCAAGTCTGCTATCGCTCACGCTTGTGCCCATGATGGCATCCAAGCTGCTCAAGCCGAAGGCGACGACCGGCATTCTGCGCGTCGTACCCTACGTGATAGACAGCGCATTCTCCGGGCTGAAGTCCGCCTACGGTTGGATACTCGACCGGCTCATTTACAGGCCAATCCTTGTCTCCATCTTTCTGCTCGGCATTTTTGGTGGCGCCGTCTGGTTGTTCCAGAACATCAACGAGGAATATGTCCCGCGCGAAGACCGTGGTAGCTTTTTCATCAGCGTGAGAGGCGAGGAAGGCGCGTCATTCGAATACATGTCCACCTATATGGACGAGATCGAACGGCGTTTGCTGCCTTATGCTGAATCCGGCGAAGCGCAGCGACTCCTACTGCGGGCACCGGGCTTCGGCACGGCCGGATTCAATGAGGGCTTCGTTATTGTCGTGCTCGATGACTGGGCTGATCGACGACCTGCCGACACGATTATCAACGAAATAAATGGCAAGCTTTCGGATCTGCCCGGCATTCGTGCTTTCGCGATCATGCGCCAGGGGCTTGGTGGCGGCAACGGCAAGCCGATCCAGTTCGTGATTGGTGGGCCATCGTATGAACAACTGACCGAATGGCGCGATACGCTTGTTGCGGCGCTTGAGGCAGACAATCCTGGACTGGTCGATATCGACTGGGACTACAAGGAAACGCAGCCGCAATTCCGCATTGCGATCGACTATGAACGTGCGGCCGATCTCGGCGTTACCGTATCGGAGGTTGGCAACACGTTACAGACCATGCTCGGGTCGCGCCGGGTAACCACCTACACAGACAATGGCGAGGAGTATGACGTCATCCTCGAAGGCCTGCGCTCGGAACAGAATTCTCCGACGGACATCCAGAACATCTATGTTCGGTCGACTCGTTCTGGCCAGTTGATTCCCTTGTCCAGCCTGACCTCGATCCAGTCGATTGCCGACAGCCCCAGTCTGAACCGGTATAACAGGGTCCGCTCCATCACGATTGAAGCCGGCCTTGCGCCGGGTGTGTCGCTCGGCACGGCGCTGGACGGCATGGAGCGCATCGCCCGCGATGTCCTCCCATCCGAGGCGCAGATTGATTTCAAGGGTCAGTCCCTGGAGTTCAGGGAATCCGGCAGTTCCATCCTGTTCGTGTTTGCGATTGGTCTGGTGATTGTGTTCCTCGTGTTGGCCGCCCAATTCGAGAGCTACCGTCACCCGATCATCATCATGCTCTGCGTGCCGGCGACCATCGCCGGTGGCTTGCTTGGTCTTTGGCTGACGGGCAACACGATCAATATCTACACACAGATCGGCCTCATCATGTTGGTCGGTCTCTCGGCCAAGAACGGTATTCTCATCGTGGAATTTGCCAACCAGCTGCGTGATCAGGGCATGGAATTCGACAAGGCTTTACGTGAAGCAGCGTTGGCCCGGTTCCGTCCCATCGTGATGACGGGCCTCACGACGGCCGCAGGCTCGCTGCCCCTGATCATGTCTGCTGGCGCAGGTGCGGAAACGCGTCAGGCAATTGGTGTGGTCATCCTGTTTGGTGTGATCACAGCCGTTTTCATTACGGTCCTCTTCGTTCCGACCACCTATGCGCTACTTGCGCGAAGATCCGGATCGCCGGGCGATGTTGCGCGAAAGCTCGAACGGGAATCTGAAGCGGCTGACCTCACTGGCGCGCCTGCCGAATAGTCGGAGCTCCGTTCGGACAAACACCGCACCCTGCTGTCGTCCTGATCCGTAGCGTGGCTACCAGGCGCATCAAAATACGCACGATAATGAACCTGGTCGCTGGTCACCCCGATGGTGACCCCTGCAGGACTTGAACCTGCAACCGTCGGATTAGAAGTCCGGTGCTCTATCCAGTTGAGCTAAGGGGCCAAGTCGTGACGCGCCTTAGTGCGTCCAGGGCTGCTTGCGGTCAAATGCGAAATTCTCGCTGTAGGTTTTGACCAACCGCTTGCGCTCACGGGCTTCTTCCACACGGAACGTCATGCCTTCGCGCTGGGCATATTCGACGGCTTGTTCCTGCGTGTCGAATTCGAGGCGAACCTGACCGGACGTATCGTCGATACTGGTCCAGCCCATCAGGGGGTCTGCGCTGCGGCGGGCACCGGGTTTGACGAACTCAAGCACCCAGGCCTTGGTGTTGCCACGGCCAGAGGTCATCGCGCTCTTGTTGGGTCTGTAGATTCGCGCTTCCATCTGCCAGCCCCGTGTCTTCGAGAAAGTTTGTGGGTCGGAGCGAGGGAATTCGAACCTCCGCCCCTCTGGTCCCAAACCAGAAAGTTGGTGGAACGAGCCTTTCGCAAGACCCCTATAAAAACAATGCATTAAGTGGGTTTGGACCCCACCTGCCGCCATACCTCCAAACGCCAAGCCACCAATAAGCCACCGTCTGAGTTACAATGCAGCCGGAATAGCGAGGCTTGGCCCCGTGCGCAACCATTATGGTGTTTTAGGCTATTGAATTGCCCCCTCCAAGAATTCCACCGCATTAGGCGAAATTTTCGACAGAGCAGGTCAGTTAGCCTGTTCCCATGAGTGCTTGAACGATTTCCCGTGATTCTTCCGCAAGTCGCACGGCGCCTTGGCGGAGCCGCTCCTGCCAGGCTGATCCTCGCGCGGCGGCCTCATGGAGGGCGGCCGCCAGATCGTCCTGCCTGCGTTTGGCAACGAGCGCTTCGATGAGAAGGCCAGCCTGAATGATATCCTTGTCGGACTTCACGGCACTCTCGCCAGTGTCCTTCCGCATAGTTGAAACAATCAGCTTGTGGACAGCATACCGCTCCGGAGATGGAACATTTACGAGCGCCCCGAAGCGCGTGAGCATTGCGGCTTCGACCGTGTCTCTTAGCAGGAAGTCCAGAAAGCGTAGGGGCAGCGCATCGGATCTGAGGCTGGGCAGGTTCACTGGCGCGTCCCGGTCGGCGCCGCGATTGGTCGTCAGGACATCTACCCGGTATCCGCCAGGGCGAGCGTAGGTCGCTGCTATGTTGGGGCTTGCAAGGAAGGGAACCGGCGCGAAACCCGGGTCGACCGACTTCAGGGCGTCGATGAGTGAGACGCCAAGTGCATCATTGAGTGCGACAGATACGCCATAGTCTTGTGCGAGATCGACATCACCGGTTCGTATGGCGGCGTTAGGTAGCTTTACACCAAGAAGGCCGGAATAGGTCTGGAATGCGATTGTGCCGACAATCACGCCTCTTAGCCGGAACACGCCAGCCTTCGCGAATGCCTCGATCACGGCTCCCGTCAGTCCATCTGGCTCAGGCAGGCCTGCGCCCGAGAGTGAGCGCCGGATGGCCTTGCGTGTATCGGCATGCGCTTTTGCGTTCATCGCACTTTTGATGGCTGTCTGGCGCTCTGGCGTGTCAGCGCCCAGATACCGTTCAGGCGGACGCCCTTGCGGTGTCGTCGGCTCTTGAACGTACCAGTAGTCCTTTCCGGAAATGCTTCTTTTGCGAAACGTCGACCCCTCCGGAAAGTCGGAAGCCGCAGCCAGCCGCAGCTGGTCTATCAGCTCGGCGTAACTGGTCTGGATGACGAGGGGAAGTTCCTGGATAGCCATTTACCGGCAAAACATAAAAATGCCGGTAAAGGTCAATACCTACCGCTTGATGGTAGGCTTTGTCCGATTTGGCCGCAAAGCAGAAATGTGCGACTTCCGCGTGGAGAGGCTGGTAATTACAGGGAAATCTCAACAAATACGGGCGTTTTGACCGATGAGAAAATGGTCGGAGCGAGAGGATTCGAACCTCCGACCCTCTGGTCCCAAACCAGATGCGCTACCAGGCTGCGCTACGCTCCGGAGTCCCGTAATAATGGGAGCGCCGCCGCGCGCAAGCCCCTTTTCGCTGTTATTTTCAACAGTTTTGCGATCCGTCGAAAAATTACTGCCAATCAAGGCGTTATTCGCGCGATTCTGCTGAAAAAGCTCAGCTCTTTGGCTTTTTCATGCGCATCAGACCTTCTTGGGCAACGCTGGCCACGAGCTTGCCGTGCCGATCATACACGCTGCCTCGGTTAAAACTGCGGCCGCTGCCCGCAAAAGGGCTGTCCATCGCATAGAGGTGCCACTCTGAAAAATTGACCGGGGCATGAAACCAGATCGCATGATCGAGGCTCGCCGACATCAATTTTGGATCAAACCAGGTCAACCCGTGCGGCCGGTTGCCCGTGCCCAGCAGACTCATGTCGGAGGCATAGGCCAGCAGGCACTGGTTCAGCGCTGGATCTTCGCCAACATCGCGCGCGACGCGGAACCACACCTGATGCACATCGCTCGCTGGTTCCGGGTGGAACAGGTCGAGCGGTGAAACATCGCGCATTTCGATGTCGCGTTCTCGCGTGAACTCTTCTCTCAGGCGTTCCGGAACATTGTCGGCGATCTCCATTCGTCGTTCGCGCAGGCCCTTGAGCGTTTCGGGTTGAGGCACGTCCGGCATGGCATGTTGATGCTCCCAGCTTTCTTCAGCCACCTGGAAGCTGGCCGCCAGGTTGAATATTTGCTTGCCGTGCTGGATCGCTACGACGCGGCGTGTGGTGAAGCTGCCGCCATCGCGTGCGTGGTCCACCTGATAGATGATCGGAACCTTGGGGTCGCCGGGACGAATGAAATAGGCGTGCAGGGAATGGCACATCCGGTCTTTCACCGTACGCTGGGCTGCTACCAGGGCCTGCGCGATGACCTGCCCGCCAAATACCCGCTGATTGGCGCGCTCATCAGGGCTCTGGCCGCGAAACAGGTCCAGTTCCAGCTGCTCAATGTCCAGCAGTTCCAACAAGTTTCCAACAGGATCAGACATCGCGCACCCTCCGTTTCGCATCGACCGGACCTACCAGAGACCTCTCAGCCTGCAAACCCGTCTTTGCGTGCTGATCGCCGCGCCCCTTTGACAATTCCTTCAATCCCGCGTTCACCTTGTCAGGTTGTATTTTCCCGGGTCGTCAAACGCCCGCCCCGTCTGCAGGATGATGTCTAAATGAATTTCCTTTCCGTTCTTGTCCGCGAAGCCAAATACTTTCAATCGGCGCGTGCTCTTACGAAATGGACGGGAGATATCAGCCCGGATTCCCAGAACCTCGTTGCCGATGACGTCGAAGGCGTGGTCGACCGGCACGGCGCCAACGTCGTGTTCCGGTTCGAAGGAACGCTGACCACCTATGACGAGTTCGACGCTCGCGCCAATCGCATCGCCAACTGGGCGCTGGAGCAGGGGCTTACAGCGGGTGACTGCGTCGCCCTGTTCATGGAAAATCGACCTGACTACGTCGCGACCTGGTATGGCATGTCCAAGATCGGCGTTGTTACGGCGCTCATCAATTCTAATCTCGAAGGCGATTCGCTCGCTCACTGCATCAATATCTCTGAGGCAAAGTTCGTCATCACGGGAACCGAGCAAGATGATGTAATCCGCAGTTCGCACGGCCTGTTCACGACAAAGCCGCCCATCTGGACACTCGGCGGATCGGAAGGGGCTGATCTTGAAGTCGCTATGGCTGGCGTGTCTGCCGAGCGGCCGTCCCGCGAGCATCGCGCAGCCCTCTATGGGCGTGATCTATGCCTCTATGTTTATACATCCGGCACGACGGGGCTGCCCAAAGCTGCCAAACTCACCTATGCCCGCACGCAAGGCATGATGCGAAGCTTCATTGCGCCCTGCCACATTACCGAACGCGATCGTATCTATCTGACACTGCCCCTCTATCACGGCACAGGCGGCCTGTGCGGCGTTGGCCAGGCGCTGATGACCGGCGCCTCAATCATCCTGCGCCGCAAATTCTCCGCGAGCGCGTTCTGGGATGACGCAACCGATCTGGGGGCAACGTCCATTGTCTATATCGGCGAGCTGTGCCGCTACCTGCTGAACCAGCCGATCCATCCAAAGGAGCGCGCGCACAAGATCCGCACAGGTTTTGGCAACGGGCTACGCCCGGAAGTCTGGGCAGAGTTTCTTGAGCGATTCAACATCCCGCATCTCTGCGAATTCTATGGTTCGACTGAAGGTAATGTCAGTTTCCTCAACTTTGACGGCAAGGTCGGGGCAGTGGGCCGCATCCCGGGTTGGCTGGAGAAGCAGTTCGCCAATATCGCTTTTGTGAAGTTCAACATCGAGACAGAAGAACCCGTTCGCGACGCCAATGGATTCTGCATCCGCACAGATGTCGACGAAGCCGGTGAGGCACTTGGCCTGATTGGTGAAGATGTCCGCAACCGGTTCGAGGGCTACAATGACGAGGCGGCCACCAGGAAGAAAATCCTCAAGGATGTCTTCGAGAAAGGCGACATGTGGTTCCGCACAGGCGACCTCATGCGCAAGGATAAGGACGGCTATATCTACTTCATTGACCGTATCGGCGACACGTTCCGCTGGAAGGGCGAGAATGTTTCAACGAATGAAGTCGGGGAGGCGCTATCCAGCATTTCCGGCATCGCCACCGCGAATGTTTATGGCGTTGCTCTGCCGGGCTATGATGGCAAGGCCGGCATGGCGGCAATCACCACCGACGGCGACGTTGATTTCGGAACCCTCTACAAGGCGCTGGACGAAAAGCTGCCGCCCTACGCGATTCCCATTTTTATCCGTGTACAACGTGATGCCGAGACGACTGGCACTTTCAAGTATCGCAAGGTGGAACTGGTCCAGGAAGGGTTCAATGTCGACGATGTGACCGACCCGATCTGGATGTATCATCCTGATCGCAAGGAATACGTGCCGTTCACGCACGACCGTTTCGATTCGCTCCGGTCCGGCGCCTTCAAGTTCTAGAGCCTAGCCTGACCGCGCCATGCGTTGTTCCAGACGGGTCGAGAACCATGAAATGATGCGGCGCCAAATTTCGTCCTTCATCACGGCGCCCTCTACATCATGGTCGATGCTCGGATTGTCGTTGATTTCGATGATGACGACGCCCTTGTCGGTTTCCTTCAGGTCCACGCCGTAAAGCCCGTCGCCAATCAGACGGGCGGCCCGAACGGCCACGTCAACCACATCTGGCGGCGCATCCTCAACGGGCATGGTCGTAAAGCCGCCTTCGGTCGTCTTGCCGCCGGGGGCATGCTTGACGATCTGCCAGTGGCCGCGCGCCATCCTGTACTGGCAGGCATAAAGTGGCTCGCCATTCAGCACGCCGATACGCCAGTCGAACTTCGTCGGCATGAATTCCTGGGCAATCACCAGCGCCGTGTCATTGAACATGCCTTTTACGGCTGTCTTCAATTCGTCCAGCGTTGTTGCTTTCACCATATGGTTTCCGAAAGAACCGTCCGGTGTCTTCAGGATGACCGGTGTTCCCAGCGATTCAAATGCGGCTGCCAGATCAGACTTTTCGTCCAGTATCTCGGTCCGGGGAATGGGCAGGCCCGCTTTCTCGAGGATTTCCTTGAGATAGACCTTGTTGGTGCATCGGATCATCGAATGCGTATCGTCGATGACCGGCATCCCCTCCTGCTCGGCGCGGCGCGCGAACCGATAGGTGAAATTGTCGATTGAAGTTGTCGCGCGAATGAACAGTGCGTCGAACTCTGCCAGGCTGGTCAGGTCCGACGGCTCGATCAATTCGACTTCGACGCCCATTTTGGCGGCGACATCTGCAAGGCGCTTGATGGATGCGGGCTTGGACGGCGCGTGTTGTTCTTTGGGATCAACCAGCACGGCTAGTGACCATTTGGCGGGCACCTTGGTCTTGGGCGCGCTGATCCGGCCGCTCGTATAAACCGCCATCGATTCCAAAAAGAAAGCGCGCCGGGCATCCTTCAACTTGTGCGGCGACATCATGCGAACGCGTGCAATTCCGCTCGGCGCATTCTCGTCGAACTCGACTTCGAGGGCAGGGGTTCGAAACCAGTCTGACACTTCTCGTGCGAGCTTTTCGTAGCCGGGCACTTCAGACTTGGAGAAAGCCACGAACAGGCTGGAGATTTCAGGTGCGCCCTTCGTCCGTGCTTCACGCAGACGCTCGCCAAGATCGGGCAGGGCGTGCGCATAGAGCCCTTTTGCCGACAGCTCGACCATGGTCTGCACGCTCGGGCTCACCCGGTGACCGCGCGCCTCGCCCAGCAGGGAAGCATAATACCCTTCCGACTGGTAAGCATAGGAGCGCGAGAGGTTCAGCACATAAGGCCGCCGACCGGCGAACAAAGCCGGCTTGGAGATATAGTCGCTGACCCGCAGAACCTTGTGAGGTGTTTCGGCCTGTGAAATGTCGCTCGCTGATTCGACGAGGATCACCCAGTCGGTCATCGGTTCGAACTCTCGGAACTGCCCAGGGGCTTCTCCATCCGCACGGCGGTCTCTCCATTTGGGTAATAGCCGGAAACGCGCGCAATTACGCGATATCCGCTGCGTTCGTAAAGCAGAATAGCATGCTGGTTTGATTCGCGCGCTTCCAGACGCATGCACTCGCATCCTTTTTGTGTGGCCACAGCTTCGCCTGCAGCCATTAGCCTGCGGGCAAGACCCTTGCCCTGTAATTCCGGCGCGACAGACAGGGTGTAGAGCCGTGCCACCCGACTACCTTGCCGGAACAGCAACACGGACGCCCCCACAACGGTTCCCTCCAGCACCGCGACATGCGCGACCGCGTTGCCAGCCAACAGGCGTTTCCAGGTTCGTTTCGGAAAGCGGTCCTCTTCGGGAAAGGATTGTTCTATGCAAACCAGCCCATCAAGGTCAGTCGCCGAGGCAAGTCGAATGAGTGCCGCGTCGTCTTCACTCACGCGCGCACCATGTCGTCCCGGTGGATGATGGCGGGTCTTCCGCGATATCCGAGTGTGGCTTCCACCTCGTCGCTATGCAGGCCGCGTATGCTCAGGATGTCAGCTGAGCCATACGATGTGACGCCCTTGGCGATCACCGCCCCATCCGCCCCCTTAACCGCGACTGCAGCCCCCCGTTCGAATACACCATCCACCCCCGTGATCCCCACGGCCAGAAGGCTCGCGCCCCCCTGTAAGGCACGTGCGGCGCCGGCATCGACAATCAGCGTGCCTTCGGGCTTCAAATGGCCCATCAACCAGGCTTCGCGCGCCGTCGCGGGTGTAATGTTTGCGACGATCAGCGTCGACAGCGCACCGTCCTCAATGGACTTCAGCGGTCGGTCCCGGTTGCCGCGTGAAATGATCGTCGAACACCCGGCAGCATGGGCAATCCGCGCCGCCGCCAGCTTGGTCACCATGCCGCCAGAACCGACGCCAGCGGATACATTTGCGCCGGTCGCCATGGCATCGTGATCGGCAGAAAGTTTAGTAAGAACAGGGATATGCGTTGCGCCAGGGTCGGTATTCGGGTCGGCGGTGTACAGCCCGTCAATGTCCGACAGCAAGATCAGCAGATCCGCGCCCATCATCTGCGCCACCCGCGCCGCCAGCCGGTCATTGTCACCGTACCGGATCTCGTCGGTCGCAACCGTGTCGTTCTCGTTGATCACTGGCACAATGCCCGCATCCAGAAGCGTTTCCAGCGTCGCCCTGGCATTCAGCCAGCGCCGCCTTATCTCGGTGTCGCTCAGTGTCAGCAAGGCCTGGCCAACTGTAATGTGATGCGGCGCGAAAGCACCTGTAACCGCCGCCATAAGGCGCGGCTGGCCAATCGCCGCTGCGGCCTGCTTCTGATCCAGACGGGCAGGGAAGGGCGAGCCAAGGTCAACGCGCCCCAGTGCCACCGCGCCTGACGACACGAGAATGATTTCCTTGCCCCGTGCACGCAGGTCAGCGATGTCCGCTGCCAATCGACCCAGCCATTCTGTCCGGGCCATGCCGCCGTCCGCCATCAAAGCCGAGCCGGTTTTGACCACGATCCGTTTGGCGTTCTGGAATGTTTCGCGTGTCATGTGCAAATGCCCAGACGGCGCTGGCAATTTGGCCGACCTTGTGCTGTGTGGGCGATCAATCCTGATCCCTTTTCGACAAGGACAAACCTATGCCCCAATTCGACATGATCCTTCTCACGCCAGACGCCGCTGCAGGGGCCGACATTCTTGAGCACACGGCGGGGACGCCTGTGCGTGAAGGCGGCGGCGATGAAACCTATCGGTGCGGGTCCTGCAAGACCAAGCTTCTGGTCAATGTCGGCCATCACGATGCGCATGGTGTTGTGGTCAAATGCGGCAAGTGCGGGCGTCTGAACACAGAGCCGCACCATCATCATCACTAGCGGGCGCCACGCGGCGCTCAGGGGGACCATGATCCATCCTCGTCCACGCCGTCTGCCTCAGCTTCGGCTTGCAGGCCCAGATGCTTCACAATTGCAAACAGGGCTTCCCGCACGCCGACACCGGTCACGCCAGAGATCAGCATGGGCGTCCCTTTGTAGGCTTTCTTCAGCTGCTTGACCTGCTCGGCGACCAGTTCCGGATTCAGCGCGTCGATCTTGTTGAGTCCGACGATCTCCGGCCGCTCGGCCAATTCCGGGCTGTAATCCTCAAGCTCCTTACGGATGGTGCGGTAGGCTGCTGCCGGGTCGTCTTGCGTACAGTCGATCAGGTGCAGCAACACCTTGCAGCGTTCGACATGACCAAGAAACCGATGGCCCAGACCCGCACCTTCTGCAGCGCCTTCGATCAGGCCAGGAATATCCGCCAGCACAAATCGCGTGTTCACACCCAGGTCCACCACGCCCAGACCCGGATCCAGGGTCGTGAACGGGTAATCGGCAATTTTCGGATTAGCGGCCGTCACGGCGCTCAGGAAGGTCGATTTCCCCGCATTCGGCAGGCCGACCAGACCCGCATCCGCGATCAGCTTCAGGCGCAGCCACAACCAGCGCTCTTCGCCCTCTTCACCGGCATTGGCCCGGTGCGGAGCCTGATTGGTCGATGACTTGAATCGAAGATTTCCCCAGCCGCCATTGCCGCCGGAGGCTAATTGGACGCGCTGGCCGATTTCGGTCATGTCGGCGATCAGCGTTTCCTGGTCGTCCTCGAATATCTGGGTGCCGATCGGCAATTTGAGCGTGACATCGTCGCCCTTGGCGCCGGTACGCTGCTTGCCCATGCCATGGCCGCCGCGTTTGGCCTTGTGGTGCTGCTGGTAGCGATAGTCGATCAGCGTGTTGAGGCCATCAACAGCCTCGGCCCAGACATCACCCCCACGGCCACCGTCACCCCCATCGGGGCCACCATACTCGACATACTTCTCACGCCGGAACGAGACACAGCCTGCGCCGCCTCCACCGGACTTGATATAGACTTTGGCTTGGTCAAGAAATTTCATCGGGTTCTCTTACGCGTTTCGCGCGATCCGCGCCATGTACAAGTGATCAACGGTTTCACCGCGACCGAGACTGAATACGGGTCCACGACCGGCAATCATGAATCCCAGCTTCTGCAGGACGCGTCCGGACGCCGGGTTGTCTGCAAAGTATCCGGATACAAACCCCTGTTCGCCCCGGTGTTCCAGCCATTCCATCAGTGCGCCGGCCGCTTCGGTCATCAGGCCTTTGCCCCAGGCATGTGGTGCCAGCCAGTAACCGAGTTCAAACGGAGACTTTCCCGCTTGGCGATGTGCGCCAGTGATGCCAATCAGTTCGCCGTCTTGCTCGACGGCCCGAACATGGTCCGTATTGCGTACGGCGCCCGCATCATGGGTCGAAATCCAGGCAAGTGTCTGCGCCTTTGTCTGGTTTGGTGCGATGCGTGCAACCATGCGGTAGATACGCGGATCATGAATAATTTCTGTGATCTTGCCGGAATCGCTTGGTTGCACGGGCCGCAATAACACTCGCTGGGTCCTGATCTCATCACTCATCTTCGCCTCCTCGGGGCAGGACAAGGTCAGGGGAGGGCAAAGAAAAA